>JADEYI010000368.1_pt1 | contig 67552 bp, 79 predicted proteins | sample 8542331 | NCBI WGS metagenome assembly JADEYI01 (sample SAMN16510988, study PRJNA670497) | mine drainage metagenome | isolation source: biofilm near Copperflume 1 | place: Germany: Marsberg coppermine Kilianstollen | collected 2018-02 | reverse complement strand
ATGAAGACAAGGGCCAGTGGATCGACAGCAAGACCGGCGAGGGACTGACACCCTCAGTCTGGGAGTCTGGCCCGGCGGGCGAGAAGCGGCTCAACAAGGCCTGTATCGAGGATTGCGCGTGGTGCCGACTGGCGCGTCTCCACAAGGGCTGGGAGCGAGACCCCGCCGACCACCGGCGGGCGTTCAACCCCGAGACCGGCCAGAACGGCCACTGGGATGAAGACAAGGGCCAGTGGATCGACAGCAAGACCGGCGAGGGACTGACACCCTCGGTCTGGGAGTCTGGGCCGGCGGGCGAGTGAGAAGAGAGTCTCGGACCGTCACGCCCGAGGTCGCCGACGTCAAGGGCGTTCATCGAAGAAACGCGGGAGAACCTTCCTCCACGGGAACCGCCCCTCTCCGCATCGGTTCTCTGACAGCAGCCGTGAGAGGCCCAGGTTGAGCATCGATCGACGAGTGGCGGGGCGGACCCTCATGGCGCTCGGCGCAGCGGCGATCCTCGTCGGTGGAATCGGCCTCATCACGACTGGCGGCAATGGCAGCACGACGGCGACCGCCGTGGCCACGGCGACGGCGACGGCCGCGGCGGTCACTCCCGCGAGCAGCTCGTTCGCGCCGACCGCGTCGAGCCCCTCGTCCTCCAGCGCTCCGCTCACGCCAGTCCCTGCGCCGACGACCACGCCGGGCGAGACGGTCGCGGCGTTTCTCGCCCGCTGGACGGCTGCGTTCCAGACCAACGACAGCGCCTTCCTCATGGACCGGCTCAATCCCATCGTCATCGCGCGCTACGGGGTGCCGGCCTGCCTGCAGGCCATTCATCGCCAGCTCGATCCGGCGGAGGTGAACGTGCTCCGCGCCAGCAGTGGTCCGGCGACGTGGACCTGGGTCGCCTCCGGACGCTCGGTGCAGGTCGCCGACGTCTACACGGCCCACATCGACCGCACGTTCAAGGGCGAGACGACACCCGTCACCTTCCACTTCGCCATGGTGAGCGGCGCCCTCACCTGGTTCGACGCCTGCGGGACGCCCCTGCCGTAGCCGGTCGGCAGGTCACGTCGGTCGGTCTCGTTGGGATCATTCGCAGGACCGTCGTGAACGGCCGTGCACCCTGGGCGGGCCGCACGGAGGGCACACGACGTTGCCATAGCGTCAGACGTTGACCTTGGTCTCGATCGCCGGATGGCTCGAGGTCGTCGCGGTCGGGTGTCACCGTTGCCACGCTGGTCGCTTCGATGGTGGCCCTCTGCCTCCCATCGTCCGATGCCCGGCGAAGCGCCCGGTGCCACCTGCCGTATGTTGTCGCTATGAACGGGACGCGCTGGCGTCGGGTGAAGAGTCGGACGCTTGGGGTCGCGTGTGTCCTGGTGGCAGCGACCACAGGCGGATATGTCGCTCTGCTCGGCGAGCAGGGATCGCTCGCCGCGTTCGCGCCTCGAGTCGGGTTCGTCCTCGCGGTCCTTGTCGGGCTCGCGATCCTCAGTGGCGTGGCGGCTTTCACCGAAGCCCCGGCGAGGCGCGCGACGATGGCAGCAGCCTGCGCCGGTGGTCTCCTGCCACTCGGCTTCCTCGCCGCGTTCTCGATCGGCCTCCCGCTCCTTGGGGCTGGATCGCTCGCGCTCCTGGCGTGGCGATCCGCAGTCCGCGATCCCGGCGCTGGCCGGCTGACGGGACAGTCGGGAGTCGCGGCCCTCGCGGCGGTGGTGGTCCTCGCGATCGGATTCGCAACGACGTGATCGCCGAGGGTGACCTTCAGGGTGAGCGCCCGACACATGCTCCGATCGTGGGGCTGGGACACCTACGTCAGTGGCCTGCCGCGTAGCGCGACAGCACGCTCACCCCCGTGCGGGCGAGGTCGCCAGGATGAGCGCCGCGGCGGTGATGGGGCCACACTGGGCCGCATGCCGATCAATGGCTGGCTGCGCCATTTACCCGCTGCGGTCGATCCTCTGATCGATGACGCGTGGCTGGAGCTGTTCGGACACCGTGACCGCGCCACGCGCGACCTCGCCGCGCCCAGGCCCGAGTCACCCGAAGACCGACGGTCCCAGCTACCTGTCCTGCCGGTCGTCCAGGAACGTGGGCCGGCCACTCGTCCGCGGCGGCGCCAGTAGACGTATCGGCCGACGAGGGCGGCACGCCCACGAGCTGGTCATCGAGTTGGTTGATCATTGGGCTTCCGCGAGCCTCGTCCGTCGTCTACGCTCTGGCCATGGATGCCTGCGGCTGTAACGGCCTCGCGGCGAAGTTCGACCGGCGGATCGCCGAGCGGGACCGCGATCGGTATCGTCGGCAGGGGCCCGATAGGACGACCCGCCTCCTCCTCGACCTGCTCGGGCGGAACCGGGTCGGCGGGGCGACGATCCTCGACATCGGGGGCGGGATCGGGATCATCGATCGAGAACTCCTCGCGGCTGGAGCGGGCCACGCCGTCATCGTCGACGCGGCGCCGGCCTATCTCCGGGTCGCCCGCGAGGTGGCCCGGGCGGCGAACCTTCTCGATCGGATCGAGTTCGTCGACGGCGACTTCGTCGAACGCGCCGCGGAGATCGGCACCGCCGACATCGTGACCCTCGATCGGGTGGTCTGCTGCTACGCCGACGCGGACGCACTCGTCGGTCTCTCGGCGGCCAAGGCGAACTCCCTCTATGGCCTCGTCCTGCCGCGCGATCGGTGGTTCATCCGAACGGCCCTGCGGGTGATGAACGTCGGGTTCTGGCTTCGACGGATGGCATACCGGGCGCGCGCCCATCCGAACGGGCATATCGATGCGCTCGTCGCGGGCCACGGCCTCCAGCCGCACGCCGAGGCCCGGACGCTCTTCTGGCGCGTCGTCGTCTACGACCGCGCGGTCATGCGTCCCACAGCGGTCGCCGCATAGCCTCCAGGGCTCGACGATGCCCTTCGGGCCGGGACACGATGGGTTCGTGGCGCTGGAGCGCGGGCGGCTACGCCGACGCGGGGCCCGCCATCGCCGCGAGGCGCGCCTGCACGTCCTCGAAGCCCGGATCGGCGGCGTACACGCGCTCGAGGTCGGCCTTGGCCCGGGCGTGCTGGCCAAGTTTCTCGTAGGCGAGCGCTCGGTCGTAGCGGATCGCGGTGAGGAGACCCGGATCTCGCCCGGCAGTCTTCGCGAGGGCGGCGCGGAAGGCGTCCATCGCCGCCGTGTCGTCGCCGAGCGCGGCGAACGCGACGGCCCGCAGATGAAGGGTCTCGAGCTCGATGTCCGAGCCATTGACGACGCCGGTCGCGGTCTCGACGACTCCGCCGTAGTCCGCCTCGGCGAAGAGGAGATCGCAGAGCGAGAGCCGGACGATCGGGTCGGGCACCGCGGTGTGGATCTGGGCCACGATGCCGATCGCCTCACTGAGCCTGCCGGCGCCCTGGTAGAGCTCGGCGAGGCCGAGCGCCGCGCCGAGCTCGGAGAACGGGACATGGGCCGAGACGGCGTGGGTGATCCGGACGGCGAGCGACGGCGCGACACCGGCGCCGGTGAGGTACTTCGTCTCGAACCGATCCGGCAGCGGATGGGCGCCCCCGACCACCGCCTCGAGGTGGGCGATCGCCCGAGGGACGTCGCCGAGGGCGGTTGCCGCGAAGCCCGCGAAGATGTGCGCCGAGGTGATCGTCGGGTCGGCCGCGAGGACCTCCTCGAAGCGGGTGACGGTGCTCGCCTCGTCGCCGCCGAGATGGGCGAGGAGCCCAGCGTGGTACGCCTTCTCGGCAGCCGAGGCGAAGAGGCCAGGATGGGGGATCGTCTCGGCCACGGTGCGCGGTCGCGGCAGCGTGGGAGCCTGGACCATCCGCGCTCGGGCACTCGTCGCTCGACGGACTCCGCCACCGCTCCGCGACTGGTAGTACAGCCCCGTGCCGGGCAGGCCGGCCGAGCGGGTCCGGCGACCCGAGGAGTGGACGCTGTAGTGGGCGCCGCGCGGGCCGACCGTGAGGCCGAGCCCGGTCTTCGTGAGGTTGATCCTGATCCCCGGGGCGATCCGGATGCTCCGCCGGAAGCGCAGGCTCATCGGTCGCCACCCACCTTCTGGAACGCGCCGCTGACCGCGGTGGCGGTTCGTTGACCATCGGAGCGGTCGATCGCGGTCATCTTGCCGATCATCGCGGTGAACCGCTCGGGATGGGAGCTTGGCGCGGAGGGTCACCGGACGGCCATGCCGCGTCCGGGAACGGCGTCGGCGAAGCCCCAGATGGCGGGCCGACACTCAGCGCAGACACGCACCGACGGAGCGAGCCGGTTACGCCGGGACCAGTCTGTCGAGTTCAGCAGCTGCCGCAGGTGTCGCCACGTCGATGACGGTCGACAGCGCCGCAAGATTGGCGGCGGCGGGCGACCCGACCACTTCATCGAACCCGTGCACGAATGAGATCGCGCGGACGTCCTGCGGCAGATTCAGGTACCGGTAGAGCGCATCGTGCACCAGCGTCTCGATGCCGAGTGGAACGCGGTGCCCCACCAGCCGATGTCCGTTCTCGAATGCATAGGGAAACCTGAGACGCTCGCGATGGCGGGCTACGTTCCCGGACGACTCGATGACGACATCCCGTTTGAAACCGGCGCGCGCCAACATTCCAGTCTCGGCGAGCAGCCGCTCCACCTCGACCTTCAACTCGAGGGCACCCGGCGGTTCCTCATCTGCAACCAGCCGACGGAAGTACTCGCCGACGAGGCCCTCGATAGAAGCATCGGGGCGGTCATCGAGCCACACTTCTCCCGCCGCTTGCACGAAGAACGTGGCCTCTGGACGTGCCCGCAGTGAGGCTGGGTCTTGTCTTTCCTCAACAATCGAACGCCGCCAGAAGCGAACCCACTCGCGATAGACGTCCACCGGCGCGCCCACCGAATGGCGAATCGATCGCCCGTCAATGGCGCCGCTCGTCTTCTCCCCCAAGAAGCGGCACCCCACCGAGCCGTCGGCGCGGACGATGACTCCGATGTTGCGCGGTTCCCAGCGAGCAGGATCAGGAACGTACTTGGCCAGGTAGATCTCGGTCGTCATATCAGGCCCCAGTCTGCCACCGGAATCGCGCGAAACGCCGTCAGGTTGCTGCGGATGATCTGGTCGAGTCGCTGGCGCCGCGAGATGATGTGGTCTGCAAGCATGGCACCATCTCCTTTGGCTAGTCCGATCCCGAGCCGCTCTGCCTCCCCGCACACACGCCGGACGGCTAGATCGCGGACCTCGCGCTGGGCGAGCTCGACGGCGCGCTTCACGGCCATCGCGTCGGTGAGGCGGTCGAGGAGGCAGTGAGTGTTTCCTCCACTAGCTCCGTCGACGACGAAGGCATCGCGGACACGGTCAAGTCGCCCGATCCCAGCGCCCGCGCCTGCTCCCAGAAGGGCATGGCTATGGTCGAACACTTCAAGCCGGCGGTCAGCGGAGAAGAACGCGAGATTGCGCGGGTGCCGATCCTCATTCGCAATCAGCACGTCGAAGACCACGACCTCAGCGGCTAGCGCTGGGACACGGCGGGCGACCTCTGCGGGATCAATGGGCGGCAGCGGCACGTCGGAGAAGCTCAGGGTGACCCATGCCGGTGCGACGCCCGGAGGTCCCTTGATGACTGCGCCGGGCGGCACGGGAAGGCCGATTAGCTCCCCCAACCGCCCGCACACGTACTCGTTCGCGACGCAAGCAGGGCCGCCTGACGAGTTGAGTTTCGCGTAGCCGAGGAGCTCGACCCGGCGCGTGTCGCTCGCTGTGCCCGCAGTCGGCGCCGGCCATGCGTGAACGCTGTAGATGTGAGGCTTTCGCCAACGCGTCATGCCTTTGGCTTCTCCACCGGCCCGGTCGACCCGGCTCGAATCGAGCGCTGGGCTGCCGGACGACATGAAAGATAGCCGACGGACGTATGGTCGAGGACCGTGGGGATCTGGCGCCGAACTTGGCGCCGAATATCCACCCATCGTGTCGGCGCTCAGCCATCGATCTTCTCCGCCGGCCGGCCGGTGAAATTCTGCCAGCGCTCGATGATGACCTGACAGTAGCGCGGCTCGACCTCGAGTCCGTAGCAGCGTCGGCCGAGTCGCTCGGCGGCGATGAGCGTCGTGCCGCTGCCGAGGAAGGGGTCGTACACGAGCCCACCGGGCGCGAGGTGGTTGCGGATCGGCGTCTCCGACAGGACGACTGGCTTTTGCGCCGGGTGATCCTGCTTCTCCTCGGTGCTCCCTGAGCCGAGCCGCTTCGGGCTGGGTGCGCGCCAGATCGTGGCCTGGTTCCGCTCGCCGATGAAGAGGTTGGGGAGGCCCGGCCGACGGACGACGAAGCACGGCTCGTGCGCCCAGTGGTACCACGAGCGGCCGATCGAGAAGAGCCCCTTGTCCCAGATGATCTGGGCGACGAGCTCGAAGCCGATGTCGAGGAGACCCGCCAGCACCTCGAGGGTGTGGGCGGACGCGTACCAGATGTAGCCGACCTGGAGGGAGGGCACGAGGGCGAACGCCGCGGACCAGTCGGCGCGGACATCGCCGCTGATCGTGATGTTGCGATGGCCGGCGGTGCGCGCGCCCGCCTTGCCGTCGCCGCGCATCTTGCGGCCGACCACCATGTACGGCCGCTCGGCGCCCTGCGTGACGTCCCAGCCGCGGACGCGCTTCTGCGGGCCGTTGTACACGCCATCCCGCCAGGTCTGGTCGAGCGACACGCCATACGGCGGGTCGGTGGCGAGGAGGGTCGGGGTCGCCCCGTCGAGGAGGCGTGCGACGTCCTCGGCGTTGGTGGCGTCGCCGCACAACAGGCGGTGGTCGCCGAGCGCCCAGAGCTCGCCCGGTCGGACGAACGACTCCTCCGGCACGTCCGGCACGTCGTCGGGATCGACGAGCCCCGCCCGCGGCGGCCGCATGCTCGCGAGGAGCGCCTCCAGCCCGGCGTCGTCCACCGTGATGTCCGCGAGGAGGGCTTCGAGCCGCTCGGTGGACTGCTCGGCCATCGCCCCGATCGGGTCGAGGGTCGCGAGGACGAGCGCCTCCTCCTCGGGCGAGAGATCGACGTACAGGACCGGCACGGAGGTCTCGCCGCGAGAGAGGGCCTCCTCGATGCGGGCGTGGCCGTCGACGACGTATCCCGTCCGCTGGTTGACCATGACCTGCGCCACCCAGCCGACCTCGGACAGCGAGCCGCGGAGGGCGTTCCGCTGGGCGGCGGGATGGACGCGCCAGTTCGCGGGGTTGGCGAGGAGCTGGTCGGGGGCGACCTCGCCGGAGCCGACGATGCGGTTCCGCCAGGCCGGCGGCGCGACGGGAGCGGCCTTCGCGCTCATGCGGCGACCGCCGATCTTTCGCCTTGACTTCGTGCACCGCACGAGTGAGTGATGGTCATGCACCCGCCAGATCGGCGGGCACCACGGAAGGGAGAACCGACATCACGAGCACCAGAGGCAGCACCGCTCTTGACGCCTACATGGCGCTCCGGGCCGACGCGCTCGCCCTGCTCGCCCGCATCACCGAGGCGCTCGAGAACCACGACGACGCACCGGCGGGCGACGACCTGCACTGGGGCCACGTCGGAGACATGGCCCTGACCCGCCACGAGCTGCAGATCATCTCCGACCGCCTCTTCGCCGAGGGCGAGTACGCCCCCGATAACCCGATCGAGAAGGAGTAGATCATGACGACCGAGACGAACCCGACCATCACGGTCGTGCGCACGTGCATCGGCTCGAAGACCTTCGGGATCGAGGCCCACGAGGCGCCGATCGAGGACTTCCCGGTCCAGCCCAGCCGGAAGGACGGCCTCGGGACCATGTGTCGGCCCCACTGGACGGAGTACACCCGGGCGCTCCGGAAGGCGTCGATCGCGAGCAAGGCCGCCGGCACGGCGCTGCCGGTCGGCACCGGCACCCCGCCGGTCGTCCACGGAGCAAAGAAGGCCAAGAAGCCGGAGCCGATCCGGACCGTCGCCGAGTCCCCCGCCGTGACGCGTCGGCGGGCGAAGATCGAGGCCGAGCTCGCCGCCGCGGGCGGTGCCGGGACCGAGGCCGGTCAGCAGATCCTCGAGGACGCGGACGTCGCGAGGGCCTCCGGACTGCTGCTGGCGATGTCTGAACCCCTCACCGTCGAGGAGGCGGGCTGAGCGATGACCGCGCGACACCCCTTCGACGAGATCGCGGACGACCTCGACGAGGCGATCCGCCGCCGCCGCCGAGACGGATGGGGCCGCCTCAACACGGCCACGGTCCACGAGCTCGCCCGCCTCACCGACGAGCGCGACGAGCTCCGCCACCTGGCGCGGCTCGACCGCGACCTGGCGCGGCTCGACCGCGAGGCCAGCATCGCGTAGATCACCCCATCGCCGACCCTCGGGCCCCGGGCGCGCGCCTGGGGCCCTTCTTCGTGGGGTGGCGCCCGTGGCCAGTGGCGCGCTCATCGCGGCACGTGGGCCAACCGTGGCGGCTGTGGGCGAAGGTGCCCCGATCCGGTTCACGCCCGCTCTGCCTTCGCGTAGCCCTTGGGGGCCACCACGATCGGAGGCGGCGATGGCGGAGCGAGCTTGGCGGTGACCTTCTTGACCACCGCCGCCATCCATTTCTCGGCGCAGGCGAGCGAGCAGAGATCGGCGTACTCATCCACCTTGGGTTGGAGACGAGGGCCACGGACCTCCATCGTCAGGGCGCCATATCCGCTCTTGCCCTGGGGGAAGTCCTGCTCGCGCCCGCAGACGTCGCACTGTTGGCGGGTGTAGTTCGTCGTGCTCATCACGCCCTCCGCTTCGACCGGATCGGGGTGAGGAGCCGAAGCATCGGATCGTCCTCCGGGACCGCTGGCCGGACGTTGCTGAACGCCGAGACCGACGACGGCGTGAGGCCAAGCTCCCGGGCGAAGACCCGGATGAGGTCGGCCTCGCCCCGGACAATCGACACGAGCGGGTTCTTGACGAGTTCGCCCCGACGGGCGCCACGACCGTCGGCACGGACGAGCGGGCCGCTCCCCGCCAGGAGCACCGCCGCTTCCTCATAGCGGGCGACCGCCTCGACGTAGGCGCGGAGGGACGGGCCGTGGGCGGCGAGGATGACCCCCGGCGCCTGCTGGGCGAGCGTCTCGTGCCACAGGTCGCGGGCCCGCGGCGAGAGGTCGGGCGGCAGCTCCGGCGCGACCTGCGCCGGCTGGGCCGGGTTCCTGGGCATCCGTTGCGGGTCGTGGGCGGCCGAGCCGTTGAGGATCTTGAGAGCGAGCGGCTTGGGGGCCGGACCACGGGCGCCCATCAGCCGGCCTCCTCGCGTGTCACAAAAAAGGCGAAACCTGCGGACGCGTGAGAGGGCCTGAGACCGCGGTAAGCCAGCGGGCGCGAAAGTGTATTCCGCGTGGAGTGGCCTGGCCGCCCGCCGACCGGGTTGCCGAACCCACCGTCGACGAGCGCCGTCGTGCGCGAGTCCGTCGCCCGGACGTGGCCGGCAACCATCGGAGGGTGGACCGCCGCGATGTCGGCTGGGCCATAGCGCATGGTGCTCGGTCCTCCTGTTCACCGGCCCACTGAGCACGTAGGGCCAGCCAAGGAGCCGGCGGGGATGAGCCACCGGCAGAACGGTGCGTGGATGCCGTGCGGACGGACCCGAGGGTGCTCGTCGCGGGCGGCGCGGCACTACATCACACGCGCCGCCTCCTCCTCGCTGCTCGGGTGCGAAGGAGGGCGGCTATCCATTGCGCCACGGAGGGCCGGGACACCGCCTTGTGGGGACCGTGCCGAGGCCATCATGCCGACGCTACCAGCCGGAGCGGCGCGGCGCCTCCGTCGATCCAGACGATGTACCGGAACTGTTGGTAAGTGTCGGCCCTACTCCTCTCGCCCCGACCAAACTCGACAACCATGCCGCTGCCGATCCCTCGCCAGCACCGTGGTGGGATCGTGCCTCCCCGACCCTTCCAGCCAGGTCTCCCGCGACAACCAGCGACCGAGCTACTTCTTGATGTAGATCATCATCGGTGGGATCATCCCAGCTCGTTCCGCCGCCGCCGCCAATTCCGGCGAGAACGAACGCTGCGCTGCCTGGAAGGCCTCCATGTCGGGGACGTCCCAGGTGCTCGCGACTTGGTTGCTGCCATCCATCGCAACGTAGCTGGATCCGTCCGACGCGACCGCCGACAGCGCGGCGGTCATGTCCGCCTTGAACTTCAGCCACGCGTCGACATCCTTGACGGCAGCGGTGACGATGATCTTCGGCACGTCGAGTCTCCTACGCGGACGTATGGAGGGCCTTGGCTTGGACGCCGGCCTCTCAGGACCGACGACGAGTATGCCTCGCCGAGACGTCCGCCGCGTTCGCTGACTTTCGCGGGAAGGTACTTGGGCATCCATCGCTCACGCCCGGTGAGCTGCCAGTACCTTCCGTTATCACGCTTGCCCGAGGAAGGGTGACCGACCGACCATAGGGAGGCAGCTTCGTCGGAGGCCGCTACCCTTGGCGGCCACAAGAGCGAGATGGGCAAACTGGTGATCCTCCCCAAGATCCGGGATCCGCGGTTCATCACCCGTGCGTCGCGGTGGGATCCTCCAGGACGACGATCATCGTCTTCTCGCGAGGTGGGCGGCTGATTGCGCGGAGCATGTGCTGCACCACTTCGAGCAGGCACGGCCGAAGGACGACCGTCCACGTCGGGCGATCGACCTCGGGCGGGCCTGGGCGCGGGGTGGGATCACGTGGGCAGAGGCCCGCACGGCGGCCGGCCATGCAAACGCTGCTGCCAGAGACCTGGGTGGGGCAGCACGGCATGCCGCCTACGCTGCCGGCCAGGCCGCCGCGGTGGGCCATGTGGCGGCTCACGAGCTCGGCGCCGCGGCCTACGCGATCAGGGCGACGCGGGCGGCAGCGGCTGATGACGAGCGCGAGGCGGCTGGCCGCTTGGAGTGCCAGTGGCAGCGCGCCCAACTCCCCCACGAGATCCGAGAACTTGTGCTCGACGACCAGCGGCTGCGCAACGAGTTGTGCTGGTTTGCGTTCGACTGCTGACGCGGCTCGCTCCCGGCGACCTGACCCCGCCCGGAGGATACGCGCCCGCTTGACGCCCATCGACGAGCGGGCCTCCGCCGGGATCACGATCTGGCCTTTGGTGCCGACCGTCGCCGACCCCAGGAATCCGTGGGTCTCTGCCATGCCATGTTGCGCTCCTTTCGCACCCGAAGGTGACGTGGGCCTGCGGTACCTTTAGCCGGGCGCCTGACGGCAGGGCGTATGGTTCGGGCCATGAAGGGCGACCGCGTCGAAGCCGTGGTGGATACCGGTCAGGGCGTGCAGACGTTCGACATCGTCGCGACGCGAGCGGGTCGGCGGATCGAGGTCGTGACGAGCCGCGGCGTCGTCGAGGTCCGCGAGGTGACCCGGACGGGCCAGCCGGTACGCACGGGCCGCTTCATGGCGAGCCGGCTCATCGCCCTCGTCGAGCATCCGGCGCATGGCGAGCGAAGTCGCGTCGAGGTGACGACCCGCCATCGGATCGAGCGCGAGCGGTCGTAGGGACCCGGGCCGGCGGGAGGTGGCCGGAGTGGACGAGCGGCGGGGGGGGTCGAGGTCGTCGCAGTCCGTGGTCCGCAAGGCGGGCCCGACCCGCGTGGCCTCGTCATCGTCCTCGTCGTCACAGTCCTCGTGGCGCTCGTCAAGCCCTGGCCGCCCGACGATCGCCGAGTCAGCGTCATCATGCCGAGCGCGAGCGTCCCGACGGCGTCGACCGGCGGTGCTGCCGAAGCCGGCGCGGCCGTCACTCCCGCATCGAGCGTGGATCCGGATCGCCCACCGGCGAACCTCTCGGCCTCCGTCTGGAGGTCATCCGCAGTGGGCAGGCCCGGGGTGATCGGCGTCGTCGATATCACGCCGTCGGGCATCCCACCCGGACTCGCCGGCCTCTACACGGCGCTGCCTGGCGCGGACGGATCGACCGCCTGGCCGCCCGGACAGTACGTGGTCGAGCTCGACGGCGAGACGGCGGACGGACCTCCCTTCGCTCGATGGTTCGGGATCGCCGTCCGGCACTGACGACCGCCAGCCGCCTACACCGCTCGCTGCCGTCCTGCCCCGCGGCCGAGGGTCTGCACGGCCTGCCCGAGCTGCGGTGGATCGAGGACGGGCTCCGCCGATCGTCGAGGTCCGCGGTTTGCAGCTCCGCGGTCCACGTCGTGCGATGCCTCCCGATTGCGAGGACATGGCCTGACCCCGAGGTCGATCGCCGAGCCGGCGAGGTTCGGGGGGCAACTATAGGCGCGGTTGACGCCAGCGAAGGTCACGACGTGATTGCCGGACACGGCGTCCGACGAGGATGCCCATCGGATCGAGCCCGGCCGTCCCAGATTCCGGCACATGGCCATGAGGCGGGCACTGGTCTGCAGGTCGGTGACAGGTGACCCTCACCCGGGCACCTGACAGGATCCACGCGCCGGCCCGGCTCGATCCACGCTCAGGTCTGCCAGCGCCGCGTCGGGAGTCGGTGACGAGCGCCCGCCTGGGGGTCATCTGGCACGAACGGCATGCCGCGACGTCCGTGGGAATCGCATCTGGTAGCCGCCACCCTTGCCGCCATTGCCACAGGCGGCGAGGACGCTATCCCGTCGATCGCCGTTCATCCGGGAGCGCGACGGTGACGACATCCAGGCCTTCGATGCCGATGAAGTCGTCCGGGTTGCAGGTGTACAGGGGCAGATCGTTGGCGATCGCGATCGCGGCGATCATCGCGTCGTGGGCACGGACCGACGTCTTGCGTCCGGCCCGCCGGAGCGATGCGGCGACCTGGCCGAAGGCACGGGCGGCATCGGCATCGAACGGCAGGGGCTCGAAGTCGGCCTCGGCCTGTTGGAGGTGTGCGAGTCGGGCGGCGCGCTCGGTGTCGGTCGTGGCGACGAGCGGACCGACCGACAGCTCCGCGAGGGTGATAGCAGAGATGACCGGGGCATCGGGCAATCCGCCGGGATCGCGAAGGCGAGTCAGCACGATGACCACGCTCGAGTCGAGCAGCCCGGTGGGACGCGTGGTCACAGACGCGGATCGATGACGGCGTCGACCTCACCGCGAAGCGACCCGGCGTCAAGGATCGGCAGGCGCCGCCATCGACGCAGGAGGACGGCGGCCGACAGCGGCGTCGACCGATACGGTCGGAGCTCCGCCATTGGTCGTCCATCGCGAGTCACCGTCAGGCGCTCTCCGGCCGCCACACGGTCCACGACCTCGCCACCGCGATTGCGCAGCTCCCTGATCGTCACCTCTGCCATGCGTCCACGATCGAGCCACGAGCATCGCGGCCGCCTGCGCCATCGCCGCCGTGAGCGAGAAGTTCCCGGCGGAGATCACGCCGACGGCGTGCTCCCGTGCCGGCGCGTCGATCTCCGCGTAGTCGGCCGCAGTCGCACCGGAGGCGCCGATCACGACGGCGACGCCGCGCTCGATCGCCGCAAGGGTGTTGGCCTTCACGGCAGTGTGCGAGGTTTAGTCGATCAGCACGTCGACGCCGTCGAGTGCCTCGTCGACGGAGCCGAAGACGGGCACGTCGAGCGCCTCGCCGCCCAACGCCCTGCCGAGGTCCGCGCCGGCGGCCGAGCGTGCGACCGCGGAACGCAGCGTCAGGTCATCGGCCGCGAGGACACCGGCGACCAGCGCGCGCCCGGCCCAACCGGTGGCACCGGCGATGCAGACATCGATCATGCTCGTTGACTCCCGTTCATGTACCACCGCGCGCGCCGTGCGATCCGCTCACGCGTGCCCGACCTCCTCCAGGCGTCGCCGATCGGCGGTCTCGATCTGGAACGTGCTGTGCTCGATGTCGAAGAAGCCGGCCAGGCACTCGCACAGGTGGTCGAGTACGACGGCGGGCTGCGTGTCCGGCTCGACGATCACGTGGGCGGACACGACGTTCATCCCCGAGGTGATCGTCCAGACGTGGAGATCGTGGCAGTCCGCCACCCCCGGGGCCTCGAGGATGTGCGATCGGACGAGCGCCATGTCGAGACCCTTGGGCGTCGCCTCGAGGAGGACGTCGACCGCATCGCGGAGGAGCCGCCACGTGCGCGGGAAGACGAGGATCCCAATGAACATCGAGGCGATCGCGTCGGCCGCCCCGAACCCGGTGAGGACGATCGCCACCCCGGCAACGATGACCGCCGCGGAACCCGCGAAGTCGCTGAGCACCTCGAGGTACGCCCCGCGGACATTGAGGCTCCGGGTCTGCGCATCCCGAAGGAGCCACAGCGAGGCGCCGTTGCCGGCCAGGCCGACGAGTGCGACCGCGATCATGAGCCCGGGCGCCACCTCCGGCGGCGCGGCCAGCCGGCGCAGCGCCTCGAACAGGATGAAGCCACCGACCCCGAAGAGGAGGACGGCATTGACGACCGCCGCGAGGATCTCGAGCCGCTGATAGCCGAATGTCCGCGCTGCGTTCGGGGGCCGGGAGCCGATCCAGATCGCCAGAAGGGCGAGCCCGACCCCGGCGACGTCCGTCAGCATGTGTCCGGCGTCGGCGAGCAGGGCGAGGCTGTTCGCCGCGATCCCGCCGATGGCCTCCAGCGCGAAGATCGCGAGCGTCAGCCCGAAGACCACCCGGAGGCGACCGCGGGTGGCCGCCGCGGCGCTGTTGACGTCCGGCATCAGGCGGTCCCGCTCGTCGACTCGGCCGTGTGCGCAAGCGCATCCGCGAGAACGTGACGGACATGTTCGTCGGCGAGCGCGTAGAACGCGATCCGACCCGCCTTGCGGCGGGTGACGACGCCGCGTTCGCGGAGCAGTCGCAGCTGGTGGCTCACGGCCGAGACGGACAGGTCGAGCAGGAGCGCGAGATCGCAGACACAGAGTTCCGGCGTGAGCGCGAGGGCGTGGAGGGTCCGCACCCGCGTCGGATCGGCGAGGGTGTCGAACCAGGAGGCCGTCACGTGCGAGGCGTCCGACGAGAGCAGCCGACCGATCAGGGGCCGGACGACCTCAGGGTGCAGGGAGGCGACGTCGCATCGGTCGATCGTCAACACTTGAGCCACCGCTCAAGTATCACCGGGTCGCCGGCAGCTCGCAACCGAGCGACGTGGATCCGGCCACGCACGGCGGGGAGCACGCCACGCCTCGGTCGCGCCCGCTTTTGACTTTACGAGCCGGAATGAGATGGCTAGAGTAGCCAGATGAACACAGCAACGATCACCGAAGCCAAGAATGGACTCAGCGCGCTCATCGACCGGGTCAGGAATGGCGAGAGCATCCTCATCCTCGACCGCGGTGTGCCAGTCGCCCGGCTGGAGCCGGTCGCAGCGTCCTCAGACCCCACGGGCCGCCTGCGTCGCCTCGAACGGGCTGGCGTCATCCGGGTCGGCGACGCCCCGCCACCCCTCGATCTGCTGCGCACGCCGGCGCCGCCGCTGGCTCCGGGCACCAGTGTGGTTCAGACGCTCCTCCAGGAACGGCGATCCGGGCGGTGAGGTTCTGGGACAGCTCGGCGATCGTCCCCCTCCTGGTGGCGGAATCGTCGAGCGCGGCCGTGACGCGGGAGTACGAGCTCGACCCCGAGGTCGTCGCCTGGTGGGCGACGGAGGCGGAGTGCGTCTCCGCGCTCGCTCGTCTCGAACGGGAGAGCAGCCTGACCTCGCCGTCCATGGCCCGGGGGCTCCGGCGTCTCGATGGCCTGGTGAGGGCCTGGCGCGAGGTCCAGCCGGTCACGGCCGTCCGCGAGACCGCGATCCGACTGCTTCGCGTCCATCCGCTGCGTACCGCCGACGCCCTCCAGCTCGGTGCGGCGATCGTGGCCGCCGAGAACCACCCGGCGACCCTTCGGCTCGTCACGCTTGACGAGCGGCTCGCGCAGGCGGCCGAACGCGAGGGGTTCGCGGTGGTCCGCCCCGATCAGGCGCCATCGGAATCCTCGTCCTGACCCCTCTCGAACGCCTTGGCCTCGAAGCGTCTCGCCCGGCACGGCACCGAGCAGGTCGCTCTCGGGGCCAGCTCCGCCCGGCCGTTGCCGAACCCCTCCTCGCAGCCTGGCGGTCCGTCGTCCGTCCGACGGGCATCACGGCTCCGCCCGCAGTGCGGCGAGGATCGTCGCTGCGGACAGGACCGATCCGGCCGCGGTATTCCGTCGGTGGGGCCACGCTCGATGGATCGCCGCCGCCAGCGTGTCCTCCGTCACCAGCACCGCGCCGTCGGGGATGGCGGCAAGGGAGGCCATGATCCGGCGACCAGCCACGACGGTCGGATGCGCCTCCCCGAGACTCAACGCGAGATGCTCGACCGCGTCGGCAACGAACTCGGGCGCCCCGTCCAGCACGGCCTTGATCTCGACTCCCGTCATCCCGTCCCCTTCGTTGCCCGACCATCCAGTCCGACGAGCGCCCCGACGACCTGCGCCGTGTCAGCCGGGTCCGTGCGGGCCGCGTCGAGGGGTGATGAGCGCCAGCAGCACCAGCGTCAGGAGGGGCGACACGACAAGCCCGATGAGAAACCAGACGAACGGGTTGTAGCCGCGCTTGCCGGCCGTCAACGCCACCCACCCCGCGCACACGATCCACACGACGCTGACGAGCAGGAACGGACCGTACAGGTACAGCCCCATCTCTCTGAGCGTTTGGTCCAACCTGGGTCCCTCCGCGCGATCAGGCGTCTCGACGATCATCATCCCGGCCAGGGCCCCGGTCAACGAGTTGCACGGCCGGGCGACGGAGCAACCGGTACGCGACGATCGGCGTCTGAGCGACGATGTACAGGCGCCCTCGACTCATCGGCTTCCTTGCCGTCACGGCGTTGGTCGCCGCATGCGCCGCTCCGCCGAGCCTCCCGCCAGACGTCCCCGGAGCGACGGCATCCTCGGCGTCGCCCACCCTGCCGCCCGGGCCGAACACCGTCCGCGATGGCGCCGCCGGGATCTCCTTCGAGCGACCCGTAGGCTGGAGTCGCTGGCAACCGAACGATCCCGACCCGCTCGTGGGCGGGCCGCTCATCTATCTCAGTACCGACCCGCTGCGTGCCGACTGCGCCACGCGGCCCGGCGCGTCGCCGAATCCGATGAACGCCCGGGGGGTGACCTGCACTTCGCTGACCTCGCTCTCGCCTGACGGCGTGTTCGTCGAGTGGGTCGCGCAGCGGCTGCTCAGTCGGCTTCCGACGAGCGGCGAACCGATCGCCATGAACGGCTCCACGGCGCGACCGCAGATCGAGCGACCGGGGTCCTGTCGTGACATCGGGGCGGACGAGACGATCAGCGTCCTCGTCCCGATCGGACAGCCGACCCCGCTCTCGAACATCGTCGTGGTCGCCTGCCTTCGGGGGCCCGATCTTTCGCTCGCCGAGGTGCAGGTCCGGGCGATGCTGACATCGGCGATCGTCCGGTAGCTCGGACATCCACGACGCCACACGACCTCCACCTTCGTTCCGAGTTCATCGGAATGGTGGGACTCGCGTGGGGCCGACGTACATCGAGGTTCAGCCCTGGGCGATCACCCGCACCTCGCCGGTGTCGGCGTAGACGAGGAGCCATTCGTGCGAGGCGTATGCGGGCGTCGTTCGTCCCGCCTCGCCCGTCTATCGCGTCCCCGCCTCGCCGAACCATGTGCTGCTCCCATCCGAGACGAGCACCCCGCCGGGCAGGACGACGAGGCTGCCGCCCGCCTGGAAGAGCGTGAGCGCAGGACCGGCGGGCGCGAGCCAGGTCCATGAACGACCGTCGGACGACGTCCACGCTCCCGGGCGGGAACCGCCGCGATACGCGACCATGCGCGTCCCGTCGGCCCCGAGATCGCCGGCGGGCTCCGTCCCGAGACAGATCGCCGGGGCGCAGGCGCCGATCGGCGGATACCCGCTGACCGTCTGCCAGCGTCGGCCATCCGCCGACCACCACCACAGGGTCGTGCCGGGCAGACCGTAGTCCCAGCCCGTCGCGAGGAAGCCGTTCGCGCCCTGGAGGAGCCGATCCACGCGGGCGATCCGGGGGGCCTTCACTGGCAGCAGGGGCGTGCTCGACCAGGTCCGGCCGTCCGTCGAACGAAGCGCGACGCTCCCGGTCACCGACGCCCCGACCGCCGAGGTCTGCGCGACGGCGACGAAGCCGGTAGTCGTGCCGCGGACGTCCCGGACCGCGGCATCCTTCGGCAGCGCTCCGGCAGGCACGGTCCGCCAGTGGATGCCGTCGACGGAGGTCGCCTCGCGAGCGCCAGACCCCATCGACGCGGCCACCAGCCCCGTCGGTCCGGCGGCCAGGATGGGGACGCCTCGCCACTCGGACGGCAGACCGAGGTCGGGACCGGTGTGGGGCGCCCACGCCCGCCCGTCGGGCGAGGTCCACGACATGAGCGGCACCGTGGCGCTGTAGGTCTGGCAGGCGGAGGCACCGCTGCAGTCGTTCGGTCCGGCGAGCACGGTGAGAGCGACGAGGCCGGTGCGGACCTCGGCAACGCCGACGACCAGGAGGCCCGGCCAGAACGTCGTCGCCGTGTTGAAGGGCAGCGGCTCCCAGTGCGTCCCGTCTCGCGAGGTCCACACAGGGGTCGACGATGCGTCCCGCCCGACAGCGATGAAGCCGCCGCGCCAGCGCAGGACCGACTGGACGAGAGCCAGCGAGTCGGTCGCGGCGAGCCGGTGCCACCGAATCGTCGTCCATGCCGAGCCGGCTGGAGGTGGGGTCGGCGTCGTGAAGGCACCGGGGACCACGTCGACCGTCGTCGGACTCGGCGAGGTCGCGGGTGGCACGCTCGGGGCGACGGTCGCCGTCGGGATGCCGGTCGGCGATCCAGTCGGGATGGCACTGACCGGTGTCGCGGTCGGTCCGGGTGTCGACCCGCAACCCGCGAGGACGAGGCTCAACAACGAAGCGACGATCAACCGAGGCACGACGATCCCCCTGAACGAACCGAGCCATTGTCGTCGAGAACGACGCACGCCTGCCCCGTTGTGCGACGGGCGGGAGCGACTCGAACGAGACAGCCGGGCGTGTGGTCCCGGCCGGGAACCGCCCCGCGTCGTCGAGCGTCTCGCCACGGCAGGCACGGAGACGTCGAGACCTGCCCGCACAGGAGTCGCAGCCATGTCATCCACTCCTCGGATCCTCGGTATCGGGATCGCGCTCGGACTCGCAGCGGGCCTCCTCGTCGGGGTGGGCCTGACCGCGCCCGCCAGGACGGCCGCCATATCACCGTCGGCCGCGCCGATCATGCCTTCTGGCGGCACCACGGCCGGGGCACCGGGTGCGCTCCCGGCGGTCACGGGAGGCGGGACCACCGTCACATCATCCGGCAGCGCCATCGCCTATCCGTTCTTCGGGGGCGCTCCCGGCATCGCTCCTGACCACACGATCGTCGTGACCGGGGTCGGACAGGCCGACATGGCGACCGACGGGTCGGACCGCGCCGCCTCGCAGAAGAGCGCCCTCGTCGCGGCCCTCGCCGACGCGAAGGCGCAGGCGGACGCCATCGCCGCGGCGACCGGACTCAGGATCAGCGGGGTCCTGTCGGTGAGCGCCTCGGTGTCGCCCTCCTATGGCGTCCTGCCGATGATGGGTGGAGCGAGCGGGAGTGGCCCCGGACAGCCGTTGTCGCCGACGGTTCAGGTGCCGCCCTATCCGCAGACCCTGAGCGTGTCGGTCACGGTCGAGTACCGCGTCAGCTGAGCCACCTTGTGCGCCAGGAACGGTTGGTACCTGCCTCACACCGCTATCCACGGCGAGTGGATCGGGGACCCGAGGGGCGCTGCTGCGCCTTCGAGGGTCCGCGTTCCTGCTCGTGGGAGACTGGATCCGAAAATGCCACGCCTGCTGTTGGTCGGCTGCCTTGTAGCGTCACTCGCGGCGTGCTCGTCGACACCGTCAGCCTCGCCGCCCCCCGGCAGCGGTCGCCTCTCTGTCGCAGGGGAAGGGACCCCGATCGGTGGCGTCGGCACGGTCGCAGTCAGTCCCTTTCCCGACGATCGGCCATGTCCGTCGTCAGCCGCCTGGCGCACCGAAATATCGCCGCCGCAGGTGACGCTCGGACAAGGTGCGGACACCGCCCTCGGCTATGCGGACTCGTTCAGCTGGCGGCGGTGCGGCAGCCAGGGGATCTTCGGAAGCGACTACTTCCTGCCGGACGGGCCTCGCCTTGCCGTCGGGCAACCGCTGACCTTCGCGGCTCCGGCGGACGTCGTCATCCACCGCGTCGCAGCCTCGTATTGGCCCGCGACGAACGGGCGACAGTCGCCGATCGACCAGACCGCTGCCACGACGCTTGACGCCCACCAGGGCCCGGATCCGCATACCTTCGTCATCGCCGCGCCTCCCCCCGGCAGCTGGTCGATCGGCGTTGCGGTGGACATGGACGATGTCCTCAACGGGACGACATGGAGCGGGAGCTACACGTTCCGGCTCACGATCGTGCCCTAGCCTCAACAAACCTCCTGATCACGGCGCCGCCCGCCGACCGCACCGGAAGGTTCTGAGGGCTCTCCGATCCATGTTCGCGTTGACGGCCCGCCTATCGTGGCCGGGATGAGCGGCCTCGACGTGAGCATCCGTCCGGCGACCGTTGACGATGCGCCGGCGATCGCCGCCGTCCACGTCCGGAGCTGGCAGGTCGCGTACTGCGGCCAGCTGCCGGACGAGGTACTCGATGGCCTTTCGGTCGAGCGGCGAACGCGGTGGTGGGGCGTCGGCTGGTGGGAGGCGCGCGGGGCGAGCCATCACCTGCTCGTGGCCGAAGCCGGCGGCGCTCTCGTGGGCTTTGCGGCGATCGGCCCGAGCCGCGATGACGACGCGACGATCGGCGTCGGTGAGCTCTTCGCCATCTACGCCGCTCCCGAGACGTGGGGACAGGGAGTCGGCCGTGCCCTCATGAACGCCGCCATCGATGCCGGACGATCAGCGGGTTTCGGCGAGGCGACCCTCTGGGTGCTCGAGACGAACGAGCGGGCGCGCCGCTTCTACGCGGCCGCCGGCTGGCACGCCGATGGCGGTCGACGGGTGGAGCAGATCGGAGACGCCGACGTACTCGAGATCCGATACCTGCGGGACCTCTCGGTCTGATCGGCGACTCAGCGGCCGGAAGCATCCGGTTCGAGCGACAGCGCCTCTCGCACCGCGGTGAAGCGGCGGTCGAGGTGGCCAAGGAGGCCTCCCTCGATCTTGAACCCGGCAGGATCATGCGGCCGGTTTGGCTTCGTCCTGAAAGAGGAGTGGAAGGCTCACCAGGAACGCGACGAGGAACAGACCGAAGCCCACGAGAAAGACCAGCGGCCCGATCGAGGCCCATGGGTCCCCGCTCATTCTCGCGACGAGCCCGCCGGCCATGAGCCAGGCCGCGAGGAACACCAGCACCGCGAGGCGACGCCTCCGGGCATCGCGTTCCCACAGCAACGCGCCGACGTAGTAGATGAGGGAGCCGCCGGCGATGACGCCGGGCCAGGCATCCACGAGTCCCGCGATGCCGCGCACAGTCGGGCGGATCACGGCCGCCGTCCCGAGCGTGGCGACCAGGATCGCGACCACCGACGCCCCGTAGGCGAGCGCCCACAGCGGTGCGCGCTCATGGTCGGGCACGCGGTGGCGGAGGTATCCACCCATCGCCGCTCCAAGGACCCCGCCGACCAAGGCAGCGAACGCGGGAGCGTAGCTGACGCCGGCGACCAAGGAAACTGGAGACGCCGCGATCCCGAGCGCGGTCACGGCGCAGCCGACGGCGGCGATCAGCAGGCCGATCGAACGCCTCGCGTCCATGTTGCTGTTCCACCACACGCGGACCATCGTGCCGATCCCCCGCGCAATCTCGGGACCGCCAACATCGTGCACGCGACGACTCTGGCTTGTCCAGTCTGGTCGACACGGCATGCGAACGCCTCCCGCATTCGCACCATCCCGGGACGCCGCGGTGTACGTTGGGCGCGATGAAGCGGGCTGTCGCGGGTCTCGTTCTCGCGCTTCTGGCCGTTGGAGCGCTCACCGCCAAGCCGACGCTGGCGGCGATGGACATCTCCGTGTCCGTGTCACCCGCGGAGGGGGTGGTTGGCCGCCCGATCGAGGTGCTCCTGCGGACGTTCGTGCCGATCCGCGCGGGCGACATCACGCTGCCGGTCCTGACGCTCGCGTATCCCGCGGCATCCGGCCTCTGGAACGTCCTCTATCCGTTCGCCGACTACCCGTTCGACGTGGCGGCGCAGGCGGTGGACGGCACGACCGTGGCGGTGGCGCTAACGCGCGATCCGAACGATGCGACGCTGTGGCGAGGGACGTTCACGCCGACGAAGAGCGGTCAATGGACGATCGTCGTCCGCAACTTTCCCGCCGATCAACCGGGTGCGTCCGCTCGAGTCTCCGTTGCGCCGGGCGATCCCGTGCCCACGGCGGCGCTGGTCGGACTGGCCGCTCTTTCGATCGGGATCCTCTTCGGCCTGGTCCTCGGCCGGGGCGGCCGCAGCCGCTCCCGACCGCCGACCTAATCCATCATGCGGCTTGAACTCGGTCGGCGGTCCAGCCAGGTGTTGAACGAGGTGATCCGTTCGTTCGGCCGGCGATCACCACGCGCCACGGACGGCCGGTGACCGCCATAGTGGCACTCGATTCCGACGAGCTGGAGGACGTCGCGCTCGTCCGTGCGCCGGAGTTCGCGCGCTCGATGCGCGACGCGAACGCCGACCTGCGGGCGGGACGCGCCCGGCCCACCACCGAGGTATTCGCCGAGCTCGATCGCGATTGATCGGGCACCCAGCCGCTCGGTAGAGGGGTCGCACCCAAGCCACCATCAGCCCGGCTGGCTCCCCGAGTCCGGAGTCGATTGCTCGCTCACGACGAGCCAGCGCCCGTTCGTGCGGACCAATGTGAGGGTGTTCGTCTCGGTGCCCGAGGGAGAGAAGGTCCGCCCTGACGGTCCGGCCTTGCCAACTTCGGTGATCCGGTCGTGGACGACGACCGCCGCCCGGTCGCCATCGATGACCGTCGAGATGAACCGGACCTCGGAAACGCCGCCGCCGATGATCAGACCCTCATCCGGTCCGACTTCCACGATGTTCCGCTCGGCGATCGCCAGTCGCTCCGCCAGCAGGTCCCCGGCAAAGAGTCCCGTGAGCACTTCCCGAGCGTGGGCCTCCATCTGCACCCTGATCTCCGGGTCGACGGTCCCATCGGCGTTGACCGACGGGATGATCAACAGCTCGGTTGGCGCGTCCAGGGCGGCGACGACCGTCTGCTGGACGGCGAGCTGGTCCGCGGTGGGGGCGGTTTCACCCGGCGACGCCAGCACAGCGGCACGGACCAGCACAAGCCCGACACCTATCCCGACCGCCAGGCCGAGCCATCGTTTGGCGGGGATCCTCGGCCGGCGATCGGTCGCATCATCGATCCGATCACCGCTCGGGCGCTCGTCGGGCTCCGTCTGCTGCTCCTTCCAGGGGGACGACGAACGACCATGGTCCGGCGAGACGCCTCGGCTCGCGGCCGGAGAACGGATCCGCGAACTCCTCGATGCGGACCGTCAGACGGGCAGCGACGATCGGCGGAGCGGGCGCGAACCGAATCGCGAGCCGCGCCACGAACGGAGCCGAACCCGAGATCTCGGCGGCGGCCACATAGGTCGTGCCGACATCGTCGATGAGCGTGACGCGGGCGAACGGCCCGGGAGATCGCGCGTCCGGTGGTGCGGTGTGGACGACCGCGATCGCGACGCCGCCCGTGTCCCGGAGCTCGATCGTCGTCAACTCGATACTTGCGCCGCCGCTCGCGGCCGTCTGACCGACGACGAGGATGCGGCGAAGTGGGCCGATGTCAACACCCGTCACCCGCTCACTGTCGCGAACCCAATCCGGAAGTTCGACGGGACCCTCTGACGCGGACGATGTCAACCACGTTGTGGCAAAGGGCCCGATCGATCGACCGGGCCCGCCACCGAGCCAGAGGAGGCCAACCGCCCCGAGCGTCACGCCGAAAACGAGACCGACGAGGAGCCCGATGCCCACGGGCACGCCATAGCCGACGAGCAGGAGCCCCGCGGCGAGGAAGGCGAGCGCGAGGAAGGCGAGCGGGACCGGCGTGAATCCTCGGCGCCTCATGACAGCCACGATGGTAGCGGCACGCGAAGGACGCGACGCCCGGGCATCCGCCCCCGGCGCCGCGGTTCGTCCCGCATCCGATGGGCTACCGTGACGAGGTGCGGACGGGATGGCTCCTCGTGGTCGCGCTCTCGCTCATCGTCGGCGGCTGCGGCGCGACCGTGCCCTCGGGTTCATTGCGGAGCCCCGCCATGACGACGCTGACGGGGCTGGCGGTGCCGTTCGGCCCGAGCGCCATCCGATATCCCGCGAACTGGCAGGTCGCCCAGTACGTCGTCGCGAACAGCTTCTTCCAGGCGATCGCGTTTCTCGGTCCGGAGCCGCTGCCGGACCCATGCATCCGCAGCGTCGGGTCCATCAGCTGCACGAACTGGCCACCGATCCGGCTCCCACCGAACGGCATCGTCGTCGGCCTGTGGAGCGATTCGCGCCCGTACTGGTCATTCGACCCGACGGCTGGCCAGGCGGTCAGTGTCGGTGGTCAGCCCGCGACATTCGACGTTCGGACTCCCGCCGAGAGATGCGCCTCGATCGGCGGCGACGAGCAGGTGGTGGTGACGATCCCGATGCCAGTGAAATGGAACTGGTGGGAGATCGATGCGTGTCTCCGCGGACCGGATCACGCCTCGGGCGAGTCCACCGTCCACGGGATGCTCGGCCTGCCGCGGACACCGTGAGAGCGACGGGGAGCGCGGGATGTCCTCGACTCGGAGATGCCGCGATTCCTCGCTAACTACCGCCGGGCGGGCGCTATCCATGAGTCGGAGGGCAGCGGGAGGCGCTCGGGCCCGGCGGGGCCATGGACGGGCCCGGCGGGGCCATGAACGTTGAGTCTCGTTCTCGCCGGGTGGGAATCTTGTTCGAGATCCGTGCCGTTGGCGGCCCGAAGGACTCGAGCGACCTGGATAACGGCCGCCTGATGGGAGTCAGCCTGGATCGGCAGAGTTAGCCTGGATCGGCAGGGCAGGGGCGGATCGGCAGAGGCAGGGGCGGATCGGCAGAGGCAGGGGCGGATCGGCCTGAACTCGGTGGCGCAAGGCGTGGCGATCAGCGTGGATCGGTTCGGATGAGAGCACGGCGCGGATCGGTCGGGGGAGAGCGCCGCGGCGCCGGATCAGCAGCCGCCGGGCATCGCGGCCGCAACGACCGGTTCCGCCGCGGCCGTCGCGGCCTGCTGTGGCGTCACATAGCCTTCACTGACCATCGACGCGAGGACCGCCGCGCGGCGGGTCGCGGCCGCCACCGGATGGAACCGCGGGTCGTACGCGGAGGGCGCCTGGGGCATGCCGGCGAGCACGGCGATCTGTCCCAGGTCGAGCGCCCGGAGCGGTCGATGGAAGTACGCGCAGGCCGCCTCCGGCATGCCATGCAGACCGTAACCGGAAGGCACCTCGGTCAGGTAGTCGGCGAGGATCCGCTGCTTGGTGGGCTGGAGCTCCACCTTGAACGCGAGGGCGATGTCGACGAGCTTGGTGAACCCGCCGTCCGACCCGTTGAGGTAGAGATCCTTGGCGAGCTGCTGGGTGATCGTGGATCCGCCCTGACAGGCGCACAGATGCGCCACGTCATAGAGGAGCGCTCGGCTCAGGCCGATGACGTCGATGCCGTGGTGCTGGTAGAAGCGCTCGTCCTCCGTCGCGACGATCGCCTCGGCGAGGAGCGTCGGAACGTCACCCGGGCGGAGGACCGGCGTGCCACGGAGCGCCGCGAGGGTGGCCACGCGGCTCTCGAGGTCGCTGACGGATGGTGACAGTCCCCAGAGGGCGACGGCGGCGATGACGAGGAGGCCGGCGGAGATCGAACCCCAGCGGAGCAATCGACGGCGGGTCGACTTCCGCCCCGGCGTGGCGATGGCGGCCGGGTGGGCCGGCGCTGGCTCGCCACTCACGTCCGTCTCCGTGTCCTCCATGTTCATTGGCGCGTCTCGGACGGATCGGATCGACATGGTCTGCCGCCACGAACGGATGGTGCCACCATGACGGAGTGACCAGGGCTCATCCGCTCACCGGTGTCATGGTCGGGGCGTGCCTCGTCGCGGCAGCGTGTGGCTCCGCACCCGCCTCGCCGGCCACGTCGGTCTCGCCGGCCTCGCTGGCGACAACAGGAGAACCGACCGCCGCCACCTCCCCCTCCGATTCCGGCCTCAGCCGGTCACCGATGCCGAGTCCCACCTCGACGCCGACACCACTTCCGACGCCGACACCACTTCCGACGCCGACACCACATCCCACCCCGGCCGAGTGGCCGGTCTACCACCGCGACGGCGCGCGGACCGGAGTGGCGGCCGGCTTCCCCGCCGTCGGTCGCGGCCTGATGGAAGCCTGGAGCACGATCCTCGACGGAGCGGTCTACGGGCAACCGCTCGGCGTCAACGGCCGGGTCATCGTCGCGACCGAGGGCGACAGCGTCTATTCCCTCGATCCGGCGAACGGGCGCGTCATCTGGCGCCGCCACCTCGGCACGCCGGTGCCGCTCTCCGACCTTCCCTGCGGCAACATCGACCCGCTCGGCATCACGAGCACTCCGGTCTACGATCCGACGACGGCGTCGGTATTCGTCGTGGCGGAGGTCTCGGGACCGAGCCACGTGCTCTTCGCCCTCGACCCGGCGACCGGCGCGGTCCGCTGGTCGCGCGTCGTGGACCTCCCGGGCGACGACCCGCGCACCCACCAGCAGCGTGCTGCGCTCGCGCTCGGCAATGGCTACGTGTACATCGGCTTCGGCGGCCTCGCCGGGGACTGCGGCCAGTATCGGGGCAAGGTCGTGGGCGTGCCGCTGACCGGCCAGGGCGCGACGATCGCCTACCGGGTGCCGGTGGCGCGGGAAGGGGCGGTCTGGGCGCCGGGCGGACCCGTCCTCGACGGTGACGGCAACCTCTACGTCTCGGTCGGCAACGGCAGCTCGACGTCCACGTATGACGGCAGCGACTCGGTCCTCGAGCTCTCCCCGACGCTTCGCCTGCGTTCGTTCTTCGCCCCGACGACGTGGGCGCAGGACAACGCGAGGGACGCCGACCTCGGCTCGCTCAGCCCGGTCCTCGTGCCGGGCGGCTGGGTCTTCATCGCCGGCAAGAGCGGCACCGGCTACGTCCTGCGCCAGGGGAACCTTGGAGGGATAGGCGGTCAGGTCTCGTCCGCCGAGGTATGCGCCGCCTTCGGAGGTGCCGCGCAGACCGGCTCCACGATCTATCTTCCGTGCTCGGACGGGCTCCGCATGGTCCGCATCGGCGCGGACGGCTCGATCCACCTCGGATGGAGGATGGGCTCCGGCGCCAACGGGCCACCGGTCATCGGCGGCGGTGCGGTCTGGAGCATCGCGATCGGGGCCGGCGAGCTCTTCGCGCTGTCACCCTCGACCGGGGCTGTCCTCGCCCGCATCGGCCTCGGCCCGGTGCCCCATTTCGCCTCGCCGACGCTCTGGAACGGCCTCGTGCTCGTGGGCACGATGCGCGGCGTGACCGCGATCCGGCCGAACCCGTGAGGGTCAGCCGGGGCGGATCGCGATGATCGTGGCGAGCTGGGTGGCCGCCTCGCCGCCGACGATGTAGCCGACCCCGCCGACGACGATCGCCGCGGCGTCCGAGACGCGGTATGGGAGCTGCCCGATCTCGCGGACGACCCCGCGTCCCGGATCCAGGGCGAAGAGGGTCCGCAGGGGGGCGTCGGCGCGGCGCCCGCCGGCGATGAGCAGCTCCCCGCCGACGACGAGAGCGACGGCGTGGGACAGAGCGAACGGCAGATGCCCGACGACCCGGACGGTCCCCGTCGCGGGGTCGATCGACTGGATCGTGGCGACGTCGCCTGCCAGCGTCGCACCGCCGATGACGAAGACGCGGCCGCCGCTCACCGCGACCGCCGGATAGCGGACGCCGACCGCAAGCGTCGCGATGCGCCGGAAGTGGATTCCGTCCGTCGTGGCGAGCACGGCTCGATCGGGACCGGCGGAGGTTCCACCGCCGACGACGATCGCCTGGCCCCCGACGACGACCGCGGCGAGATCCGCCCGCGGCAACGGCAATCGGCCCACGACTCGGGAGCCGCCGAGGGGATCGACGAGCTGGACGGTCGTCTCCGGCAGGACCGATCCTCCCCCGAAGACGAAGGCACGCGAGCCGACGGTCGTCCCGGCCGCATCGTGGACGGGGGCAGCGAGGCGCCCGATCCGGGTCACGAGCCGCCCCGCCGGGTCGAACAGGAGCACGTCGCCGGTGGTCGTCCCGCTTGCCGTGAAACCGCCGCAGATGAGGGTCGCGCCGCCGAGCGCGACCGCGACGCTCCGACTGAGTGCCTGCGGCAGCCGGAACGGCGCGATCGAGACGACGACCGGACGAAGCGGGACGGGCGTGGCGGTCGCGGGCGACGATGGTCGAGCAGTGGTGGCGCCCGTCGATCCGGGGCTTCCGGCGGCGGATCCGCCCGGGCCGGGACTGGCGATCGCGGCCGACGAGGCGAGCGGACCGCTCGATGCCGTGCTCGGGAGCATCGATCCGGTGGATGGGGTCGACGAACCGCAGCCGGCGACGACGACCGTCGCCGTGAGGAGTGCCGCGAGCGCGCGCCTAATCGTGGAGTCCGCCGTCACGGCGCCACTGTACCCGGGGTGGCCGTTCGGGGCGTGCGGGCGCCACGCCAGGGGCACGTAATCGGACCGAAAGGTGCGACGCCCGAGACTTCGGGCATGAACACCGCGACCCGCCACACGACGATCGATCGCGATCGGGCCCTCGCCCGGTTGCGCAGCGCCACCACAGGAACCGCGCTCGCGAGCCTTGCGGCCGTCATCGGCTTCGGCTCGCTCGCCGCGATCACCAATCCCGGCTCCCACGCGGCGACGGCGTCGACCGGTACGACTGCACGCTCCGCCGCCGGGGTCACGTCCGTCAGCGGCACGCTCTTCGGCGTCCTGAGCGGCGGCGACGACAGCAACGGCGGCGACGACGGTTCCGCGATCGCGCGGTCCGCTGCCGCGGCGCTGACACCGTCCGCTACCCTGAGACCCTCGACGACGACCGCGACGAACATCGCGGCACCGGCGCAGGTGACCACCGGGGTGTCATGAGCGACGTGACCACGGCGACCTGGCGGGCACTCGGTACGAACGCCCACCTTCTCGTCCTCGAGGGAGACCTCGCCCGCGCCCGATCCGCCGTTGCCGCGTTGCTCGACGAGGTGGATCTCGCATACAGCCGATTCCGATCGGACAGCGAGCTCAGCCGGCTCAATGCGGCGGCCGGCCGGCCATTCGTCGCGAGCCGGCTGTTCGCCCAGGCGATCGAGTCGAGCATCCGGGCGGGACGCCTCAGCGACGGCCTGGTGGATCCGACGGTCGGGCGCGCGATGCGCATGGCCGGCTACGACGACGACTTCAGCCGCCTCGGCCAGCGCTCCGAGCCGCTCCACATCCGGCTCGAGCCGGTCCCGGGCTGGCAGGCGATCCACTTCGACTCCCGGACGCGGGAGGTCCGTCTTTCGGCTGGCGTTGAGCTCGACCTCGGGTCGGTCGGCAAGGCGCTCGCCTCCGACCTCGCCGCAGCGGTCGCGCTCGAGAGCGGCCAGGCCGGCGGCGTCCTCGTGAGCCTTGGTGGCGACATCGCGACGGCCGGCTCGGCACCGGAGGGTGGCTGGCGGATCCTCGTCGCCGAGGATAGCTCGACTCCCATCGATGCGGACGGGGAGGTGATCGCGATCTCGGGTGGCGCCGTCGCGACGTCCGGCACGACCGTCCGACGATGGATCCGCGGCGACGTCGCGGCCCACCATCTCATCGACCCGCGGACCGGTGCGCCGGCGGACAGCCCCTGGCGGACGGCCTCGGTCATCGCCGCGACGTGCGTCGACGCGAACATCGCCGCGACCGCGTCGATCATCCGCGGCGCATCGGCGATCGCCTGGCTCGAGGCGCTCGACCTGCCCGCCCGACTCGTCTCCGCGGAGGGGGAGATCGTCCGCGTCGGCGGTTGGCCGGCGGCACCGATCGAGCGATCCCCGGCAGCGACGATCGCCCCGCCGACGACCGACGCCCCGCCGACGACCGACGCCCCGCCGACGACCGACGCCCCGGCGAGGGCCGACGCCCCGGCGAGGGCCGAGCCAGCTCGATGAGCGCGAGCATCCTGTGGTACGCGACCCGCGGTGCCGGGATGGTCTCGCAGATCCTCCTCACCGTCGTCGTCTGCCTCGGCATCCTCACCGTCGCCCGGTGGGGCCGGCCTGGCTGGCCTCGATTCCTCACCGCCGAATTCCACCGCAATGTCGCCCTCCTCGCGGTGGTGTTCCTCGCCATCCACATCCTCATCGCCGTCCTCGATCCGTTCACCTCGCTCGGCCTGGCGGCAGCCCTCATCCCGTTCTCGTCGCCGTACCGCCAGTTCTGGCTCGGCCTTGGCGTCGTCGCCATGTACCTCGTCGCCGCGATCATCCTCACGAGCCTCCTGCGAACGCACCTCGGGCACCGAACGTGGCGGGCGATCCACTGGCTCTCGTACGGGGCGTGGCCGATCGCCATCGCGCACGGGCTCGGCACCGGCAGCGACAGCGGCGCCCTGTGGGCATGGCTGCTCAACGGCACCTGCGTGGCGGCCGTCGTCGGCGCGCTCGCCTGGCGGACGCAGGCGACCGCTGCGCTGCGGACGGAGATCGACGCGGCACTGCCTCCGACCCAGCGACGGGATCGCTGACGATGGCGCCCGCAGCGACGGCGGATCGCCTGCTCGCCGGACCGCAGTTCAGCGCCGGTGCGGAGTCGTTCGCCGAGCATCGAGCGCGCCTCGGGCCGTTGCCGATCGCCGACGCCCGCAACGGCCTCATCGACACGATCGAGCGCAGCGGACTCCTCGGCCGAGGTGGCGCGGGGTTCCCGGTCGGCAGGAAGTGGCGAAGCGTCGGGGCGCGATCGGGCGGTCGAGCGGCGGTCGTCGCGAACGGGGCGGAGGGTGAGCCACGGAGCGCAAAGGATCGCTCGCTCATGACCCTGCGCCCGCATCTCGTCATTGACGGGGCGATCCTCGCCGCAGCCGCCGTCGGGGCGGACGACGTCGTCCTCTACGTCGGGATGGAGCACCGGGCGGCGGTCGACGCGCTCGTGCGGGCCGTCGCGGAACGACCTCTCGGCGGCGGACCGCCGCTCCGGATCGTCGAGGCACCCATGGGATACATCGCCGGCGAGTCGTCGGCGATGGTCCACTACCTCGAGGCTCGCGACGCCCGCCCCATGGCCGTCCCACCGCGTCCGCACGAACGAGGGCTCGGCGGGCGGCCGACGCTCATCCAGAACGTCGAGAGCCTTGCGGCCGCCGCGCTCATCGCCCGCCATGGCGACGAGTGGTTTCGCGCCACGGGCCGCGATCTGACCCCCGGGACCGCGCTCGTGACCGTCACCGGACCCGTTGCCGGGACGGGCGTCCGGGAGATCGAATACGGGACGACGCTCCGCGAGCTCGTCGACGCGGCCGGCGGCCTGACCGCAGCGACGGACGCGGTGCTCCTCGGCGGGTACTTCGGCGGCTGGGCAGCGACCGAGGGTCGCTGGGACGAGCCCCTCGACCCTGCGTCGCTCTCGTCACGCGGCCTCGGCTTCGGCTGCGGGATGGTCGCCTTCCTGCCCGCGGACGCATGTGGCGTGTGGGCGACGTCCCGGATCATGGAGTACATGGCGGGCGAGAGCGCCCGCCAGTGCGGCCCGTGCATCTTCGGACTCGGCGCCATCTCCGGGGCCCTTCGCCGGCTCGCGACCGGAGCCCACCACGACGGCGACCTCGCCGATGTCACGCGCTGGGCCGGTCAGATCGCCGGCCGCGGCGCCTGCCACCACCCGGATGGGGCGGCGGGCCTCCTCCAGAGCGGTCTCCGCGTCTTCGCCGACGAGTTCGCCCTCCACGAGCGGACGCACGGCTGCTCACGGCCGACGGCGGCAGCGAGGCGTGTCTGAGATGGGCGACGTCCTTCGCATCGACCGCATCCGCTGCGACGGCTACGGCATGTGTGCCGAGCTCCTGCCCGAGCACATCGCGCTCGACGACTGGGGTTATCCGATCTTCCGATCGGGGCCGATCCCGCACCGGCTCGTGCCGCTCGCCCGGCGAGCGGTCGAGGTCTGTCCGGTGCTCGCCCTCTCGCTCGTGCGGGAGCGGGCGCATCCCTCCAGCGATCACTGAGGCGCCGGATGGCCGGGAACGCCGGGCGAGCCCGGGACGCCGGGAACCTCGGGGCCGGAACGCCGGGGCCGGAACGCCGGACGATCCAACCGGCGCACGACGCCTTTGGACGGCTGCGCGACCGGTCCGTCGTGCGTGCCGACGATGGGCGTCATCCCTCGGATGGAACGCTGGGCGAGCGAACTGCCGCAGACAGGGCACGGCCGATCGCTCGCGGCCAGTCTCCAGCGTCGGTTGGAACCCTGGGCGAGCCACGCCGGCCACGCCGATCCCTTCCAGCGTCGGATGGAACGCTGGGCGAGGCTCGCCGGCCACGCCGAGCCACGCCGGCCACGCCGGCCACGCGAGCGCATGAGCGCCAAGGCCCGGCACGGGCCGACGCTGCGACCCGTGAGAACATCAGGCCGGCGCACGCAGCGAGAGCGAAGATGCGGCGAGGTCGAACGGCGGCCAGGGCCGGACGAGTGACGGCGACGGGCAGGCGGAGCCCTCGCGCATGTGGGCCGCCCGCGGAACGAAGGAGAGGCACGGCACGATGGACGACGTTCCGGGGCGGCGACAGACGATCGGCCTCGTGGCCCACGACAACAAGAAGACCGACATCATCGAATGGGCGAAGTACAACCGTCTCACGCTCGTGCGGCACGACCTGGTGGCCACCGGCACCACCGGGACGCTCCTCGAGGACGAACTCGGCATCGGCATCGTCAAACTCCAGAGCGGACCGCTCGGCGGAGATCAGCAGCTCGGAGCGCTCATCGCCGAAGGCGGCATCGACCTTCTCATCTTCTTCTGGGATCCCCTCGAGCCGCAGCCGCACGATCCCGACGTGAAGGCGCTCCTCCGCCTGGCCGTCGTCTGGAACATCCCGGTCGCGTGCAATCGAGCGACGGCCGACTTCGTCATCTCGTCGCCCCTCATGACGAGTGGCTACGAACGGCAGACGCCGGACTACAACGCCTACATCGATCGGTATTCGCGACCGGAGTAGGCGGGCAGGAGCGGGGCGACCGAGGGCGCGCTGGGGCAGGGCGCCAGGAGGCAGAGGCACGGCCGGGGCAGCCCGCACCACCAGACACCTCTCCGGGATCCGAGTCGTTGAGGTGGTGTTGACGCGCCGAGCGGACGGTGAGTCTCGCGGGCCTGCAGTTCGGCGAGGCGATCGTCGAGCGCCTGGACGCGACGCGGCATGACCCGAGCGTCCGGGTCGAGCTCGCGTGGGAGCCGACGAGCCAGAAGTTCGATGTGCTCGTCCGGCGGACCGATGGCTGAGTCGAGCGGGGCCTGGCCAGAGGTCGAGATGGGAGTCCAGGCTCCCGGCTGATCGCTCAGCGGGCTCGGCGGCGAGGGCCGGCGATCCACAGAGCGGCCGACCACGTCGCGACTGCCGCGACGATGACCGGGATGAGGACGGCGTACGACCCGAGACGGTCGAGTCCGAGCGCGCCGACGTAGACGGCGATCGTGCCCCCGATGGGGTACGCCACCGCGAGCAACCCGAAGATCGTCCCGAAGTTCGGTCCGCCGAAGACGTCGTGGAAGGCCGCCGAACGGACGGCGATCGTCGCCCCGGTCCCGACCCCGTGGGCGGCGAGGCCGGCGATGGCGAGCCCGGGCGAGACGGACGCGAGACCGATGGCGGCGACGGCGCCGCCGAGGACCACGACCGCCGATCCGATGCCCACCCCCCGCCGGCCGACGCGGTCGGAGAGCCAGCCGCCGACGAGCTGACCGACGACGTAGGCGAGCGACTGGAATCCGAGGGCGAAGGCCGCCAGCTCCGCGGACATCCCATTCCGCACGGCGTTCGGCAGGAACGCCTGGAGGACGCCCTCGTCGAACGCCCCGATCGCGGCCGCCCCGATGAAGAGGACGAGGAACCGCCGCGTGCGCACGGCGCGCCTGACGCTGTGGCGACCGTCGCCGCTCCCCACCGGCAGCGGCTCGAGTCCCGCGGCGACGGCGCCCGGGGCCGCGGTCTCGTGGAGCCCCGACGCGCGCGACGCGATCGCCGATTCCGCCGCCCGGGTGGGCGACTCCTCGCGCCCGCTGGAACGTCCCTCATGGACCGGGCGCCTCGCGGGGACGACGATGGACGGCCCGCTCGTCATGAGCCACACGAACGCGACTCCCACGAGCGAGGCGCCGAGGAAGACGAGCGAGGTCGCTCGCCAGCCGGCCGTGGCGATGATCCCGGCGGCGACCGGCAGGGCGACGGCGACCCCGATGCCCGGCCCCGCATACGCGACCCCGAGGGCGAGCCCGGAGATGCCCGCGTAGCGACGGGCGACCGCGGTGGAGATGCCGATGAAGGCGAGCTGGAGGCCGATCGCGTGGAGGGCCGCATAGGCGAGGATCACGATCGAGATGTCCGGCGCGAGGTAGACGACGAGCCAGCCGGCGGCGTTGAGGACCATCGCCGCGGTGAGGAGATCCCGGTCGGCGAACTCGTCGAAGGCGCGGCCGAGGAACGGGCTCGCCACGGCGGTGACGATGAGGAACATCGTCCACGGGGTGACCGCGAGCGTCCGACCAATCCCGAAGTCCGCCGCGAACGCGACTGACAGGGCCGGGTACGTGTAGAGCCCGCCATAGACGATGGCGCCGATGACGAACGCCCCGATGAGCGGCAGCGAGACGCGGGACGCCCGTCGGGCGGCGTGGATGGCCATCGCCGCGAATCCTACCCGGAGGGCCCGGCCGCGCCGCGGGACGCTGAGGAGCCGCACGGACGCTGTCGGGGCCGCTCGGACCCCCGTCCGACGCTGCTAGCATCGGGGGATGGCCGAGCAGCGGTACGACGTCGTCATCGTCGGCGGGGGTTCCGCCGGCTGCGTGCTCGCCAACCGCCTGAGCGCCGATCCGGGAACCCGCGTCCTCGTCCTCGAGGCCGGCCGCCCGGACTCGCTGTGGGACGTCTTCATCCATATGCCGGCAGCGCTGACGTTCCCCATCGGGAGCCGCTTCTACGACTGGAAGTACGAGTCCGAACCGGAGCCGTTCATGAACGGCCGGCGGATCTACCACGCTCGCGGCAAGGTCCTCGGCGGTTCCTCGAGCATCAACGGGATGATCTTCCAGCGCGGCAACCCGCTCGACTTCGAGCGCTGGGCGGCGGACCCCGGGATGGTGACGTGGGACTACGCCCACTGCCTGCCGTACTTCAAGCGGATGGAGGACTGCACGGCGGCCGCGCCAGACGATCCATTCCGCGGCCACGGCGGGCCGCTCGGCCTCGAGCGGGGGCCCGCCTCGAGCCCCCTCTTCACGGCGTTCTTCGGCGCCGTGCAGGAGGCCGGTTACAGCCTGACCGAGGACGTCAACGGCTACCGCCAGGAGGGCTTCGCCGCGTTCGACCGGAACATCTGGCGGGGCCGCCGGCTGTCGGCGGCCCGGGCCTACCTGCATCCGGTCATGGACCGCCGCAACCTCACCGTGGAGACGCGCGCGTTCGCCAGCCGCGTCCTCTTCGAGGGGCGGCGGGCGATCGGCGTGGAGTACGTCCGGGGTGGATCGCGACGGCGGGTCCTCGCCGGAGAGGTGCTCCTCGCCGGCGGGGCGATCGCCTCACCCCAGCTCCTCCAGCTCTCCGGCGTCGGCCCGACGGAGCATCTCCGGTCGCTCGGGATCGACGTCGTGGCGGACGTGCCGGCCGTCGGCGAGAACCTCCAGGATCACCTCGAGGTGTACGTCCAGCATTCGAGCACCCAGCCGGTCTCCATGCAGCCAGCCGCCACGCAGAAGTGGCGACGGCCGTGGATCGGCTTCCAGTGGCTCTTCCTCCGACGCGGGCCCGGGGCGACCAACCACTTCGAGGGCGGCGGGTTCGCGCGGAGCAACGAGGAGGTCGCCTACCCGAACCTCATGTTCCACTTCCTCCCGCTCGCCATCCGCTATGACGGTTCGTCACCGGCCGGCGGCCACGGCTACCAGGTCCACATCGGGCCGATGTACTCGGACGCTCGGGGGTCCGTCCGGATCGTCTCGAGAGACCCGCGAGTCCATCCGGCAATCCGCTTCAACTACCTCTCGACGGCCCAGGATCGCCGCGAGTGGGTGGAGGCGATCCGGGTCGCCCGCCGGATCCTCGGCCAGCCCGCATTCGAGGCCTACGACGGCGGCGAGACCTCGCCAGGGTCGAGCGTCGAGACGGACGAGGAGATCCTCGCCTGGGTGGCGAGCGACGCGGAGACCGCCCTCCATCCGTCGTGCACCTGCCGGCTCGGGACCGACGAGTCGTCCGTGGTGGACCCACTGACGATGGCGGTCCACGGAACGAGCGGGCTCCGCGTCGTGGACGCATCCGCGATGCGGTACGTCACGAACGGCAACATCTATGCCCCGACGATGATGCTCGCCGAGAAGGCCGCGGACCTCATCCGCGGCGACACGCCGCTGCCGCCCGAACCGATCGAGTTCTACCGCCACCGACCGGCCTGAGCCGCGTCACTCGCGGACGTGGTCCGCCCACCGATGCGCCGGCCGGTAGCCGATGAGCTCGCGGGCGCGGTCGATCGAGAGGAGCGTCTCGCGACCCTCGAGCGGGCGGCGGAGCGGGACGGCGGGATAGATCTCCGCCATGAGCTCGGCGCTCGGGCGGGTCATGACCGTGTCCGCGGCCGCGACGATGCAGACGGACGCGCCGGACACATCCGCCTCGAGCGCGCCCCGGACCGCCGCCGCGACGTCGCGCGCGTCCACGTACCCCCAGAGGTTCCACCTCCGGAGATGCGGATCGCCCCACCAGCCCGGGAACGCGGCGTAGTCCTCGGGTTCCATGATGTTCGAGATGCGAAGGCCCACGAACGGGATCCCGGTCCGCCGGGCGAACTGCCCGGCCAGCGTCTCGCCGGTGAGCTTCGAGAGCGCGTACGACGATTCGGGCCGCGGCGGTGCGCTCTCGTCCACCGGGGCGTACGGCGGTGGCGCATCGTCGAACGGCAACCCGAGGACGGTCTCGCTCGACGCCCAAACGACCCGCTGGACGTGGTGCGCCTCGGCCGCAGCGAAGACGTTGTAGGTGGAGAGCACGTTCAGCCGGAAGGTCTCGCCCGCGGGTCGGAGCTCCGGGGCCGGGATCGCCGCGAGGTGGACGACGGCGTCCGCGCCGCTGATGACGTCGAAGCACTGACCGAGATCCGTGAGGTCCGTCCGGACGCACTGCCCGTGAGCGCTCCCATCGTGGGCGAGGTCGACGTTGAGCACGTCGTGACCCACCGCCCGCAGATCGCGGACGACCCAGCGCCCCGCCTTGCCGCTGCCACCGGTCACGACGATCCGCATCGCTCCTCCTCGCTCGTGTCCGCTCCCGTCGCCGATACGGTACATCGCGGACACGGGCGGACCCCGAGCCGCGGGCTCGGGTGACCGTTCCGCATCCGACCCGACCCCGGGCCGCAACCATCGCCGCACCGTTCGAGCCCTATCGTTTGTATCGTGATGGTCATGACGAGCCCGGAGATCGAGGGCCACGATCCCGAGGAGCAGCTCGCCCAGCTGCGGTTCCTTCACCGCGTCGCGCGTCTCGTCACGACGGCGCGGACCTGGGACGAGCTCCTCGAGACCGTCGTCGACGAGACACGGGACGCCCTGCGGGCCGACGTGTCGTCCCTCTACCTGCTCGACCGGGATGGCGTTCGCCTCACTCTCGCGGCGACGAACGGCCTCGATCGGTATCAGATCGGCCGGGCGCGCGTCCCCTTCGGCGAGGGCGTCACCGGCCGGGTCGCGGCGAGCCGCGAGCCGCTCGTCATCGACGACGTCGGGCGAGACCAGCGGTTCCTCTGGGTCCGCGGCATCGACCAGCGGCGATTCGTCAGCTCGATGCTGTCGGTCCCGCTCGTGTGGGGCGATGAGACGGTCGGCGTCCTCAACGTTCAGACCGAGCGGACGCGCCACTTCTCCGATTCGGATGTCGCCCATCTCGGCGCGATCGCCGATCTGCTCGCGAGTGTCGTCGAGAAAGGCCGCCAGCAGCAGGAGGCGGTCGCCCGGGCAGCCGAGCTCACGGCGATCGACGAGGCCCGGGCCGAGCTCATCGCGCTCGTCACGCACGAGCTGCGGACCCCGCTCGCCGTCGTCCGCGCATACGTGGACCTCCTCGCCGACGAGCCGCAGCTGAGCGGACGGCAGTCGCGCGACCCGGAACGCCGCGCCCGCCGGGCGGCCTGGTACCAGGGGACGATGGACCAGGTCGAGCGGCTTGACCGGCTCGTGGACTCGATCCTCGCGAGCGTCCGGGTCGAGCCGGACCATCCGGCCGAGGTCGTCCCTGTCGATGTGCGCGAGCTCGTGGGCGAGGTCCTTCGCGAGCTCGAGCCGCTGCTCGGTGGCCACCGCATCGTCGTCGCCGCGGATCGACCGCTCCACGCCCTCGCCGATCCGCCCCGGCTCCGCCAGATCGTCGAGCATCTCCTCGAGAACGCGGTGAAGTACGCCCCGCCGGGCTCGACCATCACCGTGGGCTGGGAGCTCGTCGAGGGAGTCGTCCGCCTCAGCATCGCCGACGAGGGCCCCGGCATCCCCGCCGAATGGCGTGAGCGGATCTTCGAGCCGTACGCTCGCCGGGACACCCGGACGGCGCGCGGTTCGGGCATCGGCCTCTACGCCGCGAAGCGGCTCGGCGAGTCGATGGGAACGCGACTGTGGTGCGAGCCGGCGTCGTCGCTCGGTGGCGCCCGGTTCGTCGTCGCCCTTCCGGCAGCGGTGGCGATCTGACGATGGGCGAGCGTCCGCTCCGCATCCTCGTCGTCGATGACGATCCCGCGATGGTCGGCGCCATCACCGCGCTCGTCGGCACGGAGGGCCACCAGGTCATCACGGCGTACGACGGGCTGACGGCGGTCAAGCGATTCCGCGAGGAGGCGCCGGACCTCGTCCTCCTCGATCTCGCCATGCCGGGTCCGGACGGCTTCACCGTCGCCGGCCTCATCCGGGCCGCCGGTCCGGCACCGATCCTCGTCGTGTCCGGCGAGAGCAGCGAGTCGGCGAAGGTCAGGGCCCTCCGGATCGGGGCGGACGACTACCTCGTCAAGCCGTTCGGGCGGGCCGAGCTCCTCGCCCGGATCGGGGCGATCATGCGTCGCGTCGAGCGGACGACGAGTGGCCCGACCGCCGGCCCGCTCGGGATCGGCGATCTCGTCCTCGAGCCCGCCCGACACGAAGCCCGCGTCCGCCGGACGTCGCTCGTCCTCACCCCCACCGAATACCGGCTCCTCGAGGCGCTCGTCCGGGCCGGCGGCGATCTCGTCCCCCACCTCCAGCTCGCCCGAGCCGGCTGGCCGGCCGAACCCGATCCCGATCTCCTCTGGCTCAAGCCCCACCTCGCCCGCCTCCGCGCCAAGGTGGAGGCGGCCGACGGTCCGGCGATCGTCGCGGTCCGCGGTGTCGGCTACCGCATCGTGGCCGGAGTCGCCTCGGGCCGCTGACAGCGGGCGGTACATCTGGGTCATGGTGGACGGAGCCGCAGCCGCCATGATCGGGCGATGCTCACCCTGCGGCAGCGGACCGGTCCGATCCATGAGGGCAGGTCGGGCGCGTCCATGGCCACCGGCTGTACGGTGGCCTGACGGTGACCACGCTCGAGCGCCGGATCGAGGCGCAGGCACCCGTCTCCCTTCGGGCCCGGATCGGCTCGACTGTCGCCGATCTCCGGTCGATCCCGGAGCGACTCCGCGGCTCGGAGTACCTGCGGGTCGGCCAGAGCGCACGCTTCCGGGCCGTCCAGCGGCGCCGGGTGCGATCGGCGATCCGGGTCGGATGCCTCGTGGTCGCCCTCGCCGATGCATTCGATGCCGCCGCCACGATCGGGCTCCAGGCCGACGGCACAGCCATATCGCTCGGGGTCGACCTCGCCACGATCGCGGTCGCCCTCGGCGGCTGGTGGGCGGTCGGCGGACGCCTCCGCCATCACCCCGAGGCCGTGGCCTGGAGCCTCAGCCTCGGCATCGCCATCTCGGACGTCGTCACGGAGATCGCCGCGCCGGGTCTCGCCATCCAGTCGATCGGCTACCTCCTCGTCCTGCCCGGGCTCATCGCCCTCGTCCTCCCGTGGCGGACGAAGGTCCACGTCCGCTGGCTGCTCGCCATGGCGGCGGTCTCAGTGACTGCCCTCGCGCTCGGCCCGGGCGACCGGCTCTCCGCCGACGAACGCGGCGATCTCGTCGTCGTCCTGTTCGTGGCCCTCGGGGCGAGTCTCGCCGGGCATGTCCTCCTTCAGCGAGCCCAGATCCGAAGCTTCGTCCAGCTCGAGGAGACCCGCGCGCTCCACCGCCGCGCGGATGCCGACCGGATCGAGCTGGAGCGCGCGCAGCACGCCCTCGAACTCACCGCCCGCATCGATCCGCTGACCGGGGCGAACAATCGCCGTCGTCTCGAGGAGGACCTGCGGGCGGTCCGCGCGCACATCGATCGATCGGGCATGATCTACGGCCTGCTCATGATCGACCTCGACCGCTTCAAGGCGATCAACGACCTCCGGGGGCATCTCGCGGGCGACGACGTCCTGCGGCGCGTCGCGGCGGCGATCCGCGCGTCACTCCGGGCGGACGACGCCGTCTATCGCTACGGCGGCGAGGAGTTCGTGGCGATCATCACGGTGTCCAACGCGGACCGGCTGTTCGCCGCCGCCGAGCGTCTCAGGCTCATCGTCGCCGCCCTCGAGATCGAGCACGTCGACAATCCGCCGTCGGACGTCGTCTCGATCAGCGTCGGCGCGACGCTCATCGGCCGGTTCAACCTCGATCTCAGCGTGGATCAATGGCTCGGCCAGAGCGACGCGGCCCTGTACGCGGCGAAGGCGGGCGGGCGCAACACGGTCCGGCTCGCCGCGATCCCGGCGGCGCTGCCCGAACCGGTGCTCATCCCCGGGCAGACGGACCGGGAGAGCGCGGTCGCGTCGCGCGTCGCACGCCCGGCCGGGCCCCGCGGCGCGCTCGCTCGCACACCCCGTCGGCGCTCCACAGACTGACGCGCTGCGGGCGGTCCTCGGGGGACTGCCGTGATTCCCGGACACGTCGTTGACGAGGATGCCTATCGGATCGAGCCCTCCGTCCCAGGGTTCCGGCAGATGGCCATCAGGCGGGCACTGGTCTGCAGGTCGGTGACAGGTGGCCCTCACCCGGGCATCTGGCAGGATCGACGTGCCGACCCGGCCCGCTCCACGCTCAGGTCTACGAGCGCCCCGTGGAGAGTCGGTGACCAACGCCCGCCTGGGGGTCAGCTGGCACGAACGGCGTGCCGCGACGTACCCCGCCCGATGGTTCCGGAGCCGGTGGGAGCCGGGCAGGTCTCCGCTGTCGACAACGTCCGCGGGAATCACGGCTAGACTCGCAACCCATGGCCCTCACACGCGCCCGGACGGCCGCCTCGCTGCTCGTTGAGTGCCTCGCCGCCGAAGGTTGCGGGTACGTCTTCTCCGTTCCGGGCGAGGAGACGATGGACATCCTCGACGCCCTGAGCCGCCAGGATGCGGTCCGTCACGTGACGACGCGGCACGAGCAGGGCGCCGCGTTCATGGCGGATGTCCATGGTCGGCTCACCGGCCGGGCGGCCGTGGCGATGGCGACGCTCGGGCCAGGGGCGACCAACCTCGTGACCGGCATCGCCGACGCGTTCCTCGACCACGCGCCGATGGTCGCGCTCACCGGCCAGGCCGGCCTGGACAAGACCCACAAGGAGGCCCACCAGTTCGTCGACATCGTGCGGATGTTCGAGCCCGTGACGAAGTGGAACCAGCGGGTCGAGCAGGTCGGCGCCGTGCCGGAGATCGTCCGCAAGGCGTTCAAGGTCGCCCAGCTCGAGAAGCCCGGCCCCACGCACATCGAGCTGCCGGAGAACCTTGCGGCGACGGCGGTGACGGACGATGCCCATCCCCTCGAACCGACGCACGCGTACTTCCCGGAGCCGACCGACGAGGCGATCGCCCACGCCGCCCGCCTCCTCCGCGAGTCGGAGCGACCGTTGGTCCTCGCCGGCAACGGCGTCCTTCGCCGGGATGCCGCAGCGCCGCTCCGCGCCTTCGCGAACGGCCTCCACGTCCCGGTGGCGGTCACCTTCATGGGCAAGGGCGCCATCGACGACCGCAGTCACCTCTCGCTCATGGCTGTCGGGCTCCAGGCCCGCGACCACGTGCTCTCCGGCTTCGACCGTGCGGACCTCGTCGTCGCGGTCGGCTATGACCTCGTCGAGTACGCGCCCTCGCGCTGGAACCCGGAAGGGCGGCGGCGGATCATCCACATCGATACCCAGCCTGCGGAGGTCGACGCGTTCTACCGACCGGAGGTGGAACTGATCGGCGACATCGAAGGCACGCTCGAGCGGCTGCTCGCGGCGGTCCTTCCGGACGGCGTCGGCGGACGGAGCGCGAGCGAGCGGCATCTGGCGCGCGAGACCCTCGTCCACCAGGACCTCCGCACCGCCCTCCTCGCCGATCTCCACGCCTACGAGCAGGACGATGGCTGGCCCATCAAGCCGCAGAAGGCGATCGCGGACCTCCGTCGAGCGCTGGAACCCAGGGACATCGTCGTGAGCGATGTCGGCGCGCACAAGGTCTGGGTCGGGCGGCTCTACCAGGCGTACGAACCGAACACCGTCATCATCTCGAACGGCTTCGCGGCGATGGGGATCTCGCTCCCCGGTGCGATCGCGGCCAAGCTCGTGCACCCGGACCGCCACGTCGTGGCCCTGTGCGGCGATGGCGGGTTCCTCATGAACTCCCAGGAGCTCGAGACCGCGGCTCGGATCGGCACGAACATCGTCGTCGTGGTCTGGCGGGACGACGGCTACGGGCTCATCGACTGGAAGCAACGAACGGAGTTCGGTCGCCCGTTCGGCGTTGAGTTCACGAATCCGGACTTCGTCGCCTACGCCCGCTCGTTCGGCCTCGCCGCGTTCCGGCCGTCATCGGCCGCCGAGCTCTACCCGACGCTCATGCGGGCACTCGAGCACGATGGCCCGAGCCTCGTGGAGGTCCCGATCGACTATCGCGAGAACCTCCGCCTCACCGAACACCTGGGCGCCCTGTCCGCCCACGGGTAGGCGGTCCGCCCGAACCCCCGGGGACGCCGGACGAGGGACCGTGGCGCGGGCAAGCGAAGTGGCGCAACATGGACGGTGAGCGAGCCGTCGAGCGGGGCGACGACAGATCCCGATCGACCACCATGCGACACAGATCGACCGCCATGCGACACAGCAGGGAGAGCGCGATGGACGTACCGGCCCGAGCTCGAGCGTCGATCACGGCGATCCTCACCGCGGCGGTGCTGGCCGGCTGCGGTTCGAGTTCGACGCCGGCACCGAGCCTGTCCGCGCCGCCGAGCGCCACCCCGGGCGCATCCGCGGCCCCGAGCGTCGCCGCCCCGACCGCGTCCGCCGCACCGAGCGTCGCCGCCCCAAGCCCGACGACCTATGTCGTCCGCAAGGGCGACACGCTGTACGGGATCGCGGTGAAGTTCCACGTCACGCTCGCGGCGCTCCGCAAGGCGAACCCGAAGGTGACCGACCCGCGGATGCTCCGGCCCGGCGCGAAGCTCGTCATCCCCGCCCCGTAGGGTCCCTTCGTCGCGGAGAACCGGCCCTCGGAACCGGCCCTCGGAACCGGCCCTCGGAAGGCACCCATCAAGGCCGCGATCGTGCATTGGTGAACCATTCACGGATGCACTGATCCGGAGCGCGCGACGATGTCCGGACGTTCGTCCGCCGAGGCCGGCGGCGGGCCGCGTCAGTCGAGCGTGCGGCCACCCGCATCGTGGGCGGCATCCGCGCAGTGCACGCGGCAGCCGCGGGCGTCGCGCCCACCGAGGGGGTTGAAATGCGCCCACGCGGCGCGGCTCGCCGGACGCTCCAGACGACAGCCGCACGTGGCACAGGTGACCGGCGCCGCCCGGCCGTCGCGCACGGCGTCGAAGCGGCGGAACGTCTGGTCGAACGGGTGGATCATCGTCGTCACTCGCTAGCGATGGGCGCGTGGGCCGTCAGTGTGCGGTCCGGGGCGGTGGCGGTCGGCGTCGCGACAGGTGCGAGACGGTTGCGATCCGGTATCGGGATGCGCTCCCCGAGCGGCTCGACGAGCCACACGTCGAGCGGCAGCCGCTCCCGATCCCCGAGCAGCTGGCGTGCCCGCTCGGATCCGATCGCGGCATGGTCGGCGAGGAGGCCGACGAGGTCCGCGAGTGCCGCTCCGCCGGCCGGACCGTCCGCCATGACATCCGCCAGGCGTCGCGGCGCGACGCTCTCCGGGTTCAGGGACATCGCGTGGCGGCCGGCCGGGTCGTAGAGGAATGCCCGGCCGCCGGTCATGCCGGCCCCGAAATTCGCCCCGACGGGGCCGAGCACGACGAGCGTGCCTCCGGTCATGTACTCGGCGCCGTGGGGACCGATCCCCTCGACGACCGCATCCGCACCCGCGTTCCGGACAGCGAATCGCATCCCTGCCCGCCCGACGATGTGGAGCCGGCCGCCGGTCGCGCCGTACAGGCAGGTATTGCCGGCGAGACCGCCCGGTCGATCGGCGTCGCCCGCAGCCGGGTCGGGGACGACCTCCACCCTCCCGCCGGAGAGCCCCTTGCCGACGTAGTCGTTCGCCTGCCCGACGAGCCGCAGGTGGATGCCCGGCCCGGCGAACGCACCGAACGACTGGCCGGCCGAACCGCGGAGCTCGAGGCGGATCGGGCCGCGGACGGTCCCGCGCTCCATCGCCCCACTGAGGGCTGCTCCGAACGAGCGGTCCGCGGTCGTCACGGTGAGGCCGGTCGCGGCGAGCGAACCCTGACCAGCGAACGCGGCCACGAGACGAGCCTCCAGCGGGGAGGCGGCCGCACGGCGGACCACGGTGCCGGCGGTGGAGGGATCGGCGCGGCGGGCCGCGCTGGTCGTCCAGCGCGGGGAACGGACGACGGCCCCGAGCTCGACCGTGCTCCCCCGGCCCGGTCGGAGGGCGCGGGCGCTCTCGCCGACGATCGTGCCGACGGACGTCGAACCGATCCGGGCGAGCTCCCGGCGGAGGTCCTCGGCGAGTGCGGTCGCGAACGCTTCGATGCGCTCCGGCGTTCCGCTGAACTTCGCGCGCAGATCGTCGCGCTGGGTCGCGATCCCGGTCGGGCACGTGTCGAGGTGGCACTGGCGTGCCATGTCGCAGCCGAGGGCGATGAGGGCGGCCGTCCCGAACGCGAACTCCTCGGCACCGAGGAGGGCCGCGATGAGGAGGTCGCGGCCGGTCTGGAGGCCGCCGTCCACCCGGAGCGCGACCCGCTCGCGGAGCTCGTTCCGGAGGAGGACCTGGTGGACCTCGGCGAGGCCGAGCTCCCACGGCGAGCCGACGTGCTTGATCGACGAGAGCGGCGACGCGCCGGTCCCGCCGGCATGACCGGACAGGTGGATGTAGTCGGCACCGGCCTTGGCGACACCGGCGGCGATCGTCCCCACCCCGCGGCTCGCGACGAGCTTGACGCCGATCCGGGCGGCGGGATTGATCGCCCGGAGATCCGCGATGAGCTGGGCGAGATCCTCGATCGAGTAGATGTCGTGATGCGGTGGGGGGCTCACGTAGGCGATCCCCGGCTGGCCGCGACGGAGGGCCGCGATGTATGGGGTGGCCTTGCGGGCGGGGAGCTGGCCACCCTCGCCGGGCTTGGATCCCTGGGCCATCTTGATCTCGAGCTGTTCGGCCCGGGCGAGGAACGTCGCGGTCACCCCGAACCGCGCGGATGCGACCTGCTTGATCCGCGAGTCGAGACGCTCACCGTTCGGGCCCGGGGCGTACCAGGCGGGATCCTCGCCGCCCTCTCCGGTGTTCGCCGCTCCGCCGGCGCGCTGGATGCCGATCGTCAGGGCGCGATGCGCCTCCGGACTCAAGGCGCCGACGCTCATGGCGCTGACGACGAATCGGCGGACGATCGCCGGGGCGGGCTCGACGAGCGACAGATCGACCGGCGCGCGAAGCACCCCCGGGCGCACCTCCAGACCGTCGCGGACGACCGCCAGGCCGGTCCGGGCGAGGGCCGATCGATATCGGGCGAGCGTCTGCTCGACGGTCGCATCGGGGTTCGGCTCGGCCAGCCGCTGGATCTCGGCGACGATCCGCGGCGCGTTCAGGTGGAGCTCGCCGTCGGCGCGGAACCGGGCGAGACCCTGGTCCGGGAGTCGCGCCTCGCGGCCGTCCGCCGGGAGCCCCCGGGCCGCCGCGAGCCGGCGGAGCTGGCGTTCGGCGAGGTCCCCGAACCCGACGCTCCCCGGCCAACCGCTCGTCGCCGGCAGGCAGGTCCGGACGATGTCGTCATCGAGCTCGATCGTCTCGACGAGGCCAGCGCCGATGTACGAGGAGACGGAGCCGACGCCCATCCTGGCGAGAGTCTTCCGAAGGCCGGCCTCGAGCGCACCGACGAACCGTTCCACGACAGCCTCGGCCGTGAGGTCCTCCGCACCGCGCGAGCCCGCGAGCTCGGCCGCTGCCTCGAGCGCGAGCCAGGGGTGAACGGCGGTCGCGCCGGCGGCGAGGAGCATCGCGAGTGCATGCGGGTCGAGGACGTCCGCTGCTTCGGCGACGATGTCGATCCGGCCGCGGAGGCCGGCGGCCGTCAGCGCCGCGTGGACCGCCCCGGCGGCGAGGACGGACGGGATCGGGAGCCGATCGAGTGAGGCGGCTCGATCCGAGACGACAAGGACCTCCGTCCGTCCGCCGGCGGCCGAGACAGCGGCCGAGGCAAGACGATCGATCGCGGTCCGCAGTCCGGCCGGGCCCGTCGCCGGATCCCAGGTCGCGTCGAGCCTCCGGACCGTTCCTCGCCGATCGGACGAGACGAGGGCCACAAGCCCGTCGAGGTCGACGACGATCGGCCGTTCCAGGCGCACCGTCCGGGGATGGCGCGGCAGGCCGCCGAGGAGCGCCGGACGGCGCCCGAGCTCCACGCGGAGGTCCATGACCGCCCGCTCGCGCTCGGGGTCGATGGGCGGGTTCGTCACCTGCGCGAATGACTGGCGGAGGTGGTCCACGGCCCGACGGTCGATCCGGCCGCGGCCGGGAAGCGGCGTGTCGTCGCCCATGCTCCATAGCGGCTCGTGTCCCTCGAGCGCCATGGTCCGGACATCGAGACGGAGGCGTTCGGCGTCGAGGCCAGCGAGGTAGCGGAGGGCGAGTGGAGTCGGCGTGGAAATCCCGGACCGGGACGCGTCGGATCCGGGCGGGCGGTCGAGGTGCGCCCGGCGTGGCGCGTCGTGGACGGGGAGACGACGAAGCAGCGCGGTCTTCGCCGCGGCATCCTCGAGGATCCGGCCGCGCGACGGGTCAACGAGGAGCATCTCGCCCGGGCCGAGCCGGCCGCGACGGACGATCTCGGCGGCGGCGATCGGAACGGCTCCCGCCTCCGACGCGACGGTGACGAGCCGATCCCGCGTGATCGCGAACGCGGCCGGGCGGAGCCCATTGCGGTCGACGAGAGCGCCGACGCTGCGGCCATCGGCGAAGACGAGCGCCGCGGGACCGTCCCACGGCGCGAGGAAGGCGGCGGTCCGCCGGCGGAGGGCCGCTATCGCCGGGTGCGGCGAGCGGCGGAGGGCGGCCGCTTCGGGGACCGCGGCGAGCAGTGCGACCGGCACGCTCCACCCGGAGGCTGCGAGCAGCTCGAGCGCCTCGTCGAGCGAGAGCGAGTCGGAGCCGTCCGGCGAGAGGAGCGGCCCGGTCTCGAGGAGGGCGCGGAGGAGCCCGGACGGGTCGGGATCGGCGGACCGGCCGCGGACCTGCTCCCGATTGCCGCGGACCGTGTTGATCTCGCCATTGTGGGCAAGGAGCCGGAACGGCTGGGCGAGGCGCCAGACCGGTCGCGTGTTCGTCGCGTAGCGCTGATGGAAGACGGCGTACGAGCTCGGGAGCTCCGCGTCGCCTGGAGCGAGATCCGGGAACAACCGGCTGAGCCGATCGCCGCCGACGAGTCCCTTGTAGACGATCGTCCGGGCGGAGGCGGACGGCACGGAGAGGTCCAGGCCGGCCTCGCGGGCGGCCGTCTCGGTGCGGCGCCGGGCGAGGAGGAGGCGCCGATCGAACGGGGCTCCCGATGGATGGCCGGGGGTCGGCTGGACGACCGCCTGCACGAATGCGGGTCGCGATTCGAATGCCTCGCGACCGAGGGCGGAAGGATCGGTCGGGACGGTGCGCCAGCGGAGGACGGACAGGCCTTCGGCGGCGAGCGATCGCTCGACGAGGCCCCGTCCGCGCGCCTCCCGCGTCCGGCCGCGCGGAAGGAAGAGCTGGAAGACCGCCGGCTGGTCCTCCGCGGCGGCGGTTGGGGCGGCGGCGGTCGTGGTGGCGGCGGCGGTCGTGGTGGCGGCGGACGTGGTCGCGCCGATCCGTGCCCGGAGCGCCGGTTCGAGCGGCAGCGAGATCCCCGCCCCGTCCGACGATTCACCGTCCGCGGCGAACGCGCCCCGATGCCCGAGCGAGGCGAGGCCCGCGAGTGCGAGCGGAAGGACCCGCGCGGCGGACCGGCCTCCCGCGTCGGCGACGAAGCCGACCCCGCAGGCGTCGTGTTCGTGTCGCGCGTCGTAGAGGGGCGGGTCTGGCGGTCTCCGTGGTCGGTGCATCGCAGCGCGCGTCTCCTCGATCCCACGAGATGCGTGGGGTCAGGAGCATCGGCGCCTGCCGGGCGCGGGTCGTCGTCGCTCCGGGATCGGAAACGATGCGATTGGGTGACAACGAGCCCGCCCCGGATCGCGATGGTCTCAGGACGGTCTCAGCGTGCGGGCCTACGGTCGGGACCAGACGCCGCGGGCGCGACGGCTCGGGGCCGCGCAATCCCGCCGTCACGCGGCGCGCCGAACCCCCGATCCAGCCGAATCCACCACCTCCCGCCACCACCTCGGAGACCCACATGGACCCGATCCAGCCGACCCACCCGATCCAGCCGACCCCAGTCGTCGCAGGGCGACCCGTCGGGCGGCGTGATCCCCTCACGATCCTCCTGTTCGTCGCCGCCTTCATCGCGATCGGCGGCGTGGGGTTCGCGGCCGGTCGGGTCACAGCGCCCGCGGCGGCCGTCGCGGTCGGCCGGTTCGGCGGAGGTGCCGGAGGCCTCGGCAACGGTTTCGGTGGCGGCAACGGTGGCACCGGCGGGGCAGCCGGGCTCGGCGGCGGCGGCATCGGCCGGATCTTCGGCGGGACCGCCGCACTTCGCGGTACCTTGACCGCGATCACGGCCGACCACATCACGCTCAAGCTCACGAATGGAACGACGATCGATATCCCCGTCGACAGCTCGACCACGTACCACCAGCAGACGGCAGCGTCCGCGAGCGCGGTCGCAGCCGGCTCGACCGTGCTCGTCCAGATCCGCGCCGGAGCGGGCGGCGTGCCGGGCGGTGGCGGTGGGACCGCACCGGGTGCGGGCGCGAGCCCGGCCGCGAGCCCTCGTGTCGGCGGCACCCGGACCATCGGCCCGGCCTCCGACATCACCGTCGTGGGCCAGTAGCCGCCGGTCCACGGTCATGAATCGGTAGCGCGGTGCACCTGCTCATCGTCGAGGACGACGTCCGGCTCGGCCGCGCGCTCGCCCGCCTGCTCCGTGACGACCGGCACGTCGTCGATGTCACCGAACGCGGCGAGACGGCGCTCGAGCTCTTCGGCGCGGCGGGTGGCATCGACGCGATGATCCTCGACATCGGGCTGCCGGATATCTCGGGTCTCGAGGTCGCCCGTCGAATCCGGGCGAGCGGTTCGAGTCTCGCGATCATCATGCTCACCGCCCGGGATGCGATCGACGATCGGGTCGCCGGGCTCGACGCCGGGGCGGACGACTATCTCGTCAAGCCGTTCGCCTACGACGAGCTCGCGGCGCGACTACGGGCACTCGATCGCCGCGCGACGTCGGGCCGGGTGGGCCGGAGGGCGGAGCGACGCGTCGTCAGCGGCGGCATCGTCCTCGACGAAGCATCGCGGCGGGTGTATCTCGGCGGCACGGAGATCGACCTTTCGCGCCAGGAATTCGCCCTCCTCGAGTGCCTGCTCAGGAATCCGGGACGTGTCCTCTCGCGCGACGAGCTGCTCGATCGGGCATGGCCGGTGGGCGCCGCCCTCACCCCGAACGCGGTCGAGGTGTACATCCACTACCTGCGGACGAAGCTCGGCGTCGAGGGCGCGCGGATCCAGACCGTCCGTGGAGTCGGATACCGGCTCGCCGGACCATGACCGACGCGCCGCGACCCGCCCCGATCGCGGGTCCTGGGCCGGACGCGCCGCTCCTTCGGAGGACGCGCTGGCGACTCGTCGCGTGGAGCGCCGGGACGATGCTCGCCGTCCTCGCCATCCTCGGCGCCGCGATCTATGCCGCCGTCGCAAGCTCGCTCGCGACGACGAGCCTCGATCAGCTCCAGCATCGCGTGGCAACGACCGAGCGGTTCGTCTCCAAAGTCCCCGACCCGTTCCCCGACCGGCCGGCCGGCGAGGCGCCGGTGGGCGTCTCCTTCGGTGGACCGGCGCCGGGGACCATCGCGATGATCGTCACACCCACCGGCCAGGTCATCGGTCCGTCGAATCGCCTGGCGGGCCTTCCGATCGACGCGGGCGTGAAGGCCGCACTCGCCGGACTGACGGACGTCCGAACCGCATCGGTGGGTGGGGTCCCGGTCCGGGTCCTCAGCCTTCCCGTCCCGCGAGCCAACGGGACGGTCGTCCTCCAGGTGGTCCAGGACATCAGCGCCGAGCAGGGAACGCTCCGCACGCTCCTCCTCATCCTCGTCGTCGGCGGGCTGGCGGCCGTGGCCGCCGCCGGCGCCGGCGGCTGGGTCTACGCGCGGCGGGCGCTCGTCCCGATCCGCGACTCGCTCCGCCGCCAGCGCGAGTTCGCCGCCGATGCGAGCCACGAGCTGCGGACGCCGCTCGCCGTGATCCGCGCCACCGTCGAACATCTCGAGCGACATCCGGAGCGGACCCTCGGCACGGAGTCGGAGGCCCTCGCCGACGTGCGGGCGGAGGTCGACCACCTCGCGGGGCTCGTCGGCGACCTGCTCCTGCTCGCGCGGACCGATTCGGGGATCGAGGAGCTCGCACCTGAACCGCTCGATCTGGAGCGGATCGCGACGGACGCGGTGGATGGCCTGCGGACCGTCGCCGCCGGACGATCCATCGATGTCCAGGTCGAAGGATCGGCGACGCCGCTCACGGGAGACCCGACTCGCCTCCGGCAGCTCGTCACGATCCTCGTCGACAATGCCATCCGCCACGGACCGGCTGGATCCGTCGTTCGTGTGACGGTCCAACCCGGCGAACACGACGGCGGACGGCTCATCGTCGAGGACGCCGGACCTGGCATCCCGGAGGAGGACCGGAGCCACGTCTTCGACCGCTTCTGGCGCGCGCCGGGTGCGTCCAGCGGCGGCACGGGCCTCGGATTGGCGATCGCCCAATGGATCGTCCAGCGTCACGGCGGTTCGCTCGTCGTGGGCGAGGCGGCGGGCGGTGGGGCACGTTTCGAGGCGGATCTGCCGGCTGGCGCGAGCCGTGCCTGAGCGAGCGGCGAGCGTCAGTCGCCGGGCGGCGCCACGCCTTCTCGCCCACCCGCCGCGATCCGCCCGACCAGCCGCGCCCGGACCGCCGGCCAGTCATCGTCCGTGATCGAGTACCACGCGGAATGGCGCATCCGCCCGCTGTGGGTCAGGACGTGGTTCCGGAAGATGCCCTCGAATGTGGCCCCGATCCCCACGAGCCCGGCCCGCGACTGCTCGTTGAGCGAGTCCGTCTTGAACTCGACCCGATGGCAGCGCCAGGTGCCGAAGGCGTGGTCGAGCATGAGGAGCTTCGCCTCCGAGTTGATCGCCGACCGCTGCCACGGGACGCCGACCCAGGTCCAGCCGATCTCCGTCCGATAGTCCGCTGCGACGATGTTGCCGAAGCGGCTGCTGCCGACCACCCGCCCGGTCGCTTGCTCAACGGTGACGAACGGGAGCGTCGTGCCGGCCGCCCGGCCCGCAAGGGCGGTATCGACGTACGCGCGGAGGTCGTGCCGCGTCCGGATCGGGAACGAGATCCAGCGCCACAGTGACGGCTCGCTTGCGACCTCCCAGAGCTCGTCGAGCCGATCTGCCTCGAGTGGCTCGAGCCGGACGTGGTCTCCCTCCAGGGTCACCGGCTCGACGCGGAGCGGCGGCGTCGCGAAGTCGTGGTCCATCCGTGTCCCTCGGCACTCAGAGCGACTCGATCCGCCGGCCAGCGTAGCGCGGTCCGTGGCGCGGCGCGGCGATGCCGGCCACCTCGAGGAGGCGGATGACCCGCCCGCGCTGACCGGCGAACGGGGCGAGGAGTTCGAGCATCCGCTCGTCCGTCCCGCGCGGCTCCCGGGCGAGGGCCCAGGCGACGAGGTTCGGGAGGTGGAAGTCCCCCACGCTCACCGCGTCCGGATCGCCCCACGCTCGAGCCGCCACCTCCGCCGCCGTCCACGGGCCGATGCCCGGGATCGCCTGAAGCCGCGCCTGCCCCTCCGCAGAGGGGAGCTCCGTCGTCGCCTCCAGCCGGGTGGCGGCCGCCGCGACTCGCCGGATCGTCTCGGCACGGCGTCGCTCCAGGCCGAACGGATGGAACGCGAAGTACGGGAGCGCGGCGAGGACCTCCGGTGCGGGCGGCAGCCGAAGCCCGGTCGATCCGTCCGCTCCCGCCGGCCCAGGTGCGGTCTCGCCATGCCTGTTCGCGCCCGCCGCGCCCATCGGCCCGGGCGCTCCTGCCGGCCCGTTCGCGCCTGCCGGCCCGGGCGCCGGTTCCCCGTGCGCGGCGACGAGACCGCGCCACGCGCGATGGGCCTCGTCTCCCGTCACCTTCTGCTCGACGATCGCCGGGATAAGTGCCTCGACGACCCCGAGCGTCCGCGGGAATCGAAGCCCGGGATGGCGGCCGGCGAGCTCGCGGAGAAGCGGATGATCGGCCTGGAACGCGGCCGGATCGTCGCGCAGCCCGATGAGCTCGCCGGCATGCTCGAGGGACCAGCCCGCACCGTCACCCCACGCCTCGACGTCGACCGCGCCGTCGCGGGCCGCGAGGTGGAGGGTCGCCGGCCCATCGGGCGTGCGCGTCGCGCGCCACACCCCGTCCGGCCCGATCCGCATCGTCGGATCGCCCCGACCACGCCGCAGCGGGGCGAGCGTCCGCCCGAGATCGAGCGGGCCGTCGAGGCGGATCGTGCGAGTCGGCATGCGCGCCGTCTCCCTCCGTACCGGGTCTGCGAATTGTCAAATGACCCTCAGGCGGGCGCTCGTCGCCGGAGCCTCGAGTCGATGGGCCGTTCGTGCCGCGCGCTGAGCGTAACCGGCGGCGCGGGCGGCGCCTGACTCCTGACACCGGACCGCCAGGGGAGCGTGTGTCACAAAACGTTCTGACCAATGCCCGTGTGAGGGCCATCTGGCGGGAACGAGCGGCTGGTGGCGGGCTCGGACGGGGTGGAGGAATCGTCTCGTCCTGCAGGAATCGTCTTGTGGACGAGCCCGCGACCTCGTACGATCGCGGGCATGCGCCGCGGGGAGGCTGGCGCGCGTGCCGACCGCCGGGTCTGGGGTGCGACGCCGACGGCAACCTGATCCATCGGGGGGCGGAGGAGCGGTCGATGGCTGGTGACGGACGTCCGGGCGACGAGGTCGGAGGCGAACAGATCCTCCATGCGCTCGGCTACAAGCAGGAGCTGAACCGGGCGGTCTCGGTCCTTGGGACGATCGCCCTCGTCGTGTCGGACATCACGCCCACGGCATCCCTCCTCGTCATCGGTCCGGTGGTCATCGCCACCGCGGGCAGCGGCTCGCTGTGGGCGTACATCATCGGCTGCTTCATCGCCATCAACGTCGCCCTGTGCATGGGCGAGCTCGGTTCGATGTTCCCGGTCGCCGGTGGCCTGTACTCGATCGTCACCCGGGTCCTCGGCCGGCCGGTCGGCTTCCTCGCCCTCCTCGACTACATCGGCCAGGCGATCTTCCTGCCGGCGAGCGTCGCGATCGGTATCGGCGTCTACGTCCAGGCCCTCAACCCGGGCATCCCGTCGAACATCGCCGCGACGGTCGTCATGATCGCGGTGACGGTCATCGCGATCCTCCGGATCAACTTCAACGCCGTCCTCACCGGCGTCTTCCTCCTCATCGAGCTCGTCGTCGTCACGGTCCTCGCCCTCGCCGGCTTCAGCCACTGGCAGCAACCGCTGACGATCCTCACGAACCCGGTCATGGGCGACGGCTCGGCGGTCGGACTGCCGCTCATCTTCACTGCCGTCGCCATCGCGATGTTCTCGGTCAACGGCTACGACAGCGCGATCAACTTCAGCGAGGAGACCAAGGGCTCGGCATCGCACGTCGGGCAGGCGGTGGTCCGGGCGGCGATGATCGGCATCGTCTTCGAGCTCATCCCGTTCATCGCCATCGTCTTCGGGGCGCCTGACCTCGGCAAGTTCATCGGCTCGCCGACCCCGCTCACGGATGTCGCCCGATCCGCCTTCGGCGACACGTTCGTCAACTTCCTCACCTACGGTGCGATCATCGCGATCTTCAATGCGTCGCTCGCGATCACCCTCCAGTTCGCCCGGATCGTCTGGTCGTCCGGCCGCGACCGTGCCTGGCCCGGCCCGATCAGCGACGCGATCGCCCAGGTGCACCCCACGCTCCGCACGCCGTGGGTGGCGACCATCCTCACCGGTGGCATGGCCGCGATCCTCTGCTTCCAGTCGTCTCTCGTGACGGTCGTCACCTTCACGGCCGTCCTCCTCATCGTCCTCTACGCGCTCATCGCCCTGTCCGCACTCGTGAGCCGGATGCGCCAGGCGAGCCTCCCGCGGCCGTACCGGATGCCGTTCTGGCCGGTCCCGCCGCTCATCGCCCTCGTCGGCACGATCGTCGCGATCACCCAGCAGAAGACGACGGACCTCCTCATCGTGGGCGTCATCGCGATCGTCGGGATCGTCTACTTCTTCCTCTTCCTCGAGCCGAACAAGGACCGCTACTGGAACATGTCCACGGACACCTCGAGCGAGCTGTCACGGCTCCCGTAGCGAGGGTCCGAGCGATGGCCGGCGACCCGCCGCCGGAGGAACGCGGCCGGATCCGGGACTTCGGCCTGTCCGTCGGCGTCCACGTCCCCGGGCTGAACAACGCGATCACGGACGTGGCCGGGGTCCGGGTCGGTCACCAGACGGTCGTGCGCGGCGCGCCCGGCTCGGGCGATCCCGTCATCCGGAGCGGGGTCACGGCGATCTGGCCGCACGGCGGCGACCTGTTCCGCGACCGGCTCTACGCGGCGACATCCGTCTTCAATGGCTACGGCGAGGTGACGAGCAATCTTGTGATCGACGAGTGGGGTCTCATCGGTTCACCGATCGTCATCACGGACACGCCGCACGTGGGCCTCGCCTACGACGCGGTCAGCCGGTACATGGTCGGCCGCGATCCGGCCGTCGCGGACCTGGACATCGTCATCCCCGTCATCGCCGAATGCGACGACGGCTTCCTCAACGACAATCGGGCCTTCGGCCTCACCCGGGAGGACGTGGACGCGGCGCTCGACGCGGCGACCGACGGGCCCGTTCCCGAGGGCAGCGTCGGCTCGGCGACCGGGACCCAGCAGTTCGACTTCAAGGGCGGGATCGGGACCTCATCCCGCGTCCTCGAGCTCAAGGGCGAGCGATACACCGTCGGCGTCCTCGTCAACACGAACTACGCGAACCGCCACCAGTTCCAGCTGTTCGGGGTGCCGATCGGGCGGCAGATCGCCGATCTCATGCCGGAGCACCACCACGAGGGATCGTGCATCGCCGTCGTCGCGACGGATGTGCCACTCCACCCGCGCCAGCTCCGGCGTCTCGCCCGACGGGTGGACGTCGGCCTCGCCCGGACCGGCTCCGTCGGCAACGACGGTTCGGGCGAGATCTTCATCGCCTTCTCGACGGCGAACCGGATCCCGCGCGAGACCGCCCGCATCGGCCATCCCATCGAGGTCCTCGTGGAGGGCCAGTTCTGGACCCAGGGCAGCCCCATCGATCGGCTCTTCGAGGCGGTCGCCGACGCGACCGAGGAGGCGGCCCTCAACGCCATGTTCACGGCGACGACGGTGCGCGGGCGGGACGGCCACGTCCTCCACGCCCTGCCCATCGGCCGGACGCTCGACCTGCTTCGATCGTGGAGACCGCTGTGACCGGACCGCTCGCGCCGACCATCACCCGTTTCGTCCAGGACCCGAAGACCTACGCCTGGACGTTCGGCGGCTACGACCCCATCCGGCGGGTTCGTCCGGGCGAGGTGCTCGACGTCTATGTCGAGGACTGCTTCGACGGCCGCATCCGCAGCACGAGCGACCTGCCGTCGAAGTCGATCGAATACCCGTTCATCAACCCCCAGACCGGGCCCTTCCATGTCGAGGGCGCGGAGCCGGGCGACACGCTCGCGATCCACCTCATCGACGTCCGACCGGCCCGCGACTGGGCGGTGAGCACCCACGTCCTGTTCTTCGGCTCGCTGACCGGAACCCGCTACACCGCGACGCTCCAGGAGGCGCTGCCGGAGAAGGTCTGGCTGTACCGGGTGGACGCGGCGGCCAACGAGCTCTCCTTCGACGCCCTCGATTCGGACTACGAGGTCCGCCTGCCGCTCGAGCCGTTCCACGGCACGATCGGCGTCGCGCCAGCCGCCTTCGAGCGGCGGAACGTCCTCGTCCCCGAGGCGTTCGGCGGCAACATGGACACGCCGGAAGCGAAGGCCGGCACGACGATCTACCTCGGCGTCAACGTGCCGGGCGCGCTCTTCTCGATCGGTGACGGTCACTACCGGATGGGCGAGGGCGAGGTCTGCGGCGCGGCGGTCGAAGGGGCGATGAACACGACCTTCACGGTCGACGTCGTGAAGGGCGTCTACGCCGAGTGGCCCCGGCTCGAGAGCGACGACTCGATCATGGTCGCGGGTTCGTATCGACCGCTCGAGGACGCCTTCCGGATCGCCCACAGCCAACTCATCCGCTGGATCGTCGCGGAGAGCGGCCTCTCCGTCTCCGATACCTACCAGCTCGTGAGCCAGATCGCTACCTCGCGGATCGCCAACGTCGTCGACCCGAACTACACGATCGTGGCCAAGGTCCCGAAGCGGTTCCTGCCGCGCGACATCCCGTGGATGGGCGGCGTCCACGACCGCCTGCGGGCGATCGGACGGGCGGTGATGGCGACCGGCGGTGCCAGCGGCGCCGGCTGAGCGTCAGCCCCGGCGGCTGAGCGTCAGCGTCGGCTGAGCGTCAGCCCTGGCGGCTGAGCGTCAGCCCTGGCGGGTCCGTGCCGGGTGCACCGGCTCGATGACCTCCCACGGACGGCCGTTCCAGCGGGCGGGCGGTGCCATCGTGATCCGGGCCAGGGCGATGAGGGTCTCAGGGCGGCGCAGTCCATGATCGCCCCTGCCGCATTGACCCACGAGTGGTCGCGCTGCGGCGATCGAAAGAAGGCGAGCGCACCGAGGGAGGTGTGGGTCTCCTCGATGTCGGCGAACCAGGTCTCCCAGACGAGGAACTGGCCGTGGAGCTGGTCCATCGTCCCGAGGCGGTGGAATCGCTGGAGCATCGCCACCGCCGTGGGCGGCGAGTCCGCCCGGACCTCGAGGAGGTTGACCGCAAGCTCGCGCCGCGAGAACGCGGCGTACATCGTCGGCAGGTACGCGATGAGGAGGGCGAGGAGGAGCAGGCCGATGCCGGCCTCGCTGAACGCGGCGAGGTCCTGGGGCAGCCCCGCGGACGGGGCGAAGCCGAGGGTCAGGAGCGATGAGCCGCTCACCCGGAGCGCGGCGCTCCACGAGTCGACGCCGAGCGCCCAGAAGATCGCCGTGTATCCGGCGAGGACCAGCGTCAACCAGACGACCGGCAGGAGGAGCAACGACACCGGGGCGAGGTAGGCGAGGACGTGATCCCGGAACGCATAGGGCTTGCGCGGGGGGCTGAACGCATCGAACAGGCGACGGGTGGTGACGAACACGAAGCGCGCGACCGGCTCGTTCGAGGCACGCGGGAGGACGACGACGCGGATCGCGGACATGACCGCCCGGGTCGCGAGGAAGGCACCGGCGGCGAACGCGACGAGCTTGAGGAAGATCACGGTCCGCCGACTCCACGGCCGGCGCCGGTCGGCGCCACCACCTCACGCGCCGCCGCGGCAAGTCTCCGCGCCCAGCCGACGGACGCTCGGGCACGCTCGGGCGATACCGTCAGGACTCCGTACTGTGCATCGTCCTTGAGGGCGAGCACACGGCCGAGATCGCGGGCCATTGCCTGGCCGCCCGGGACGATCGTGCGGACGAGCATCATCGCCTCATCATGATTCTGGCCGCGGGCACGCCGCCCGAGTGCGGCGCAACACGCGGCGTCCGTTGCGGCGATCCCGGCGAGGACGGCGAGCGACGCTGCAACACTCGTGAGCGAGAGGACCTGGTCGTCCGACTGGTCGAGAACGAGATCGGCGACGATGAGGAATGACTCGGCGTGGCGAAGTCGGACAGCCGCATCGGCGGGGTCGCATGGTGCAGTTCGGCCGCTCCGGCGGGGACTCATTGCTGGATCGCGGGCTCGAGGCCGTCGACGAGCGAGCGAAGCGACTCGCCGGCGAGGGGCACTCCGTCGCTGAGCCAGTTCTCCACCAGTGGGTCGTCTGTCGCGACGTGAGCGCCGAGTCGGGCACGGTCAATGTCGAACGCCTGACACCGGTTTCCCGTCCAGATCAGGAGGCGATCACGGAGCGCGTCGATCTGTGTCTGCCACACTTCGTCGCCCTCCGCCAACGCGTCAGGGCGGATAATCAACAGGTCGATGTCGCTCCCGGCGTTTCCCTCGCGCCGCGCGGCACTCCCGAAGAGCGACACGTGAAGTGGGGCAATCGTCCAGCCGGCGACGGCGGCCCGGATCTGATCCAGGACGTGACGGCGGAGGCCGATGAGATCCTCGAGTGCCGGCCAGGCGAGGTGCGCGCGGTTCGCCGCGTACAGGGTCGCACTGGCATGTTCCTCGGCGCTGACAAGCCCTTGCGCGACGAGGCGTGCCAGGACGAGCTGGACGCCGCGGACGCTGCCGGTGCCGGCGAGGCGGTGAACCTCGCGCCCGGAGAGCCCACGGGTCGTGCCGGCAAGGACCTCGAGGACCGGCGCGTCGAGCGTCGGGATGATGCCACGGATTGGGTGCGAGAGATCCACTACTGAATACTAGACTAGCCACACGAATAGTCAAGTACGCAGGTGACTACCTGAATGCGCACTCTGGACACAACCCCGGGCTCGCCGTACCGTGGCGCCATGTGCCGATCGATCAGGACCCTGCGCAGAACCGACCCATCCGTCCCGCCCGCGACACCCGACGAGGTACAGGCCGCTGCGCTGCAGTTCATCCGCAAGGTGAGCGGCTACCGGGTGCCGAGTCGGAGGAACGCCGAGGCGTTCGAGGCAGCCGTCGCCGATGTCGCCGCCGCATCGAGCCGGCTTCTCGACCGACTCGCCGCGTCGTGACCAGGCCGCCTCCGACTCGCCGGTCGTGACGGACCAGTTCCCGACACGCCGCACCGCGCGGGCCGCGATCATCGCCGTCCGGGGCGCGAGCGTCGACCATCGGCCGGATACCCTCGTCGGCGAGGAGCCGATGGAGATCCGGGCGGCAGGGCCCGCGCAGCAGCCGGTCGCGGTCGCCGTGACCATGCGGACCCCGGGCTCGGAGGCCGAGCTCGCCGTGGGGTTCCTGCGGACGGAGGGCCTCATCGACGGACCCGAGGACGTCGCGGCCGTGGAGGTCGGCGATCCCGCCGCGCTCGCCCAGCCGGATGACGTCGTGACGGTCCGCCTCCGTCGCCCATTCGACACGACCCGCATCGCCGAGCGTCATTTCGTCGCCACGGCGAGCTGCGGCATCTGCGGGAAGGCTTCGATCGACGACGTCGCGGTCCGCTGCGATCCCCTGCCGGAGGGTCAGCCGGTCATCCACCGGGACGTCATCCTCGGCCTGCCGAGCGCGCTCCGCGCCGCCCAGACCGTCTTCGAGGCGACCGGCGGCCTCCACGCGGCGGGGCTCTTCACCCCCACCGGCGAGCTCGTCACGCTCCGCGAGGACGTCGGTCGCCACAACGCGCTCGACAAGCTCGTCGGCGCGGAGCTCCTCGCCGGCCGCCTGCCGCTCCACGACCGGGCGCTCCTCGTCTCTGGGCGGGTGAGCTTCGAGATCGTCCAGAAGGCAGCGGTCGCCGGGATCCCGATCCTCGCCGCGGTCTCGGCTCCCTCAGACCTCGCCGTCGAGGCGGCCGAGCGCCTCGGCCAGACGCTCATCGGATTCCTCCGCGGGGACGGGTTCAACGTCTACGCCCATCCCGAGCGGGTCGCAGGCATCTGATCCGACGGGCGGCCGCCTGCCGCTCCGCGGAATCAGCCCTCGCGGTTCTGGACGAACTCGAAGCCGAAGCGGCCCTTGACGCACAGATGGCCGTCCGTCACGGATGAGTCCATCGGCGAGCTGACCTTGACGATCGAGTTGTCCTGGACGTGGAGGGTCAGCGCGCAACCCACGCCGCAGTACGGGCAGATCGTCTCCGTGACGGTCTGGGCCGACTCGTCCCACGTGCCGGCCGCCCGCATCTCGTGCTCCGAGCGGAACATGAGCGCGCCGGTGGGACAGACGCCGATGCAGTTGCCGCAGTAGACGCACGCCGAATCCGGCAGCCCGACGTTCCATTCGGTCGAGATCCGGGCGTCGAATCCCCGACCGGCCACGGCGATGGCGAACGTGTTCTGGGCGTCCACGCCGCATGCCTCGACGCACTTGTAGCAGAGGATGCAGCGGCTGTAGTCGCGGACGTACAGCTCGTTGTCGACCTTCACGGGCTGGCTCACCGTCGCGGCGGTCGGCTCCCCCGCGGCCGGGTGATGGTGGCCGGACTCGCGGGCGTCGCGCTCGTCCGCGGCTGCCGGCGCGGCGGCGTCACCATAGCGACTCGGGTCCGCGCCATATCGCGCGGCATAGGCAGCGATCGACCCGTCCGGTTCGCGCGGACCGGCGAGCGATACGTCCACGGACGAGCCGAGGAACTCGAGGACCATCTTTCGCGACAGGCGGACCCGCTCCGAGTCCGTCTGAACGTCCATCCCGGCCTCGGCCGGGCGCGAGCAGGCCGGCACGAGCGTCCGCGACCCGGCGACCTCGACGACGCAGATGCGGCAAACGTTGACCGGCGTGAGGTTCTCGACGTAGCACAGCGTCGGGGTGTCGATCCCCTGCGCCCGGCAGGCGTCGAGGATGGTCGAGCCGGCGGGCACTGCGACGGCCCGTCCGTCGATCGTCAGCTCGACCGGCGGGCGCTCCACGGCGGGCGGCGGAACCGGCGGATGGCTCGGTCGCGCGGGCGGCTCGAACGGGATCCGGGCGATATCCGCCTCGGCCGTCATACCGTCACGACTCCCACCCGCAGCGCGCTCTCGATGGCCGACGACGCCGTCTGGCCGAGGCCGCAGATCGAGGCGTCGCGCATCGCCTGGCCGATCTCGCGAAGGAGACCGACCTCATCGGCCGTCGAGCCGCGCGGCCGGCCGGCGGCGAGCCGGGCGAGCAGCTCCTCCTGACGGACGGTTCCGACGCGGCACGGGACGCACTGGCCGCACGACTCGTCGCGGAAGAAGGCGGCGATCCGGCGGAGCGTGCCGACGAGATCGTCCGTCTCATCGAAGACCATGACGACGCCGGAGCCGAGCGCGGCGCCGATGGCCCGCGTGCCCTCGAACGTGAGCGGCGTGTCGAGCGCCTCCGGGCCGATGAATGTCCCGGCCGCGCCGCCGAGGAGGATCACCCGGATCGTCCGGCCACCCGGCGCGCCACCGGCGATGTCGAGCAGCTCCCGCAGCGTCGTCCCGAACGGGACCTCATAGACCCCGGGTCGGGCGACGTGGCCGCTCAGGCAGAAGAGCTTCGGGCCGCTCGAGCCCTCCGTCCCGACCGCCGCGAACGCGGCCGCCCCGTCGCGGAGGATGAGCGGGACGTTGACGAGCGTCTCCACATTGTTGATCGCCGTCGGCCTGCCGAAGAGCCCGACCTCGACCGGGAACGGTGGCTTGTTCCGCGGTTCGCCGCGGCCGCCCTCGATCGATTCGAAGAGCGCCGTCTCCTCGCCGCAGATGTACGCGCCGGCGCCGCGGCGCAGCTCGATGTCGAAGGCGAATCCCGAACCAGCGACGTCCGGCCCGAGGAGCCCGGCCGAGCGAGCCGCCGCGATCGCCGCCGCCACCCGCGTCGCCGCGAGCGGATACTCGGCACGGAGGTAGAGATAGCCGCGGGACGCCCCGGTCGCGAAGGCCTCGATCGTCATCCCCTCGATGACGGCGAACGGGTCGTGCTCGAGCAGGACGCGGTCCTTGAAGGTGCCGGGCTCCGACTCATCGGCATTGCAGACGAGATAGTGGGGCTGCGCCGGCTGGCTCGCGACGGCGGCCCACTTCCGGCCGGTCGGGAACGCGGCGCCTCCGCGGCCGAGGAGCCGCGACGCGGTGACCTCTTCGATCGTCGCCACCGGCCCGATCTCGAGGGCGCGGGCGAGTCCCTCGTATCCGCCCGATGCTCGGTAGGCCGCGAGGCTCGTCGGATCGATCCGACCGACTCGGGCGAGGAGTCGGAGCGCGGGATCGCCAGCCTGGGGCACGATCGCACGGACGTCCGCCTCCGGTCCTCGCGCTCGGGACGCGCCGCGGAGCCGGGCCGCGATCCCGATCGCGTCCACCGGGGCCGCCTCGAAGGCACGCGGCGTCTCCCCGGCGACGGTGAACAGCGCGGCCGGAGCGCGCTCACAGAGGCCGAGGCACGGGCTGCGCAGCCAGGTCGACGCGGTGCCGTCCGCGGTGGCGGCCGGCGTTCCGGCCGGACCGATGGTCCGCTCCAGCTCGGCGCACGTCTCCTCGGCTCCGGAGAGCCGGCAGGCGATGTCGTCGCAGACATGGGCGACGATCGGCGGCCGCTCGCGGGTCGCGAACATCGCGTAGAACGTCGCGACGCCGTACGCCTCGGCGGGCGGGACCGTAAGCCGTCGGCAGATGTAGCCCAGTGCCGGCTGGCTGATCCAGCCGATCCGCTCCTGGACCGCGTGGAGGGCCGGCAGGAGGAGGTCGCGACGTCCGCGTGCCTCGTGCCCGCCGCGCGCCGCGTGCCCGTCGGCGGTGGTCCGCGCTCCGCCGCGCCAGCCGGATACCGGTGGCCCGATCTCCGGATCGAGGACCGCGTCCACCGCCGAACGCTCCGCGGGTGAGGCGAGCGGTGCGACGACATGGATGTCCACTCGCCGGAGTGTAGTACCGCGGCTGTCGCACCGGGGTGCTGAGGCCGGCCTGGTCGCACGCGGCGGGCCGGGCTCCCCGGCGGGCCGGGCTCCCCGGCGGGCTCAATCGCAGCATGATGTGCTACCGTGTGCTACATGAGCGAGAAGGGCGGACCGCCGGCCCGGGTCGGCGTCCGTGAGCTGCGTCAGAACCTGTCCGTCTACCTTGACCGCGTGAAGGCCGGCGAGAGCCTCGAGGTCACGGAGCACGGCGTTCCGGTCGCGCGCCTCGAACCGCGACGCCCGGAGCCGCTGATCGGCCTTGCCCGCCTCATCGCTGAGGGAGCCATCACGCCGGCGACGATGGACCATCGGACGCTTCCTCCGCCGCCGAAGATCCCCGGTCGACCTATCAGCGAGATCCTCCAGGAGATGCGCGACGAGGACGACCGGTGACCGCGGTCACCTACGCGGATGCCTCGGCGCTCGTGAAGCTCGCCGTGGAGGAGCCCGGGTCGGCGGAGATGCAGCGGTGGTACGTCGAGAGCGAGCGGGTGATGACCAGCCTCATCGGGATCGTCGAGACCCGGCGAGCCACCGCGCGGCGGCCGCACGACCCGGGCCACCTCGAGAGGATCGTGGCGTCCGTCGAGGTCATCGCGGTGGCGGCCCACATCGCCGAGCGGGCGTCGAGCCTCGAGCCGCCCGAATTGCGCACGCTCAACGCGATCCATCTCGCCACCGCACTCACACTCGGGGCCGACCTGGCCGCCTTCGTCACCTACGACCTGCGCCTCGCCGCCGCCGCGCGCGCCCTCGGCCTGCCGGTCGTCTCGCCCGCCTGAGAGCCGCTCCCGCTCAGAAGGCGACCGGCGACCAGCTCCTCCCGCCATCGCGGGTCATGAGCAGCCGCCCGCCGCCGGCCTGGTCGGTCGCGATCGCGACGCCCTGGGTCGCGGTCGTGAAGCCGAGATACGTGATCGCCTCAGTCGCCGAACCCACGGTCACGACCCGCCAGGTCCGCCCGCTGTCCGCGGAGATCGCGATCGCGCTGCCACTGGTCCGAGTGCCGGCGATCGCGATCGTGGTCGCCGTCGGCATCGCGATCCACGACGGGTAGCCGAGTGGAAGCGTGCCGGCGACGAGCGTGAAGGTCAGGCCGCCGTCGCGGGAGAGGTAGAGGTGAGCGCCCATCGGCAAGCCGCCCGACGGTGGTCCCCAGACGCCGGCATCGCACGCGGCGACGAGATTGGAGGCGTCCGCGGCGGCGAGGAGCGCCGGTCCGTTCGCCGTCGCGCAGGGCGGCTGCCAGGTCCGCCACGTGCCACCGACGAGGCGGGCGCCGGGTGCGATCACTGTCCGATCGACCTCGAGGAGCCAGCCGGCGGAGCGGCTCAGGACGAGGTTCGGGCGCGGGACGGGCCCGGCGCCCAGGCTGACCGCCGGCCCGGTCACGTGCCAGGCGTCCGTGGCGACCGGGCTCGTCGCGAGCCGGATCGCGCCAGCGGTATCCGCGACGAGAGCGGTGACGGTGCCGCCGGAAGCCTCAAGTCCCATGACGGAGTCCGCCGGCAGGCCCGGCACGGACGTGGGATGCCAGGTCGCCCCGCCATCGTGCGTCGCCCACAGGCTCGATCCGAATGACCAGCCGTCGAGCGGGTCGGCGAACCGGATGGACGACACGCCGGGCTGCCCGATCCCGGCCGACGGCACCGCGGCAGGCGCCGGCGCAGCGGTCCACGTCCGACCGCCATCCGTCGTGCGCCTGACGGCGAGGCACGAACCGGCCGAGCAGGGAACAGTGCCGATGACCCAGCCGTCGTTCGCCGACACGAACGTCACGGCGGTCGGCGTGAACGCCACGGCCGGGGACGCGCTCGGTCGGGAGGAGGGCGATGGGTTGGAGGAGGGCGACGCGGTCGGACCGACGATCGGCGAGGGTCCGGGCGCCCCGGACGGCGCTCCCGATGGAGCGCCCGGTGCGACGGACGCGCTCGGTCCGGCGACCCCGGTTGGCGACGGCTGGGCCAGGGAGATCGAGGTCGAGCCGCAGCCCGCGATCGCCGCGACCGCGACGAGCGTTCCGATCGTGCGGATGAGCCGAACTGCCATCGGCCGTCAGCCGGCGCGAGCCGAGGCCGTCGCGAGGGCGACCGGCAGCTTCTCGATCCGGATCGCCGTCGCCTTGAACTCGGCCGTGCCGGATTTCGGGTCCGTCGCGTCGATCGTCAGGAGGTTCGTCGCGACGTCGTCCTGGAAATGGAGCGTCATGAACGCGAGGCCGGCCCGGAGCGACGGGTCGATCCGCACCGGCGCGACGAGCTCGCCCCGCCGCGAGATCACACGGACGCGCTCGCCGCTCTCGAGCCCGTAGGTCGCGATGTCCTCCGGCGACAGGTCGAGAGACTCGCCCCGACGGAGCGGCGACCGGTATCCGCCGGACTGCACGCCGGTGTTGTACGAGTCGAGCCGGCGGCCTGTCGTGAGGCGGACCGGGAAGTCCTCCGTCAGGCGATCGACCGGTGGGTCGTGGTCGACCGCGACGAACGGCGCCCGGTTGCCCGGGACGGGATCCTCCCACAGGCGGCTGTGGAGGAAGAGCTCGCCCGGATGCGTCTCGTCGTAGCACGGCCACTGGATCCCGCCGAGCTCCTCGAGGCGGCGGTAGCTCATCCCGGCGAACGGCGGCGCCAGCCGTCGGACCTCGTCCCATGTCCGCTCGGCGGACGCCTCGCCCCAGTCGCTTCCCATCCGGCGGGCGAGCTCGTAGACGATCCACAGGTCGTCGCGGGCCTCCCCGGGCGGTTCGAGCGCCTTGCGGACGCGCTGGACCCGGCGCTCGGAGTTCGTCACCGTCCCCTCGGCTTCGGCCCAGGCGGCTGTGGCCGGCAGGACGACGTCGGCGATCTCGGCGGTCTTCGTGAGGAAGATGTCCTGGACCACGATGAACTCGAGCCCTTCGAGGAGCCGCCGTGTCCGGTGCTGGTCCGCCTCCGACTGCATCGGGTTCTCGCCGATGACGTAGAGGGCGCTGAGCTCGCCGCGGTCCATCGCATCGAACATCCCGGACATGTGCCAGCCGCGCTTCGGCGGCACCGGCACGCCCCATTCCCGGTCGAACTTCGCCCGGAGCGCGTCGTTCTCGACGTACTGGAAACCGGGCAGCCGGTCCGGCAGCGCTCCCATGTCCCCGCCGCCCTGGACGTTGTTCTGGCCACGGAGCGGGTTCACGCCGCTCCCATAGCGGCCGACGTGGCCGGTGAGCAGCGCGAGGTCGATGAGCGCGAGGACGTTGTCGACGGCGTTGTGGTGTTCGGTGATGCCGAGGGTCCAGCAGATCATCGCCTTGTCGGCCGTGGCGTACGCGTGGGCGAGGTCCCGGATGGCGTCCGCCGGGACGCCCGTCTCGCGCTCGGCGTACTCGAGCGTGTACGGCTCGACCTTCGCCCGGTAGGCATCGAAGCCGGACGTCGCCCGGGCGATGAACTCGCGATGCTCGAGGCCGGAGGCGATGATCTCGCGGCCGACGGCGTTGGCGAGGGCGATGTCCGATCCGACGTCGAGCCCCAGCCAGACGTCCGCCCACTCGGCCGAGCTCGTCCGGCGGGGATCCACCGCGTAGAGCCGGGCGCCGTTGTTCACTCCGCGGAGGAGATGATGGAAGAAGATCGGATGCGTCTCCCGGGCGTTGCTGCCCCAGAGGACGATGAGGTCCGTCTCCTCAGCCTCGCGGTAGGAGCTCGTGCCACCGCCGGCACCGAAGATGGTCGCCAGACCGGCGACCGATGGGGCGTGTCAGGTCCGGTTGCAGCTGTCGATGTTGTTGCTGCCGAGGACCGTCCGGCTGAACTTCTGGGCGGCGAAGTTCACCTCGTTCGTGGCCTTGCTGCAGCTGAAGAGGCCGAACGTCGTCGGGCCGTGGGCCGCCTTCGCTGCCTGGAGCCCGGTCACGGTACGGTTGAGCGCCTCGTCCCAGGTCGCCGGCCGGAGCATGCCCGTGCGGCGGTCGCCATTCACGACGCCGTCACGGACGAGCGGGGTCGTCAGGCGGGTGTAGCTCTTCGGCACGGGTCGTCTCCTCGAGCGCTGTGGGTCGGCTGCCGAACGTCGCGACGAGTGTACCGCCGTCCGTTCGGCGCGGCGCGATCGTGCGAGGGGCGCGGGCGGGCGGGGCGCGCGTCGGGGGGTGCGGGCGGGCACGGGGGGG
>JADEYI010000367.1_pt1 | contig 67624 bp, 54 predicted proteins | sample 8542331 | NCBI WGS metagenome assembly JADEYI01 (sample SAMN16510988, study PRJNA670497) | mine drainage metagenome | isolation source: biofilm near Copperflume 1 | place: Germany: Marsberg coppermine Kilianstollen | collected 2018-02 | reverse complement strand
ACTTTGAAATTCCCGCCGTGGGCCGCAACGTGGCCAAGGTAAGCTATGCCACCAGCCTTATGCGGCAGGGTGTGCTGATTTCGACAACCGAGCATTTGCTTTCCTCACTGATTGGCTATGGCATCGACAACCTGATCGTCGAACTGGACAATCTGGAATTGCCGATTCTCGATGGCAGCGCTCTGCCTTATATTGACGCGTTCCAGTCCGCCGGTTTGCAAACGCAACGCCGCCGCCGTGAATATCTGCGTATCCGCAAAACGGTGGAGGTGCATGACAACAGCAAATTTATCGGCGTCTATCCGGGCGAAGGATATAGCGTTTCCTACGCCATCGACTTTCCTGCGCCGATCGGCAAGCAATCGTTTCAACTTGACTTGAATACCGGCGCCTACGCGTCGGAAGTGGCTGCCGCACGCACTTTTGGCTTTCGAGAAGATGAGCAGATGCTGCGGAACATGGGCCTGATTCGCGGTGCTACCGAGAACAACGCCATCATCCTGACACGGGAAGGTGTACAAAACGGTCCACTGCGTTTTTCCAATGAGTTTGTTCGCCACAAAGTGCTGGATCTAATTGGCGATCTTGCGCTGGCAGGCCGGCGCATTCAGGGCCACGTGGTTGCGGAGCGCGCCGGGCACGCCATGCACACCGCACTTGTTTCCCGTTTGATGCAGGACCGCTCTGCGTGGGAGCTGGTGCATCTGCCGGCGGAGGTGGAGACAGCCTCCCCGCGGCAGACGAGTTTGCGAACGGCTGCACTTCCCGCATGATGCTTTGCCCCATGCCCAATGCAGTTCAAGAACTTGCTACCGCCTACGTAGCCTTAGGCTCCAATCTAGGAGAAAGAGAAGAACATCTGCGTTCTGCGCTGGATGCGCTGGGCAAACTCGGAAAGGTGTGCGCGATTTCCTCGTTTTACGAAACGGAACCGGTTGGCCCCATTCCACAAGCGGATTTTCTGAATGCGGTGGCAGAGCTGCAAACCCGGCTGCAACCGGAAGAAGTGCTGCGCGACCTATTGCAGATTGAGCAGGAGCATGGCCGCGACCGTAGTGCTTCTCCGCCAAAAGGTCCACGCACGCTTGATCTCGATCTATTGTCGTATGACGCGCTGATCTTGGAGGGACCAGTGCTGACATTGCCGCATCCTGCACTGGCGGAGCGGCGATTTGTGCTGGCACCGTTGGCGGAAATCGCGCCGTTATGGCGGCATCCGGTCAGCGGTAAAACTGCGCTGCTATTGCTGGCGGAGGTGGAACAGAAAGCTGGAAGCCAAGTTTCAGCAGTGCGAAGAATTCCACAATAGTGCGCGCACAATCGGCAGCGGTAGAATGCAAGCAGCCATTTAGCTTCTAAGGAGACAATCAAATGCCAGCCACTTCGGATTTTTTCAGCCGCCTGGAAAGCCGCATCGCACCTTACAACCTGCTGACGCACCCGTTCTATCGCGCCTGGACTGCGGGCGGGCTGACGAAAAACGATCTCCGCGAATACGCCATCGAATACTGGCACCATGTCTCTGCGTTTCCGACGTACCTGAGCGCATTGCATTCTCGCCTGGAAGATACCGAGCTGCGCCGCACCGTGCTGCGCAATCTGGTGGACGAGGAAGGCATCGAAGCCGGCATGGGCGCTCAGGATGGCAAGCCGCACAGCGAGCTATGGATGGATTTCGCCAAGGGCATGGGCGCGAGTGAGACGGAAGTACGCGGGCACAAGACCCAGCCGGAGATGGAAGCGCTGATCGGAACATTCCACAAGCTGATGCAGCAGGACAGCGCTGCTGTCGGCCTGGCCGCGCTGTATGCGTATGAGTCCCAGGTTCCGGAAATTGCGAAGCAGAAAGCAGCCGGGCTATGCGAACATTACGGCGCGAACGCAACAACCAGCCGCTATTTCACCCTGCATCAGACGGCGGATGTCCATCACGCCGAAGTGTGGAAGCAGGCCATTCACGAGGAACTGGCGCGCAATCCAGAATCCGCGGACAAAGCACTCGACGCCGCGGAAACCGCAGCCCAGGCATTATGGAGCGCACTCGACGGTGTAGAGCGACTCAGGATGCAGCGGCTGGCCAACTAGAAGCGCGGCTCGCCAACTCCTTGCGATTGAGCGTGCGGCGGTTTGTTTCGCCGCAATACTACGCGGCCAAACTCTAAACCAGCATCGCATTTTTTGTGATGCTGGTGCTCCGATCACGCTCGATCAGCTTCACCTCATACAATCAATGAGGCATGTCCCTCACGTTTACAGTCCATCACACCTCCGACAGGGCGCGGCGTGGCGCCATACGGCTGCCGCATGGCGCGGTCGAGACACCGATTTTTATGCCGGTAGGCACTGCCGGTACGGTGAAGGCCGTTCCGCAGAATGTACTCGAAGAGCTCCGCACGCAGATTCTGCTGGGCAATACCTACCATCTCTATCTCCGTCCCGGGCACCAGCGAATTCGGCGCCTCGGCGGCCTGCATAGATTTATGAGTTGGCCGCACCCGGTGCTGACAGACTCCGGCGGCTTTCAGGTCTTTAGCCTGAGCAAACTGCGCAAAGTGACCGAAGATGGCGTGCAGTTTCGCTCGCATCTCGACGGTTCGGCGCACATGTTCACGCCGGAGCATTCAATGGAAGTGCAAATCGCGCTGGGCGCCGACATCGTCATGGTCTTCGATGAATGCACCGAATATCCAGCCACGCGCGAGCGTGCTCGTGAATCGCTGGATTTAACCTTGCGTTGGGCGCATCGCAGCCGCGACTATTTTTTGGCCCACGCGGAGGAAGTTCCCTGGTTTGCTGAATTCAACGGTCAAACGCAGAACGTTTTCGGTATCGTCCAGGGCGGCATGTATCCGGACCTGCGCCGTGAGTGCGCCGAGCGGCTGGTCGAACTCGACCTTCCCGGCTACGCCATCGGTGGCCTCAGTGTGGGGGAGCCGCGCGAGCATACGCGAGAAATTATCGAATCGACGCTGCCGCTGCTGCCTGCGGACAAGCCGCGATATGTAATGGGTGTCGGGTACCCGGAGGAGATCGTCGAATATGCGGCGATGGGCGTGGACATGATGGATTGCGTCATCCCTACGCGGGCCGCGCGGCACGGACTGCTGTTTACTCAGGAAGGCCGCATGAACATTAAGAATCTGCGCTATGCGGAGGACCAGAACCCTCCTGACCCGGCCTGCGGCTGTATGGTTTGCCGACGCTACACACGCGCCTATCTGCGGCACCTGGCCCTGGCGCAGGAGCCGCTGGGCGGCGCTCTGAACAGTGTGCATAACCTGGCCTTCTACCTTGACACGATGCAATCTGTACGCGATGCTATTTCCCTAGGTACCCTACCCGGGCTTCTGGCCCGTGTCCGCGCGCACGCAGGCGTGCATGCGCACGGCGCCTGATGTAAGCTAAAAGTTTCACGGTTACAACGTAAACGTTAAGATACGCAACGGGCAAATCTTTGCGTCCGAGTCATTCTGAACAGAGCGCAGCGGAGTGAAGAATCCAGAAAATGCTCGCCTGGATCGCATCGCTGGCACTTCTGGATTCTTCGTTTCACTCAGAATGACAAACATTTGGTTTCAGTAAGGAAAGCATTGCATGGCAACATTTTTGTACGTAGCTGCGAGTCCACTCCAAAGCCTGACGACCTTTGCGCCGTTTATTTTGATTTTTGTCGTCTTCTACATGTTCATGATTCGTCCCGGGCAAAAACGCCAGAAGACATGGCAGGAGATGTTGTCCAAGCTGAAGTCCGGCGATCGCGTCACCACGACAGGCGGCATTCGCGGTGTGGTCATCAACGTGAAGGAAGATGTTGTTCAGCTTCGGGTCGCACCCGACAATATCAAGCTGGAGGTGGTCCGGTCTGCCATTGCCAGTGTGACCACATCCGATGAGGAAGCGAAATGACCGGACAAGCTGGGCTGCTGGCAAGCCCCGAATTTTTTACTGACTTTGTAGACCTCCATGCGTAAGAACCTAACTGGAAAAACCATTCTGATTATTGCCTTCCTGCTGGTATGCGTTGCCGGGATTATCGGTATTCCCGGCGGCTTCAGCACGGCCGCACTGAAACAGTCGCTAAAAGACCGTATCCACCTTGGCCTCGACTTGAGCGGCGGTACGCACCTGATTTTGCAGGTGATGGTGCAGGAGGCGGTGGGTGCAACCAGCGACAGCGACCTGTCGCGTATCCAGACCGATCTGCAACAGGCAGGCGCAACCGGTGCTCTGGCGACCAAGCCCGATCCCAAGACCCAGCCGGATGTCATCCACATCACCGGCGTCAACCTGGATAAGGATAGCGCGGTACGTTCTGTATTGGACGACCACTATGGCCAGCAATATGCCATCGCCTCCGGCCAGGACAATTCCTACACTCTGACCATGAAGCAGGCGGTGGTGCGCGATCTGGAGCAGCGAGCGCTCGCGCAGTCGATCGATACCATTCGCCAACGCATTGACAGCCTCGGCGTCAGCGAGCCGGTGATCGAAGAGTATGGGCCGGGAAAGAACCAGATTCTCGTGGAGCTGCCCGGCATCGACGATCCAGGCAGAGTAAAGGATGTTATCCAGTCCACGGCGCGGCTCGAAATTCATGAAGTTTTGGGCGGCCCGTATCCCGATGAACAAGGCGCGCTCCAGGCCAATGGCGGAACGCTGCCACCCGACTCTGAAGTGATGAAATCGGCGGAAGGCTCCAGTTCAGCGGGACAGTACTATCTGTTGAAGCGTGTTTCCATTGTCGCTGGCAGCGACTTTCGTGATGCGCAACCTTCTGTCGACCAGAACCAGCGCCCGGATGTCAGCTTTGTGCTTACCCGCAGCGGGGGCGATCGATTCTACGAATACACCAGCGCGAACATCGGCAAGAGCATGGCCATCGTGCTCGACAATACCATCCGCGAAGTGGCGACCATTCAAGGCGCGATCCGCGATCAGGGCCAGATTTCCGGCGGTGGTTTTACCAAGGACACGGCGCAGAATCTATCTCTGCTGCTGCGTACCGGCGCGCTCCCAGCCTCCATTCATTTCCTGGAAGAGCGGACAATTGGGCCGTCGCTGGGAGCGGACTCAATCCGTCATGGCGTCGAAGCCGCCGCCGCGGGTCTGGTCGTGGTGCTGGCCTTCATGTTGTTCTACTATCACGGCGCTGGCATCAACGCGGACCTGGCGCTGATCCTGAACCTGATTATCCTGCTGGGGTTCATGGGCTATAGCCACGCGACACTTACATTGCCGGGAATCGCTGGAGTCATCCTTACGATCGGTATGGGCGTCGACTCGAACGTACTCATCTTTGAGCGAATCCGAGAGGAATTGCGCGCCGGCAAATCGCCTGCCGCCGCTGTGGATCAGGGCTTCTCCCATGCCTTCCAGACCATCATCGATACTCACGTAACCACCATCGTTTCAGCGGCCATCCTGTTCCTGTTCGGAACCGGACCGGTGAAGGGTTTTGCGGTCACGCTGACGATAGGTTTGCTGGCAAATCTGTTCACCGCGGTCTTTGTTTCCCGCGTCATTTTCGAGGCAAGTTTGAATCGCAAGCAGCATGGCGAGCCGATTTCCATCGGCTAGTGGTGCATGGCGTTGCTGTTTATGTTGAAACGGAATCATTCTGAACGGCGCGCAGCGAGTGAAGAATCAAGAAGGGTATTCGCATGGTAGTCGAAGCCGGTATCATCTGGATTCTTCGTTTCACTCAGAATGACGGACCTTATTTTTGATTATCAGCATCAGTATCGGAGCAATGCGTGGAATTTTTTCATGAAGTAAATATCGACTGGTTGGGGAAGAAGTGGTATTTCCTCGGCTTCTCGCTCATCTTCAGTGTGGCCGGCCTGTTGTCGCTTATCTTCTGGCATGGACTGCCGCTGGGGGTAGACTTTCAGGGCGGTACGCTGATCTACCTGAAGTTCGACCAGTCCCCCGATCTTGGCCGCATCCGCGCTGCCGCTGACCAGGCGGGCCTGCACGACGTAAAAATGCAGCGCTTCGGTCGAACCTCCGACAACGAGATTATCGTCTCCCTGCCCCAGCGGGACACGCGCGAAGCATCGCTGGATGCCGGGCGCGTCACTATTGTGAAGACGCTTCAACAGCATTATTCTCCGAACGCGGCTGCGAATGCGGGCAAGTTTGACCTCGACAATGCCACCCGGGAGTCGCTGACCGCGTTCCTGACCCAGGTAGACCCTCTGCGCCTGAACAACCCTGCGGTCGAGGAAGTTCGCTATCCGCAGATAGCCGCGACGATTCTGGACTATCGAGATACGGTCAAGGGTGGCGTGCTCGAAAGCATTGCCGAACTGAACGGCAAGGTGGATCCCGCCGTGGTCACAGCGCTACAGCAGGGAGCCTATCTGTCCGGTTTCTCCGTGCGCAACACCGAAATCGTCGGACCACAGGTTGGCGCGCAGCTTCGCAAGCAGGCGTTGCTAGCGACGCTGTATTCTCTGGCCGGTATGCTGATCTACCTTTGGTTCCGTTTTGAGTTGATCTATGGCGTGGCCGCCGTGGTCGCGGTCTTTCACGACACACTGATTACAGTCGGCGCTTTCAGTCTGACGAACCGGGAAATGACCCTCACGGTCGTGGCCGCCATTCTGACTCTGATCGGTTATTCCATGAACGACACGATCGTGGTCTTCGATCGCATCCGCGAGAACCTGCGCCTGGTGCGGCGCGGATCGCTGTCGAGCATCGTGAATCTGAGCATCAATCAGACGTTGAGCCGGACTGTGTTGACCTCCGGGCTGACTTTTCTGACGGTCTTGTGCCTCTTTTTGTTTGGCGGTGAAGTTCTGAACGGATTTTCATTTGCGCTGGTGATCGGCATATTGATCGGAACGTATTCCTCGATTGCCGTCGCCGCGCCGATGCTGGTGGCTTACCAGGACTGGCGTGCCAGCCGAGGGAAAGTTGCTGCATTGCCAGCGGGAAAGAAGTCGCGGGCTTGATTTTTTAGACTGCAACCAGAACCTGTGCCCCTCCCCGCACTGATTCCGGGGCAGAAATTGCAAAAAATATCGCATCTTTCAATAATCTTTTGAATATCAGGGAACTTTGTTTAGCCATCCCGGTGTCTAAAATTATTGGAAGTTTTGCGGACGGCAGTTTTTAAGGGGAGAGGCTATGTTCGAAGACAGCACATTTGAATCGGGCGGCAAGCTCAAAACAAAAAGTAAATATTGGATGCTGGCGACAGCCGTTCTAAACGTCAGCGTGGTCACGGTCATGATCCTGATCCCGCTGATCTATCCCGAGGCGCTTCCCAATCAGGCCATGGCGACATTGCTGGTGGCGCCACCGCCGCCACCGCCTCCTCCTCCGCCACCTCCGCCGGAGGTAAAAGTAGTCCAGGTGCACGTCGAATCGATGGCCGACCAGCTCCAGGCCCCCAGTAAAATCCCGAAGGTTATCAAGATGGTGAAAGACCAGGCCCCGCCCCCTGCTGGCGCGACCGGTGGAGTGGAGGGTATGGGCGCGTTGGGTGGCAGCGCAGGCGGCGTCATCGGTGGCATTCTTGGCGGCATGGGCAATGGCCCGGTGGTCAAGGCGGCTCCGCCTAAAAAGATTGTGGTCTCATCGGGCGTCATGGCAAGCAAGGTCACGAATATGGTGCAGCCCGTTTATCCTCCGATTGCCCGTGCTGCCCGCATCTCCGGTACTGTTCAACTGGCTGCAACTATCGGAAAAGACGGCACTATCCAGAACTTGCACGTCGTCAGTGGCCCGCCGATGCTGCAACAAAGCGCGCTCGATGCTGTCCGTCGCTGGCGCTATAGACCAACCGTACTTGATGGGGTACCTGTCGACGTGGAAACGACGATCGCCGTTGTTTTCAGCTTGAATGAGTGATACCTTCGCATTCACCCGCTCTCAACATGGCTCTGAATTTTAGCCGTAACCAATGCACGCTTATCCTTAAGGAGGATAGATTCCAGTGATTCTCGCTCACCTTACACAATTTGCTCCCCACACCTCTGCTCTGGCCGCATTTTTCCAGGACCAGCAGGTGGGTTTCAGTGTCGTCGATATGTGGCACAACATGGGTTGGTTGCCGCGTGCAGTTGTTTTCCTTCTCCTCATTATGTCGGTATGGTCTTTGGCCGTCATGATCGACCGCGCGCTTTATTTCTCGGCCGCGCGTAAGCAGTCCCGCGAATTTGCTCCCCGCGTCGCCGGTGCTTTGAAGGAAGGCCGTCTGGATGAGGCAATCAAGGTCGCGGACCGCAATAAGAAGTCGCATCTGGCAGAGGTTGTCACCGCTGGATTGCAGGAATTCCGCAATTTCGGCAGCGGTGGAACGGTGACTGAAGAGCAGGTGGAAGCCAGCCAGCGCGCCCTCGAACGGTCTGAAGCCATTGTGCACGCCAAGTTGAAGCGTGGACTGGGCGGACTGGCCACCATCGGCGCCACCGCGCCATTTATCGGCCTCTTCGGCACCGTCATCGGTATTCTGGACGCCTTCCAGCAGATCGCACAGCAGCACACCACGGGATTGGGTGCGGTCGCAGGCGGTATTTCAGAAGCGCTGGTCACCACGGCCTTCGGTCTGTTTGTCGCTATCCCCGCCGTTATGGCGTTCAACTACTTCACCAACCGCGTGGAATCGTTCGATGTTGAAATGGACAATTCTTCCAGCGAGCTGGTGGATTACTTCCTCAAGCAGGGCGCGCGCCGGTAATTCCCGGCCGGGTACTTTGCAAAAGCGGCGTCTTCAGCGAGAATCTTCTGGTTGCAGGTTGGCGGAGTAAAATCCGCCAGCCTGTCAGAATCACGAGCACATCGCTGCCAAACCGCTGAAAGATAGATTTACAGCCCTGGAGTTTTACCATGTCGATTGCGAAGCGAGACGAAGGCAAAAAGGTCAATTCCGACATCAATGTGACGCCAATGGTGGACGTCATGCTGGTTCTGCTCATTATCTTCATGGTCATTACACCCATGTTGCAGAACAAGGTGAATGTCGATCTGGCGAAGGCCAAGAGCGCCGAGGCCATGCCCGACGCTGACCACGAAGATTCCGTGAAGGTTTCAATCACGCGCGATGGCAAAGTCTACCTGGGTGCCGATCAGATCGCACTCGCGGATCTTGGTCCGAAGGCGCAGGACCTATTACAGAACAAGCCCGATAAAACGGTCTATATCCGTGCCGATGCGCGATCGCGGTACGGTGTCGTCATGGATGCAATCGACGACCTGCGCACCGCCGGGGTCGATCAGGTGGCTTTTCTGACCGAACCGGTGCAGCAGGCAGCGCCGTCGAAGAATGCTGCTGCTCCGGCGCCGGCAACCGCACCTGGAATATAGGTGGTGTGTCGGTCCGGGCGGCTTGTAGTGGGTGAAATAAACGGAACCAGATGCCGATACGGCGAACTTCTGAAGTGAGGATAATTTCATGGCAATGACAACCGGCGGCAGTGGCGGTCTCTCGGCCTCCCCAAACGTTACTCCTCTGATTGATGTACTCCTGGTGCTTCTGATCATTTTCATGGTCATTCGTCCCCCCGATCCTCATGGGTTGAACGCGCTTGTGCCGCAACCTCCGAAAAATCCGCAGACCCAGAAGAACGATGACCGCACCATTGTCATATCGGTGACGGGTCGGCCAGGCGGGGGACAACCGGGTTATAAGATCAATGAGACGGATGTGTCCCACGCGCAGCTATTACCGCAACTGGAGCAGATCTATGCGACCCGGGCGACCAAGGTGATGTTTATCAAGGGAGATCCGAATCTCAGTTTTTCCGCTATCGCGGATGTGATCGACATTGGTCACGAGGCGAATGTCGATCACATAGGCGTCATTACGCCGAAGATAGCCGCTGGTCAGTAGCTCCTGGTAGCGTGCGGCCTGCCCTACGGACCGTACACTACCTTCATGTTGTGGGCAAACTTTCTGAATTATTAAAAACCGAGTAAAATCACAGAGCAAGCTGAACCAGTTTTGTCACACCGCTTTTCGCTGCCGTCTCATGCAGAATGTGTAGCCGATCGATTGAAGGGGAGATCAAGTCGAATGAATCGCATCGTATGCCGTCCGGTCATGGCCGCGGTCCTTTGCTCCGCGCTGGTTTTGATTACCGGATGTAACAGGCTCAAGGCCCGCGATCAGCTGAATAAGGGTGTGGAGGCTTTTAAAACTGCCCATTATGAAGAGGCGATCGGCCATTTTCAACAGGCTACGGCGCTCGATCCGAGTCTGCCGATGGCCCGGCTATATCTTGCCACGGCGTATTCGCAGCAGGTAGTTCCCAACCTGCAGACGCCCGACAATATGAAGAACGCCAATCTGGCGATCCAGAATTTTCAGGATGTTCTTGAGCAGGATCCGAAAAACGTTAACGCGTTGAAGGGCATTGCTGCGCTCTATCTGAATATCCAGAATTTCGATAAGGCAAAGGAATATCAAAATAAGGTTCTGGCAGTTGACCCGACTGACGCCGCGGCTGAATATACAATCGGCGTGATTGACTGGACGGTGGCTTACAAGAACGCCATTCCTGTGCGTCAATCTTTTGGCCTCCATGACAATGGCGACCCAATTAAAGATCAGAAGGCATGCACGGCGCTGGCGGAAAAGAATAGCCCTATCATCCAGGAAGGTTTGGATGCGCTGACAAAAGCCACGCAGCTTCGCCCCAATTACGATGATGCGATGGCCTACATCAACCTGCTCTATCGCCGTAAGGCCGACACGGAATGCGGAAATGACGATGCACGGAAAGCCGACATCGCCGAAGCCGATTCATGGGTACAGAAAGCGATGGCTGCTCGCAAGGCGAACGAAGAACAGAAAAATCGGCAGGCCACCAAGGGCACATTGGTTGACAAGTAAGTAGGGCCCAACCTGGTGGAGCACTTTTGCTGAGGCCTTCGAGAAGTTTTCGAGGGCCTTGGTTTGTTTGATATCCAAGCGCGGAAATTTCAAATCCCCGTTTCCATAGTTCATGCCAATTCCAGTACACTTAGCGTTTGAATAAAAGAATCCAAAAAATACTGATTGCAAATCGGGGCGAAATTGCTCTGCGGGTCATTCGCGCCTGCCGTGAGCTAGGCATTGCCTCCGTTGCCGTTTATTCGGATGCCGATCGCGCCAGTCTTCACGTGGCCCATGCCGACGAGGCCTACCGGCTGGGCCCGCCAGCAGCCTCGGAGTCTTACCTTCGCGGCGACCTGATCCTTGAAGCGGCGAAACGAAGCGGAGCGGATGCAATCCACCCCGGATACGGGTTTTTATCGGAGAACTCGGACTTTGCTGCCGCGTGCAAAGCGGCTGGCGTCCGCTTTATTGGACCTACCGCGGAGGCGATGCGGATGCTGGGATCGAAAACGCGTGCGCGCCAGACGGCGGATGCCGCTTCGCTTCCAAGAGTGCCGGGATCGGTTCGCGCGCTGGAGTCCGTCGCCGAGGCCAGGAAGGTGGCCGAGCAGGTCGGCTATCCCATCATGCTGAAGGCCGCGGCCGGCGGCGGTGGCAAGGGAATGCGCGCAGTGTACGCGGAGGCGGAACTGGCAGATGCGTTCGAAAACGCGCGTAGTGAGGCCGAACGCGCCTTTGGCTCCGGCGATGTTTACATTGAAAAGCTGATCGAAAACCCGCGCCACATTGAAGTGCAGATTCTCGCCGACCATCACGGTAATTGCGTGTATCTGGGCGAGCGCGAATGCAGTGTGCAGCGACGTCACCAGAAAGTGATTGAGGAAGCGCCTTCCGCAATTGTCGATACAGCGATGCGTGCGCGCATGGGAGAGACAGCGGTGCGGCTGGCGCAGGCCGCAAAATATACGAACGCCGGTACGGTGGAGTTCCTCGTCGATGCCGAACGCAATTTCTACTTCCTTGAAATGAACACGCGCCTGCAGGTCGAGCACCCGGTGACCGAGCTGGTCACCGGCCTCGATCTGGTGCACCTCCAGATTCAGATTGCGGAAGGTGCGCCCCTTCCATTTGCCCAGCAGGATGTGTCTCTGCGCGGCCACGCGATTGAGTGCCGTATTTACGCGGAGGATCCGGAAAATGAATTTTTCCCATCTCCGGGGAAGATCACACGGCTGCTTCATGCCTCCGGTCCAGGCATTCGTGAGGACTGCGGCATTTACGAGGGCTGGACAGTACCTCTGGACTACGATCCAATTTTGTCGAAGCTGATTGCCTATGCGCCAACGCGCTCTATGGCGATTGAGCGGATGCTGCGCGCACTCGGGGAATACCACGTCGGCGGAATCGCCACGAATGTCGGCCTGTTCCGGCGCATCTTGCGCGACGAAGATTTTCGCACCGCAAACATTGACACCGGTTATTTGGAGAGGCTGCTCGCTGCTTTCCCTATGTCCTCCATCGCGCCCGCGTCCGCTGCGATGGAAGAGGCGGAGAAAGTCGCTATGGTGAGTGCGGCATTTTTTGAACAGGCAAAAACTCCGGAGTCGCGCAACAGCAATGACAACCCCGCGCTGGCGGACGCGTGGAAGATGGCGGCACGCAGAGAGGCGCTCCGTTCATGAATTTTGATATCGAATTGGGAGGCCGCAAACATCGGCTCTTAATGAAACAGGATTCTGCTTCCGAGCCGCCCTCTTTCTATCTGGATGGAAAGCCATGTTCCGCGGACGTCCGTCTGCTGGAGCCGGACGTTTTGTCGTTATTGATGGACGGCAAATCCTACCGGCTGCTATTGGATCCCCGGCCGGATGGCTCTGCTGTGGTGCTGGACGAGTGCAGAATCCCCTATCGAATTTTCGATCCACGGTCCTTGCAGTCTCGAGCGAATGTGACGGCCAACGATTCGGCGGCGCGGCCCATCGTGGCCTCGATGCCAGGGCGGATCGTGCGTCTTATGGTGCAGGTGGGCGATCGCGTGGAGGCCAGGCAAGGACTGATCGTGGTGGAAGCGATGAAGATGCAGAACGAACTGAAAGCTCCGCGGGCTGGTAACGTGACCCGCATTGCGGTCGAAGTCGGTGCGACAGTTCAGGCTGGTCACGTATTAATGGTGATTGAATAGCGCTGCGGCATAGTTTGCCCAGCGCGGAAGTTCGACGCGACTCTGGAGCATTTCCGTGCACAGGACTAAACAGAAAAAACGCTCTAGTGGACGTTCTTCAACACATCTTCCGCATAGTAGTTGACGACGCGGGCCTGATCGCGCAAAACCTCGTAGTAGGCGCTTTGTAGTAGCCGCGAGCGGCTGTCATGCAATTGCTGGCGGATCGTCTGCTGCACACGCGGGTCGCTGAGCGGATGCTGGCCCGCCGGTTCGACCGCGATCAGCTTCAGAATCATGTACCCTAGCGGCTTGGGTGAAGACCCCTGCATCATCGGCAGAATCCCTGTGATCTGACCCGGCTGCAAGGGGGTGACCGCGTTGTAGACCTGCGGATCGGCCTTCAGGCGCGACTCCGGGATGAAACCCATATCGCCGCCGCTGGAGGCGGTATCGGGTGCTTCAGAGAAATTCATCGCCAATCCGGAGAAATCTCCGCCGCTTTCCAGCTGATTATGCAGTCCCTGAATCTTCTTGCGTGCCTCCGCGTCGTTGCGGGCCTTGCTATTCTGCAAATTCCCAACCTGCTGGGCCGGTATTGATGTGACCACGATCTGCGCCAGGTGATATTGCGGCTCGATCAGGTTAAAGTCCGCTTTATGCAGGTTGTAGTAGTTGGCAACATCTTCATCGGTAATGTTGATCTTGGATTCAATCTCTTTATTGATGACCTTGCTGGTGGTCATGTTCAGCCACACGTCACGGCGGACATCCTCCATCGTCAGACCCTTCGCTTTGAGCTGAGCGTCGAACTGCTGCTCCGTATACGGCGCTTTCAACTGAGCGATCTTGGCGTCAACTTCAGCGTCCGTGGCGACCAGGTGCATCTTCTCGGCGCGCTGGCGGATCACTTCCTCGTTGATGCGCTGGTGCAGAATGTCCAGCTTCAGCATGGAGGCTTCATCCGCCGTCGGCTGCTGCTGCATGGTGCTCACCTTGTTTTGGAAGTACTTATCCACCTCCGACTTCATGATCGGGTGGTTGTTCACAGTGGCCCATATATCGGGATTGGGTGTGCGCTTGCAGCCGGAAAAAGCGGTCAGCAAAAGCACGCCGGCCAGCGCGCAAACAATTGACCTGCCGATTCGCATCCGCCGCGATTCAGCGATGTTGGATGAAAGTAAAGTCTGCATCTCGATCACGTTCAATCTCTTCTCCATTGGGTGCCTGGCAATTTGCCGGGCAATCCATCCTTCATCTTAATGCCGCCAAAGACTATTTGCTGGGCGGTGCTGTTGGTGAAGTCGGGCCAGGGCTGGTTTCTGGCGGAGGCACTTGCCCAGCATCCAGGATCGCGCGATCGATAATCGACCACAGCATTGCCTCAGAAAGTGCTCCCGTGGCACGCTCGCCATTGATAAACATGGTTGGTGTCCCATCGACACCTAGAGCGTCGCCCTGTTTCAAAGAGGCGCGAATCGCAGAGTCATCCTGCTTGGACATGCAGGAATTCAATTTGTCCAGGTTGACATTCTGACGCCTGCCTTCATCGCGGGTCGCAGCATCCAGCTTCTGAAAGGTGGCGGCAACGTTTTGCTGGCCGCCTTCGCCCGCAATTTCACTTCCGTGACTATGGATATAGTCGACCAGGTTCCAATACCCGGTTGGGCTTTGCTCCGCCATGCAGTTCACATCGACTGCGGCGTGCATGGCCCAGGGATGCTGCGGCAGGGGAAAGTCTTTGTAGATGTACTTGACCAGGTCGCCATAGTGCTGCTGGGTGGCGGGGAACAGAACTTCATTCATTCGGGCGCAGAACGGACACTCCAGGTCGTCGAAACTGATCAGCGTGACCTTGGCTTTTGGATCTCCTCGCACCGGCCGGCCAAGCGTCGTAATGGCTGCCGCGGGATTTCGCGTCAGGTCAAACTTTTCCAGACGCGCCAGGGTGTTGTTGTCTTTGGAGATGAGGAAGATTGTGATCTTTTTTTGCCCGCTGCCGTTGCTGAACGTGACCGGCAGGGTGTCGAACCCGTTGATGTCGCTTTTAGTGCGCTGACCCAGGGTGACTGTGTAATCTGGCGGAACGTTATATTGTGAGCGGATGGTGAGCTTGATCTGGCGGTCGAGCTTGGATTCAGTTGCACTGGTTGCAGGCGAGGACTGGGCCCAGCATCCCACCCCGGCTGCGACAAGAAAAATTAGAAAAAATCGAGATATACGCAACGAGTTCCCCAGGAAATGTGTGCATATCCATTATCACATGTGGGGCACGGCCAGTGCTCTCCACACCGGCAGGTTGTCCGCTGACGTTCATAGTGTGGCAACATGCAGGTGCAGCAGCTAGAATAGGCGCTCCGCGCGCTTCAGGTTACCCGCCGCGCCCACTCCGGCAAGGGTGAAGCTGAAGCTTTCCTGGCTTTCATCGCGGATGTTCCCCAGCTGAAAGCGCCGATATTCCACGGTAAAGCCGCAGCAGTCGAAATTATAGGTGGCCTGTACGGCAGCATATTCCAGCGCGTGCAGGTTCAGGTCCAGGCCGCCGCTGGCCGCCGCGCTCAGGCCAGGCCGGGTCAAAGCTCCATAACCCAACAGCAGCTGAATCTGGTTGTAGTTCACGTAGTTTTGCGGCTGCTGGGGTGGCACCGGAGTTTCACCTACCGCATTCAGCAGAGACGATCCAAAGCTGGAGAAGAAATCTCCACGCCGATAGTTTGCGAACACATTGCTGGCTGCCACGCGTCCAGTCTTGGTGTCATAATCAAAGTCCCATTCCAGGTCAGTGTTGGCGCTGGTATTCGCACGCAGCCTGGAGACGATCGGCGACACGCTGCGCGGAGAGGTGATGAATGCGACGCCGCTGAAATCAAGCGTGGTGGAAAACACGTTGCGGCGTCCGGGAATGACGGCCCCGCCAAATGCGGGATCAACAAAATATTTCTGTCCGACAAACCAGGAGAGCCACTCGCGGGAGACCTCTCCACAGTCCTTTTCCGTTGGCAGTCGTTTTTGCGGCTTGGCTTCGCATGGCTTGGGATGAAGTCGTTTTAGAAACAGCCGCTGCGTCACGCCGTATTCCACTTCGTTGGTGTCGCTGTACACGTCCGTCAGGTCGAATCGGGGAACATGATTGAACTTGCTGACCCCGGCGACATAGCGGTAATTTATTTCCGGCTCAATCGTGTGGCGCAGCGCCACGCCAAAATGCTTGGCGAGATATGGCCCGTTGAAGTCTCGCTCCAGCACCGGAGCAAGAATCTGCATGTCCGCTTCGACAGCCGCGCGGTTCAGGCTCGCGTTCTCCGTGGTAGGTACAGCATCCTGGCCGGGTATGGCGGTTCCGTTCGGAGGGGGTGGAGAGGGGTTCATTGTTGGCACCGGCCCGAAATTTTGGCTGTGCGAATAGGCCGTTTCCCGCAGGCCAACAGTTGGTCGAAAAGTCCAGCCATCCATAATCCAGGGAAGAGACAGGTGTGGGAATAAGTCGAGCCGCCCAATATTGTGCGACCGGTAGTAAGGCTCCGAGCGCGAAAGCAGTCCGAACGTGGAATAGCCTCCGCCGACAAAATGCGACCTGCCAAGGTGACGATCCAGCGCGTCGAATTCCAACCGAGGCACATGCAGGATGCGAATCTGATCTCCGGTGATTGTGCTGGCAAAGTTTTGATAGCGTTCTACATCGAAACTGCTCGCCAGGCCGTCTTTTTCGTGTGTGACGAACCCCCAGGACTTTACCTCAGAGGAAACTGCGAGAGCGAAATTTTCCGCGAACAGCAGACGATAAACGTAGGAGCTGAGATATTCCGCATTGATGACAGCGCGCGTGTAAGGGGTAACGTCACGGCGGGCAGTGATTAACGTGTCCTGTCCGCCCTGGTTAACAAAGGCGGGTGCCAGGCCACGATCTTCCAGGCCGGTGTAAGTCCCGCGCAAAAAATTATTGCCGTGTCCGCGATAACGAAATTCAGCATTTTGCTCGAAACCGCGAAGCGAATAATATTGCATGCCTACCGTTAGGTCCGCGCTGCGATTGATCGCCCAGTAGTACGCCGTGCCAATCACGGTCCCTTTAATAGCCGATCCGGTTTCCAGTTCTGGAGTCAAAAATCCGGATTGGCGGCCGGATGTATCGACCGCGTGAGTGACATACGGCAGGTAGACAATGGGATATCCCAGCAGGCGGAAGTTGCTGTTCCAGGCTTTGGCTGTGCCGTCATCCACCAGGATGCGTGGCGCCAGAATGCGCCAATGGGGTTTGGGCAGACGGCAGGAGGTCATGCTGCCGCCGATCATCTCATAGGTGTCCGGGCCGCGCTTGATGAGTTCTTTTCCCGTGATCAAAAAGGGGTTCGGAGTGGTGTACACCGTCTGACTGCTTGTCCTGCTGACGCCCACCGAACCGATCACATCGTAGAAAATCCCCGTCTGCGCATCCAGGTTCATCACGCCATGGGTGGCGGTAATCTCTTCGTGGTCGGGTCCGCCATCCAGTTGCAGATGGCCATCCGCCGTTACCTCACCTGTGGCGTTGTTATAGGTGACATGGTCGGCGCGGACGACGTAGTCCTTATAGTCAATCTCCACATCGCCGCTCAGGTCGTAGATATCGCCGTGCTTTTCCTGCTGTTGCGCGTGGATGGTGACGGGCACGCCCGTCGGGGGCGCCGGCACCGGTTGTGCAATCGGTATTGCTGAGGGAGCGTCTGGAATATCGAGGTTGGAACCGGAGGCAGCGGCGGACGCATCGAAATGGTCCGGCGGAAGCTGCATCGTCAACGCCTGCGCCCTCATTCGTACATGACAGAACGCGAGCAGCAGTGTAAAGATACAGGCACGGGTTCTCATAGCAGAAACACTTTCAGTGTAAACGCATCCGGCTGAAAGTAAGTTTCGTCAGGACTCAATCCGCCGCTCTGGCACACGACAATTTTCAATTCACCCCGCACGGCGTTCCTGCCAGCGTGTGTGGCTTGATGGATGTTTTCCGCGGCCTTCCCTTCCTAAAACTGAACCCGTAAGACGTAGTGACAGGCCCGTTTTCATCGCCGGGAAAGAAGCACATTGTGATAAATGCGTTTTTCTCTGGAATACACACCGATGTTACAGATATAAATAGGAGAAGAGGGTGAGTACAGCATTGTCCGTGCCGCCGCAGGCAGTCATCCCGAATCAGGACCCCGGTCCCGACTGGAAACAGCAGTTGACGGAACGGTTAGACGCCTATCGATCCAGGCGTCAGGAAGAAAAGTCCTCATTTTCTGCTGGAGTCAGTGCGCAGGCAGATTCCCGCGCCTCACGGATCGCGCGTGCAGTCGCTTCGCGGTATGCAGCCGCCCCCACCTATAGTGAATTGTTGCTGGCTGCCGCGCAAGCGGAACGAGCGGCACAGGAAGCGCTCGCCGATCACGAAAAAGCCATGCGGGAACGGGCCGAGCTGGAAGCCATCGCTGTTGATCAGGGTGGGACATGCGCCGCCGAATCGGATGGCCGGAACTCGCTGCGACACTCTCTCGATCCAATTCGCCCGCAGGAAACGCCGGACGAGGGCGAGCAGGCATTCGCGGAGCGGTATGGGTCTCCGATCCATACCCAGTCGGCAACACCGGTCATGCCACAGTTTGCGACCCGAACGAAAGAAATGCACGTGCATCAGACTACCCCGGAACCAGAGCCATCCCTTGAAGATCTATGGGCGTCCGCTTTGGTGGAACCGCGTGCGCTGCTGCCTTCCAAACTGATCGAATTTCCACGCGAGCTGGTTTCCTCCCGGCGCGCCCGTCCGCACCTGCCTGAGGCTCCGGATTCCCGCACCCCGCTGCCGGAGGCGGCCCAGCTTCGTATATTTGAAGTGCACGCGGAGACGGAATCGCACGCAGCGATCGAACCAGCGATGACCGAGGCAGCGAGCGAGGCCACGGTTGAAACTGTCGGCGAAGCGGCCCGGCAAAATCCACTGCAAAAAACAGCGCCGGATTTCCCGGAGCGTTCTGAACCGGCAACTTTCGAAGCGGCTCAGCGCGCGGCGGCCATGAGCCGTCTCGGCGCTTCGGTTCAAGCCTGGACGGCAACCCACGCCACCTCTGCCCCGCTGGAGGGGCGAGCTTCCAGCGCATCGACGGCCCGCGCTTTTAAAAATCTGGAGTGGGCAGCAATCTCGCTCGACCGGGAGCAGGCCGCCGTCGATGATCGTTCTGCGATCAGTGTCGCAGACTACGCTCCATTCCTCGTCGATCCGGCTTCAATCGATCGGCGGTTGATGGCGTTTGCGGTGGACTTTGCCGCCGTGACTGCCGGCTTCCTTGGCTTCCTGCTGGTATTTGCCGCATCGACTCCGCACCTGCCTGCGGGTGCGACTGCCGCCGCCCTGGCTGGTGCGGTGTATCTTGCCCTGTGGGTGTTGTACCAGGCGCTGTTCTTTTCGCTCAGCGGAGCGACCGCCGGCATGCAATATGCTCACATCGCGCTGTGTACATTCGACGACCAGAACCCCACCCGGCTCGCATTGCGGAAGCGGCTGGGTGCCTGGTGGCTCTCCTGCCTGCCGCTCGGCCTAGGGTTCTTATGGTGCTTTGTCGATGAGGACAATCTAAGCTGGCATGACCGCATAACGCGCACCTATCAGCGGGAATATTGATCCTTTGCATTCATCCCAACCTTACAAATCCAAAACGAAGAAATAGCTTTGAGGAGCGCCCGACCATGCTGGATACTCTACTGAATTTTCGGCTGCGCTCAGGCGCCGCCTTCTTGCTTGCTGCCGCGGCGAGTGTCGGCAGCCTTTTTCTAGCAGTGCCGGTTTGCGCGGCGAATCCAGCCTCAAGCCACTCTTCCCGGTCTCCCTGGGTGGCCACGTGGGGTGCTGGCATGGTTGCGACGAATTCAGGCGGCGCACCGGATTTTTCGGGGAAAACATTACGCCAGATCGTCCACGGCAGCGTGGGCGGACAGCAGGTTCGCGTGTGGTTGTCGAATCGATTCGGCGCCGAACCGATTCACATCGGGGCTGTTCACATAGCGCTCGATGCTGTCTCCGGCTTCGATGCAAAAATGGATGAAACCACCGATATGAGCGGTATCCAGCCCGACACGGATCGCGCCGTTACCTTTCATCATCTGGGGTCGGTCACGATTCCGCCAGGTGCTGAAATTGTCAGCGACCCGGTTGCATTGAATGTCCCGGCATTTTCCAATCTCGCGGTCAGTGTTTATTTTCCGGGTTCCACTCGCGCAACCACTGAGCACTCCTCTGCACAACAGACGTCGTATGCGGCGGCGGGCGACCTAACGGGCGCGGCCAGCTTCACCGGAGATATTCGGCCAGTAAAGTCCTGGTACTTTCTGAGCGGTGTCGATGTTTCCGCGCCCGGAGATTCGGCAGTCGTCGCCTACGGAGACTCCATAACCGATGGGGCCCACGCCACAGAGAACGAAAACCATCGCTGGCCGGACTATCTGGCATCGCGCATGGCCGCGGATACTAAAACGAGCAAGGCCGGCGTGCTAGGCATGGTCAACGCCGGTATCGGCGGCAACCGTGTTCTGCTGGATGGTTACGGGCCCAACGCTGTCGCACGTATCGATCCGGATATTCTGGCGCGTAGTGGTGCACGGTATGTCATCGTGCTCGAAAGCATAAACGATATTGGTCGCTACACACGGGATCGCCAGCCGTATGGCGACCTGGCGCAGCGGCTGGAAATGGGGCTGGCGCAGATCGCCATGCAGGCCCGTCAGCACGGCATTCGAGTGATCGGAGCCACCCTCACCCCGTATAAGGGCTGCGGCTACTATTCGCCGGAAGGCGAGCAGGTGCGGGAAACGGTGAATCAATGGATTCGTACCAGCCATACCTTCGACGGCGTGGCAGACTTCGATCAGGCGGTGCGCGACCCGAAGGATCCGTTGCAATTTGCGCCTCAGTACGACTCCGGCGACCACCTGCATCCCAAGGACGCTGGATATAGTGCGATGGCAAATTCCATTGACCTGGCACTGTTCACGAAGCGGTAATCTTCGCCACAGCGCGCGAAGGGTTCGGGCCAAAGGAACGGAATGTAATCTACTGTCCCGCTGTCTGCGCTGCGGCAATCGCCGCGCCCGTCACCGCCAGGTCGTCGCTCATGGGGATGGCTTCGAGGGTATAGCTTTGCAGCGGACTCATCTTCACCATCTGCTGTAGATAATGCTGGAGCAGCTTCATGTCCAGGAACCGGACATTGAAGCCGGTGTAGTAGAAGCGCCCCGGACCCTCCATATGGATGGAGTTCGCAGTCGCTGCTGCCAGGCTGCGGTGCCACAGCCGAACAAACTTCACGCAGCGCTCGTCCCCGGTTTTGGCGTTGGCAAAAATCTCTTCCGGCTCCATGTCGAGGAAGCGCAGCCGCATGGCTCGATGGCCCATGATTCCCTCCAGGTGCCCCCGGCCTCCACAGCCGCAGAATCCCTCTCCGGCATCTAGCGAGACGACGCAATGGCCACCCTCCCAGATTCCTTCCGCATAGGGGTAGCGCCCGAATCCGATTCCGTATCCAAGCGCCCACAGCCGAATAAAATGGCCCAGGCGGTCGTGCTTCGCAGCGACACCGGCGGCAATCGCATCGGCATCGTTCAATACTGTCACCGGCGCCAAAATGCCGGATTTCCCCAGCGCCAGCCGCATCCTCTCGGCGATGCGCGTGCCCTTCATTTGAACCAGGTTGGGCGAATCCTCCACCACCCCGTCGCGGATGATGCCCGGCAGCGCCAGTCCTACGGCATCGACCGGACCGCATTGTTCCACAGCACGCACCGCCTGCGCGCGCACCACGTCGATCAGCCCGTCCAGCGGCATGTCCAGCAGAGAATCCGTCTCGTCCGCATTTTCCGGGAAGTGGAGTACAGAGGAGCACGGGCTTTGATCTTCAATCACTCCCGTGGCTATGCGACCGGTCAGGTGGATTCCAAGACTTTTTTTCATAGCGTACTGTCCTCTCGCTTCCTTCCATGCCACACTGGCGACGCGTAAGATCAGGCGGATATATTATCGCCGGCTGCACCGTCCGGCCCGTCTTTTCCAAGACGGTTCAGGCCATTGAAGGCGGCGGCTTTATAACATTCAGCAAGTGTGGGGTAGTTAAAAACCGTATCGACAAAGTAGTCGATGGTCGCGTTCAGCGCCATCACCGCTTGCCCGATATGCACCAGTTCGCTCGCTCCTTCGCCGATGATGTGCACGCCAAGGAGCTGGCGTGTGTCGCGGTGGAAAATCAGCTTCAGCCGGCCTGTCGTGTCCCCGCGAATCTGGCCGCGCGCAATCTCCCGGTAATACGCCACGCCCACTTCATACGGTACGTCTTCTTCAGTCAGTTGTTCTTCCGTTTTGCCGATGAAGGAAATCTCCGGGATCGTATAAATTCCGTATGGATAATACTTTGGGTTCGAGTGCAGCGCTTCATCACCGAAGATGCGTGCGGCGGCGATCCTCCCCTGCTCCATCGAAACGGATGCGAGCGCGGGAAAGCCGATGACGTCCCCGGAGGCGAAGATATTCGGTACGGCAGTACGATAGTTTTCATCCACTCCGATGCGACCGCGCGAGTCCGCTTCCAGGCCGGCGGCTGCCAGGTTCAGGTCATCCACATTTCCCTGGCGGCCAACTGCGTACAGCAGCGCATTCGCAGAAATTCGCTTCTTGCTCTCCAGGTTTGCCACTACCGTGCCGTCCGGCATACTCTCGACGCTCTGTACCTCTTCATTCAGCCGCATGGTCACGCGGCTGTCGCGCAGGTGATAACTCAGCGCTTCGACAATCTCCTGATCGGCAAATTCCAGCAGTTTGGGCCGTTTTTCAATCAGGATCACACGCACGCCTAATACGGCGAACATGCAGGTATATTCCACGCCGATCACGCCGCCGCCAACGACGATCAGTGTCTTCGGCAGATCCGGGATGAAGAGGATCTGGTCGCTGTTGATGATGTTCGTGCCGTTGATGGGGACCTTCGGATTGGTCGCGGGACGGGAGCCGACAGCGATTAGCGTGTTCTTGGTCTCGTATACGCTCGATCCACGCGAATTTGTCACCCGGACGTGGGTAGCGTCTTCAAAGCTGGCAGTACCGGTCAGCACCTCGATGTTGTTGCGCGAGAGTTGCGCCTCCGTAACATCGACCTCTGTCTTGATGACATGCTGCACGCGGAAGGCAAGGTCGGACATCGTGATCTTGTCCTTCACGCGATAGTTCATGCCATAAATGGAGCGGTAGTTATAGCCGGAAAGATGCAGCACGCCTTCACGAAATGTCTTGCTGGGGATGGTGCCGGTATTGACGCTGACGCCACCGACAAACTCGCGTTGCTCGACCACAGCGACACGCTTGCCCAGTTTGGCCGCCGAAATGGCCGCGCGTTGACCGGAAGGCCCAGAACCAAGGATGAGCAGGTCGAATATTTCCATAAGATAGCAATCTCAAGAAGTGGTCATACCTCGCGGAGAAATTTCCATGCGAAGCCGTGTTCCCTTCCATTTTCGACACTACCACAGCGGAGTGAAGGGAGAACACGCACATGGCTCGAACCGTCCTGCCCAGGGTTCTAAACTGTTTAGACGTGTTGGATCGCGGAAATACACCATGCTCTATGCCATCACAGATCGTCGGCTTTACAGGGATGAGGAAGCGAGTCGGCAGCAGTTGCTGAAGCAGGTGGCCGTCTGGGCAGCGAATGGCGTGTCCATCATTCAACTGCGGGAGAAGGATCTGTCGGCGCGCGAACACGTAGAACTGGCCCGCGCCATGTTGAAGATTCTGCGAGCACAGGCGAATTTCTCTGGCACGCGCCTCCTTGTAAATGGCCGCCCGGACGTTGCACTGGCCGCTGGCGCCGATGGCGTCCACTTGCCTTCCGTCCCCGATGGGCTGACGCCGAGCGAAGTGCGAAGCATCTACGCCACCGCTGGCCGCGCCCGCCCACCGTATCTCAGCATCTCCTGTCATACCTTGCTGGAGATCGAGGCCGCGCGACAACAAGCAGTGGATTGCATCCTTTTCGCCCCGGTATTTGAAAAAATTGTGCGCAACGATTCTCAGCAACCACAGATGCTCCCCGGCACCGGGCTGGTGCTGCTGAAAGAAGCCTGCCGCATTGCTGCACCAATACCCGTGTTCGCTCTGGGAGGCGTCACCGCAGAAAACGCTGCCGAATGCCTGCGTGCCGGCGCAGCGGGGATCGCAGCCATCCGCCTGATGCTGGAAGCTGCTTCGTACTGGCAGCATCTTGTCTGAGGGGCGAGTCATCTCCCAGCAGCTTGTTCGACAACGGATGAATTGCGATGATTGAGTACGCCCATGCCAGTCCAGCGACTACGAGAACTCACTCAAAGAGAACGAAGCGAAGAGTCCAATCGGCGTCTCGCATGTGTTCTTGCCCTTATCGCCGGCGCGACGGATGCTGGCGGTTACCTGGCTGTAAGGCAATATAGCTCCCACATGTCGGGCATCGTATCTACCCTGGCAGGCAACGCTGCCTTTGACAGGCTCCCCCTGGTAATGGCCGGGATTCTCAGCGTACTTTCGTTTCTGGCTGGTGCGACCTGCACAGCAATAATGGTCAATTGGGGAAGACGCCGCCATCGGCAAAGCGCATATGCGATGCCTCTTGTGCTGGAGGCGGCGCTGCTGGCAATTTTTGGCTTTTGCGGAGGACGTCTGGATCTGCATCGGTGGCTGGTTATCTCCGTTGGGGCGGTCTTGCTCTGCTTCAGCATGGGGTTGCAGAACGCCATGATTACAAAGATCTCCAACGCGGTGATCCGCACGACCCATGTAACGGGAATCGTGACGGACATAGGGATCGAATTGGGTAAGTTGATTTACTGGAATCGTTCATCAGAGCGTCTCGGTGAGCCGATCGTCTGTGCCGACCGGCAAAAACTTTTGCTGTTGATCTCTCTCCTCGTTCTCTTCTGTGGCGGGGGCATCGCGGGAGTTTTCATGTTCCGGCACATCGGTTTTGCCTTCACCCTCCCACCAGCTGTCACACTCGCGCTGCTGGCCGCCGTACCCGTCGCGGACGATCTGCGGACCTGGAGCTGAAAAACTCAAATCGGTGCCGAGCGCATGTTTGACGCACGCCTTCCTTCGCCTTAGTCTCAAGCCAGATGCTGCAAGAAATTTCCGCAAGGGCATCCACGCGGCACAACCATCTCGCCCGGAGATAATCGCCATGAAGTTCACCATTACCGAGCTTGAGCGGGAAGCCATCGATTTCGATGAGTCGCTCGCTCCCGGAACCATCGATTTTATTGACGATGTGCGGCAGATAGATGTTCTGCATACCCTGGGTCGCGCCGACCTGCTGAAGGAGCATCGCGGGCCCGGCGAAATTGTGGAGGATATCCGGGTACGGGCCAGCCTGCAAACTCGAATGGAGGCCCTGTGTGCCCGCTGCCTGGAGCCGGTCGAAGAACAGATCGACACCAGCTTTGACCTGCTTTTTAGGCCCCGCGAGGCCGATACCGTCCCCGCCGACCGGTCCATCACCACATCGGAGACCGAAATCGGCTACTATGAAGGAGACGGTTTATTGCTGGAAGATGTGCTGCGCGAGCAGGTTCTTCTGGCGCTCCCAGCCAAAATCCTTTGCGCGGAAGACTGCAAGGGGCTTTGTTCGGGGTGTGGCCGGAACCGCAACACAGATCCATGCGATTGTGCGGCGGCTTCAACAGATCCACGCTGGTCGTCGTTGCAGGCGATCCGCAGCCGGGTAAAGCCGTAGCGGCCAGGTAAGCCGTAAAAGGCGCGGGCGATACATTTATGTACGCCAGCACCGAAATTACAAGATTGTTCGCCCGTTCGACGAGCGAGCCTCTTTGAAGATTCCGCCCGGCAGCCGCCGGACGTGAGATGCGAGAGGCCGTCAGGCGGGGAAAAGGAAAATTGTCATGCCAAATCCGAAACGGCGTCATTCTAAGCAGCGCACTGCCAAGCGGCGCTCCCACGACTTCCTAACAACCCTGTCGCTCTCTGAGTGTCCGAACTGCCATGAGCGCAAGCTGCCCCACCACGCCTGCCCCAAATGCGGCACCTATAAGGGCCGCGATGTGCTGGCTGTGAAGGAAGAGAAATAACCTCATCCCGCCCATGCTGATCGACATCGCACTCGACGCCATGGGCTCAGACAAATCGCCAGAGCCGGAAATTCGCGGCGCGATTCTGGCCTGTCGGCAGCTTGATGTACGGGTTCACCTGATCGGCCCGGAGCGTACACTGCGCCCGTTGCTTGCCAAGCAGATGCACCGTGTAGGCGCGCGCCATCTTTCCATAAAAATTGTCCAGGCCAGCGAATCGATCGGCATGGACGAAAAGGCGGTGCAGGCGGTTCGCGCCAAGCGCGACTCGTCCATGCGCGTTGGGTTAAAACTCGTCCGAGAGGGTGTCGTCTCCGGTTTTATGACCGCAGGCAACACCGGTGCGGCCATGGCGACCGCGAAAATGGTGCTGGGCGCGCTTCCCGGCGTCGACCGGCCCGCGCTGGTCGCAGTGTTGCCGACCACCACGGGCAAGCCGTGCCTGCTGCTCGATGTTGGCGCCAATGTCGATTGCAAACCGAAAAACCTGGAGCAATTTGCCGTGATGGGCGAGATGTACGCCCGCTCCGTGCTCAAGGTCCAGCGTCCGCGCGTCGGCCTGCTTTCTATCGGCGAAGAAGAAGGAAAGGGCAACGACCTGACGCGGGAGGCATTTCCGTTGCTGAAACAGTTGCCCATCAACTTTTTGGGCAATGTGGAAGGCCGCGACATTTACAACGGCAACGCCGATGTCGTGGTCTGCGACGGCTTTATCGGTAACGTTGCGCTGAAAGCGTCCGAAGGTCTGGCGCGTCTGGTGCGGGACTCGCTGCGAGAATCCCTTACCTCGACCGTAACGGCGCAGGTAGGCGCGTTGCTTTCGCGCAAGGCGTTCAACGACTTCAAAAAGCGCCTCGACCATTCGGAATACGGAGGAGCGCCTCTGCTGGGCGTGCGCGGCGTGTGCATTGTGGGGCATGGCTCGTCGAACGATCGCGCCATCATGAATGGCATCCGCGTGGCCGCGGAATTCGCGCAGGCCAACGTGAACGCGCACATCGAGCTGGGGCTGGCCGCGACTTCCAACGCAACGGATGTGCACGAGTAAATCTTCCGGCTGGAAACGTTCTGGAAATATCGACGCATCCGCTTCGGCATAAATTTTATCCAGCGAATTCGCACATGGTGCGCGAAACATCCGCCGCAAGTGTCGATTGCGCTTGCTTTCCCGCACTCTCTTCCGTTTCAATAGGCCTTTGAGATGAACACTCCTGTCACCCCAACGCATTCGAAAAAAAAGATCGCATTCCTGTTTCCCGGTCAGGGATCCCAGGCTGTCGGCATGGGGCGCGAACTGTGCGAACGCTTTCCGGCTGCCCGCACGGCTTTTGAGGAAGCCGATGATGCACTCGGCTTTCCCATTTCACAGCTCTGTTTCAATGGACCCGAAGAAGTCCTGAAACTGACGGAAAACACGCAGCCCGCCATTCTGACTGCTTCCGTGTCAGCGATGCGCGTACTGGCCGAGCACGGCGTTATCTGCCAGGTGGCGGCTGGGCATTCGCTGGGCGAATACTCCGCCCATGTGGCCGCCGGGACAGTTTCTTTTTTTGACGCTGTTCGCGCCGTGCGCAATCGCGGACGGTATATGCAGCAGGCGGTTCCCGCGGGACAAGGAGCAATGGCGGCGATTCTTGGCTTGGTCGCGGCCGCTGTTGCGGACATATGTGCATCCGCCGCAAAAGAATCCGGCGCGGTCGTCGCGGCCGCGAACATCAATTCGCCGGAGCAGACAGTCATCTCCGGCGCGGCAGCCGCCGTGGAGCTGGCTGCCGCGCGGTGCAGGGAAGCTGGCGCCAAGCGCACCGTCATGTTGCCGGTCAGCGCTCCCTTCCATTGCGCGCTGATGCAGCCCGCGCAGGACAGGCTGGCGGAAGATCTCCATCGCACGAAATTTAGCGATCCGGAGTTTCCCGTAGCCTGTAATGTGGATGCCGCATGGGTCGCCACTGCCGCCGCAGCACGCGATGGTCTCATCCGCCAGGTAACCGGCGCGGTCCGCTGGGTGGAATGCGAACAGCGATTGACAGATGAAACAGTCACCCATTTTATTGAGGTTGGTCCGGGTCGGGTGCTGGCCGGGCTGATGCGTCAATATGATCGAAATCAGATTTGTTTGAACGTTGAAAACATCGCCAGTTTGGAAAAAACGCTGGCGGTTCTCGACGCATAAGCTGTAACGCTCGAACACGCAATACAAACAGACAAGAAATACCCGGAACCTACAGACCTTTTTTGATTGCACCACTTTTCAGTGTCGTCCGCGTGGGCAGATCGAACCGCCTGAACGGGCCAAAAGAAGTTCAGGAGTTTGTATGCTGCGCTTGCTCCTTCCTCACAGGCGCGCTGCCGTTGTGCTCTGCCTGCTGGTCCTGCTGGCGCACCTTTCTCTGCGCGCCCAGTCGACGACGGGCGTGCTGGGCGGCACAGTCTACGATCCGCGGCACGCGGTTCTTCCGGACGCGCGCATCGTTGTATTGAATGAAGCGACCGGCGAGGAATTCATCGGCTATTCCGATGGCAGCGGCAACTATACGCTGGCCAATCTGCCTCCCGGCACATACTCGGTCGATATCAGCGCGGGCGCCTTCACCGCTTACACGGCGACCCATGTGGTGATCGAGTTGGGGCGCCGCACTCCGCTGAATACCACGCTACAGGTGGGCGCGACCCAGAGCACAGTGAATGTCGAAACGGTCATTCCGTTTATTCGCGCAACCTACCCTTCCGTCGCCTCCAACATTACAGAAAACGATCTGCTCAACCTGCCTTCAGACAGCCGCCGCTGGAGCAGCTTTGCATTGCTGACCCCTGGGGTCGTCAGCGACCTGCAGGGCAAAGGGTTGCTGAGTTTTCGCGGTGTCAGTGTTCTGCTCAACAACAACACAGTCGATGGAGCGGACAATAACGAAGCGTTCTTTTCAGAGGAGCGCGGTAGAACTCGCGCCCCATACTCCATCAGCATGGCGGCGGTAGAGCAATTTCAGGTGAACACCGCAGACTACTCCGCGGAGTATGGTCGCTCCGCAGGCGGCGTTATTAATACCGTGACGAAAAGCGGAACCAACCGCCTTCACGGGCAGGCATTTTTCTTTGAGCGCAACAGCAGTCTGGCTGCTGTCAATCCCTACACAACGTTGACCAGCTTGCACGGCGGAGAGTTCCTTACCAGCCCCTATCGTCCGTTGGATGACCGCAAGCAATTTGGATTTGGCGTCGGGGGTCCGATCATTAAAGACCGGCTTTTCTGGTTCTACTCGTTCGACCGCGAAGACCGTAACTTCCCCTCAGTGTCGCGCGTCGGCTATCCGCGCGCCATCTATACACAGCCCGTCGCATCCATCCCGTCCGGCACCTATCTAGGCTTCCCGATCACATGCGCGAATCTGCCTCCTTACAATGCCGGCGGAGCACAGGGAAACAGTCCCTATTACGCCAGCGTTTTTCAGTTCGAAGCGACCCAGGGTGCATGTGAGTTATATGATCGGCTCGATCTTCCTTCGTATCAGAAAGGCGTGCAGCAGTATCAACAGGGGCTGCAACTCATCGACACATTGACCGGACTCGCGCCGCGCACCGGAACTCAGACCTTAAATTTTCCTAAACTCGACTGGCAGGTGAACGAGCGCAACCACGCGACAATTTCCTACAACCGGATGCGATGGAGTTCGCCCAACGGCGTGCAGACGCAAAGCTCCACGCAATATGGCGTCAACAGTTTGGGCAACGATTACGTCAGTGTTGACTGGGGTATTGGGCGACTGACTACTTTTCTGACGGAAAATATAGGCAATGAATTCCGCGTCCAGTTAGGCCGCGAGCTGGATCGCCAGACCAGCCCGGTATCCGCGGGCGCGGAAGCTCCATTGGCCATTAATCAGTTCGGTCTTGCACCACAGATCAGTATTGCGGGCGGGGCCTCCGGAGAAGGCATGGTGCTCGGCAACCCAGCCAAGCTGCCGCGCCCGGAATATCCGGACGAGCATCGTGCGGAGGTTGCCGATAGCGTCACCTGGATCGCCGGAAACCACACCATCAAAGCGGGCGCGGATTGGGATCGCAATGCCGACTTGCTCGATAACATCTATGGCGGAGTGGGGAAATACAATTACACAGCCTTCGGAAATTTTTTAGCCGACTACTACCACGCGGTGCAGGGCCTGGGGCCCCCCACTTACTACGTCGATACTTACGCCGGCTACTCGCAAACCTTCGGTCCGCCGGGCTTTTTTATCACGACGAATGATTTTGCAGGCTTTGCCAACGACGAATGGCGCGTCCGCCCGCGCATCACGCTGACCGCAGGTGTGCGGTACGAGTATGAGCGCGTTCCGCGGGCATTTTTTATCAACCCACAACTCCCGCAGACAGCAAACTCCCCGGACGATCGTAATAACATTGGCCCGCGCGCCGGTCTGGCCTGGGACATCTTTGGCAACGGCCATACCCTTATTCGCACCGGTTTCGGTGTCTTCTACGGACGCATCGTCAACGGGACAATATTTTCCGCGCTGACCGCTTCCGGATCGCCGCAGACGCAGCGGACTTATCGATATTCTTCGTCGATCGAGCCGGGCGCTCCGCAGTTTCCAGGCATCTTCTTCAGCGTGCCGACGGGCGCCATGCGAGGCTCGCTTCCCAGCGCATACTACTTTGCCAAAAACTACCAAGCTCCGGAGAGCATGCAGGGAAATTTTACGGTGGAGCAAAATGTCGGCTGGGACACAGTTGTTTCGCTCACCTACCTGACCAGCCAGGGAAGGGAGTTGCCGAACTTCATCGATACGAATATCGACAACGCCACTGTAGGAGTGCTGCACTACACCATCGATATTCCCGGGCCGGCGTTAGGAAGAAAAAGTCCGCTGCCTCAGGGGGCCACCTACACCACCCCGCTCTATACCTCCGTCCGGCCTAATTTTCTTTATGGAAATATCACCGAGCTGCTCAGTAATGTGAACTCCAACTACAACGCCGGTGTGCTGGCGATCACGCATCGCACTACGCGCGGCATCAGCTTCGGAATGAACTATACTTTTGCCCATGCGCTCGACTACAACCAGAATGAGTTTCTATATAAATCGCCTACCAATATTCTGGAGCCGAACAATATGGCGCTGGAACATGGCAATTCCAACACGGACATCAGACAGCGGCTGGTCGTGCATGGAGCTTTCTGGACCACGTGGCACAAACACGGCTGGCTGTGGCGACTGGTAAATAATTACGGGTTCGATCCCGTCGTGGCTTGGCAGACCGGATTGCCATACACGCTTGGTGTAGGCGGCAGCGCTCCTGGCGGAGCATTCTTCGGCATCAACGGAGCAGGAGGACCTTCGCGCCTGAACATCTTGCAGCGCAACAGCTATCGTTTTCCTTCCACGCAAACAACCAGCCTGCGCGTGACCAGACTGATCCCAATCCACAATCGCGCCTACCTCGAACTGATGGTCGAAACATTCAACCTGACCAACACACAGAATGTAACCAGCGTGGACACGCTGGGCTACAACGCCTGCTCGACGCCGCTCACGCAAGGTTGTCCGGCAGATTCAACCGCCGCGCACCCCTATCTGGAATTCAACCCGACATACGGAGTAACAACCAACGCGAACAGCAATTCGATTTACACGCCGCGGGAAATTCAACTCGCTGTACGATTGAAGTTTTAAAGACACCGACGATGAAGTCTTTTAAGAGAAAATCACCGGAAATAATAGTCAATCTGTCCGTCATGCAATTTCTTCAAACAAAAGACTGGGATGTTTGGCTGAAGAAAAATCATGCAGGCACGACGGGCGTGTGGCTGAGGATTGCAAAGAAATCTGCCAGTAGCACATCCGTTTCATATGCTGACGCTCTTGAAGTGGCACTTTGCTATGGGTGGATCGACGGCCAGAAGCGCGCAGACAGTGAAGAGACATGGCTGCAAAAATTTACTCCGCGTGGGAAAAGGAGCATCTGGTCGAAGATCAATCGAGAAAAGGCGCTGGCTTTGATCCAAAGCGAACGGATGCAGCCCGCCGGAGCTAGAGAGATAGAGCGCGCGAAGAGCGATGGCCGCTGGGCTGCCGCTTACGACTCAGCTCGGACGGCGGTCGTGCCGGAAGATCTACAGGCCGCGTTCGATAAAAATTCCAATGCACATACATTTTTCAAAACTCTGGATAGCGCCAACCGGTACGCTATTCTCTTTAGAATTCAAACCGCCAAAAAAGCTGAGACGCGCGCCTTGAAGATTCAGCAATTCGTCCGGATGCTGGAGCGGAACGAAAAATTACATCCATAATTGTGCGATCTTTTAGCTCGTCATAAATTAGTAGACTTCTCTTCGACCAGTCTTTTTGCCTTCGCAACAAACTCCTCAAAGGGCACGCTTCCCCCATCCCCTTTGCCGCGTGTGCGGACACTGACAGCATTTGCAGCGGCTTCCTTGTCTCCCATGACCAGCAGGTAGGGAATTTTCTGCATCGTCAGGTCGCGGATTTTTGCATTCATTTTTTCGTTGCGGTCGTCGAGCTCTACGCGGAGCCCAGCGGCCTGCAACTGCTGCTGTACTTTCCTGGCATACTCAATGTGCTTTTCGCTGATCGGCACCAGGCCCACCTGTACCGGCGCCAGCCACAGCGGGAAGGCCCCGGCGTAGTGCTCAATCAGCACGCCGAAGAAGCGCTCGATGGAGCCAAACAGCGCTCGATGCACCATCACCGGCTGGTGCCGCTCCCCATCTTCGCCAACATATTCCAGGTCGAATCGCGCGGGCAGGTTGAAGTCGAACTGCACCGTTGAAAGCTGCCACAGCCGGCCCAGGGCATCGACCAGCTTGATGTCGATCTTCGGGCCATAAAATGCCGCTTCTCCTGAGATCGTTTTGTAGGGAATCTCTTTGCGCTGCAACGCATGTTCCAGTGAGCGGATGGCCAATGCCCATTTTTCGTCGGTGCCGGCGTAGCTCTGGCGGTCCTTCGGGTCCCATGTGGAAAGCTCGACCTTAAACTCAGCGAAGCCGAATGTCTTCAGCACCGCTTCTGCAAAGTCGATGCACGCGACCACTTCATCTTCAATCTGTTCCTGTGTACAGAAAATGTGGGCATCGTCCTGCGTAAAGCCACGCACGCGCAGCAGTCCGTGCATGGTTCCGCTGCGCTCGTAGCGATATACGTTGCCCAACTCCGCCAGCCGCACCGGCAGGTCACGGTAACTTTTCGGCGTGTTCTTGTAGATAAGGATATGGCCCGGACAGTTCATCGGCTTCAATTGATATTCGGCATCATCCAGCTCAATAGGCGTGAACATGTTCTGCGCGTAATAACCCGCATGGCCGCTGATCTTCCACAGTTCCAGGCGCATCACGTGTGGCGTGTAGACCAGATCGTAACCGCGACGGATACATTCTTCGCGCATCCAGTCTTCCATCAGCTTGCGGATGATGCCGCCCTTGGGGTGCCAGAAGATGAGGCCCGCTCCGGCGACTTCCTGAATGGAGAAAAGATCGAGCTGCTTGCCCAGCACGCGGTGGTCGCGCCGCGCCGCCTCTTCCAGTCGCGCAAAGTGCTCCTCCATTTCCTTTCTGGAGAAAAAAGCTGTGCCGTAAATGCGTTGCAATTGCGGATTCTTTTCATCCCCCAGCCAGTAGGCTCCGGCCAGGTTCAATACTTTGAAGGCCTTTACGCGGCTGGTGGAAGGTACATGCGGACCGCGGCAGAAGTCAACAAACGCCCCATTGCGGTAGAGAGAAATTTTTTCGCCAGGCTGTGTGAAGCGCTCGATAAAGTGCATCTTCATAAAGTCGTTTTCCGCTTTGAAGCGCGCCAATCCTTCCTCGCGCGGTTGCCATTCGCGGACAAACTTTTCATCGCGTGCGATCACTTCGCCCATTTTTTCTTCAATTCTCTTCAGGTCTTCCGGCGTGAACGGAGTGGGCCGGTAAAAGTCATAGAAGAAGCCGCTGTCCGTCGCGGGGCCATGCCCCAGCTTGGTCTCCGGAAATAGTTCCAGCACCGCAGTCGCCAGTATGTGGGCGGCAGAATGGCGCACCACGCCCAGCGCTTCAGCGTCCTTTTCCGTCAGTAAGCGCAGCGCGACGCTCTCTTCCAGCGGTTGCGACAAATCGATCGTTCGCTCCGTATTCGTATCTTCTTTTGAATACATCGCGGCTTCGCTGTGCGCCTCATCCGTTGCCGAAATACCGGTCTGTGCATCCAAGGGATGAATCCGCGCGGCTATAGCGGCTGCTGCAAGGCGCGGAGAAATACTGCTGGCGATGTCGAAAGGTGTCGTGCCTGCGGGGACTGTCCGCTCGTTGCCGTCTGGCAACTGCACCTGAATCGTTTTTGCATCTGCGGTCATAAGTTTTCCTGTGGGTGCCAGCTTTTACGATATGGGGTCTGCCCGCCATGCGTCGAGCGAGGCAGAAATTTGAGTTCGAGGATCACGCAGGCCGCGCATTCAAAAAGAATGCGCGGGGTCAAAATCTCTGTCAACTGTCCTTGCGATAGAGCAGGTCGCGCATCGCCCGCCGCCGGGCCTCATTGGCCTCTCCCTCGATCCTGCGCTCATCGGCGTCTTTGGAACGCTGCGAGACAGGGTCCGTAGTTTCAGGAACGCTGCACTCAGGGCAGCGGTTGGCAAATCCGGGCTTGTCAGGTTTCAGTTCGAATTCTTCAGAGCAAATACTACAGACTTTAATAGGGAAAGACATAACCCTTCATCATAACGAAAGCGATGCTACAGCAGCCTGGCCGCTTCCTGCGCAAAATAGGTCACAATGAAATCCGCACCGGCGCGTCGAATCGAGATCAGCGATTCCAGCGTGGCGCGCTCGCGGTCCAGCCAGCCGCGCGCGAATGCGGCCTGCATCATCGAGTATTCTCCCGACACTTGATAAGCGCCAAGCGGCACATCGAAACGGTCGCGGGCCTCGCGGATGACATCAAGATAGGGCAGCGCGGGCTTCATCAAAATCATGTCCGCGCCTTCGGCCAGGTCGAGCTCGATTTCGCGCATCGCCTCGCGGCGGTTTGCTCCGTCCATCTGATATGTCTTGCGGTCGCCGAATTGCGGAGCTGAAGCGGCGGCATCCCGGAACGGCCCGTAAAAGGAGGAAGAGAACTTTGCCGCATAGGACAGGATCGGCACATCGGACAGTTCTGCGTCATCGAGCGCATCCCGAATCGCGGCCACGCGGCCATCCATCATGTCGGAGGGAGCGACAATGTCAGCGCCGGCCTGCGCCAGGGATGCCGCTGTCCTCGCAATCAGTTCGATGCTGGCATCATTTTCAACTTCGTGCGAGCCGTCGGTCGCCTTCCGAATCACTCCGCAGTGTCCGTGCTCGGTGTATTCGCACAGGCAAACATCGGCAATCATTACGCTGCGGTCCAGCGCGCGTTCACGCTTCATGGCCCGCAGCGCCTGTTGAACGATTCCATTTTCATCCCACGCTCCCGTGGCTTCGTCGTCCTTTGATTGGGGCAGGCCGAACAAAAGGAATCCGCCAATGCCCAGCTTGCTGGCGGCAACGGTTTCTTTGACCGCTTCGTCGACCGAAAGGTTGAATACGCCGGGCATCGACGCGACAGCACGGCGCACGCCTTCGCCAGGACACACAAAAATCGGCGCGATCAGCGCGCCCGGATGCAAATGGGTCTCGCGCACCAAGGCGCGTATTGGTTCAGTGCGGCGCAAACGGCGCATTCGCAGAGCAGGAAAGTCCATGGCCTTGATTCTAACGCCCGGGATATAGCCGGGAACGCGCTCCCTAAAGAGGGGTTTGTTCGCGGCAGAGCGCGATGCGGTCGTAGTCCGGCCCGGCATTGCGTGACAATAGGACCCATAGCGTGTAGATCGCCAGCAGCATGCCCAGCAGCGGCTTGATCAATGTCAGCACGGCAATGACTATGGCGAATGTGCGCCCCCAGGGCTGTCGCGTCAACAGAACCAGGCCTGTTGCCAGCGAAAGCGCCGCCCGCGCGAACACCATAACCGCAATAAAGTGCAGGAGCCATCCGCCGGGGTGAAGCGGCGCGTATATCAACATGTCCGATCGGTTTATCCAGGCTTGGCCGCTATCTGAAAAGACATGAAGAAAGGGCAGTACCAGCAGCCATTGCAGTACCAAGTAGGCAGAATAAACAACCCACAAAATGCCCAGAGTGCGAAGGTGCGCCGGTACGCGGGAGGTCTGGAGCGCCACTGCCGCTGGTACTGCAACTCCGACCGCTGGAGCGGCGACTCCGGTGGATGCGCCGCAATGTGGACAAAAGGCCTGAGATTCTATTGTCTTACCGCATCGGCTGCAAAACATGGCCACCTGCTTTTCTGGGCAATTCCACTTCTTTCCATAAAAAGATACGCCATCCGGGGAGAATTTGTTTCAGCCAAATTCTGCGGTCTTCGGCGGACTGCGAAAACCGGCTACCATCGAAAGTGATGCTGCCCACCATTCCAGGCCCGCTGCAACATACCGATTCCGACGTGCTGGAATTTACGCATCTGCGTGAACTGGTGGCAGGATACGCCGCAACCGCGACTGGACGCAATTGGACGCTGGGGCTGGCGGCCTCCAGCGATCGACGATGGGTAACAACGGAACAGCAGCGGGTCGACGAAGCACTTCGTCTGGCGAGGGCCGGATTTAGCTTCGACTTCCATGGGGCCATTGATCCTGGTGCTCTGCTCAAAAAGGCGCGCATATCTGGCGCGGTATTAGAGGTAGAAGAGCTGCTGGCCCTGTCGCGGCTGGTGGAGCGTTTTCGCGCGTTTCACGAGTGGCAGTTTTCATTTGGAGATAGCCTGCGCGCTCAGATTCCCTCTCTGCTGGATCTGGCCGCTCCATTGACGGAGTCGCGTTTCACCGCACTGCTGCAATCGATGGAAGGAAAGTTCGAGCCTGATGGCTCCATCGCTGACCATGCTTCTCCTGAACTGGCGCGGATTCGCCGCCAGATGGAACGGCAGCAGCGTGCGATAGAGGACGGCCTGCGTCACATGCTGCGGAAGCTCGGTCCGGAAGGCTCCCTGCAGGAAGATCTGATTACCGTGCGTGGCGAGCGTTTTGTTCTGCCCGTCAAAGCGGAATGGAAGCGTCGCGTTCCCGGAGTCGTGCACGGCGCCAGTTCCAGTGGGCAGACATTTTTTGTCGAGCCGCTCGAAACCATTGAGCAGAATAATGAGCTGCAAAGGCTGCTGGAAGAAGAACAGGCAGAGGTGCAGCGCATCCTGGCCGCCATGACGCAGAAAATCGCAGAGCATGCCGATACGATTGCGATCTGCGCGACGGTGCTGGCGGAAATAGAGTCTCTATGCGCGCGCGCGCGTTTCGCGCAGGACTTCGACTGTGTGGTGCCGATATTTTCGCCCGAGGATTCCGAACGCATCGTTCTGAAAGAGGCGCGCCATCCCTTGCTGGAAAAGCGTCTGCGTCAGGAAGCTGCTGCAGGATCAGAAATATCTTCGTCCGGGCCGAAGGATCTTCCAGCAAAAATTGTCGTCCCGCTGGATCTGGAGCTGCCCACTTCCACTCCCCAGCTGATCATTAGCGGCCCGAATACCGGGGGCAAGACGGTCGCGCTAAAAACCGTCGGCCTGCTGGCGCTGATGGCGCAGTCCGGTATCCCGGTTCCCGCGGAAACAGCCGAACTGCCGCTGTTCGACGCCGTCCTTGCGGACATAGGCGACGCGCAGTCGATCGCGCAAAATCTTTCCACATTCTCCGCGCACATTACGCGCTTGCATGCGATTTCAAATCTGGCCACGGCGCACTCTCTGGTGCTGCTCGATGAGCTGGGTTCTGCGACCGATCCGGAGGAGGGCGCTGCGCTCGCCGCTGCCATTGCCGCTCATTTTGTCGCACGGCGTTCGTGGTGCCTCATCTCCACCCATCACACATCGTTAAAGGTGTACGCCGCCAATACCCCGGGCGTACAAAACGCGGCGGCTGGATTTGAAGAGGACACCTTCGCGCCCACATATCGGATTCGCATCGGCGTCCCAGGTGTTTCCGCCGGCATTCACATCGCTGAGCGGCTGGGCCTCGATTCCGCGGTCGTTGCCAATGCGCGGGAGCGGCTGGGCAAGCAGACGGAAGAGATCGGACGCTTTCTGGATCGGCTGCACGCCGACCTGTTGGCGGTGAGTACAGAGCGGGCACAGTTGCAGCGACGGGAAGAGGAAATAGCCAGGGAAAAGCAAAGGCTGGAACGCGAAGGTCGCCAGGAGCAGCAGCGAAAAGTGCAGGAGATGGAAAACAAGCTCGCCTCACTGCTAAAAGACTTTGAATATCAGGTGCGGGAAGCACTGCGCGGAATCGAGGATCGCAGCGTCCAGCAGAAAACCGCCAAACAGGCCGAGCGCGGGCTGGCAAAGCTGCGGCGCGAATTCCGCGAGCAGGTGGATGCGACCGTGGTGGCGCATCATTCCGGCGCCGATAAAAATGATCCAAATGCACAGCCGCATATCGTGCGTTCCGTAAATGTCGGCGATACGGTCCAGTTGCGTTCACTGGGGAAGAACGCGGTGATTGAGCGGCAGGTGGATGCCGATAACTTTGAGGTATCGGTCGGTGTGCTGAAAATGCGTATCCGGCGTAACGACATCGCTGCCGTGGTGGTTTCAGCCGCGGAGCGAGCGGCAAAGGTTAACCCGGTTGCGGCGGCGCGCAGCAAGGGAATCCGTGTATCGCTGGCACGGGAAGGCGGTACGGCTGCGAGCGAGATCAACGTAATCGGGCGAACTGTGGAGGAGGCCATTGACGCAGTCGAGAAATTTCTGGACCAGGCATTTCTCGATGGACTGCCGCGCATCCGTATCGTTCACGGCAGCGGAATGGGTATCCTTCGCAAGTCCTTGCGGGCGTATCTCTCGAAGCATCCCCAGGTAACAAGTGTCAGCGAGCCAGCCCAGAACCAGGGCGGCGGCGGCGCCACCGAAGTGGAATTAAGGCAGTAGGGCTGCTGCTACTCCACAGCCGCTCAGGAATTCACTCCTTGTGCCGGCCCAGGCTTGGCGATGATCGGCAGTATGGAAATGGCACTTGTTTACCAGATCAGCTTCAACGCAAATTGCACCTGCCGGGAACTCGTAGCCGTAGGGAAACTGAGGACTCCCGCCGCGCCCGTAGTATTTCCGCTGCCGTCGAAAAGCTGCTGGTTTGTGTTGCTGGGAATCGCGAAATTTGCATGATTCAGTATGTTGAAAACCTCAAACCGAAATTGGGCGTTGAAGTTCTGAGAGATCGACGGAATGTGGGTGTTCTTGACTAAAGAAGCGTCCAGGTCCGAAAGTCCTGGCCCGACGATAATGTTTCGTCCGGCATTTCCTCGCAGTGTCGCGGGGACTGGAAATGTAAAACAGTTCAGGTTGACATAGTTCAAATTGCTATTGTGCTTATAGTTCCTGTTGGACAGGGGACAGTTGGGAACGCGGTTCGGATAGTCCCAGGGGTCGCTGCTGTTCTTTCCCAGTGGATCGCCGCCGATGAGTGGCGTAAACGGTACGCCGCTGTCCAGCCGGTAAATTCCTCCCAGCTCCCAGCCCTTGGCCGCCCAGGCAAAGCTGTTGGATGAGACTGGGTTCGGCAGCTCCCACACAGCGCTCGTGACCCACAGCTTACCGATGTTGAAGTCGGACGGTCCTCGGCTGAGCCTGGGGTTGAACCAATCCAGGCTTGGAACTGAGTTTCCGAATGCGTCACCGGCGATCGTCGCCGAGCTAGTGTCGATGCTTCGTCCCCAGGTAAATGAGCTGTCGAGCAGCAATGAAGGCCGCATCTGTACGGCTAGATGCGCCTCCATGGCGCTGTAGTATGAATCCGACATCCACCAGAGTGCCCGGATAGTGCCGACGTTGGGGTTTACCTTGGTCCCAGAACCCGCCGGAGAGGGCCACAAGTAGCCCTGAGGGGTCAGAGTAGGCAGAACCATGTTAGCGTCTTCCGTGCGGAATGGCTGGTGAATTCCGCGTGAACCGACATACCCCAAAGTGAAAGTCGTCGTCCTAGATATCTCCTGTTGGACGCTCAAATTCCATTGCCCGACGTAATTCCTTGGCGGGTGAGGCTGGATATACGTTTGCCCCAAAGTCTTGGGATTGGATGTGAGATACTGCGCCACCTGCGCCGGAGAATCACCCAGCTTCACGCTCTGGTTGGTTGTTGCGCCAATCTGGAAATACGGGGAGGCGAGAGCAGACAGAATTTCGAACTCATACAGCAGTGGCAGGACATCATAGATGCCTGCGCCGGCACGGACCGACGTCCTGCCCTGACCGAAGGGGTCCCATACCACTCCTACGCGAGGTTCGAAATTAAGATAAGTGGGATTGTAGAAGTACGGGTTTCCTAGATGCGGTGTGGGGTCGCTGAGATTGCGAAGGGTGGACAGTTTCCCATGGACCTCAGTCGGCACTGTAACCATTTCATAGCGCAATCCCAGGTTGACGGTCAGGTTCTTCTCTGCGCGCCAGTCGTCTTGAATATATGCGGCGAACAGCGTCTGCCGCAGATTGCGCGGAGTCAAAGTATTTGCGAACCCGGCCTGAAATGTTTTGATGGAATTCGTCAGGAAATGCGGCAGGTCCGTGAAATTAAACAACCCATTCGGATTGCTGAGAGCCAGTATATTGTTCTGAAATCTCTCGGACGCTCCGCCGAATTTGATCGAATGACGGTCCAGCGTGAAGAATGCGTCGTCGTATACCTGAAAGGTAGTGAAGTGGAAAAAATAGGTGGGTGACGATCCGACTCCGCCGACCATACGGTCGATGCCTGGAATATTGATGCCGGCTGCGGTTCTGCCGGGCATTACCGCAAGCGAAGGATCGGCAGCCAGTGGATTGATGGCGCTCACGCTATTGTTGTTCGCTACCGCCTGGCGATTGAGTCCAAATCTAACTGTATTCAGAAAGCCCGGACTGAATACGTGGCTTTCTTCCAGCACAAAAACCTGGTTGCGGGTGCTCGATCCTTGCAGCACGTTGTTATATGCATCCGGCTCCGTGAATGGCGTGTTGTCGAACATGTAGGTGCCGAATGCGCTGTCTTTGCTGGAGAAGGTGTAATCCGAATGGATTATAAAGTAGTTCTCGTTGGCGATCTGCTGGCTGGCGAAGTTATAGGGACCGGTGTCGCCGTTTCCAAGAAGAGGGCCATTCGGCAGAGGATATAGACCCAGGTATTTCTTGACAGCAGGGTCAACCGTGACGGTCTCAGTCGACAAAATTCCCTGACGTGCGTTAGGCGACGGCACAATAATTCTGTTCGTGGTGCCTAGAGATTGACGGATGCCCTCATAATCCCCAAAAATAAAGGCCCGGTTTTTCCATAAAGGTCCACCGGCGGATGCTCCAAATTGATTGCGCTTGAACGGTGGAATCGTCGGCCCATCGAAATAGTTCCTTGCGTCCAGCGCGCTGTTGCGGATGAATTCATAGACGTCGCCGTGAAACTGATTGGTGCCGGATCGGGTGATGGCGTTGATGACTCCTCCGGAAGTCTTTCCGTATTCCGCGGAAGCATTGCTGGTGATGACGGAGAACTCCTGAATCGCGTCCACTCCCAGGTTGACCCCGATTACACTGCCTGGGCCACCGTTCGAATAGTCATTAATGCTGACTCCATCCAGACGATAGTTGTTCTGCTGCGGCCTGCCACCGGAGATGGATAGCTGCGTACCGAAGCCGCGGTTTCCTCTTTGCGCGCCCTGGGTGTAGGAGGCTTGGGTCTGCGATGCTGCCACGCCAGGTTGAAGAGTGGCCAGGTCCGTCCAGCTGCGCCCGTTCAGTGGTAGCTGGAGGATCGCGTGAGTGCCAACCACGGCACTAAGCGCCGACGATCCTAGATCCACCGTCGTCGGAATGTCTGTCACTTCGACTTTCTGGGTTACCGCGCCAACTTTCAGAGAAAAGTTCAGCACGAGGTCCTGACCGACGGTGATGCTCAGCACGTCCTCTTTGGGAGCGAAATTGGCGGCGGAAGCCGTGATTCGATACTTTCCAGGCGCAAGATTCGGCGCGGTGTAAAAGCCGTCGCTATTTGCGGTGACGCTTCGGGTAATGGCCGTGGCCTGATTCACGATAGTGACGCTTGTGTTCGGCAGGGTTGCTCCGGCAGCGTCGGTTACGGTACCCGTGATGGTTCCACCGGCAACCTGTGCATGGCAGTAGATGGGCATGACAAGGAACGCTAGCAGCACCGTTGCCGACATGAGACAAAGACTTTTCGATTTCACACGCATGGAGATACCTCCTTAACAGACCGAAACGTACGTAAAACAACTCGACTGCGGAGGAAATCGAAGCGCGCCAGTCTCCGACCCCTTGTTAAATGAGCGAATCATTGGCTTCCGAAATGAACTATGAATGAACCTAGAATGAAACTTTCTTCATTGTCCGAGCTCCGGTCAGGCGAATGACTTTCGATCGGCGGTCGCGGTTTTAGAGTCGATGCGCGAATTTCTGGCATCCCCCTGGGCCGGTTGGCGAGCTTTTCTGTTGATGGAAAACTCGCCACAGCGCTGGCATCCACACGCCCGGAGACTTATACTGCATTTAATTTCCTGCGGGAATGACTGCGATGATCCAGGTAATTACAGTGGAACGCGAGTACGGCAGTCAGGGCGCGGAGTACGCCCGGCTGATGGCCGAACATCTTGGCTGGGAACTGGTCGATCAATCGCTGGTGAAAGAAGTGGCCCGGCGCGCCAATGTCCCGGACGCCGTCGTGCAGCAGCGCGACGAACAGTTGGATCCCTGGTACAACAAGGTTGGCCGCGCCTTTTGGCACGGAAGCAATGAGCGTGCGACGGCTGCGGTCGAGCAAGAGGTATTCGACACCACGCGGATGACCGGCTTGATCCAGGAAGTAATGAAAGAGAAGGCCACTGCGGGGAAATGCGTCATTGTCGGCCGCGGCGCAGCCTGCGCTCTGCATGGCATTCCCGGGTGTTTCCATACTTTTATCTACGCTTCTATGGCGCGCAAGATTCGCTGGTTTGAGCAGGCATTTCCCGGGAAGGCCGGTGTTGCCGAGCGAGAGTTGCTGGCGACTGACCACCGCCGCGCCGAGTACGTCGAATACTTCTACCACAATGTGTGGAACGACTATCGCCTCTATCACCTGATGTTGAATTCCTGCATGGGATTTGAGGCGATGATCGGCGCCACCATTGAAGCCACCGGCATTTAGCGTCGAAAATTTCGCCCCGTCCCAACCTCTTTGCGCCGGTTCGCCAAATCTTGAAATCCCACATCTTCAATGAAGGGTGAGAAAAAATGAAATTGCTGAATCGCCGCAGCTTTGTGCAACTCTCCAGCGCGGCCTGCTTTTCCGGTGGCCTTCTGCCCGCCGCATTTCCCGAAATCACATCGAATAGTTCAGCGTCCGCTGCTGTTGTTCCCCTCGGCATCGGGTTGGTCGTCTGGATTGGCGAGGGCCAAAGCGTGGACAATGCGATCCGAGGTGTACATGAACTCGGCCTGACCACCTGCCAGATCGGCTTCGAACGCCTCACCCCGGATGTAGCCGCGCCTGTAAAACAGGCATTGGCGAAGTACGGAGTGGAGGCGACCGCGTTTTCCGAACACGGCCCCGGAGAAAGGATCTTCGACTTTTATCAGGGACCGGAAACCATCGGCATCGTCCCACCGGCCACGCGGCAGGCCCGTATTCATAACTTGAAGCTGGCTGCCGATATTGCGGCGCAATGCGGCATCCCCGCCGTCCATACGCATTGCGGCTTCATTCCGGAAAATCCAAATGATGCTTTGTACCCGCAGGCGGTCGCCGCCGTAAAAGAGGTTGCGGAGCATTGCCGGCAGAGAGGCAGAATATTTCTCTGCGAAATGGGCGAGGAAACTCCAACTACATTGCTGCGGCTCATTCAGGATGTGGGCCTGGACAATGTCTTTGTAAACTTTGACGTTGCCAATCTGATTCTGTACGGCAAAGGCAATCCGGTCGACGCAATGGATGTTCTAGGTCACCGCGTGCGCGGCATCCATGCGAAAGATGGCTTGTTCCCGACTGGCACCAGAAACCTGGGGAAGGTGGTCCCCTTTGGCAACGGGGATGTCAATTTTCCTGCGGTCATGAAGAGGTTGAAACAGGTCAACTACACTGGCTCCCTGACGATCGAAACCGAGGGGGAGCAGTCGCAGCAAGAGATTCTGCAATCGAAGGCTTTTCTACAGCGGCTGATCGCGCAGACATACGGTTGATGTCTGTCAGAACAAATCGGGAATCGTATGGAAAGCGATCCGCGTGGGTGCTGCCGCCCGCGCCAGGTACATGCTGGCGAAGTACAGCGTTTCGATGCCGTATTTGTGGTTCAGTCGATCCATGGTCGCGGCCAGTTGCCCGCGTTCAATTTCTTCTTCCATTCCGCTGAACAGGCTCAAGGTGTGCAACGCGTCCGGCACCAGATCCAGTAGCGTTACGCTCACTAGAAATGGCTTTGCGAACATCGCCCCAGTCGGGCGCATGGACCACAGTTTTCGCAGCGCCTCAATCAATGTCTGCGAATCCTGGCACTCTACCAGGCGCAGTTGCTCCGTCCAGCTCTGCTGCGGAATTCCAGCATAATGCTCGCCCCGCGCGGCGCTTTTCGCCACCGCGAATCGCAGCGAGACGCACATCCCCGAGGCCCATAACTTCTGCGCCCGCAGGCGCAGGGCGGCTTTGTGCAGCAACTTGTGCGCAATGGCATAGGCGCCTTCCTGCGTGCGGAACTCCGGTGGCAGCACATGCTGGTGACCAACGGATTTTGGATGTTCGAGTTCCGCGTCGTGGAAGTCTTCTCCGCGCAGCCAGTGCCACAGCCGTTCGCCTTCCACGCCGCCCCAGGCGTGCCCGAGTTGCTCCGGCGTCAGCGCCAGCAAATCTGCCATGCTGCAAATGTTCTTCGCCCGCAGACGTCGTTCCATGCGGCGCCCAATGCCCACCAGATCGCGCAGCGATAAGCCGAGCAGCGCATGTGGCAGCAGATCGGGAGGCAGCGCGATCAGGCCGTCTGGCTTTTCCATGTCGGAGGCGATCTTCGCCAGATAGCGATTGGGCGCCAGCCCAATGGAACAGCGAATCGTCGCGCCAACATTTTCGCGGATTGCTGCTTTGATGCGCCGCGCCAGCTCCATCGCTGCCAGCAGCGGCTGTTCGCGCCCGATCAACTCGCAGGCCATCTCATCAATCGAGCGCACCGAGGAGACAGGCACGCAGCCTTCCACCGCTTTTACCACGCGATGGTGATAGTCAACATACAATTCGTGGCGTGCCTCTACCAGCACGATGCCGGGGCACATTTTCTTTGCCTCGCCCACTTGCGTGCCGGTCTTTACGCCAAACGCCTTGGCTTCGTAACTGGCCGCAATGCAGCAGGTCGTGTCCGCCATCACCGGCACCACCGCGATAGGTCGTCCGCGCAAATGCGGTCTTGTCTCCTGCTCCACCGAAGCGAAGTATGAGTTCAGGTCGAGGAAAAGCCAGCGCACGCGCGGCATAGCGATTGGCGTAGACCGGGACGAAGATAGGAATGCCGTGGGCATCAGAGCGCAACTTCGCCTTATTTTCGCCTATATGCCTTTCCAGGAGCAACTAAAATCGCGTTTTAAACAAAAATGGGATTGGATTCAATTTTTTTCAATCCAAAGTCAACATCAATCCGTAAGATGGAATCTATATAGATAGAGGTGGCTCGTATGGTCTGGACAGATCTGGCGGCGTTCGGAAGATGGCTGCACGAGGCTGAGCCTCTCTTGCCTCTGGCTGCTGCTCTTCTCAGCATTGGAATTCTGTTCGGGTGTGCGGCGGCATGTTGGCTGTCCCCTTCGGAAAAAAAGGACTGCATCTTTCATCGGGAAGTTCTTTAGCTCGTTCTCCGCGCTGGATTTTTTTTCGGCCTCCCCTCGTGGTGCCTTTTACCCTGCCTGCGTGATCTATCTATAATCCACAGTTGATGAGTGTCCAAACAAAACTCCTGGAACTGGAACGTCGCAATGCCCTGGCTGAAGAGGCCGGTGGCGCGGCTCGGCGCGAGCGGCAGCATCGCGAAGGCAAACTTTCTGCGCGCGAACGCGTCGAGCTTCTACTCGATGAAGGCACGTTCGAGGAGGCAGACCGTTTTGTCACGCATCGCTGCGTGGACTTTGGCATGGACGCGCAGCAGATTCCCGGCGACGGTTTCATCACCGGTCACGGCCGCATCCACGGTCGCGTGGTCTTTGTGTTTGCGCAGGACTTTACCGTCTTCGGCGGCTCGCTGTCGGAAACCAATGCGGCCAAGATCATCAAACTCATGGACATGGCCATGCGCGTCGGAGCGCCCATCATCGGGCTGAACGACTCCGGCGGCGCCCGTATCCAGGAAGGCGTTGTCTCGCTGGCCGGATATGCCGACATTTTTCTGCGTAACACGCTCGCCTCCGGCGTGGTCCCGCAGATCTCCGCCATCATGGGTCCATGCGCCGGCGGCGCGGTATATTCCCCGGCCATTACAGACTTCACCCTCATGGTGGACAAGACCAGCTACATGTTTGTTACGGGCCCAGATGTCATCAAGACGGTGACGCACGAAGAAGTCACCAAGGAGCAACTTGGCGGAGCGCTCACTCACAATGAGACCTCGGGCGTGGCGCATCTCATGGCGCACGATGATGCCGAGTGTCTGGCGATGGTCCGCGAGCTGTTGACCTTTATACCGTCGAACAATCTTGAAGATCCGCCGCGCAAACCGACGCAGGATCCTGCCGACCGCGCCGACCGTGAGCTGGATGCGCTCGTGCCGGAAGCCGCGAACCAGCCCTACGACATCAAAGACGTCATCCATCACATTGTGGACGATGGGTATTTTTTTGAGATTCACGAGCATTTCGCTCGCAACATCGTGGTCGGCTTCGCGCGCATGAACGGCCGTTCTGTCGGTATTGTTGCCAATCAGCCCGCGTTTCTTGCCGGTGTTCTCGACATAAACGCCAGCGTAAAGGCCGCGCGTTTCGTCCGCTTTTGCGACGCCTTCAACATCCCCCTCATCACGCTCGAAGATGTCCCCGGTTTTCTGCCTGGCACCCAGCAGGAGCACGGCGGCATCATCCGCCACGGCGCAAAGCTGCTCTACGCCTACGCGGAAGCGACTGTGCCCAAGCTTACTGTCATCACCCGCAAGGCCTACGGTGGCGCTTACTGTGTAATGAGCTCGAAACACATCCGCACAGACTTGAACCTGGCCTGGCCGACAGCCGAGATTGCTGTCATGGGTCCTGAAGGTGCCGTAAACATTGTGTATAAGCGCGAACTGGATGAAGTCACGCGCCAGGCGCAGGCTGTGTGGCCCTCCGGCAAGCCGTTCACTGAAGAAGACAAGCTGAAAATTCTCGCCAATGTGCGACAGGAAAAAGTGGATGAGTTCCGCGAGCGATTCGCCAATCCATATGTCGCCGCCGAGCGCGGTTATGTCGATGCTGTCATCCGCCCCAGCGAGACGCGCAAGCATTTAATTCGCGCACTGGAAATGCTCGACACCAAGCGCGACAAGAACCCACCGAAGAAGCATGGCAACATTCCGCTGTAAGTCTGAGGTAATTCTTCGAGTTTGGTCTAGGAGCATCCAACTTAACTTAAAGAGGTAATTCCCTCAAATGAATCCCCCATCCAACAACTCGCAGCGCGTGTCACTGCCATATCAGGATCGTCAACTGCCTGCCGGCGCGCGGGTAGTTGGTCCTACGCCGACTACAGAACCGATCCGCATCTCCATCATCGTCAAGCGCAAAAAACCACTCAACTTGGCGCAGCTCGGCGGACGACATCTATCGCCACAGGAATTTCTCAACCAGTATGCCGCCGATCCGGCAGCATTCGAACAGCTGCGGCAATTTGCTCAGCAGCACGGCCTCGCCGTCGATGAAACGGCTTCCAGCCTGGAGCGCCGCACGCTCGTCGTGTATGGAACCGCTGAGCAAATGCGCGAAGCCTTTCAGGTAGGGTTACAGGAAATCGAGCACGCCGGGCTGCGGTACCGCGCCAGCAGTGCGATGACCATGCCACAGAGCTGTGCCGGGCTGGTCGATGCCGTGCTTGGATTCGACACGCGGCCTCAGGCTCGGACCCATTTTCGACGCTTGCAGGATCTTGATTCCTCAAAGCATCTACGTCCCGCGGCTGCCGGAGCGAAGGCGCATCTGCCCCGTCAGGTGGCGCAGCTCTACAGCTTTCCGCTCGATGCCGATGGCAACGGGGAGACCATTGGCATTCTGGAGCTGGGCGGTGGATACACGACGACAGACATCCGGCAATATTTTCAGAACCAGAACATTGCTCCGCCGAATGTCGCCGCCATTTCTGTCGATGGTGCGGCCAATACGCCCACCAATTCCAGCGGGCCCGACAGTGAAGTGATGCTTGACATCGAAGTTGCCGCCAGCATCGCTCCTGCGGCGAGCATTGCCGTATATTTCACGCCGAACACCGACCAGGGCTTCCTCGACGCGCTCACGACTGCGGTGCACGATTCGACGAACCGTCCTTCGGTGATCTCTATCAGCTGGGGTGGTCCGGAGTCGAGTTGGACGCAGCAGGCGATGAAGGCCTTCGACGATGCGTGCCAGTCTGCGGCCGCGCTCGGCGTGACGATTGCCGTTGCCTGCGGCGACAACGGATCGACGGATGGCGTTGCGGATGGCGCGAATCATGTTGACTTTCCGGCGTCCAGCCCGCATGTGCTGGCCTGCGGTGGAACTGAGATCACCACCAGCGGAACTACACTGACCGGTGAAGTTGTATGGAACGATGAGGCGCAAGGTGGCGGCGCGACCGGCGGCGGTGTGAGTACGGTATTTGCGCTGCCATCCTGGCAGTCGAACGCGAATGTACCCGGGCAAACCGGAAGAAGCACCGGACGCGGCCTTCCCGATGTCGCCGGAGATGCTGCGCCTGAGTCGGGCTACCAGATTCTGGTGGACGGCCAGAGCGAAGTGGTTGGAGGTACCAGCGCTGTCGCCCCTTTATGGGCGGGTTTGATTGCGCTGCTGAATCAAAAGCTGGGCAGACCCCTGGGATTTTTGAACCCAAAAATTTATCCGCTGCTTGGCAGTGCTGCTTTTCACGACATCACCCAGGGCAACAACGGCGCGTACAGCGCCGGTCCGGGCTGGGACCCTTGCACCGGGCTGGGCTCGCCTGTCGGTAATTCGCTACTGCTACAGTTACAAAACTAAAAACCGGCCAATTTCCGCCTCATAACGATGTCTCGCATCCATAAAGTGCCCGGATCGCGTGATGCGCGAGCCTTTCTCCGCCGTTTTTCGATGAGTTTGCGTAGGATGAGGACAGAGCGGATCGAGCCGACGCATCCGCGGGAGTCCTGAAAGTATGACCACAGAACGCCCGGCTCAGATTGATGCTTCCAACACCGTCGAGCCGGCGAACGCGCCCGTTGGCTTGCCGCTGTGCGTCGATCTGGATGGCACCCTGGTCAAGTCCGACACGCTGCTCGATTCGTTGTGCCTTCTGGCGCGTACCCGTCCCGCCATGCTGCTGCGGTTGCCTGTTTGGCTGGCCCGCGGCAAGGCCGCGCTCAAACGGGAACTCATGGCCCACGCCCCGCTCGATCCGGCGTACTTGCCCTATAACGAGTCTTTAATCGTGTATCTGCGTGAGCAGGCAGCTGCTGGGCGCTCGCTCTATCTTTCCACCGGGGCCGATCATGCGCTGGCAGAAGGCGTCGCCCAATACCTGGGAATTTTTGACGGAGTACTTGCCAGCGACGGCAGCACGAACCTGACTGGGCCGCGCAAACTGCATCGGCTGGAGGAAAAATTTGGCAGCGGCGGTTTTGCCTATGTTGGCAACAGCCGCGCTGATCTGCCGTTGCTCAGGGTTTCCGCAGGGGCCATGCTCGCCAACCCGGTAGCTGGTCTGCGAATCGCGCTGCGGCGCAAAAAAATCGCCGTCCACCATGTTTTCCAGGACCGCGCCTCTGTAGCTAAGTCCCTGCACCGGTCTCTGCGTGTTCATCAATGGGCCAAGAACGTCCTGATTTTTTTGCCATTGTTGCTGGCGCACGCCGTCGGCCTGCCGGCATTGGTGCAATCCGTGCTGGCTTTCTTCAGCTTCAGCCTGGTCGCATCCAGCACCTATATCGTGAACGATCTGCTGGATCTATCTACGGATCGCATCCACGCTACCAAACGCCGCCGCCCTTTTGCCGCGGGGGACCTTTCCGTTCTGGCAGGTGCGGGCATCGCCGTTGTCATGTTTGCAGGCGGAGTTCTGCTCGCGCTTTGCATGTCCCGGCAATTTCTGGCCTGGCTGCTGATTTATTGTTGTGTGACCCTGGCATATTCGCTTTACTGCAAGCGCATCGTAATTGTGGATGTCATCATCTTGTCCGCGCTCTACACGCTGCGAATCCTGGCGGGCGCGGCGGCCGCGCAGGTGCCAATTTCCGACTGGATGGCTGGCTTCGCAATTTTTTTCTTCTTCAGCCTGGCGCTGGTCAAACGTTTCAGCGAGCTTGAAAACCTGCGCGCCCAGGGCCGGTCTCCATCGAATGGTCGCGGCTACCTGGTGCACGACATGGAGCAGCTTCGCTCATTCGGAACTGCCAGCGCCTTTGCGTCCATCGTGGTCTTTACCCTGTACATCAACAACCCGGAGGTGCGGCAGCTCTACCATCATCCGCAGCGTCTCTGGTTGTTGACGCCCCTGCTCATCTGGTGGCTCAGCCGTGTCTGGCTGCGGGCCTCGCGCGGCCAGATGAACGAAGACCCCGTTGTCTTTGCTCTGACAGACGGAGCCAGCTTGCTCGCCGGCATTGCGATATTTCTGATTGCTTTGTCGGCGTCTTTATAATCGCAATCCCGTGGCACACTAGAGACGATGCCAGCCAAGCCGAAACAACCCGCATTTGAACCGTGGGGTCGCTACCCGCAGCTCGACTGCCGCATGGAGCCGCTCTTCTGGACGGATGATTTTCCCCGCGGCACCCGGCTGCCTCCGGACGTGCTCGCCGTCGGCATGGGCCGCAGTTATGGCGACGTCTGTCTGCTGGAAAATGGCACCCTGCTTTCGACGCGCGGCATGGATCGCCTGCTTGACTTCGACGCAACCACTGGCCTGCTGCGCTGCGAAAGCGGGACCACTCTGGCGCAGATTCTCGACTTCGCCGTGCCGCGCGGATGGTTTCTTCCGGTCACGCCAGGCACAAAGTATGTCAGCGTCGGCGGAGCGATCGCCAACGATATCCACGGCAAGAACCATCACGTCGCGGGTACGTTCGGCAATCATGTGCCACGGTTTGGACTGGTAAGGTCGGATGGCGCTCGGCTCCAGTGCTCGCCGCAGGAAAACAGGGAAATATATGCCGCGACCATCGGTGGCATGGGTCTGACTGGATTGATCTCCTGGGCAGAATTGCAGCTGCGGCCCATCGGTTCGCGCAAGATACGTTATGAAGGCATCAAGTTCAGCGGTATTGACGATTTTCTGGCGCTCTCCAGCAGCAATCATCACGCGGAATACACTGTTGCCTGGATCGACTGCGTCGCGCGTGGGCGCAATTTTGCCCGCGGCATCTACATGGTGGGCGATCATTCGGAAAGCGTGGAAGAGAGAAAAGTTTCGCGGCCCCCCCGGCTGTCTGTGCCTTTCGATTTTCCGGCCTGGGTGTTGAACCGCAGTTCCATGCGGATCTTTAACGAGCTGTATTACCGCAAGCAACTGCGGCGGCACGTGACCGGTCTTGTCGATTACGAACCGTTTTTTTACCCGCTCGACAGTATTCTGCACTGGAACCGCATCTACGGAAAGCGCGGTTTTCTGCAATTCCAATGCGTCATTCCCTGGCGCTACGGGCGAGATGGAATCATCGCGATTCTTCAAGCCATTGCCGACTCCGGCCTTGCGTCGTTTCTCGCTGTGCTGAAAGTCATGGGCGATGTGCCGTCGCCGGGCATGATGTCGTTTCCTCAGCCGGGCATTACACTGGCACTCGATATTGCCATTCAGCCCGGAGTGACTTTCCCTCTGTTTGAGCGGCTGGCCGAAATGACACGGGAGCTAGGCGGACGGCTCTATCCAGCCAAAGATGCGCGCATGACCGGACTACAGTTTCGCTCTTTCTACCCGCAATGGCGCGAGTTTGCGGAGTATCGTGACCCGGCATTTATGTCGGCATTCTGGGAGCGGGTGACTGCCAATGCGTAGCCGGACCCGACAGCCCGAACGTCAGCCGTCCAATATCAGGCAGCAACAGGGCCTGCCGTCCCTGGTGGCCGTCTTCGGCGCAACCAGCGCCATTGCCCAGGCATGGATGCGCCTGCTAGCGCCCGCCGGCGTCAACTTTTTTATCGTTGCCCGCAATGCGGAGCATCTGAAGGCGGTCGCCCAGGACCTGCACACACGTGGCGCGTCGGCTGTCTATGCGGAAGTAGCCGATCTCGACGAAACTGCCGGTCATGCCCCCATGCTCGAACGCGCAGTGGCATCGCTGGGCGGTCTGGACTGCGCTCTGATCGCTCACGGCAGTCTCGGCGACCAGGCATCCGGCGAAAAAGACTTTGCCGCCGCCGCCGCCAGCCTGCAAACCAATTTTCTTTCCGCCGCCTCTCTTGTTACCTGGCTGGCAAATTATTTCTCCACGCAATATAAAGGCACCATCGCTGTCATCTCCTCCGTTGCCGGGGACCGCGGCCGCAAGAGCAATTACATCTATGGCAGCGCCAAGGCCGGCCTGAACGCATTTCTTGATGGCGTCCGCAACCGCGTAGACCGCGACGGTGTGCAGGTACTGACCATCCGCCCCGGATTTGTTGCAACGCCCATGACCGCACATTTGCCCCAGGGCCCCTTGTTTGCCACGCCGGATGCGGTGGCCCGCGATATTCTCCGCGCCATCGAGCACCGCCGCGATGTGCTCTATACGCCCTGGTTCTGGCGGTGGATCATGGCTATCATCCGCGCCGTTCCGGAGTGGAAGTTCAAGCGGATGGATCTGTAGTCAATTTTTGTAAAGTCACAGACGAGCTTGCCGCACGGGGAACTTATCGCGCGGCAAGCTCGTATCATGGCAGAGAGAGGACGCAGGCAAATGATGGCTGGAAGATGGAAGCACTTTTGCGTGATGTTTCTGATCGGTGACGGAATCATGGCCGCGGTGCGCCCGGAACGCGCTGCAAAGGCTTGGGTCGCCGGCCCCAAACCCTGGCAGGATCTGATGGAACACCTGGCGGAACATCCGCAACTTACCCGCGCGATCGGAATTGCGGAGACTGCCTTTGGTATCTGGTGGGCGCTCCAGCAGGAAAAGGAATTCGAGTAGAAGCACCGCCGCAGGGAACTGAGTAGACGGATGGATTTTCGGGAAGCAATCAAAATCGCGCTGCAATCGCTGTGGGCCAACAAGATGCGCTCGATCCTCACCCTGGTCGGTGTCGTCATCGGTGTGGCCTCCGTCATCATGATCGTCACCATGATCAACGGCGCCAATAAATATGTTGCCACCAAGGTCTACGGCTACGGAGCGGACGTGTTCACCGCCAGTCAGATGCCGCAGGTCATCCTGACCAGCCAGGAATATCTGAAATACCAGAAACGAAAGATTCTCCGCATGGAGGAGTACAAGGCCGTCGCCGAGCAATGCACCGCCTGCACCGGCACCGGCGCTGAAATATCCAAGACCGGCAGCGTGGTTTCCAACCACCAGTCGGCCACCGGCGTCAGCATCCGCGGATGGACCCCCGACATGTTGGCTATGTACAACTACAACATTGCCCAGGGCCGCTCGTTTACTCCAACGGAGGCGCAGCACGACGCCCACGTTGCCGTTATCGGCTACGACATTGTCGATAATGTGCTGGGAAAGGGAGATCCCATCGGCAGCGAAATCCGTGTGGACGGTGTTCCCTATAAGGTCATCGGAGTGGTCGAGCGGCAGGGGAAAACGCTGGGCCAAAGCCAGGACAACTTTGTCGGTGTTCCCATCGGCACCTATCAGGCCGTCTACGGCTCGAACGATTCCTTAACCGTCTATGCGAAATCCGGCGGTGTCGGCGACCGGCTCGAATATGCGTCGGACCAGGTGCGTGCAATTCTTCGTGCTGTACGGCATGACGCGCCCGGCCAGCCGGACAGCTTTACGATCGACACGAACTCCAGCTTCGTGGGCCTGTTCAAGAGCTTCAGCCAGAGCTTCTTCGGCGTGGCCGTCGGCATATCGACAATTTCGCTCGTCATCGGCGGCATAGTGATCATGAACATCATGCTGGTGTCCGTCACCGAGAGGACGCGCGAAATTGGCATCCGCAAGGCCCTGGGAGCGCGCCGGGCCGATGTCATGCTCCAGTTCCTCATCGAGTCCGGCACTATGGCGCTCATCGGTGGCCTCGTCGGTGTCATTGCCGGCATTACTGTCGCCAAGGTCATTACCATCGCCATCGGTTTCCCGACCACAATCGCCATCTGGTCCGTCTTCGTGGGCCTGTTCATGGCCACGGCCGTCGGAGTTTTTTTTGGTGTGTATCCTGCCCGCAAGGCGGCCATGCTCGACCCCATCGTGGCCCTGCGGTCGGAACTGTGAGGGATCGAAATGGCTGCCGGTAAATCCCGCGAGTCTGCCCGCATGGCCCTCGAAACCCTGCGCGCCAACAAATTGCGTTCTGGCCTGACCATTCTCGGCATCGTGATTGGCGTTGCCACCGTCATTACGCTTTCCTCGTTTATCAACGGGTTGAATCGCAACATCGGGAACCTGGTTGCCTCGTTCGGTACCGACGTCTATTGGGTTTTCCGCTTCCCCGTAATTGCTGTTAAGCCGACTGCCGAAATGCTGGCTCGCAAGCAGCTGACTATGGGGGACGCCGAGGCACTCGCCAAGCTGCCGCATGTCACCGCCGTCGCTCCGCAACTCCGGTATGAGGACTATTCCCTGGGGCTGGGGAACGTCGCCGTCAAATATAAGAACCGCCAGGTACAGCACACCATCCTTGAAGGCAATACGGTCACTGAGCCGGAAGTGGACACGGTGAACATTCCCGTCGGCCGCTACTTTTCGCAGTACGAGCAGGACCAGCATTCTGACGTCGTTGTGCTGGGCCATGACACCGCCGATCAGTTGTTTCGTGGCGAAGACCCGCTGGGTAAGGAAGTGGAGATCGATGGCGATGAATTCCGCGTCATCGGCGTGATGGAAAAACGCAAGACCGCTTTTGGCGGAGGGAAAAATCCTGAAGACAACTCCGCGTATTTTCCCATCGGAACGTTTCATAAAATCCATCCGGAAATTAAGGACTACTGGATCACTGTGAAGTACGACGACCCGAAATATGCGACCGCCGTTTATGACGAAATCGAACAGACGCTGCGCATTCAACGCAAGGAACGTTTCAATCAGGATGACAATTTCGCCATCTTCTCTCCGGATACCATCACGCGGCTGTGGAACCAGCTCACCTCCGGCATCTTCATCTTCATGATCGGCGTGGCCAGCGTGGGTCTCATGGTCGGCGGTGTCGGCGTCATGAACATCATGCTGGTCTCCGTTACGGAGCGCACCCGCGAGATCGGCGTCCGCAAGGCGATCGGCGCGACCCGGCGCAATATCCTGCTGCAATTCACCATTGAGGCGATCACATTGTGCGCCGTCGGCGGCATGATCGGTGTACTGGTCGGCAGCCTGCTCACGCTCATCGTGCGTCTCGCTGTGCCGGACATTCCCGCGTTCGTTTCTACCTTCTGGGCCATCACCGGGTTTACGGTTTCCTGCGCCATCGGTCTTATTTTTGGGATTTACCCCGCATGGAAGGCGGCCAACCTTGATCCCATCGACGCGCTGCGCTACGAGTAATCGACCTTGTCATCCGGCGCGTAGAGAAGGATCCATAGAGTGATGGCGGAGACCGGCAGGAAATGAAATATGGAACCGGTCTTGTTTGAGCGACAATAATCAGGATCGCTCATGATCTTCTTTTCGCATCCGACCATCGTGCTGCCGCTGGCCGCACAGCTCATCGCCGCATTGTTCACCCTGCTCACGCTGGCGGCGCTGGCCTATTTCTTTATCGTCTTTCGCGCCGCCCGCGCCTACAGCCACGCATCCCGCGTTCCGCTGCCCGCGGATTTCCCGGCCGTCAGCATCCTCAAGCCGGTCAAAGGTGTCGATCCCGGCATGTACGCCGCCTTCGCCAGCCACTGCGTGCAGGACTATCCCGGAGAATACGAAATTCTCTTCGGCGTGCACAGCATGGAAGATCCCGCCGTTGCAGCCATTGAAAGGCTGCAACGGGAGTATCCGCACCATGCGATCCGCGTCCTTGTTTGTCCGCAAGATCTCGGCGCAAATGGAAAGGTCAGCAACCTGATCCAGATGGTCCCGCAGGCTCGGTACGGCCACCTGCTTATCAACGACAGCGACATCCGTGTTTCTCCGCGATACCTGCGCAACACCATGCCGGCGTTCTCTCTTCCTGGAAAATCAAAAAAACCGGTCGGCATGGTCACAACCCTCTATCGTGGACGCTCTCATGAAACCCTCGGATCGCGGCTGGAGGCACTGGGCATTTCGACCGACTTCATGCCCGGCGTGTTGGCCGCACGCTGGCTGGAAAAAGGTCTGCGCTTCGGTCTCGGCTCCACGCTGGCCGTCTCCCGCGAAGCGCTCGACGCCATCGGCGGCCTTGCTCCGCTGGCCGGCCATCTGGCCGACGATTACGAACTGGGCGCGCGCATTTTTCAGGCTGGCTATCGCGTGGAACTGGGCCGCGAAGTGGTCGAGACGTCCATACCGGCTTACGGTTTTTCTCAGTTCATCGCGCACCAGTTGCGCTGGTCGCGCGGCGTGCGCCATTCGCGGCCCCTGGGTCACTTCGGCCTGCTCATCACCTTTGGCCTGCCCTGGGCAATTGCGAATGTCATCGCCTCCGCCGCTTCGCTCGACAGCATTGCGCTGCTCAGTGTCATGCTGTGCGTGCGCGTCGCCGTCGCGCTAGCGGTCGCCGTCGCCGTCCTGTCAGATCGCGGTTGCCTGCGCGACTTGTGCCTCCTGCCGCTGCGCGACTTCATCGCCCTCGGTGTCTGGTTCTGGAGCTTCGCCGATGACCACATCGCATGGCGAGGAGAAAGATTTTTCGTGCGCGATGGCAAACTGGTCCGAGTGGGTAAGTGATCATCGGGCGTTGGCGCCCGGGTCTCGCTCCTGAGACCTTGGGATTCATCGAGGTCCCTCGACAGCGCGAGGCTCCGGATGTCCCTTTCAACTTCCCGGTGGTATTTTCAACTTTATGACGAATTCTTGGGAAGCCCCGGCGCAGTCGCCAGCGACGTTGATCTACGACGACTGGTACCCCGCCATGCGTAGCGAGGGTTTGCGCAGCGGTCATACCGCAACCGCGATGCTCCTCGGCATCCCTCTGCTGCTGGGCCGAACACGGGAGGGCCGGCTATTCGCCATGCGCGACAGTTGCCCGCACCGGGGGATTCCCCTGTCCTATGGCTCGTTCGACAGCTCCGGCGTCACCTGCAAATATCACGGCTGGAAGTTCGATCCCGTTAGCGGTCAATGCCGGGAGATTCCCTCGCTCACATCTGCGGACACGCTCGACTGCTCCCGCATCTATGCAACTGCGTTCCTCTGTGTGGAGCGCGATGGCTACGCGTGGGTCTATGTTCCCTCGCCCGGTTCGGGACGCCTGCGCGCAGAAGACATCGCCGCGCTTGCTCCGGTTCCGGAGGTGCCTAAATTCGGCGCGCGCTTCCGCTCCTCCCACCTCGTCGCCAACCTGCCCTGCAATGTCGATCACGGCATCATCGGTCTCATGGATCCCGCGCACGGCCCGTTTGTGCATCAGTCCTGGTGGTGGCGCACCGGGGCCAGCATTCACGAAAAGGAAAAGCAGTTCGAGCCGGTTCCGCAGGGCTTTCGTATGACGGCCCATGCGCCCTCAGCCAACAGTGCTCCCTATAAGTTGCTTGGTGTTTATGGCCAGCCGGTCACGACCACCATTGACTTCGTGCTGCCCAATCGGCGCTATGAAACCATCCGTTGTGGCGACAAATGGTTTTCCAGCCTGACGACCGTTACTCCGGTCACCCAGACAGCGAGCCGCATCGATGTGGCGGCCGCATGGAACATTTTTTATTCTGTGCCGTTTGTTGCTGCCGTTGCGAAGGCCTTCGGACGGCGATTCGTTGAACAGGACAGGCAGACCATGGTCGAACAGGCGCAGGGCCTGCGCTTCAATCCATCCCTCATGTTGATCGATGACGCTGACCGTCCGGCGAAATGGTATTTCGCCCTGAAGCAGGAGCGTCTGCAAATGGCCGCGACCGGCGAACCTTTTGTGCATCCTCTGCCCGGCCCAGTTACCCTGCGCTGGCGCAGCTGAAGCGGCGGCAAACGTTGCAGATCAGTTGTCGACAACCAGTTGGTCTACCTCAATATTCAGCATGGTCCCCAGTTCATGGAAGCGCTCTTTCCATTTACCCGAACCGTTTGCTGTCTCCGGATTTTCCCGCAAAATCCGGTACCAGCGGTTCTGCGCCTCCCAGAGGTCGACTTCGAAGGGCAATTCCAGCAGGGCCGCGAGAACCTCAATGGAGATTTCCAGATCGCTTTCGCTCCGGCTCCGTTGCAATTGACGAATGTACCCAAGCATCCGTTCGCTGGCGACAAATGCCAGCGACGCTGTTTCCAGCGCGACCTGGTCGGTGTTGACCTGCTCCATCAGTCGGCGAACCCGCGACGCATCGAAATGTTCGCTGGCCAGCGCCTGGCGCAGGTCTGCATTCAGGCTGAACTGCGCCGCCAGCATCAGCGACTGCGGCTTCGGCATTCCGGTCACGCTCAGATACCGCAGCAGCGATATGTGGCCTTCATAAATCGTCCGCAGCGTGCCTTCCATCTCCGCCAGCGTGGAGTCGAGAAGAATCTGCAGAATGCGCCGCTGGTCGTCGCGGAACAGGGAGCTGAGCGAGTATCCTTCCGTGCCGAAATCGCGTACAAACAACCGCATCGCCTCAGGCAGGTCGGCCTGCGTGACCGCTTTGCGGATCTTGCGGGCGAAGCTCTGAAAACTGTGCCCGTTGCCCGTGCCGGTACAGCGCACGGATGCGGAAAGATTCTGATCTCCCAGATGCAGCACCGCGAAGTCCACGGACGCGCATTCCAGCGTGATCTGCGAGCATACCTCCGCCTGGCCATAGGCGAATCGCCCCCTGCCGGAGGTGAGGACTTCTCCCGATTCGCACCGCACATCGTAGCAGTATTGCGTGGCGTTTTCTGGCTGTGCTTCGAACAGCGACACAATGGCATAGCGCGCGCCCACCTGTTCCAGGCCGATCTTTTGCGCGGCGACGGTCTTTCGATATAGATCCGCTCCGTTCGTATTGCCGGGCCTGTTGCCATGCGCTCTCGCAAGATGCTCCAGAAAGTCGGTTTCAATTCTCGTGCCGGCACTTCCAAACAATTCACCTGCCAGTTGCAGCACGCGGCCTGCATAGGAGATGATCTGCACCGTCTCGATTCCCGCCAGATCGTCAAAAAACCATCCGCAGCTGGTGTACATCAGCTGCATGTGCCGTTCCACCTCCATCAGCTTCAGGATTTTTGTGCGTCCCTCAGCATCTGGGGCGCCGACTGCATAGGCGTCGAAGAAAGCCTGCTGCGATTTTCGATCTCGATGCAACATCACCTGGATGTAGGCGTCGCGTGCGGCATCCCCATCGTTCAGGTACTTCGCGGCTTCCATCGCCCACAAAGGCCGCACAGTGTCCCGCAGCCAGTCCAGCGCCGCCCGCAGCGGAGCGCGCCATTTCTGGTGCCATCCCGGATTGCTGCCCGTGCCGCAACCGCAGTCGGCGCGCCACCGATCGACGCCGTGCGAGCAGCTCCATGAAGTGTTGTCATAGATCTCCGCCTCCTGCGTCGGCGGAAATTCCTCCAGGAACTGGCCGTAGTTGGTAAGCCTGGCATCACTGTTCTCTTCAATCCACTGGAGCGCGTAGGCCAGCGCCATGTCGCCATGCCGGTGGTGATGGCCGTAACTTTCTCCGTCGGTCGCAATGTGGACCAGCTGCCCGCGCCGCCCATTTTCCCGATGGCCGCGAAGCAGCCGAGTAGCCATGTTCCGGCCATTGTTCAGCAGCCCCTCGAACGCAATCGCACGCGAAATGGGGCCGTCGTAGAAAAACACGGCAATGCTGCGGCCTTCGCCGGTGCGGACAAGGTACGGTTGTGTCGGATCGACCTTCGCGTCCGGCGTCTCCTGCCATGCCTGCGCCTCCGGATCTTCCTCGCTTGAAATCGCGCGTACCCGCGCGCACTGGTGCGGAGCGAGAATGGTAAACCGGATGCCGTGCTGCGCCAGCAGGTCGAGCGTCTCCAGGTCGACTGCAGTCTCGGCCAGCCACATGCCTTCGGGTCTGCGGCCAAAGCGGTATTCAAAGTCGGCAATGCCCCAGCGTATCTGGGTGATGCGGTCCGCTGCCTCGGCCAGCGGGAGAATCACGTGGTTGTAAACCTGCGCGATGGCCGAGCCGTGGCCGCCGAACCGTTCGCGGCTCAACCGGTCCGCGTCCAGCACGCTCTGATAGCTGATCGGTGCGCACTTTTCCATCCACGCCAGCAGCGTCGGCCCAAAGTTGAAACTGATGCGGGAGTAATTGTTCACAATCCGCACGATTTTGTTTTGATCGTTCAGAATGCGGGAGCTGCCGTTGGCCGCATAACATTCGTGATTGATGCGCTGGTTCCAGTCGTGATACGGTGCCGCCGAGTCCTGTACTTCGATCGCTTCCAGCCACGCGTTTTCACGCGGAGGCTGGTAGAAATGGCCATGAACGCAGATAAATCGCTGTGTGGGGGTGGTCGTCATGCTACGACGCCGTTTGAGAGGATTTTATTTCCGCCTCGCGGCACAGATCGCAGGCGCGCCACAAATACCAACTGGCGACGGACGACCACGGTTGCCATCGCCGCCCGCGGCGTTCCATCACGGCGGCACTGGGAAGCTCGGCCAGTACTACCGGCATTCCGGGCCGCAATTTGCCAATGGTCAGCGCGAACCCCTTGCGTACGCCGTAATCGGAGACCGGCAGCACATTCGGCCTTCCCATGCGAAAGATCAGCAGCATCTGCGCCGTCCAGATACCTATGCCGCGAACCGTGGTCAGGCGTTCGCACACTTCCTCATCCGTCATCCGATGCAGGGACTTGAGCGGCGGCACCGTGCCATCCAGGCTCTTCTCGGCTAGATCGCGGACAGCCAGTAGCTTGTTGGCGGAAAGACCCGCGCCTCGCAGCGCCGCATCGCCAATCTTCTGTAACCCTTGTGGCGTGGGCGTGGATTCCGGAAACAGTCGGATCACGCGATCATGGATCGTCTTCGCCGCCCGTCCATGCAGTTGCTGATAAATGATCGACTCCAGCAGCGCTTCAAATGTGGAATGCGTCGGCTTCAGTCGCATTGCAAAGGGGCCGGCACGTTCAATCAGGTTCCTCATGCGGGCGTCTGCCGCCGACAGCTCCTGACATGCAAGCGCGTGATCGTAACGAACTTTCCGTGGGCTTGGGGTCATTGTCTCCAGTCTATACATTGCGTTGCGATTGTTTCCCGCCCCGAATCGGCGGCGCGGTTTCTACAATAGAAAATTTATCGAAAAGCCGGCTCTTGCGCCCCGCACTGTGGGCGCATCCGCATTTTCATGGAGATTTTTTCATCTTGTGCGCAAAATTAATATTCATATGTTGTGCGTAAAGTTGACGAATTCCCCGCCTGTTGCACTATACTTTCGTTTTGCAAACTAATTTTATTTCTCGCTTTCTGGATCGCATTCTTCGTTCGTCAACCAGGCCCGTTCGATCATCCATCACGGCTCTATGCCGCGCAATCAAGTAGGGAAGTAACTAAAAAATGGCGCAGATTTTTGATCGCAGTTCGAATTCCCTGATCCGCCTCAGTCTGGTTCTTTTTGGAGTGATTTTGATCTCCGTGGGGGTCACCCTCAATTATTTGCAACGCTCCCCCTGGGTGACGCGCCAGGGTCAGCGCGCGGAGCAGCCGGTTCCCTTCAGCCACAAACATCACGTGCAGGGCTTGGGCCTTCAATGCCAGTACTGCCATACCTCGGTGGAAAAATCCAGCTATGCCGGCATCCCCCCGACCAAGACCTGTATGAACTGCCATGCGCAGATCTGGACTAATGCCGACTTGCTGGCTCCTGTTCGCAATAGCTGGGCCACCAACCAGTCGATTGTCTGGATCAAGGTCCACGATCTGCCGGACTTCGTCTATTTCAATCACTCCATCCACGTCAACAAGGGCATCGGCTGTTCCACCTGTCATGGACGCATCGACAACATGCCTCTGACATACCAGGAAAGCTCATTGCAGATGGAGTGGTGTCTCAACTGCCACCGCAATCCCGCGAAAAATCTTCGTCCCACTTCTCAGATTTATCAGATGGCGTGGGAAGGCCCGTCTACGCTGCATCCCGTGTGGTGTACCAATTCGGCGACCACTCCCGGAACTCCGACCGCGCAGCTCGTAAATTGCGTCACCCGCGACCCGGATAATGATGGTGCGCAACTGGCGGAACTCCAGGCGCCCACAGGAACCGCATCTCCGGACTTCAACGGGCAGAAGATCTGGTCTTCCTCCGGCTCCGGGTCGGTCGAGGCACAGGTTCCCATCAATCCGCACTATGTAAAGTTCACTGACCAGACAGACCTTGGTAAGTATCTGCTGGTTCAGTACCATATTCGCCCTCCGAGGCAGCTCACCAGTTGCGACACCTGCCATCGATGAGCGGGTTTCCGCAATAGGCGTGCGGTTTTAGTGGACAGCAAAGCTGGCAAGCGAATGAAAGACAACAGTAAAGGTCAAGATTCGAAGATGGAAAACGAACACGAGACCGCAGCAGAAGTTCCGCAGCAGAAGTCGAAGACGGCCCTTCTGGTCGAGACCGCGCAGGCCCGTCTTGCCGGCATGACAGGGAAGCGTTACTGGCAGACGATCGACGAGTTGGCCGACACCCCGGATTTTCAGGACGCTCTGCGCCGCGAGTTTCCCCAGCACGCCTCGGAATGGGTGGACTCTGTTTCTCGCCGCGGCTTCATGAAGCTGATGGGCGCCTCCATCGCGCTGGCTGGCCTTACCGGATGCGCCAAGCAGCCCGACGAGCCCATCTATCCCTATGTAAAGCAGCCCGAAGATCTGGTTCTTGGCAGGCCGGTTTATTTTGCCACTGCGCACCCGTTCCCTATGGGCTCTGTGCCGCTCCTGGTCAAAAGCGAGGCCTATCGTCCAATCAAGGTGGCCGGCAATCCCGAACACCCCATGAACCACGGCACCTCCGATGCCTACACCCAGGGAACACTGCTGGGCCTGTACGATCCGGACCGCTCTCAGCGCGTACTGTATCGCGGAGAAACGCGGGACTTCGTCAATTTTGTGGCGGACTTTACCGGCATGCTGGAGGCCAAGCGCGCAAGCGGCGGCCAGGGGCTGTATTTCCTCAGCTCAACCGTCACCTCGCCCACGCTCGCAGCTCAATGGAAGGCTGCCAGCGCGAAATATCCCAACGCAAAGTGGATGCAGTATGAGCCGGTCAACCGCGACTCTGCCCGCGCGGCTTCGAAGCAGGCATTCGGCGACTTCTACGATGCCCAGTACAAGCTCGATCAGGCGGATGTCGTTCTTGCCCTGGATGCGGATTTTCTCTCCGGCCTCTGGCACCCCGGATTTCTGAAGCTGGCAGCGGACTTCGCGCAGCGGCGTTCGCTCAATCCCGGCGTGGAAATGAACCGGCTTTACTCGGTTGAATCCACCCCTTCCACCACCGGCTTCAAGGCCGACCACCGCCTGCGGATGCGCGCCAGTCAGATGGAGGCCTTTTCCGCTGCCCTGGCCGCTGCCCTCGGTGCGGGTCAGGCCCAGTCCGGCGCAGTTTGGACCCCGGAGCAGACCGCCTACCTGAATGCGCTCGCCAAAGACCTGAAGGCGAACAGCGGCAAATGCGTTGTAATTCCCGGCGAGCAGGCCGCGCCCGGCGTTCATCTCGCGGCTATTGCCATCAATCAGGCCCTGGGGAATGCCGGCAAGACGGTGATTTATACCGAAACCGTGAACCCGATGCCGAGCGTTCAAATCGATGACATGAAGTTGTTGATCGACGACCTGAATGCGGGCAAAGTCGACTGGCTGGTCATGCTCGATACCAATCCCGTCTACGACGCTCCGGCGGACCTCAACTTTGAAAAGGCCTTAGGACACGCCAAGACGGCGGTGCACCTCGGCCTCTATGTCGATGAGACGGCCCAGATCGCCGACTGGCACATCAACGGCGCGCATTACCTTGAAAGCTGGTCCGATGTTCGCGCCTACGACGGCACCGTCAGCATCGTGCAGCCGATGATCAGCCCGCTCTACAACGGCAAGTCCGCGCACCATGTCGTCCAGTTGATGTTGGCTGACCCGAACATGTCGCCCAATGCTGCCGTGCAGCAAACCTGGCAGGCGCAGCTCGGCTTGAAAAGCGTCGATCAGAATGGCGATATCCACGGTCACATGGATCCCGGCTGGCGCAAGGCGCTGCATGATGGCTGGATCGCTAACACCGCCTTTGCTCCTAAGTCCGTCTCGGCCAGGAACACCGTTTCATCCTCCGCTCCCACGCCCGATCCCTCCGCGCTGGAGGTAATCTTCCGGCCCGACCCCAATATCTACGATGGCCGCTACGCCAATCTCGGCTGGATGCAGGAGCTGCCCAAGCCCATCACGAATCTCTCCTGGGATAATGCCGCGCTCATGAGCATTCAAACCATGACAAAGCTGAACGCCAGTGAGAGTGATGTCATTGAAATCGAGTATCAGGGCAGAAAGATCAAGGCCTCCGCGCTGGTCATGCCGGGCCATCCGGATCAAAGCATTACCATTTATCTTGGCTACGGCCGCCGTAACGCCGGTCGCGTCGGCACCGGCGCCGGCTTTGACGCCTATCCCATCCGCCTGGCCGCCTCTCCGCTGTTTGCCGTCGGTGTGACCGCAAAAAAGACGGGCGAGACCTACGAGTGCGCATCCACCAAGAGTCATTACATTGACGATCGTGGCGCGTTTGCCGAAAAGTATGGGTCTGAGGAAGAAGCGAAGGAAGTAAAGTCCGATCCCGCGCCGCATTCTCTTGAAGGCCGCGAGGCCGCTCAGCGCGGCATCATCCGCACGGCCACGCTGGAGGAGTACAAGCAGAATCCGAACTTTGCCGCGGCGGACCCGGATTTCAATGCGCCCTCGAAAAGCACGACCCTGTTCCCGGCCTGGGACTACAGCAAGGGCTATCAGTGGGCATTGTCGATCGACCTGAATTCCTGCGTCGGCTGCAACGCCTGCATTGTCAGTTGCTACGCGGAAAACAATATCGCTGTCGTCGGCAAGCATCAGGTCAAGGTTGGCCGCGACATGCAGTGGATCCGCATTGACACATATTTTGAGGGTGACCTTAACCAGCCTAGGGCTCATTTCCAGCCCATGACCTGCCAGCAGTGCGAGAATGCCCCCTGCGAGCAGGTGTGCCCGGTCGGCGCCACGGTGCATACCCCGGAAGGACTGAACGCAATGGTGTATAACCGCTGCGTCGGCACGCGCTACTGCTCGAACAACTGTCCGTACAAGGTGCGCCGCTTCAACTGGCTCCTCTTTTCGGACTGGGACACGGAATCGCTCAAGCTGATGCGCAACCCGGACGTCACCGTCCGCAGTCGCGGCATCATGGAAAAATGCACATACTGCGTGCAGCGGATCAGCGCCGCCAAGATTCGCGCGGACAAGGAAAACCGTGCCGTTCGAGATGGCGAAATTGTTACGGCATGTCAGGAAGCCTGCCCCACACAGGCCATCACATTCGGAAACATCAACGATAAAAACAGCCGCGTTTCAAAGGTCAAGGCCCAGACCCGCAACTATACGGTGCTGGCCGATCTGAATACTCGCCCGCGAACGTCGTATATTGCGGGCGTCAGTAACCCCAACCCGGAGCTGATGGAAAACGCCTGATTGACGGATTTGTCTCGATGACTTTTTTTAAAGATGGACACGATTGAGGGAAACCTCAGCCAAGTGAAGAGGTCGCACCAAGCATGGCAACCAAAGATATTTCGCCGCAGGACCCGATGATCGACCCGGAGACCGGAGAGCTGCGGGTCATCGCGCCCGGCCACACGTTTCGCTCCGTCACCGAGAAGCTGACGCGGATCGTGCTGACGACACACACTCCGCTGGGCTGGTTTTTCGGTCTGGCCTTGGCAGGTAGCATCGCCACCATGCTTATGGTCGCCATCACCTGGCTCTTCCTTAAGGGCACCGGCATCTGGGGTATCACCATGCCGGTGGCGTGGGGATTTGCAATCATCAATTTCGTATGGTGGATCGGTATCGGCCACGCCGGCACGCTGATCTCCGCCATCCTGCTGCTGTTCAAACAGAAGTGGCGCAACTCCATCAATCGCTTTGCAGAGGCCATGACGCTGTTTGCTGTTGTCTGCGCGGCCATGTTTCCGGTCATCCATACCGGGCGTCCCTGGCTGGCGATCTATTGGCTGTTTCCGTATCCGAACAGCATGAACTATTGGCCCCAGTTCCGTTCGCCGCTCATGTGGGACGTGTTCGCCGTCTCCACCTACGCCACCATCTCCGTGGTTTTCTGGTACATCGGCATGATTCCCGATCTGGGCACCATGCGCGATCGCGCAAAATCGAAGTTTGGCCGATTCATCTACGGCCAGATGGCGCTGGGCTGGCGCGGCTCCGCCCGGCACTGGATGCGCTATGAAACTGCCTCCCTGCTGCTGGCTGGCCTGGCGACGCCGCTGGTTCTCTCCGTCCACACCGTCATCAGCTTCGACTTCGCCGTGGCCATCATGCCTGGCTGGCACACCACTATCTTCCCGCCCTACTTTGTCGCCGGAGCGATCTATTCCGGATTCGCTATGGTTCTCACGCTCGCCATTCCGATCCGCAAGTTCTATCACCTTGAAGATCTGATCACGATGCGCCACCTCGACAATTGCGGTAAGGTGATGCTCGCCACCGGCTTTATCGTGGCCTACGGCTACGCCACCGACATTGCTTATGCGTGGTACTCGGCGGACAAGTGGGAATTCTTCATGGCCTGGAACCGCATCTTCGGTCCCATGGGCTGGTCGTACATCGTGCTTCTCTGCTGCAACATTTTTATTCCACTCTCGACGCTCTGGTCGCGGAAGCTGCGGCAGAATGTCACATTCCTGTTCCTCCTTTCGATCATCGTGAATACCGGGATGTGGTTTGAGCGGTTCGTGATCGTCGTCACCAGCCTTACGCGCGACTATCTGCCGTCCTCGTGGGGGACCTATAAGGCGACCCGCTGGGACTATATGACGTTTGTCGGCACGCTGGGACTGTTCACGTTCCTGTTCTTCCTCTTCATCCGCTTGCTGCCTATGATCCCCATGTCGGAAATTCGCCAGCTCCTGCCTGGAGCTGAGATCGACCACAAGAAGCCGGAGGTAGTTGACTGATGC
>JADEYI010000366.1_pt1 | contig 67865 bp, 80 predicted proteins | sample 8542331 | NCBI WGS metagenome assembly JADEYI01 (sample SAMN16510988, study PRJNA670497) | mine drainage metagenome | isolation source: biofilm near Copperflume 1 | place: Germany: Marsberg coppermine Kilianstollen | collected 2018-02 | reverse complement strand
TTATTGTTATTGTTATTGTTATTGTTATTGTTATTGTTATTGTTATTGTTATTGTATGTTATATGTTGCACAGTCATTTCTGAAAGGGCATCTCTCAATTGCGATGTCTCACATGCCGAGATTAGATCACCCCATCAGCACATGAGGGAGGCCCCTCTGGCGCGTTATACTGCTGGATTGTACTGCCAAAATTCTTCTTCTGTGTGACCGCGCTTGCATGACGTGTCAAGGCCACTTGTGGCACCGAATACTGTCAGCATGACCAGACTGCTTGCACTCAGATTGTCCCCTATACCTCTGCTCTGGAGACCTAAAGCAGTGGCACAGTGTTGCCTAAATCTTGTAGGCGAGCTACTTTGTTCCCCTCTGGGCTTTCTGGGGAATTCCGTCCTGGAAGAACCACGAATGACTTCTCTTGCGCGCAGGTGTCAGATCAGACGGTGCGGCTGTGGCAGGAGGGCTGGTTCACCAACGGCACCGAATTCAGCGGCGTCTCCATCCTGCGCAACCCCAAGGTGCACAACTCTTCTCACTCTACACCCCTTTTTACTACTGTATTTCCCCGTGCTTGAAACCCTCTGCTTTTCTTCTGCGCCCTGGTCCCTGCAAACACCCTTGCGGCGCTGAGGACAGGCAGATCGGTAGCTGACTGGAAGAGCAGTGGTTAGTTATAGATGCCACTGATGAGGAAAATGCATGAGCAGCAAGAGCTGATAGTTCTTGGACAGAGAAACCAGCAGCATGAAGTATTAAATACTGGTTGCAAGGCGATTGTTAAACACATGATGAGCATGAGCTGTTGCCCTTGAGAGAAAAGCAGCAGCAGCGGCTGTCGGATGCTGCTTGCTAAACCTGCCAACTGATCGCCCTTAGCTTTTTTTGCCTTAAAGACAGAATCAGCATGGCAGAATGTCAGATGGTGCATGCAAGCCTGATGTCCCTCCATTTCCATTCTTGGTTTGAGATCCAACATACTGTAGTAGTCATTCTAAGACCCGTGATAAATAATCGTTTTTGGCGAATAAGGGTGGATGATTACGACCCTATCTCAAAATATAAAACCTATTTATAATTTGAGACCAGATTCGGAAAGCTCTCGACAAGCCCAATCCAATGGAGCATGACCCTGGTATATTGTAAGTCAGGAAGACCTTTGTAGGTTGCTTTTTTAAAAAAAACCGCACCGCCGAGGGTGCGGGTTCTAGAATGACTGCTGCAGTATTCAGTCGTATTACGTAACGATGACTAATAAGCATGCAATGACTAATAAGCGTCCACTCCACAGGAGCCGGACCACAAGGCGCCGGTGATAGTGGCGGGGAAGGATCAGGGCGAGGCGGACAATGACTACCTCCTCATCCCAGTCAACATCCTGGACCACGAAGGGCCCCTCACAGCCAGCTTCCCTGTGGAGAACCGCCTGCTGCCGCAAGGTATGCCTGCCATTGCACTCTGCCCTATTTCATATAGCTGCCAAAAAAACTCTCGTATGGGGCCAGCTTGAGCTGTGATTGAGGGCGTAACAGTCCTGTAAAGTGAGGGGATTGGGGTGGTCGTGTCATTTCATGGCGTTTGAAAATGAGCCGGATACTCAAGGCCCAATTTTTATGGGCAGTGGCTGCTTACAATTGGTCATGCATGGCATGTTTTAGTGATCCAAGATCAGGTTATACTCAATCCAATAATATTGCACAAGACCTGCTGCTGCATTTTCCGCATGTGCACCGGTGATAGCACATGTGACTGGCAGAGCGCAGATTATCGTGAGCTTGAGCAAAAATATTGCCCATATTCCTGTCGCAACCCAACACGTGCTATCTGGCCCTGCCCTCCACTGGTGATAAAGGCTAGAACTCAACACCTTTGAGATCTAGTCCAGTCAATAATGCTGATGTCAGCATCAATATCATCACAAATTCTGCGCAGGCAAGGCGGAGCTTCGGCACCATCTGCAGAAGAACAGGGGCAAGCCTTACGCAGAGCGGCTGGCAGACTTTCACCTTCTGCTCTACTTGGCAAAACAGCCCAACCTGGACCTTGCTGACCTGGCAATCATCATCGAAGCAGTCAAGACCAAAGGCACCGTCCCCGAGGGCTACACCCTCATCATCGACTCCCTCGCCGAGCTCTAAACCCTGAAGGGTGGTTGAATTGCTTGTTGTGTGCTTCTTGATGTGTGATGCTCTGCTGGCGATGCTCTGCTGAACCCTGGCACCGAATGATCTCTGGTTGGGGTGAACAGATTGCAAGCAAAGCAGGGATGCAAGACAGACCTTGCATATGATATCAAGGCTTTGGACTATTTGAGCGCTAGCTGGTGTTCTATTGGCGCAGTCTCAAACATCACTGCGCTGTGCTTATTGAAGAACAACTGCTGGGGAGTAGAGCTAAGCTGCTGCCAGTGCCACTTCATTATTGAGGTTGTTTGCCCTAAGGTGCACTGCAGTTGGTGTGCCAAATGCCAAGATTTGCAGCTAAATATGCAGCTTGATCTTGATTGCCAATTTCTAGTGACGCAGGTAAAATGGAATTGTATTTGCAGTAAACCATGCACCGTGCATCAGTGACCGCGTGGTTGAATTACTTGCAATTGCGCATGCGCATTATCTTGAAATTAACTCAGAAGCACAAGCCAAGGAACAAAGAATGGCCCCACATTCGGTCAATCTTGAGTTGCATGCAAGCCCATCGGAAGAAGAAGTTCATGTGAACACTCATTCCTGCAAATGTGGTGCAGCATGTTGCCTGGTTTGGTGAGTGCTGATCTGTAACGCACACGCCTTCAGATATCAATATTGGAATGCAAGAATTCCCCGTCTCGGCGAATAAGATAAACATTGACGGCCTCTGTTCCTCGGCACCATGCTGTATGTCACACGTTATCTAGAGTGATCTGAGGTATTCTGCAGCTCAACCTCGGCTGGGTACAGGATGGGCATGCCCCGCAGATGCACATATCCCTGAAATCCAGACCGATGTAGAAATATTGATATTAATTGAAGTCACGGGGCCGCCCGGCGCATGCGACGCGGGTCCAAGAAAAAGCAAGCCGCAACGCAAGGGGTGCGAATTTCATGCATGGCATGAGGCATGCGACCTTGAATATGATCTTGAGTCCCCCATTTGATGCCTCGCTGTGCTATAGCATGACAAAGATGCATCAGACCCAGACCCCTCTGGCTGTGGTATGCTATGGAAAATGCTAGGCAGCGCACAAGAAAATCCCCAGCATTTGCAAAGTCGATATCAAGCATTTTCCCCCACAACCTTACCACTTGCCAGTGCAAACTTCTTGCAGGCACTCGGACGCAAAGCTCATTCTGGGTTTTAAGCAAAAGCCACTCCACCTGCAAGAATGCCCCGTAAAACTCTATGGGATGCTCTTTGTCGCCGAAGCTATTCAGACACAGGAGGATGTTTTTCAAGCCGCTGGGTTCTGCAAAAATACGCGGCAGCTGAGAGACCTCGATTATGACATCACAGCAATCTATGGAGATGGACTGCAGTGCCAGCGCAACACTGCTCCAGATCTCTTGTCGGGCGCACTCTAAACTGCTCATGTGCAGGCGCAGAGCTGCACCCTCCGGCAGGGTCAGAGAGGCCGGCAGAATGTCACTCAAAATGACAGTGTGCAGCTGGCTCAACCCAGCCAGATCAAGGTGTGGGCGCCTCTCGGGATCATAGCCATCATCGGCTTCAGCCTCAAGTGAAAGAGTTCGCAGGCTTGGAAGGTGCCTGATCGATCCTGCAAGGTGCTTGAAGCTGCCTTTCTGCGCCAAGGTCAGGTGTCTGAGCTGTGTCAGGCATGGGATACTCCGGATCTCCTCCATTTGCAGCCTGAGAAAGGCGAGTTGCCTTGCACTACCCAAAAGCCACATCAGCATGCTGTGTAGCAGGAGAGAGCGCTCGTTCCAGTCGGATGGCCCTTCCAAGTACCAGCACTCTATCTCAAGCCACCGCAGCTGCTCCCAGCTGTTGTCGGACTGCAGGTGCCTCTGCAATCGTGTTGACCACTTGCCTTTCTATGTCAATGTGCCCCACTCGCAGCTGTCGCACCAGCTGCGCCCTCTTGAGCAGCCACGGCACATCTGCAACGTTGCTAACACCAGTTTCAGTCAAACTCATGGTCAAATTGCAGTGAACGACGATATATGGTATGTCCGCCATGTAGAAAATGTGTCATTCAAAAGCAGTATACAATTGCAGCAAGAATGCCAGTGCAGGATTGTCATTGTGCAGCATTCATAGGAAAAGCTTCGTCTGGCGCCACCTTGTTCGTACTGGGAAAGATAAGAATTACAACTTGCATCAGGAAAGGAAAGGAAGGTTGCAAGCACTTGCAGCTGCTGCCAGGAACTAACACACTGTCAACTTACACAATCTGAATTTTCGGGTGCAACTTAGTCACCTTCCAAATATCTATTTGCATAAGCTATGTCGATTGTGTCGAGCTGCAGCTTCCAGGTGGTCTTGCAGGTGCCTGCCACTTGAGCCCACTCGCGCATGCTCAGATGGCCAGCAATGGTGCGCCACACCTCAGGAGGAAGCATCTCCATAGAAACAATCCTCTTTTCGGTTCCTGTGTGTAACAAGATAATGAGACAAAGGTGTGATGCGCTAAAGCGGTTACTTTGTCAGCGAGCAGGAGCTCTGCGACAGAGCAGTCATTGGAGAAACGAGAGACAAATCCTATCGATTCAGGATCCTGGTCAATCTTTGCCTTCACAGAGAGCAAGTACTCCTGCCCAGTAAAGCACGCGTAACTGACCGTATCAAAGGCGCCTTTCCGCTGTCAAAATGTGGCTTAATCTTTGAGAGTGCTTGAACATTAAGGTTTCCGGACATTGTGTGTTAGACGTGAAGGAACAAGATCATGCAAGTATGGAATGACCTGATCACCTGTGACCGCTCGCTTGAAACGCCAACAGTTTTTTGCCCAGTCGGGAACCGTGTCAGGTCCACTCTTTTGTACACTGAACAGCGCCGAATATTACCACGCAGCTTTGTACAAGTTTACGATATTGCCGACCGTATCACTTCGCTCCAAAATCGGAGCCTGTGATCTCACAAGCAGTATCGATGCCAGAATTGGCAGTAAGTCCTGATTTGAAATCAAAATCAGCAGACGCATGAATGCTTTCTAAATCTACGCTTACGTTTGGCCCTCTGGGCTCTGGTTTCGCCACTCATAAAGATTATCAGATCATTATTATTATACATTTATACTCGTGGGCAATTCGGCCTATTGCACCGCACACCTCAGTGCTTGAGTCTGTGTACGTCAGCGAGGGCTTTGATGATGCCATTGCGGATGCCTCCCAGCTCCCAGCTGTTCTTGCTGGCTGAAGAGACTCATGATGCGTCTGGACAGTTTTGGTACTCTTGAGCACCCCATGGCCCTTTCTGCAACATTCCTCCAGGCGGAATGCATCTTCATCAGATTTTATGAGGACCTCAGATTGCGTGTGCCCTCAGGACGCTCTGCCATGGCGGCTCGCTCGTTTTGCATCCTATCAAACCCTCGACATCGCTTTGATGATGTGGAAACTTACCTCACTCGTGCCCAACGTTCTATTTTGCGTACCACAGCCTCCAGAGCTTGGACGTATTGCAGGTAGGTGCAGGAATAGCCAAACGCCGTATCAATTCGATTGTTGTAGATTTGAAGAATGTGTTACTAGATCAGACTCGGCACAGGTTGAGTTCTCCTGCTCACCTGACTGACACACAGGTGTATTCAGCACAAAGAGGCCTCCCTTGTAGACTCCCACCTGCCTTAAGAAAAGGTGCATCTTGAAAAAGCAACAGATCGTTGCAGAATGAGCTTGCTGTGGAGCAGTGGGCACAATCGTAGGAGCACGGAGGAGCATGGCCACAGGTGATGCTTGTCACAGTATTCTGCAAAACTCAGGATATCCCATACTCAATGTATAATTGACATATATTTTGTACCTCAAGTGGGTCTTGAAGGATTTGGTGAAGGCTTAGGGGCAGTGATTCCCAATATCTCCTGTTGTCACCAGCCATCTTGGAATAGTTAGCCATCTTGAACACTGATGGACAGCATCGTCACGGATTCCAGGCATACATCAGATTATAGAAACTTTTTTTGTATAGGCAAGGTGCGCAATCACATCACCACTGGTATCACCAATGGCATTTGCTGTCCCAAGGGAATTAAGATTATTGATGATCTGTCTGGCCTGCAAAAATCAGCCATGCAGACTAAATCCATGATGATATCGGACAATTAAGAGTGAAAATTCCAATGGTCACTGTGGCCACTGGTAGTCACTGTTGTGATGAAAACAGGCCATAGGATCCACAGCTGCCCTCGCTACTGCATGTTGGGCAGGCACCGCAAAGGCACATAGGATTACTTGACCATGACATGTAGTACATTCTGACAAAATCTGGTGTGCACACGCTATAGAACTCACTCATGACTCTCTCCACCTCATGATTATATTCACATGAGGATTCAGATTTAATGCTGCGCCCTTCCGCAAGCTGACAAAGTTGCAAGATGTTCACGCCTCTCAAGCTCCCGTAAGCGAAATGGAAAGCTGGGCAACAGTCAAGGAAGTTTCCAACACTCTCAAAAGCAATATCTAATGAGCCGGTGCACGTGAAACTTGCAAGCCGCCAAGGCAGCATGCCTGCGGGAACGCGTATGCACACCTCCAAAAAGCATTGCAGGATGATGCACTCAACTTGCAAGAAAGATCCACTGAGCTGTATTGGGTGCTCAGAGGTCCCAAAGCTGTTCAGCTGCAGTATGACACTTTTGAGCCCACTAGGTCCGACCAGAAATTTTGGCAGCTGAGAGGCATCTGCTATGACATCTCCATTGCCCACGCTGAGGTAAACAGATTCCAAAACAGGGGCATGCTGCTTACAAACGTCCTCCATGAGATGCGATAACCGGCACATTTGCAAGTGTAATGCAGCGCTTTTGGGCAGATTTAAAGAGCCAGGCACAACATCTGCCAGAGACACGCTGCGCAGCTTTCCTAGGCCGCTCAGATCAAGATCGGGGCGGTCATCAAACTGTGAGGTATGACGATTGAACTCGAGATAGAGCGTTCGCAGAGATGTCAAGGCCTTCAAGGACTGCGCAAGGTCACACAGGCTGCCATCCTCAAGTGACAGCTGCAGATGCTCAAGCTTGGCCAGGTGCGGAAGCTGCTTGTGCAGCGACAGACCGGCGAACAGCTGCTCCGTCAATTTTAAGTGCAGGAATTGCAGCTTGTCGGTATGCTCCAATAGCCACAGGATCGCGGTGCAGAATTCCTCAGTCTGAGCATATGAACTAGTCACGGTTATCTTGAGACCCCTCAGAACAGCCCAGTTGTTGCTTGGCAGCATCATAGCAGATGCAACCATGTTGAGCTGCTGGGCGTCAGCCAGTACTGATTCAATCTCCAGCTTACGTGCCTGCTGGCCCCTTGTCACCAACCATGCCGCTCCTGCCACACAAACCACACACGCTCTCATAGTTCAAGATTGCGCTCTCAAGCTTCTCTGCCCTCGAGTTGGGTGCCAGTCTTAAACAGAAGGTGTCTAGATTCTCGATTCACCAGCAGAGAGACCTTTATGGATATCCTATGTCATGCTCTGAAGCAATTGCTGGGTGGAAGCTTCCCAGATAAACCGCACCTTCTGGATTGCACGGCCAGCCAAGGTGGATCTCATCCAGCTGGAGTTGCCAGGTTGTCTTGCATGTACCTGCCAATTACGCCCACTCTGTCATGCTCAGGTGCCCAGCAATCTTTCGCCACACGTCAGGAGGAAAGGCGACCTCTCTGCGATCCTGCAATCCGATCCTGCGCTTGCAAAGGGCAGCTTGCTTGGAGGTCATTGCTTGAGGGGAGCTGTGAAGAGAGCGCAGAACAGCTATTGTGTTCTCAGTGCTTTTAAAGACAAGGTAGATCACAAACAATGCACAGGTCTGTCAAAATTGTTTGGCAAGATGCGAACAAGGTCAAGTGCCCAATGGGACCCTCACACCTGCAGACGATGTGATGTAGCAGTCTAAGACAAAGCGAAGATTTCCTTGTTGCATCATGATCATGCGTTTCTGCGCAAAGTCAATAAGTAGCGTGGGGATCACCTGATGCTTTCCTGCATCGGAGCTCACGTATGGCTAGGCGCGCCGTTTCAGCCCCTACCTGCTGTTACAGCCATCTGCTCGCTTGCTTGTGATCCTTTCCACGATACTTTGACTTCGATGGAGGTCTTTTTGAGGCCGATGAAGGTTGACTCAAGGTTAACTGAAGCTTGACTCAACCGTTGCCAGTTCTGAATAGGCAAAATTATTTCAAACCTACAAACATATGGATGACAGCTGATGATTCCTTTCTCGACTTGGCAAGCTCTTTCTACATGCCCACTATCTTGAGTGCTTGTCAGGTGCACACTTACGTCATCGGCAAAAGAATCAATCAGGACCGCCTAACAAGGTTCATGAAGATTGGGCATCTCTGCATAGCCCAGTATCCAGCCCACATAGCCCATCTCACACTACACACAGTATCATGCTCTTGAGCCCGCTGGATCCCACCAGAATGCTTGGAAGCTTAGACTGATCGGACTGACTCAATGCCGTATCAAGTGAAATTACAGAATTGTACTCATGAAGATCATCATGAGCATCATCCTTCAAGCTTAAGCCCTCCACTGTCACTACTCAATGACTCAAAGGAATTTATGATACGCTGTACTGCACCATCATGCACATGCAGGCATTGCTCAGTCTTAGTCAAACACTAGCTTCGCTATCTTAATCTGCGCCATGCAAACTGGGCGTCAGGGCCGCACCTGCCCCTGTTGCTACAGTAGGGGCATGCACAGCACTGGCACAGAGACCTTATGTGGACTCTGCCCCTGGCAAGGCCCCACTTATCTACGCTGCACAGCATGAAACCGTTGCGGTCGTCACCCTCTGAGCCTATCTTGATGCCCCGTTCGCCCATGCCCTGACACATGTGCAGGAGAGACAAGCCCTGCAGGTTCTTGTACCCGAAGCAAAACAGGCGAGGGCCACACTCGAGGAAGTCTTGCACCCTGGCAAAACCAATGTCAAGGATGTCCTGGGCCACAAATTCTACAGTATTCCATTCCAAGTGGGCTTCAGGTACATGGATGCGCAAGTCCACACTGCAGTTCAGCACAAGCTCAATGACTTGCAGGAACGATCCGGACAAGACAATCTTCTCACGAGCAACGTTGTTATTGTCATTGGTTCCAATGCTCGATAATATTAGAATTATGCTCTTCAGGCCGCTCGACCCTGTGAGGTATTGTGGCAGCTGTGACGCCTTTGAAATTTGGCAGTCTTCATCAAGGACATGCACAGATTGCAGAGCAGAGGCAAAGCCGCGCCAAATTCCATCGCGCGCGTTGTGCATACTGTGGAAGCGCAGATTCAGCGCTGCGTCTGGCGGGAGTGTGAGGTGCGATGGCACCACATCACACAGCGTCACGTTGTGCAGGAAGCTCAATCCAGCCAGAGCAAGGTGAGGGCACTCTTCAGGTCCCACACCCAACCCATGCCTCAGAAAGAGGCTCTCCAGATTCACCAGCTGGTCAAGGGACTCTGCAGCGCGGCGTATGCCATCGTACACTGTCAGCTGCAGCTACCTCAGCTGTGTCAAGCTGGGCAGAAACTGCAGCCTGTCGAACTCCAGGGCCAGGAACTCGAGCTGCTCGGCCCTGCCCAGCACCCACGAAACGGCGCTGTGGAAGCTTGCCGTGGAGGTATCCTCCAGGACAATTTTCAAGAATTTGCATCGGAGCGCCCTGAGACTGGCCCAGCTGTTGCCAGCGCGCAGCAGAGCGGCTGCTGCAGCCTTGACCTGCTCATCACTCGCTAAGTGCCCTATGTCCATGCTGCGTGCCTCTTGGCCCCTCTTCAGAATCCAAGCAGCTCCTGCAATACCAGGAGCCATGCAGGCAGCATCACCCAAATTGCCATGCCCAAACCTGTGTGCTGAGGAGGTACGGAGTGCTTCTCTTCGTGAGACAGCTGAAACTTTCAGCCAAGCTATTCCTAGCAGTATGGCCAAGCAGTAGATGAGAGGTTCCCTGACTGAAAGGAAAATAAGGTACCTGCAACTCTCTGGAGCGAGGTGAGTTTGATTGGCGTCCAGCTGGAGCTGCCAGGTGGTCTTGCAGGTGCCTGAGACTTGCGCCCACTCGCGCATGCTCATGTGGCTGGCGATGCTGCGCCACACATCAGGTGGAAAGGATGCAGCTGTAATGTTCTGTTTTGTCGCCCTGCGGGACGATGACGGAAGTTCCATTGCAGTCGTACAAAAACCTGCAGCGACATCCAAATTATTGCCCACCCGCAAATCTGATAGTGAGCTTGCAAAAGTCTTGCGTAATTGACCTTGGTTGACATAAAAGGTTACGCTGACAAATCATGATTGTGTCCACGAAAGCAAAGGTGAACACCTCACCCGAAGAATATCAGATCAAGGAGCAAGCATCCGGGGAAATATTGTCCGATAGCACTGATCGTGCAAATAAGCAATCTGCACAACCCAGCATAAAATGAATCAGCGAATTCATTCAGAACCAGTCGAAGAATTTTATATTGGAAGAAATTATATTCTTCCACGTTGATGATCAAGTGCATAAAAATGTTGGATGTATGAGAATGGACAGGATTGTTGCCACTTACATGAGATCAACAGGCTCCTCAAGGGTTGGGATCCCCGAACGCAGGAGGTCCAAAATGCATCTGCGAACGCAATCCCTTTTTTCCTTTGTAGTTCGGGTTTGATTATAGGCTTTTGACTTAAAAGACTCGAGTCAAGGCACGTCTTGGTCAGCTCTCTTGTTGAAAGGTCTCTTTAGGCAACTTGCATGCAAATGTAATAACTGAGAACTTGCCTGGGCAACCCCAGCATCATGCCATATCACACATTACTGTCAACAATTATAAGCCTGCACAAAATGATATCCTGCTTGTTTTGTAATAATGCTGTAGCAACAGCAACAGCTTCCAGCATGAGGAAAGCTTCAAAAATTGTTGACAGAGTGCATACCTCTTTCAAAGTCCTCTCTAGCCTTGAGCCCCGGGCAGTGCATGCACTCGGTACCATGCATGCAAGCTTGCGCAGCAATTGCCACAGGCACTGTTGAGATCACTGATCACTTGGCATAGACTAGTTGCCAAGGATGTTAAAAGATTGATTATATAATCATATATGAGCCTCAATATTTGCCTCATTAGTGGACCAACGCACTGCACAAAATGTGTTTGCAAGTCTGTGGGTCAATTGAGAATGGCTTGATATCACGTCGTGATGGCCAAGTGAAAATATTTAAAAAGGGTCACTTGCAGCATACAACAAGTACACGTAGACCTGATCCTCACACCAAGTATATCCAGCTCAAAAGTATTGGCAATTGGAGGTGTTTCCCAAAAATCAGCATTCACAGCGTCGAGGCTCCAGTCAGCTTTGCCAACCTGACACCCTATGTGCTTATGCCTCGCGCACCGCATCACTAACAGCACTGTCCAGGCAGCTTAGCCTTCTACATCACCAGCAGATCATCCTCCAAACAGTACCTCATGCTGCACAGGCCCCTTGTACAGTGCGCTTCATCAAACATACCATCCTCTGGGTGGGATGGTGTAGTCACGGCCCTTTGTGGCGCCGCGAGTATGCGGCATCAGGGCCGCAGCTGCCTTTGTCGCTGCACTCTGGGCACGCGCCGCAATCGCACAGAGACACCAGCATGGTGTCATCATACGCACTCTCCGAATAGAGGGCGGGAGTGCTGTACAGGGCGCAGCCAGTGGGGTTGTAAGTGTCACAGCATATCTGAATGCCTTGCTCTGCCATGGCTTGGGAAAGGTACATCAGGGCCAGGCCCTGCAGATTTGTATACGCAAAGGAGAATGCTTTGGTGATGAGCAGAAAAAATGATATGTCGTCGAAAGTAACTTCGAGCACATCCATGGATGCAAAGGTCACCACTCCCCATTGCAAGCCCTCGCTGGGAATGTGGATGCGCAATTCGTCAGTGCACTGCAACACGAGGCGGCGAGCCTGCAGCAGCGACTGAGAGAAGTATGCAGGCTCCTCAGGAGCTCCAAACCTCTTCAGCCTCAGTACAATGGTATCCAGCACACTCGGCCCACTCATGAAATCCGGGAGCTCTGAGGCATTTCGCAGACAGCCTGCATCGGTGCGATCGCGCACATGCACAGACTGCAAGAAGTCTACACAGCTGTTCCATACAGCCGCATGCGCATCTTCCATGCTGCGCAGCCGCAGATGCAGCGCTGCACCGGGCGGCAGAGCCAGAGAGGCCGGCACCACATTGCTGAGCTTGACGCTCCGCAGCTGACTCAGGCCAGTTAGGGCGAGGACGGGGCTCTGTACTGGAAACAAGTCGGCGTCCTGCTTGAGGTAGAGCGTCTGCAGGTCTCTGAGGTTGCTGAGTGACTGCCCGAGGTTCCCCATGCCATCATAAATATAAAGCTGCAAGTGCCTGAGCTGTGCCAGGCGTGGCATACAGCGCAGGTTTTTGAGCTCCAGCCTTACGAATCTCAGCCCCTTGGCATTGCAAAGGAGCCAGCAGAGTGCGCTGTGAAACTCTACTGTGGACCCCACGCAGTAATCATCTGGGTTGGTAACTTTGAGCGCTGTGAGACTGGCCCAGCTGTGCCCTGCTTGCAGCAAAGCTGCTGCCACTTCATAGACCCGATCAGCATCCCCCAACTTCCACGTCTCCAGCATGCGTGCCCTCCGCCCCCTCTGCACAAACCATGCCGCTCCTGCAGGACACAAAAATTGGGGATTTTCCCAAGAATAAAACGGCAGTATTGACAGGCAATTTCTTGTACCTGCATGCATGGAGGGACACGCTGCGGCTTTTGAATAGCATGCGCAAGAGAAATATGTGCCAGAGGAAGGACATTGTGTAGATGCAGCGCACCTCCTTCATAGTTTGCCAGGTTGATCTGGTCCAGCTGGAGGTGCCAGGTTGTCTTGCAGGTGCCTGCCACTTGCGCCCACTCAGTCATGCTCAGGTGGCCAGCTATCAGATGCCATACCTCAGGTGGAAATGTACCGGAGGCCAGCTTCTTGGCCCTGCACGCCAATGACGTGCTCTTCAGCGCAGGTGACCAATGCAGTTCCAAGGCACACAATTTCAAAGGGCGTAATCTGTGCATGTGCGGCAAGGGGAGTCTATCGGTACGCTTAATATTCCTCTGATAGTCATGCTGCTAATTGTGATCGATCTTCAATTCTAGGCATAAGTGAGACGCACATGCTATCGATGGTCCAGGAAAAGCGTCTTTGATTGCCGGTTCAGTGTCGGAAGTCTCTGAAACCTAAAAAAAAAGTGGAAACACTTTTAGACAGTCTTTGAAGCGTATGTAAAACCTGAACCTCGCAACAAGAAATATATTGATCAGCACATGTGTTACGATCACGGTTACACAGGCTGTTACGAACGCACCGGTGCATTGTTCAATCAACAAACAACAGCACTCCTAGGTCCGCGACTTATACTTCGGTTGCATGGACAACTCCTACAAGAAATGTGCGGCAATTATTCCAACACTTTTACCTGTACCAGCATTCTCACTCAGTCTTTATCAGGACACCTGCAACGATCCCTGGAGCGGTGGCGTCAGAGTAAGCTTCCTCTATATATTCAATACTTGGATCTTTGATTCTGCATATGCAGTTGGACGCCGGAGTCGAAGCCTGATTGCATGGTAATGCCCAAACTAGGCTTCAAAGCTCCTCTGACAGGCAGGACATGACTCAACTGAGTGAGCTGGTCAGACTGATCTTTGGTTTCAATACATGCTCTGCGTTCTCTGATATTGAAGCTGATCTCGAAGTTGTAAGCATGAGAAAGATAACCTCTTAAAAAATGACGTCAGGTGTTTTTTAAAACCCATCGGCGCCGCACCAGTGAATCCGCCAGGGAGTCCCTCTGGTGCAGTACAAAAAGTCAAAAATTACATAGCATGCCATACAGTCTCGGATGAACAGTGCGGCGAAAACCTGCCCACATGAATCAGCAATACAACATAATGGCAGAAAATAGAACACAGGCCACAGCTCTGTGGTGTACTTGACTAAATGCAGTACGCCCATGCATGCGGCAGCTTAGCCGTCGCATGCCCAGAACAGTGCAAAGCCATTCTGCACACATCATGCGTATCCAAGCAAGGAAGAGTGCTACCCAATTTCTTATATTTGTCATGGCACCAGAGAATATCAGAGGCCTCTGCGCCATCGCACATCCCACACATATGTACAGCTGCTAGCCTGCACTTGACCCCCGGCCAGCGCAGCTTAGAAATCCCAGGGAAATTCTATGATCAGTACTAGAATGTCAGCCTCAAAGGCGGTCATTGGGCAAGCAATAGTTGAGCAGTCTTGGTTCTTGTCCCAAACGAAGTCCACCCAATATAATATTTCACCATACTCAAGATTAGCAATCCGAGCTCAATATCATCCCCACACAGAAATTCAAAAATGCTTCTAATCGATTGTTCAGCCATACTTAAGCTCGGCAGTCAAGACCATCTACTTGGGCCAGGGACTAAACTATGGAGACTCTCACAGGCGTCCCCAAAATGTACCATTGATCAATTATTTAAGTGACAATCTGATTCTCAGCGTCATGCACCTCACAGGATGCTTGCAATCACCAGTCGCGCTTTGGAAAGCGAGCATCAGGACCCAAGAGGCCCTTGTCGCTGCACCAAGGGCATGCCAGGCACACGCAGACAGGATCAGTGTGTTGCACGAAGCAGTTGTTAAACGGGTAGGGCGTGCTCACACTATGGAACTCACACCCCTCATCATCATGATAATCAGACTCAATTTCAATGCTCCGCTCCCCAATCCCCTGGATGAGTTTCACCATATCCAGGCCCTGCAGGTGCCTGTAAGCAAAAGAGAACGCTGCGCAGGAGTCTAGAAAGTCCCCAACGCTGTCAAAGGTCATGTTGAGAGTGCCCCCGCACATAAACTTTGCGACGTGCCAGGGCAATTTGCCGGCCGGCACGTGGGCGCACAAGTCCTCTGTGCACTGCAGCACCAGCCGAAACGACTGCAGCAGCGCCCCACAGATCTCTATGTGGTTGTCGGGCGCCCCCCAGCTTTTCAGATTCAAAATCACAGTGATGCACTCCTCGTGGGGGCCCCTGAGGCAGGTGAGGAATCCTGGAATGTCCGACGGCTGGGCAATGCAGCCGCCATCTTCTACGTCGACTATGTACACAGACTGCATGGCGGGCGCCAGCGGCAGCCAGACATCCTGCCGAGCGTCCTCCATGCTCAGGAAGAACAGATGCAGCGCTGCGCCATGTGGCAGGCTCATAGAGGCCGGCACTACGTCGCGCATCATGACGCTCTGCAGGTGGGGGCAGCCGGCGAGGGGTAGGTGCGGCCGCGCGTCCGAACCCAGCCCCACACCTTGCTCCAGGAAGATCGTCTGGAGATTCACCAGGTTCCCCAGGGACTCTGACAGCTGGTGGATCCCCCCTGCCACTGTCAGCTGCAGGTGCCTGAGCTGTACCAGGTGCGGCATGAAGCGCAGCCGATCCAATTCAATGCGGAGAAATGTCAGCTTCTTTGCGTTGCCCAGGAGCCAGGTCACCGCGCTGTGGAAGCTGACCTTGGAGCCGTTGGGGAAGCTTCCGGTGCTGACCACTTTGAGCGCCTTGAGATTGGTCCAGCGGTTGTCTCCCTGTAAAACTACGGCTGCGGCGGCATTGACCTGGTCACCGTCCCCCAACTGCCCCAGCTCCAGCCTGACTGCCTTGTGCCCCCTCTTCACAATCCATGCCGCCCCTGCCGATGCAGTCGCACTCCGAGTGAGATTCTGCTTCTTTTCCACCCTTTCCATCAGGCATGCACGTTCAAAGCAATGTCCTAGCTATGAGTACAGATTAGTGTACACTTCTGCACACTTTACTAGATGCTGTGCCCCATTCTGCTCCTGGAGGGGTGAGTTCGTTTTGCCGGGAAGAAGAGCGCCATGCGAAGATCAAGTAATCTGAATTGCACCTGCGGCCTTCTCCAGCACGGTCAGGTGGACCTCGTCCAGCTGGAGGTGCCAGGTAGTCTTGCATGTGCCAGACACCTGAGCCCACTCGGCCATGCTCATGTGCCTAGCAATTAGCTGCCAGACTTCTGATGGGAATGTTGCGGCCTTGCTGGGCTGATGGATGGTCCTGCATGGAAGTCAACATGCTTTTCAGCTTATGATCAGCACCTCTCGCGTACGTTTGATCGTGGGTACACAAATGCATCAACTCAAAATATGTGCAAGCATATAGCCAGTGGTGAACAAAGAAAAGGCAGGACTGTGGGGAGCCTCTTGACATGTCGGGGTGCACTCACATTGTAACTTGAAGCGTTCAAAGAATAAGCCTTTAATATTTCTCCATGTAAGTGATTGTCCACCGCCTGCAGGTCGTAGATTCGTCAACAAGTAAAAAGAAGGTTTTGTCACATCCAATGCCTGAGGGTTACAAGCAGGATCTCTTCCCACCTGTGATTACTTTTGGTCGTACAGACGGTCGTACAATACAAATTTATATAAGCAAGCTGCGTTCGGGCTTTTCTTTAGCGTTGAAGACTGGCACCTGTTCAACCAACCAGATCCCTTCTCAATTCATCCTGAGTAGGCATGTGTTGACCTGCACAGACCGGTGTGCAACTGAACAAAGCAACGAGGCGTAAGTACCTAAAGTAGATCTGGTTGGACAGGAAGTCTCAGCAGCACAGTCTTGGCCACCATCAAGGTTGTCGTCAAATGGCCCCTGTCGGAGCAGATCAAGCCCTAATAGGCAATGCGCAGGCATGCCCAAACTAGGCAGCTGCTTTGTTCTTGCCGAGGACAGCTTCTCACCCTGTCGAAGCTGCAAACAACTCGATCGTAATGAGTCCGTGACGCTCTCCAGGCCCCGAAGAACGCTCCCTTCGTGCGGTGCCCTGCTCTGCGACGGCTGCTGGATGCTCCTTTGCAAGATGTATTCCTTGAAACGTTGCTGCAGATGCCGCGTTCGGCCGTGCCCCATGGCTGATAGGGCTGCCAGCAGTGGTTGGATATGCGTCCACAATCATCGATGTCATTCTGGCAGGTGAAACAACTTTGAAGATGTTGTAAATACTTCATTCCGTCCACCAAGCGTAGAATATAGAGCACGAGCATTCCGCTGCTTCACCCCTTGATGGCGGCAAACTCACGCTCTGTAGCGCTATTCTTCCCCAAGACTTCTCTGGAAACAATTGTGTTTCCGACTCCTTTGCTATTATTGCTTGTGCTTCTTGTGGCCTAGTTTTAAGGTTATGTGAGAACAAACCAACACCTGGCACATCCACCAGGATTTGCCATATATTACTAAGCATTACTTAAATTCTATAAATGGACGATCATGGAAACTTCAGGTGCCCCACGAAAGAGCCTTCACAGGGTTTACAGCAGTGCCTAGAATCTTTTTCGCAGAGACATGTACATGATGATATCGATATCTGCATAACAATATTGTTGTGTTCATGCATTTGCATGGCCCGACCAACGCGCGGCGCGCCGATCCCGGATCCACTGGTGCCGGGCCGATCGATCCACAGTGTGCAATCACCCAGAATTGCAATGCTCTAAGTGACAGTGGCGGTAGCAAAAGTTTAATGGATGCATTATAAAAATAATATAGAATGGTGAAATTGCAAAGCTTCACCTAAGTGCTCAATATCGAAACCAGTATCTCAGCCTGAGACCTGAGATAGGCTATGCGGCATGAAAGTCATGACCATTGTGAAGCACGGTGCTGCATCACACGAAGAACTCTCTGCCATCAGAGATGATCTTCAAAGAAGCACCCCCGTGACTGCAGGCACAACACTGCATCCACATGACCCTCGATTTTCACATCTTTTGATAGTGTGCTTATCATAAGGCTTTCTGTGCCAAGAAGCAAGGTGCGTCCTGCAGGCAACTAGCATTTAAGGCCTGGTTATCAACGTGCCTGTATCCGAAAGAAAATGCTGGGCAAGACCTGGGAAAATCGCCCGCGCTCTTAAAAGAGATCTCAAGATTTCCGCCATTGACAAACTTGACAAGATTCCATGGCAAATTTCCAGCGGGCACTTTAGTGCGCAATTCAACCCTAAATGCAAGTCACATATCAAGAGTGGCGGACCCCTGGAAGAGCTCATAATTGAGCACCTTTCCTATCCTGTTCAAATATTGTCATCAATAGCAGGCCTAGGCGATCTTGTGGGGCAGCTCATCAAGTCCCAAGTAGGGCTTCTGAGAAAGACTCATACTCATGCTCCTGAAAGGACCTGGATAGATATTTTCTGCTCTCCTGTGTAGGAGAGCAGAGTCAAATAGATAAACTGAAGGAGATGTTTGAGTCCGCATGACACGCTTCCCATGCAGGATCACCTCTATTCAGGCGCCATGCTCTTTGATAAGTTTTGAACCTCTTTCTCAATACGATCGTCTCACCGTCGAGTATTCCGTCGATTCTCTGCGGCTCCAATTTGTTCCACAAAATGCATGCAAGCAAGGCAATCTCCCAGATGATCACAGGACAACTTCCATATGCATGCACGTGCCTGCTGCCATGCTTGCCTTGTACATTCTTCTTCCCAGAATTCGTTGAAACGGCAAGTTTTTCTACATCTCTTTCACTATTTCAGGACTCGTTACTCGGCGGCCGATTCGTCCATTTAAGTTGTCTATACACATCAAATGGCGACTTCGCCTTTAGGAGTCAGGAAAGACGCCTCGTCCTGAGCGTGTTCCTCTCGAGATTTCGAGACTTGTTTTCGTTGGCAATCATTGCCAGTCAATGGCAAAGTGGGCTGAAGCCGATCTTTAGAACTGCGATCTGAAGCACAACACTGGGAGGGGTACAGCTAAGCATACTCCACTCATAAGTGTGCACCTTCCCATCCAATATTATACCTAAGGGTCCCTTGAAATGTGCAAACCAGTTTCCAGTGCAGATCATCCAGACATGCTCCCAATGTCTAAAGTATGCCATAACAGCAACCCCTGAGTGTAGCCTTGGGCCATGTCAGAAAATAGCATGTATGCACCGGTCAGACATCACCACACCGAGTCTAAAATTTCGCGCAGATTTCGCGACCCTGAGTGTATGTACCCTGAACAAAGACTTGCGTCAACAATCAGTGACGGCTGTGCAGGCTTAAGGACATGCGTACGAGCAACGCTACACCGCCACAGGAGGTCTGGCAAAAGATTGTCAGCCATTTGGGGGTGCGAGATTGGGCCCAGGTGTCAGGCACCTGCAAGGCTACCTGGAACATGGAGCTGCAAGACGTTCGAATCTCTGGGTGTGATCGTTTGGGCAATGCAGGTAAAGCACAGCAGTCCTGGAACGTTCTTTGGTATGTGAATTCTCTGCTGCTGTCCCATTGAGAAATACTGATGGCAGCGGGTTTCTTACGGTCTTGCTCGCATGTGTGCCTGTGCACAGGGGTTGCATGGCTGCTGAAGAGGGCGCAACATGCGCGCACACTGTTGATAGGGGAGCTGTTTGGCGAGGCGCTGCAGGACTTTGCTCTTGGGCTCCTGCAGTCGCCGCACTCTTTCACCAACCTTGCTGCGCTCTCTCTCAACCGCGAGGACAACTACCGGCACAAGCGCACCCACGAAGAGGCAGAGGCACTGCTCATGATGTGGACATGGCTTGCGGGCCAGGCTCGACAGCTCCAATACCTCAACCTGACGCTGATACAGCTCAAGGGCCTGCCTCGCTTACCGCAGCTGAAGCACCTGCAGCTGCACCTTAAAAACGGCGACTGCCGCCGAGTGGCGGGGTGCATGACTGATGCCCTGCCCAGCCTGCAAACGCTGCACATCATCTGCCACAATGACAGCCAGGACGACGCGCCTGAATTGCTGCTCGCTGCCATGACTCAGCTGCGGAGCTTGGCACTGCGCGGTGTCCTGCCGGCCTCGCTAGCCCTTCCCGAGAGCACACAGTTGCATGTGCGCGTGCATGACATTTACGCTGCAAGGCACCCAATCTGGATCAGCCTATTGCCCCACCTGCGCACCTTTCACATAGACATGCAGAAGGAGGACAGTTCCTTCGATGCCGAAGAGAACATCCCCCAGTTCCTGTTCGGGCCAAGCAGTCTTGAGACGCTCATAGTGTCAGTCAGTGGGTTTGGGACCGTCAAAGCTCCCATCAAGCTGCGTGGAAGCTTCCTGGAAGTTGAGCGGCTGGGCATTGACACACTCGATGACATCCATGTGGAGGTGCCAACTGGGCATGGCTGGCGGCTGGTCAACTTCCACACCTGTAAAAGCCTCGGCATCCGGCTGCACGATATGGAGAATTTTGTGGATAATCGTCCTGAGTTCTCTTTCCAATTTACAACGCTGCAAGGCATGGGCGTGATGCTTCTGACCAGATACATGGCTGAGAGGGGGGTAGACTGGGATTGGTATGACTCTAACATCAGTTATTATGCGGAATGCTATGTGCACAGTCCCTCAGATAATGCGCACGACTTGCTCTATTTACCTGCGAATTTTGAGCGGCACAACCTATTCTACCTGTGCCGATGCCAGGCGTGCTGGTTCTGCTGCAGCCCCTGGATGGCATTGAAAGCCACTGGAGTCGACAGCATCAAGGAGAGGTTGATCAAGTGGTCATGATGTGAGCTGAAGGCAGTATGCATAGTGGTGATTCCATTCATTCTTGGGTGCTGAGGTGCGCCAGGATCAATGCTAAGGATTCATGATTTTTGGTCACATGAGGGTATAAGCCTTGACAAGCCTGGACTTGCTGACCTTCACGAGCTTTAGTGCATGATATCACTTCAACTTGAAATCCTCAAAATGTGGTGTTGACACCACATGAATCAATGGATCAATTTTGGTACAGAGTGGTGTATTGAATGTGTTACATACTTATCATTTGCGCAAGAAACTTATGATACTCACAGCTGAACAGGGGAGCCTATAGCTATCGTAGAAGTTGACCGACATCGTGATGCGCTGCCGGTTGATTGGTGCCGAATGTTAGTTTGCTGTGCGAGAAAATCCAGGCCAGCAAAATTTGTCTAGACTACCTTCCTATCAGCAGGCTTGTATATAGTTGCCTTGTACTTTGGACAGCTATCATTGCGTTTGAGGGAAGTCTCTCGTAACAATAGAGACGCAGGGCATATGATCCTCAGTCAATTCACCGGCTTTGCATGGCTTTAGAGGACTGGGCATCTCATGCATGACTTGCATTCTTCAATGTTGCTACAAGTCCGATGACCTTCAATCTCATCCACAAAATTATGGTGACATGAAATTAGCCCGAGTATTCCTGCATGGTTATTTATATCTTGTTGCATACCAGATCCTCCCAGAACTTTGGACCCCCGGAGTCCCAGAACCAGGGCCCTTTACAAAATACCTGACATGCCCCACTACTAGGCTACTCCACCCAACCAACTCTTTCGTCTGTGCTGTGCAATTGCCCACGTCATTACAAGTCTGGCAGCTAAGCTGCTACTATTTCCTCCAGGATGGGCACGCTGGACAGTGTTTTGTCCACAGCGTTCTGAATGCGCGCGCGCAGCTCCGCCGAGGCAAACTTGCCGGTGACCTCCGCCCCGAAGGAGTACACCAGCACCTTCCGCGCAGTTGCCGCGTCCACTCCCCTCGCCCTGCATGTATGCGGCAGCTGTCAGGAGCCGGGTCCTCACACCGCGTTCCAGTGCTTGATTTGCCATCCCATTCTGGGATTTGCCACTTCATTCAACAACGAAGAAATCGCTGGCTGATTTTGAGGCACAGTTGCTCCAAGAGACAACACTCTCAGGAAGGACAGTTGAGACATGCTGCGAGGAGCTGCTGCTAGTGATTCATACAAGCTAGAACTCACAAGAGGAAATGACTATGGGCTCCTAGACCCATCTAAACCTGCCTGTGAATTTGATTTCGGTGAGCCCCAGCTCACCTGCTTTCACCACATCACTGAGGCAACACATCAACTCATCAAAATGTTTATTAACAAAATCCTTCCCTTCATTCTCACTGCTGGCCCTCCTTCTGCCTTGACGTTCGCATTCCTTCTCCTCTAGATTGTACAGGTCAATCCAAGGAACACATAAAAGAGCGCGCGCGTCACACCGGAAGTAGAAGAGCTGGGACTCCTCCAGGTCGCTGACAGCGCAGCCGTGCGTGCACTTGACATCATCCGCCACAATCTGCAGATTGGGCTTCACATTCACCGTCGCACGCGGCACCAGCAACAAGTTGCGGCTGAGCTGCCCGGCGTCGGTCTTTTGCGCTTTTTGCTCCACCTTCACCGCTCCGTCAAACACGCCGCGGCCGCGCCCGGCCGCCACAATGCACCTGCGCTCAAATATACTCACAATTAGTGATTGCTTACCTCGTCCACAGAATTTGGATGATGGGAAGGATGTCGACAGGAAGACATGTCGTTGACCTTATCAGCTCGGCCCCAGACAGGAAAATCCTTGGCAAGGCCAACAACACCAGATTTCTGCCTCCGCAAGGCATCCAGAAGGTATAAGGGAACAAGCTGAGCGAAGTTGTCGACGGCTGCAGTTGTAAGCGCCTGCGGCCTTGGCCTTTCCATGTAGAGCCTCACTGTTGACCACCAGCTCATTGCCAGGATATGTGGTGAGAGTACTTGAGGGTACTTGTGCTAATGTGCCCTGATGAGAAAAGGGCGCGCGTACTTGTGGAGCTGGTTGGCGGTGCCGCGCGGGTGCTCCAGGCGCAGCTTGGAGTGCAGGTCGTGCAGCTGCTCATCACCGCACAGCAAAAAGCTGCCCATCTCCGTCTGTGTCTCCTCGCCAATCTGCGCATACAAAATGGGTGTCAATCTGGTTGGCACAAGCCGCTTAATGAAAGCGGCAGCGTGGCTTTTAAAAGGAGTTTGCGGAAAGATGGTATGAGCATGGCAACCTATTGCCACACGCAAAAAGGAGCCTACGAAGACAAAGGAAGAGGATGCCCGAGTCAGAAAGATAGCGGTGGAAGGAGAAACCCTCTGCCTGCTAAAGCATTGGCCCGTTGTCCAGCCACTGGGCAGGTTGACAGCGGAAACCTCAATTAGACCCATGTGCAGCTCAGGACTTTTGCATTGCGCATGGTTGAAGAGTCATGCATGCGCACAGATGAAGAGCATGAACATGCACCTGTTCAATGAAGAGGTCTTGCCGAGTCAGCCGGCCGCCCAGGCGCGCCTCTGTGAGCTTGTAGCTGCTCTGCGCCGCCTGTCTCACCAGCGTTCCCTTCATGTGCAGTGCCCGCCGTCCCTCCAGCGCCACATACCTGCATCCAGGGCATTCAAAGTAAGCTGCTTGACTTTTAATTTGCATTCAAAATGGGAGCTCTAAGCGCATTTGTGCACCAACCAGCCTCGAGATTGCAGCGCAACAGGTGCTCACGAGTTGGAAATAGTGCTGCCGTAGAATTTGTCAGTGCAAACTGTACCACCTGCTTCACTGTTTGGCCATTGCTATCTGATCTCCTGCAGTTCACCAGAGTTTGCCTTCTGATAACCAAACATCAAGAAATCATGGACTGAAAGAAGACAAGAAGTAAGCAAAGCTAAACCAGCTCACCCATGTTTGAGCTGCGCGCGATCTGCAAGGTTGATCTCTGCAACCGCGTTGGTGAAGTGCGGTTCGGCGCCCTTTGCGGGCCCTACAAACTCCTCGACGACCTCGGCGGATGAATCAGCGCCCAGCGTGCACAGCAGCCGCGGCGCCACCACATTGCTCGCGCCTGGACAGGCATCCCCACAGCAAAATCAGTATCAGGCTTACAGCTTGGCTTGCAATCCCACTGTTCCAGAACGTCACTCCCGCTGTGATCGCTCTCACGAGTACTGTCCCAATAACCAGGACAATACTCCTGAAGCATGAGCATGATCAAAATGTAACTGCACCTATTCCTGAAGCATGGCGTTCTACTTCGCATTCCTCCTCCTCACTCCCCAACAGCCAACTATTCTAAACCTTGTCCATCGTGAATTCGGCAGATCTTCCCAAGTCGGACCTGAGGTGATGTAGAGGACGTGGATGGGCCCCTCCACAGAGACGCCCTCTGGCACATCAATGCATAGCACATCCTCAGCTGTCGCGCCGTTGATCAGCGCAAAGGGGCTGCCCCTGAGCCGCGCCTGCTTCCCCTGCACGCGCACAGTTGAAAGTTTTGGGCATGCAACCACTGTGAGTCTCCCATAGATAGCACTGCAGAACCTGATCCAAAATTTCTGCGCCAGAGTACTAAATGTTGTTTATGCTATGTAATGTCTCTGATGAATATTGTGCTCACCAGGTGCTGTGCTGCTGGGAGTGCTGGGGCGTCCCGCAGGCTGCCAACAAACACCTGCACAGCAGAATTACAAAACCAGCATCTGCATTGGTCCAAGAGGCATTATATCGGGGTAAAAAGGCTTGACGAATACAAGAAAATACTAGCAAAGATCTGCATCATGTGTAAAGCGCACCCTCATTATTGTTGACTTGAGGCGGATAATGGGCAATGTACAGGCTTCGTTACCCCTGCTTCCCATTCTCATCACAGATAATACAAAGTCGGTTCCACGGCGCACCTGCTGAGGTAAGCGGTCTGTGTCGCTGAGCTGGCGTGCCACCACACCGTCAATGACCACCACCCTTGCTACAGCCTCCTTAAGGGGAGATGCCTCCACCAGCGCTGCAATCGCATCGCCTGGCAGCACAGTCGCAGAGGCCGCCACCTGCACATGATCACTTACTTCCTCACTTCTACTGTGATAGTTCCTGCAACGTGGATGCTATCTCAGGCATCATGCAATAGATCATGTTCAGGAGCAGTCAAGCGTCCACTGTCTCAAATAAGCAGATCCGGAAATGTGCGTCCGATTGGCAATGCTGTGCAGGTTGGAGGACAGACATTACACAAGCAGACGCCGAGGTATTTCACAGAACACAGAATAGCTCGAGCTCGCAGGTCAGCAAGTGGTCCATGTGGGAACAAACATGTTGAGGCACCTGTGGTTCAAGCTGCAGGATGGGGGCTATGTCTGTGAAGCGGTACTCCTCATTGCGCGTGGTGGGCATGCGTTGCGAGCGCAGCGCCACAGTGCAGTCCATCCTCATCTCTTTCATCCTGCATGGTACATTGGAGCCGCTTACATACATGTGAGTGGCACTTACCCACCAAGCCAATGCATGCATGTCTTCATCACTTGCATGTTTACCTAAAGGGGGTATGCTGTGTCTTACTCTCATGTGTACCGGAAGTCTCATATACAAAGTCAGGTATGAGCATGCACACCGCACAGCAAGTCATGCATGCGTGCACGCTATGTAAGCATTTGGGTCTGCAATAAATGGTTGGAGAGTCTACTCACGGGCCAGGCAGGGTCTGCGCGCTGGCGCTATCCTTCCTGAACGCTGCCAGCGTGCGAGCAATCCAGCCATCCTCTGCCACCACCCCCAGGCTTTCCTGGGGTGCTCCATCCTGGCTTTCTGCGCTGAGGATTGTCTGCAAAATCGGTATTTTGCCATTGCTGTTCCGTGCTTTGCACGATCTGCGGCCCTTTGTGACGTAGCTCTGCCCCCTGGACAGCCCCTGGGGTGACCTGGGCAGACTCTGCCTGCCAGAGCATGACGCTGGCCCTGGCACGAAACGCTGGCCTGCATCGAGCGTAAACAACAATTGAGGAATTGACTATCTAGACCTTGGCATCCTGGCACATCAAGATTGCTGTTGTGCGCTAGGAATCTGAAAGCACAATATTGGAAAGACCTTGCTATTTGGACACAAAGTGCTGGGACACGGCTATTCAATTTGATCAAAGGATTGTCTTCACATGCGAGTGTTAGTACCACCTTGTGTCGCTATAAACGAGCTGCATTGTGCAGGCAAGGCCTGCGCGCACATGGCCTCCATATGCTGCAAAAGCAGGAATTGAGAGGAGAACACAATGCGCGCAACAACTCTTGGTTACTCGAAGAAAGAATTATACTATCAATTTGATATCAGGAACTTGGAGCGGTCTTCAGCCTTCGCAGTGAGTATCAACGCGGATGGGAAGATAGAGCGATAGACTGCTAGCACATATCCTGGGGCGTTCCTGCTCCATTTGGACAATGTCCTCACTTTCCTTCATGGCATTCCTTGTCCAACTCCACTTAAGAATTAGAACCTTCCTGAAGGACAGATGTACGGATCTTAGGCAGCATCGAGTCTTGAAGTTGTTGCTTGTTGCACAAGATCGAAAGTCAATGCACCACCGTTCTTCCTGTTATTTGCTCTCACGATCGTGACATTTTGAGAGAAGACTTCGAGTCTTTGGAAAAAATATACTCTGCTCTGTTTGGAGAGGCCTTGTCTCAAAGCTGGGATAAGGACGCCTCAGGGATGTTTCACGAGACCATTCGGTCCCTCGTTCAAGCGGGAGTCCTTCTCGCGGCTGGTGCATTTGCAAGCAATCTTGGATTCCTTGAAAGAATCGATGCACAGGTGCGCTGCTTGCATCCAAAATTTTCAGGGCCGATAATTATACAAATCATGAGCTGCAGCTTGTGGTCATACAACTGCACCTGACTTGCTTGTGTCTTGCAGCTGGGGCTCAAATTTGCGGCGTACGTCACATTGCCAGCTTTGGCGCTCCAACTCCTGTCAGTCCCGGGTGTGGCCGGTGTTCAGGCGCTGACGATTGTGTCAGTATCAGCGGCCTTCAGCGCATTCCTGGCCCTTCTTGGATGGTGCGCCCAGTCACAGCAGCTGAAAAGCTCTCCTTTGATGTTCTTTGATCTCCATGCAGCAGGCAGTAGCATCCATGAGATATGAGGAAGACTGCGTCCAGCAAGGCTCAGTGAAGAATGTGTACATGCATGCACCTGCAGGCTCATTCATGGCAAAAGAAGGGGCCCAGAGAGAGCGCTACTCACAGGTACTTTGCCCTACTGTATGCACTGCTGCTGATCACACCTCAGAATGCTTGTTGTCTCTATGTCTATGGCAGGCCGGCCCCAATGGTGTGTCACTTCTCCTTTGTGCAGGCTCAGCAGTCGGTGTGGCGCTGGGCACATTTGGGCTGCCATTTGTAGAGGCTGCATTTGGCACAGCCGGCGTCCGCATCGCCTTGCTCTGGGACCTTGCTAATGTCGTGGCAGGTGCGCAATCATCCCTGCAATTTGTACATGGTGTGAGGCCTGCCCAATCTGCATATCAAAGAGCAGATGCTGACTCTCACAATCCCTGTTGGTTTCTGGTGATGGGTGAAAGCCGTGAAACCTGGCACTGCACATAGCACTGAAGGTCGGTGCTTTGTCTCCTTTGCGAGCTTGATTTTGGACATGCACGATGTGTGAATCTGTAGCTGAACTCGTCCTTTTTACAGCTTGAACTAGCGTTCGACCTGCTGAATATGCACATTGAATTGAAAATTCTATACAGTGCAAGTACACAACCTGCTGAGCATGTACCAACATGTGCGCGCATGCAGTTTGCGGGCTGGCATACCTGGTGTTTGCGTCCGGAGGATCGCCACCGCCGACGCTGTACGAGCACGCGGATGGGGGAACCTACAGGGGGCAGTGGCGGGGAAATAAGAAGCAGGGTTTGGGGGTCTATGTGTACCCCGGGGGTGGGCGCTACGAGGGCATGTGGCGCGACAACATGAAGCATGGCTATGGGGTGTACGCCTTCCCAAAGGTGAAAATTTGAACACAGAGGGCTTTGTTATGTTTATTCAGAGTCTTGAAGTAGGCACAGGGAGTCAACATGGGGCCAAACGGGAGGAATACTAATATTGATAGATATTCATGCCTTGAGCTTATGAGCAGTCTTTTAGATGCATGGTCCATCCGCATTGGGTGCTTCATGACTGTACGGACCATGCTCTCACTCAAATTGCTCATAAGCTAGAGGGCAAAGGTTGCATGGGTGTTGGTAGATACGCTACGATGTATCGAGGTCATGCTCTGAAATTATGAGCAGCCATACAGGTGCCTGGTCCATCCACAGTAGGTGGGTGGTATTTGTGTGGATCATGCACCTGTCTGTCAGCTCATGAGTTCGAGCACAATGGCCGATCGAGCATTCATGCATGCTCAACTTCCTTTGCATGATACTCAATTAGTGTCATGTCATTCTGCACAGAGACTGCAATCTGTAGATGCAGTGGCATGGGTGAGAGGATACAGTACTCTATAGTCTGAGATTGTTCTATGCACAAGGTCGTTGCCAAGAACGAGTTTGCTATCCACAGGGTGGGTTGTATGAGGGCGAGTGGGTGGCTGGGGAGAGGGAGGGCATGGGTGCACGCCTCATGCGCAATGGAAGCATCAAGGTGCAAATTGCTCTGTCCGCCATGCCCCGGAAAGCCAATCATCTGTTTCAACGCCCTTCCTACTGTGCAGTGTGCTGGCAATTTACGAAAGATAGTCGTTGTCTTCTGAGCACAGGCGGGTCGGTGGGGCACGGCAAAGCTGGAGAAGCAAATGGATCCATTGGACTGCGCCTACGCAGTCAATGCAGCGCAGAGGGCGGCACAGGCGGCGCGGAGGTGCGAAAAACACTCTCTCAGGCAGAATTGTGCCTACTTCTGGAACACCCTCTGTTCCCAAACGCTGTTTTGAATGTGCTGACATGTGTTGCATGGTGTTTTGAGCCAACACAAAGAAGTTTGAGAGGAATTTCCCTGTTGTGCAGGGTGAAGGTGGGCGGCGGCAAAATGGAAGATGTGTTGATGAATGTGGCGATGCAGCCGTTTGTATGGGCTAGCGCCGCCGCTCTGTGGCTCAGCTACTCTGGCTCTCCCCTGCCCGCCCTGGTGCGCTTCACCTATTCTACTGTTTGCAAACCTGGGATCTCGCTGTGCATCCTCAGCCCGAACCTCTGGCAATCATAGCACCTGCAGAGAAGGTAGCTTGAGCCACGGAACGCATCATCACAAAGATAGACTTTAGCAGATGACACTAAGATTTTTTGAGCAGCATGAACAAAGCTGCAACACTCACTTCCTTCATTCAAAGACGTTCCCATTTGATTCCGCCCTTCATGCAGGCATGACCTCGTTTGCTTCAACTCCTACCAGACGAGTTGTCAGCAATTCCTGCAAGATGATATGGCCTGAAATGTCAAGAGGGATGGTGGTGGTACAGGTGGTTGCTGTGAGTGGGACATTGGCCAGCGCACACCTGCCGCTGGTGCTGCTCTGCTCTGGGGCCCTGCTCGCTGCACCGCACCCCAAAGTCCTGCAGGTTGGTGCATGACTGCTCTTTCTAGGCTTCGAATGCTCTATGCCCCATCTTGTCCTACATGTGTACGATTCAACCCATGCACAGTCACAGGGCTTTTCATCCAGAGACTCAGCGCTTTTGTGTCTGTTGTTAAGATTTCAGCGGCCGTCAAGTCACCTGCATATATCAGCTGCAGATACTAGGAATGTAATAATGGCTGCAGGGTGCTGCGTTTCTCACAGAACGCATGCATGCATGCATCTCACCATGCATCTCACCATGCATGCATGCATCTCACCATGCATGTCCTGCAGGTGAAGGACACTGCTGCTGTCCTCCTCATGCGGTACGTGTCGCCGCTGCTGCTTGCCGCTGCGGCCGCTCTTGTGTCCCCGTCCCACTCTTTGTTGGCCGCGGTCGCTGCCATCTGTGCCCTTTCACCCGCTCCATATGCGGTAAGCCTTTCATCGTGAGCTAGAGGAAGCAAGTTGCCTGTCCTGCTCCACGTGCAGGCTGCCTTCAACTCCCTCGTTTGATGCCCAAAACAGGTTGTCTGGTCCAGAATACTTCCTGGAACTAGGCTAGCCGCTGCAAGACATGCAAGGAGCCGCAAAGCTACCTGTTTCGTTCCTGATGACTCCGGTGAAACTTGGAATCTGATGTGTCTTCTGTCCTGCAACCTGCAGTTGGTGGACTCCGCGCGTGAGGCGCGCCTGAACGACAGCTTTGCAGCTGCGCTGGCACCGCTGTCATCGATGACATCAGCGATTCTCATGGCTCTGCTGGCCCTCCTCGCCTCCTCACAGGTGCCCCTTTCCATTCCTTAGATTCTGTTTGTTGCCTTGACACAAAATTTTGGGTCCACAGGGATTCTAAATTCAGATATCTTCAAGGTCCTCATGGCCACAATTGCAGTGTGCTCTCTGTCCAGAACATTGTGGTTAGGCACTCAGTCCAGCTGGATGTTGCATGTTTCCTTTATCTCCTTGCAGGTCCCCCCACCGCTGACCACCGCTGAGGCCGCCCTGCCACCGCTGGTTCCCCCGGTGCCCTTTGCCGCTGCCGCCGCGGCCCTGGCTGCTGCGGTGTCTGTCGCTGCGTTCGTGTATGTGCGGCTGGCTGGACGGACCAGGTGCCTGGCTTGTCCCCTGCTGCACCCATTGCAGGCTCTTCTTGTATATAATCTGTTCAAGCCGCGCATTGTCCTTGTTTACGTGGCGGTGCGGGGTATGACAGCGTCATATTTTGTGGTTTCCCAGCAATATGTGCATTAGTGATCGTTACTACGCAAATCTGGCCGGCAAACATATGGAGCGGAGCCACATGTACCCTCTTATCCAGCAACTGGCATCCGCAGATTGAAGCCACACAAAGTTATCTGCCAGCTTACGTTCGTTCTGAAGTTGAATGCAAAGGAACATGCACTGTTTGCAGGCGTGGCAGTGGAAACAATCCACCAAGGAGCGCCGTGCGGATGACCCTGCAGGCAACGGCCTCGCAGCCCGTGCCACCTGTCACCATCCTGGAACCCCCTTCGCAGGTGACTCGCTGCTTTAACGTGCCTCTAATATGTGCAATGCGGAGGACTATTCTGCTCAAAGCCCAAACTTTATAGACCCCAATCTTTTGACGGACAGCAGAAGCTTGTGATATTAGATTCAATGCTCAAAAATGGCCCGTACACCCACAATCATCAGGCGCTCCCAACAGGTCATCAAAATGGTGTTATAATAATTTATAATGTGCCAAAGAGAGCTGCAATCTGTAGCGTGCACGACACTGCGCAACAAGCCTAAGAAATGCTGAATTGCTGTCTAGCGTTTCTGTCTGCATCCAATACATGAGCTGACTGGCCAACTCACTGGCATTGCAGGAGGTCACATCAGCGCAGGAGGCAGCATCAGATGCTGATGTAAGCGGAGGGGGACCTGCTGAGAGCTTTGTGGGGCAGCTGGGAGTGGATGAACCAGCGGCTGATGTCAGCGCAGAGCCTGATGAGGCAGCACAGCAGGAGAGGCCGGGTGCCCAGAGAGCGGAGGCAGCTTCCAGCGCAGAGGAAGCTGCTACTTCAGATTCAAACTCAGGCGTTGCAGATCAGAGCAGAGGGCGCGGCCGCCGGCCGGGCCGGGGAATGTTCAGAGATGTAGACGAAGATAGTCCAGGAGGTCTTGCTGCATCTGCGGTTGTCAGGAGAGGGTGCTTGCATCAGAAACTGCCTGTGAGGCGGCTGTTTGTGCCTAGAGTATTGCAGCTGAGATGCACTGCAGCCGGCGTGCAAGCGAGGGCTTTGCAGCAGCACACTGGTGTTTGATGGGGTCGGACTGCAGTGCAGATATGAAGAATAATGTGCATTGTTTACTTGTTATCTACAGATACAAACACTAATTCAAAAATATGGCTGATGAGGTATTGAAATGTTAGAAAATATTACCGATCTCCACGTGTGTACAACACTGCCGCCACAAGAAAGGCGGCCTTTCTTGTGGCGGGCCTGCACCTAGCTAGCGTGGTGGTCCCCGCGTTACTGGCAGTATAGTATACTGAGTATACTGCCTTCTCGGCCAGTTTCCATACCAAAATGCTGCGAAAGGGCTTTCTCACCTGTGAAGTGGATCATCACCTCGTTCAGAAACCACAGCTTCGTTCGTTGCACGTGAGCGGACAACAGTATCACGTGCCTATTGTCCCATAAAGCAGACTTTCGGGCCTACAGATCAGTTCTAGAGGCTCGTAGATCTGCTTGGCGTTTTCCTTCTGTCTTGAGTAGCCTTGGAAACCGTGGTAACGCACATAGACTTTCACGGTAGTCAGGCTCCAATCCGCATCTGCTTTCTGCATAGTTTGCAGTTCTTGCGAACATTAAAATAAAGAAAGACAATCCGTGGAAATAAAACAGATTTTTTGAGTATCTCGCATGCGACAGGATAGACTGGCATTACGTGAAACTCAGAGAAGGCTGCAAGCGATCGACTCACCCTTAAGAGGGTAGTTCGAAGTTGGATCACTGACAGTGTCCTCTCTCGCACCTGCCTAGCTTTACTAGAGATCGGCACTCATTGTGAAGTTACCCGCGATAGTCTCGCAGGAGCTGGGTTTCAAGGTCTAGACAAGCGATCGGCGTCCCAGCGGCCCTCCAGATCGAGGCAGGGGCAGTGACTGCTCCCAAAACAGCGCACTGCACTTGGCAGGGCATGGGGATTGTGCGTGTGTGCACCACACCCATTCTTGGCTACCATGCTTTGCAGAGCTTGAGGGCCTGCAGACACTTCAGGCACGCACCTCGCTTGATGGATGCAGTTAATTTAAAGATGACCTGCAGTTAATTTAAAGTTGACCTGCAGCTGTTCACAAGAGAGCTGCACTGTGCTGCAATTGCATGACTCACTGGGCCTTGAAGATGAGGGAAGTTGTCATTGTCACCTCAGAAACATTTGGTTGCTGATGTAAATGGGCAATTGGACATTGCAGGACATGTGCCTACCAGCATAGACAGAAGGTCAACCCAAACAACCAGAGAGGAGATGAGTATGGGCCGCTGTGGCCTGTACCAGTCTCAAGTGATGACTCCCTAGATTCAGCCGACACAGGTACGTTCACCCCTGCACCCTCGCTGAGTAATTGCCCCTGTCGCTATTTTCTGTGAAGACAAGGTGATGAGAAGTGTGTCATGTGGGCCTTTCAGACACGACAGACTTATACGATGACTCATTTACTAGCCCAATCAAGGGGACTCTGTGCGCGGGGAACTATAACCTGATAAGGAAGAGCGCGGATGAGATCAGCAGAACAAGCTCCCGCTTTCCATATCCAGACAGGCATGCTCCCTTACCCAAGGAGTTGCACTCTTATTGAGGCATTCCAGGGATGCAACTTATCAATTTTGGCAGGCCTGTGTCCATAAAGTTGCATGCAATTGCAGATTTTTTTTTTCTGATTGAGGCATTCCAGGGATGCAACTTATTACTTTTGGCAGGCCTACGTACTTGAAGTTGCATGCAATTGCAGGTTTGTTGTGGGGGGCTGTGAAGCGAGCAGCTCGCTCATCCTAGAGGCGCTGATTCCCCAGGTGCTGCCTGAGAGGTTGGAGCGGATACAACAGGTGTGCTGCACCCCTTCTTCACCCATACACGGTGTATCCCATTACATGTCGTTCTTGTTCTTACATCAACAGATGCCATTGTCCGGTACCTTTGACCCTCTAAGATTCCAATATTTGGCCGCAGGTTGCCTCTGACAGATGCCACTCCATCCTCCCAGTTGTAGAAGGTGCAGCTTTTGTTTCCTACTTCTTGTGCAGGTCACAAAGTTGAAGGTTACAGAGTGCCAGATCACACCCAGCTTTCTAAGCGTTGCTCTATGCAGGTCTCATTGACAGGGGCAATGTGGGAGCGCTCTGTCGAACCGCAGACGGTGGGGCACTTTATCTTACTTTCATGAAAAAATCCCAGTTCTGCATGTACCGATCCCACTGATAAATGGCCATGCTTACCAGGTTGCCATTGCTTTGTCCTCCCTCTAATCGTGCGCCTAATTGCAATGGCGCTGCTGCTGTGCAGCCTTGGGATTTGGAGCTGTACAGTGCATAGACAGCAGGTGCGCCAGAGCAGCCTGCATACTCTCACAACCTGCACATGATGCAAAAACAGCAAGCCCAGGCTCTCCCCATGTGAACTTTCTGGTCCTTGCCAGAGATCAGAAATGGTTACTGGCAAGCGAATAAACTGGATGAAGCCTGAGCAGCATCTGGCAATCACTAAATTTGTTAGGCCAGATGACGCAGCTCACGAGAGTGACAGTGCGTGGGCGGTTCTTGTGCTTGCAGCGTGGAGAGGGTGAAGTCTGCGCGGGGCAATCGCACCAGCAAGGGCGCGGAGAAATGGCTGGACGTGCAGCGCACCTGGGGCACTCGCAGGTGTGTTGGAAAGCAACGAACCCCTGAATTTCTAGAGTATATCTGTGCAGTCCTGACAATCTGTAGTATGATCATCACTTGGTGATGCCATGTGGTGCTCTGAGGCTCCCTCCGAGGAACAGTGCAGTTGCTCAGCTCCTCACAGTTAGCTCTGATAAGGAGGAGCAGGGAGACACTCTTTTTGTTGGTCACGTAGCAGTACATGTACTTGCTGGTGTGTCAACTGAAAGTCAGCGCTGCAGACATGCGGAATGTCATCATCCCAAGGATCACTTGGAGTTACGGTTGTAGTCTTTAGGACCCCAAAAAAATATCGATACAAGGGGAATATGAAAACACCCAACAGGTATATTAATCTTGAACCTAAGAAATCGACAATGCAGGTGTGTGGAGTACCTGCGTGACTGTGGCTACAGGATATTAGTCACACAGCCGACGGCTGACTCAGTACCGATCGGGGCGATTGACTGGACGCTGCCCACAGCCTTCATCCTGGGCAACGAGGTCAACGGTGCGTATCTATGCTCCGCCCATCACTTGTCAGGTTGGTATATGCATAGGCAGATCACCGGGTGCTGGCATGGCGGTGGTATTGCGTCAAATCATGCTGGCAGGGGCCAATACCTGCAGCTGTCTGGCTGTGGCCAGTCTTCTGCACTGACCAGGTATTTTGTCATAGCGTTCAAGTGCAAGCAAATCAGGATGACAATGGCGCAGGACCCAGTAAGACATCAAAAGCTCAAAGTAACTTGTTCAGAAGAAGAATGCTCATGGGCGTTGGTTGGCCTGTACGCATGTTTTTGCAGGTTGAAATGTTGGAATAACCGCCGTCTTTTAAAAAAACGGGCGCTCATCAATACCGTTACCGCCATGCCTGCAAAGAAGGACTCTCCTTGACTTGCATTTCAATCGCAAACGCTGCAGGGGCATCAGCGGAGGCGATAGAGCTGGCGGACCAGGCAGTTACAGTCCCCATGGCGCACAGCTTCACAGAGTCTTTCAATGTTTCTGTGGCGGCCGCACTCATTCTCAGCGAGGCGCGGCGACAGCGGCTGGAAAAGCTCGGCAGATGCGGCGACCTGAGCCCCGAAGAAACCCAGACTCTGACGGCGATCATGCTGCTGAAGCACAGAGGAGGGAACGCCCTGTCATGGCACCCCCACTGGAAGCAGCACGCTCAGAGGATTGACCAGCAGGCCCTGTCGTATGCCATGTGAGGGCAGTGGAGTGAAAATTTCAGGATAGGTTTGAGATCTGACCCATTATACGCGCTAATGTCAGCAGCCGTACGGAGCAGCAGGCTCTGTTGTGAGCCATCTAAGGCTTGGCTGCAATGCAAGGTGAGAGTGTGAGGATGCGGAAGTGAAAAAAAGTGGTGCAGTGTGATATTGGGATAAGATTAGATGCTGAGCACTCTGTGCACAACTGCAGTGCATATACGACGTTTGTGAAAAATCTAGACAAACTATGGCTTGAAACCTTCCAGTGTGCGCAAGCCGTGCTGCCAGCATGACCTGGAGCTTGTTGAAGCATCCCTGCAGATGAATTGATCAAAGGAAGTGTCTCAGAGCTGCGTACTTGCTCGGGTAGGGCCCTATAGGGCAACAATCACATGCTTGCCTGCTTTTAACATGGCATTGGCACAAAAAATGTTTATCTCACACAGGCAATACTCGTATAGTATGTCAGTATCTGATCCGCGGATTTCAAGACTATCTCGTGATCAGCTTCTGGTGCTCCTCCCTTCTGCACTGACGGCAGCTCAGGCGATTGTTCACGTTCCAACTCCCAACACGATCGTTTGTTGCAGCTTTCCATTCATGCACTTGACCTGTCAGCTCACTGACATGCTGCCACCACACGATGTCATGACTGTAAGCACCATGTTGATCTGGTCGCTTGTCACCGTTGCGCGTGGGATGCCACTGCGCAGCAACCTCCGGCGCCTTCACAGCAATGGAGTTGCACGGGCACACCACACGCCCATAGCAAAAGGGGCAGCCAGCTCCCTCCCGCTTTGCATTGCCAGTGCGGTCACCAATTCGAGCACTCCATTCATGGGCATGGGTGCATCCAGGAGGAGCATTCTTGCGGTCATGGCACACCCACACCGCCTTCTTGCTACTGCCGCTGGTGAGCTTGTCTAGGTCCAGGTGCTCATTCTTGGTGGGGTGCAGCTGCGCAACCAGCTCCGGGTGCTCATCTTTAAGCAGGTCCCGCCTTAAGAAGTTTTTGGCACTATTAACCTGCCCGCACTCTGGACAGCCAGTACCAGCAGCCCTATTGCTGACAGTGGCTAACCATGAGCCATGCTGGGGGCACACCCAAGACACCTTCCTACTGGCCCGCACGCTGATCTGCTCAGGGTCCACATTTTGATTGGCTGCATAATCCCAATGCGCCATCAAGTCAGGCTTTGTGGTTGCCAACGAGCTGCAGGTGCAGACGCGTAGCCCCCAGCAGAAGGGACAGCCGGTTGGGTTGCCTGCCTTTGCGCGGTGTGATATTCTTGCCTCCCACTCATGTGCTTTGCCGCATGACGAGCAGGGCGTTGGGCACAGCCACCAGAATTTGGCAGTGCTTCCTGCAGTGAAGTCTTCGGGCCTCTTCTCGCCGTTCTTGGTGGGGTGCCACTGGCGGGCAAGCTCCGGGTGAGTGACTGCAAGAGAAGGCTTCTTGGGCAGTGGAATCCTCGGTGATGATGCTGATGCTGCATCAAGACGTGAAAGCACATTCAGCCCCGTGTGGCTTGCCTTGCTCCAATTAGGGGTACAGTGATCCAAGAAGGGAGCATGCATGAAATTTCTCTTTTTCTCTTGTTGCTGGCACGCCACACCTGTACAGCTGGTCGTCGTCCTGCTTCTGCATCTGCCTGATCTGAGCGAGAAGCACTTATTCGTTCCCTGGCCTGCAAACGCATGCAAACGTCACGAAAATCACTCCCAATATATTTCACGATTTTCCAGTTCATAATTTTTATAGAAATCGCACCAAGCCGTCGCGGGAATATGGCAGCGGGATGTTCTGTCAATGCCCTGAAATTCAAAGCTGAAAACTCTTATTGAGCAGCATTCTTTGCCTCAGCACATAGCAGTCAACAAGTACAAGCACTACCAGGGATTCCCTTTACGCCGTTCTCCCTTACCCGAGCAAAAGTGGTTCTTGAGATGATGGAGCACGTGGAGCTCATGTGCTGCATGTGACCAGGACTGAGATATTGTATTGAATTCACATCTACGGGTGCGGGTCAACCTCTTTGCGATTGCCCTCTGATTCCGGGTGATGTTAGCACCTGGTGCTTTGATAGTGCCACTGCCTCTACCTATCATTAGCCCAATGTGCACTCAGGCATGTGCGTGCATGGGTCACTATGAGACTGTCGCACAGGGGGAATCAAATGCATCACATGCAATCAAAGACATATGTAGCAGGGTTAATTCTAGACTAAGAAACTGCTTGCCTGACTGGCAGCGACAATGCTACTCAGTGTCCATGGCAAACCTATCACCCTGTGATCACTCATGAGTCTCCATCTGTTTACTTATGCCTGAGGCCAGGTGTGTCATTGTGGTAGTCAGTGCCATGGCAGGAGTGGTCACCAAAGCGGATGACTGCCGCTTCAAGCCTAGAACATTGTGTGTAATGTTGATCAGCAACCAGTAATCCATGTGAGGCAATCACCACATGCCCCCAAATTTCTTGCATGGTCTGCGCACCCCCATTTCTTGTCCTGCTGTTCTATTCCGATTGTGTGCCAGATCCAAAAGTGCTTGCACCGACGTGTCAGCTTCATATTTTCAGTGCTCTCTTCTTCTGAACTTCTCCCTGATCGGGTCATTGTTCTGAAATGTCAGTGAAAGATTTTCAACTAACAGGATTTTCAGCGGGTGATTTTCTGGCCAATGGCAGGCAGCAAGTGGGCAGACAGAGAATCCACACAAGAATTCTTGTAAGTCTTGCTACACAGACTCGCCACAGGGTTGCCAGGTTTTAAGGTGCTACTGATGTGTACAGCCTGCAAATCTCAGAGCTGGAAACTGGTTGTGTTGTGCAGAGTGTGAGGCATGGGTTGTCTATGTGCACTTGATCATTGACAACAGAGTGGACCGCCGTCACCAAGAAGCAATCCGCATATTTGATGTCTTTTTGCTGGCGCTCTCTGCGAAGCAAAGAGGGTAAGATTGCAGGGCATTGCTTGCACAGCAGACGCCCGGAGACCCAGGAGAAATGCCTATCAGGAGGCCTGCTCAAAGTCTTAGCACCGCCCGTGCTGCTAATGGATGGGGCCTTGCCTGGCCACGTGTGGGTCCGATGCAAAAGAGCAAGTGAAGATTCCTCTTTCTCATGAATATGCAAAACTCTGTTGCTGCTGCTGTAAGGGCAATCGTCACGCTAGGTGGCTTCTGACAGAGAGTTTCAGGCGCCATTGCCCGTATTTGGAATTGACACTCTACATGCCGAAGAGGAATACCCTTCCTTGACATCTAGACGATGAAGGGTCTCTGAATATTCTCTTGTACGTGTATTGCGGCCAGGCATTTTTTAGATCATGAGTCAGTGTTGAAAGCTCAATGACTCACACTGAGACAGACATGCGTATGAATGTGCAGGGGATGGAGCGCACAGAGCCCTCGGACGTTGGAACTTCCCATGGATTCCAGGGCCGCTTGACATGTTCCTCTTAGTCAGCATTTACTCCCTCTTCGACCCTGCTCTTCTGCGCTGCGCAGCCAGCAGGTTTTCAAGGTGTGTGGAGCCTTTAAGAGAGGAGCTTGTGAGGCTTGAGAGGTGGGAGCGAGGGGGCCTGTTACCGCGTCTGTTTCCAAGGGAAACCCACCGGGAGATGAGTAGACCAAGACTGGTAACCAAGACTGGTAAAAGCTTTTTCAATTCCCCCTGCCTGGGAATCGGAATTGATGCTAATGGTGGTGGCTGAGTGCAACTGGAGACTGTGAGCGAGATAGTGTTACCATTTTGGAGCCTTGAAACAACTGAGGCCTTCCAATCGCGCTGTGATCTGTGATGTGCCTTTATCAAAGTGTGATGGGTTTCAAAATTTGGTGTGTATATTGGAGCTCTTGAGGTGTGTTTGTGGATGCCATGATCTTGCGCATTGCATTGGCTTTGGCTGATGATAGTCAGGCATCTACGGCGGTTGCATTACAATCTTGAGCATGTACTCTGATGTTGGCGGTCATCTATTGGCACATGTCAGCACTTTCTATCAAGTCAATCAAAATTAAAATATCAATATTGATTAGACCATTCGCAAAAAATCCATCTAGCAATGGCAACATCTTCTCTCATAAAGACATTCAGGCATTTGTAATCACGACAATTTGCAAGCAGAGGCGCACACAGAGGGGAACGGGCTGCTGCTTAGTTCAGACTCTCCTGACTCTTCAATGTCTGCTAACGCAAGTAATGTCTCGCTGAGGAAGTCAAGGCGTACCGGAAAATGCAAGAAACAAGCAGGGAGACATTCCATCCTCTAGAGTCTCCAAATAACCGTGATGGTGGCCAAATGTTGGAGTCTCGGCAATACTCGTTTAGTATGTTAGTATTCTCATCCGCGGATTTCAAGACTATCTCGTGATCAGCTTCAAGTGCTCCTCCCTTCTGCATTGTCCGCAGCTCAGGCGATTGTTCACGTTCCAACTCGCAACACGACCAGCTATTGAAGCTTTCCACTCATGCACTTGACCCGTCAGCTCACTGACATGCTGCCACCACACGATTTTCTGACTGTAAGCACCATGTTGATCTGGTCGTTTGTCACCGTTTCGCGTGGGATGCCACTGTGCGGCAACCTCCGGCGCCTTCACAGCAAGGGAGTTGCATAGGCACACAAGCAGCCCAAAGCAAAATGGGCAGCCAGTGCCCTCACGCTTTGCACTGCCAGTGCGGTCAGAAGCACTCCACTCATGGGCATGGCTGCACCCAGGAGGGGTGTTTTGGCGTTCATGGCACACCCACACCGCCTTCTTTCTACTGCCGCTGGTGAGCTTGTCTAGATCCAGGTGCTCATTCTTGGTGGGGTGCAGCTGCGCAACCAGCTCCGGGTGCTCATCCTTCAGCAGGCCCCGCCTTGAACGGTTTTTGGCACGATTTACCTGCCCGCACTCTGGACAGCCAGTACCAGCAGCCCTTTTGCTGACTTTGGCTAACCATGAGCCATGCTGGGGGCACATCCAGGACACCTTCCTACTGGAGCTGACGCCAATCTGCTCAGGGTCCAGGCTTTCATTGGCTGCATAATCCCAATGCGCCATCAAGTCAGGCTTTGTGGTTGCCAATGAGCTGCAGGTGCAAATGCCTTGCCCACAGCAGAAGGGACAGCCGGTCGGGTTGCCTGCCTTTGCGCGGTGTGATATTCTTGCCTCCCACTCATGTGCTTTGCCGCATGACGAGCAGGGCGTTGGGCACAGCCACCAGAATTTGGCAGTGCTTCCTGCAGTGAAGTCTTCGGGCCTCTTCTCGCCGTTCTTGGTGGGGTGCCACTGGCGGGCAAGCTCCGGGTGAGTGACTGCAAGAGAAGGCTTCTTGGGCAGTGGAATCCTCGGTGATGATGCTGATGCTGCATCAAGACGTGAAAGCACATTCAGCCCTATGTGGCTTGCCTTGCTCCAGTTAGGGGTACAGTGATCCAAAGAAGGGAGAATGCACAAAATTTCTCTTTTTCTCTTGTTGCTGGCATGCCACACCTGTACAGCTGGTCGTCATCCTGCTTCTGCATCTGCCTGATTGAGCGAGAAGCACTTATTCGTTCCCTGGCCTGCAAACGCATGCAAACGTCACAGGAATCATTCCCAATATATTTCACGATTTTCCAGTTCATAATCTTTATAGAAATCGCACCAAGCCGTCGCGGGAATATGGCAGCGGGATGTTCTGTCAATGCCCTGAAATTCAAAGCTGAAAACTCTTATTGAGCAGCATTCTTTGCCTCAGCACATAGCAGTCAACAAGTACAAGCACTACCAGGGATTCCCTTTACGCCGTTCTCCCTTACCCGAGCAAAAGTGGTTCTTGAGATGATGGAGCACGTGGAGCTCATGTGCTGCATGTGACCAGGACTGAGGTACTTTACTGGACCAGATCTACGGGTGCGGGTCGAACTTTGTGCGATTGCCCTCGGATTCCGGGTGATGTAAACATCTGGTGCTTTAATAGTGCCACTGCCTCCACCTCGGCAGGGATGGCCAGGTCATTGAAAATTGGTTGGGGGGGCCTGGACTCTTGTGTGTGCCACCTGCATTTGTCTCAGGGCTGCCTTGAGTGTCCAGGAATTTGTCTCGGGGCTGCAAATTTTTGGATGTGTCCGTTGTTTTCACTGTGAATTGCTTACAAGTGAAGCTCCTGGTCTACTCTGCCCCTTAAGAAGCTTCTCTGAGGAAAGCCTCATCTTCTGGGACACTGGGAACCTCATGAGTGCATAGTGATCACCTAGCACCACCTCAGAAGATTCCTCAGCTTGCTCAATATTTGAGGACACTTCATCATCCTCAACATCTGAAGTCATTAGCATGCTTCCCTCAGATTAAGGTGACCTCGCCCACTATGAAACTCAGGCATGTGCGTGCATGCATATGCCCAGTGGGTCACCATGAGACTGTTGCACAGTGGGGATCAGATGCATTCAATGCATATGCAATCAGACATATGTAGCAGGTTTGATTCTAGACTAAGAAACTGCTTGCCAGACTGGCAGTGACAATTCTACTCAATATCCATGGCAATATCCGGGCTTCACCACAATAGTAATTGCCATCAAGCTACAACGCGTGTGCAAGCACATGCATGCGCATGCATTTGCTGTGTGTTGATGCAACCGCACGATCTGGCCCAGTCTTATGCAACACACTTAAGCTTGCGCCTGCGCAAAGGCTACACGTGTGCACATGAAGTGTTGATCGAGGGCCAATAAAGTGACTCTTGTTGCTCCCGATAAGATACGATTCCACCCTCGTGAAAGTCTGGTCCCATTCTGCCATAATCCAGTGGATTAACAACTTCTCTTCACAGTACACTGCTGGAGCAAGACATGTACGCCCCCTCGGTGTGTCATTTCAGATCCCGATATTGCAATTGAAGGTTTCTAGGCAGCCGACCTGCAGCAATGGCTAACACTACATGGGCTGCTCCAACGATACTTGCGTTCAAGACCTCCTGGACCCTTTGGCGACAACTCACAGTCAGATCCCAATCAATCAAGTCAAAGCGAGAAGTTGAAATTTCAGTTCAAATCTCAGCGTCCCAAACAGGGAGAGCTGGCCTGACCGGTTTGTTGGTGAGACCGGGCAAGAGTCAAGAGACTATTTGATATTTCAATGACGGGTTTAATACCTATCTTTTGATCAGCTTCTGGTGCTCCTCCCTTCTGCACTGACGGCAGCTCAGGCGATTGTTTATGTTCCAAGTCGCCACGCGACCCATTATTGAAGCTCTCCATTCGTGCAATTCACCTGTCAGCTCACTGACATGCTGCCACCACACCATTTCATGACTGTAAGCACCATATTGATCTGGTCGCCTGTCACCATTGCGCGTGGGATGCCACTGCGCGGCAACCTCCGGCGCCTTCACAGCAAGGGAGTTGCATAGGCACACAAGCAGCCCAAAGCACCATGGGCAGCCACTGCCCTCACGCTTTGTCCTGCCAGTGCGATCTCTGATCAGAGCTGTCCACTCATGGGCATGGCTGCACCCAGGAGGGGCGTTTTGGCGTTCATGGCACACCCACACTGCCTTCTTTCTACTGCCGCTGGTGAGCTTGTCTAGATCCAAGTGCTCATTCTCGGTGAGGTGCAGCTGCGCAACCAGCTCTGGGTGCTCATCCTTGAGCAGGCCCCGATTTGATGCATGACATCGTTTGTTCAGATTTGCGCAGTCTGGACAGCCAGTGCCAGCAGCCCTACGCTTGACTGTGGCTAGCCATGAGCCATGAAGGGAACACACCCAGGACACCTTCTTGCTGGAGCTGACGCTGATCTGCTCAGGGTCCAGGCTTTCATTGGCTGCATAATCCCAACGCGCCATCAAGTCAGGCTTTGTGGTTGCCAATGAGCTGCAGGTGCACACGCGTAGGCCCCAGCAGAAGGGACAGCCGGTGGGATTGCCTGCCTTTGCGCGGTTTGATATTCTTGCCTCCCACTCATGTGCTTTGCCGCATGATGAGCAGGGCGTTGGGCACAGCCACACAGCACTGAAGCCAGATCCAGCTCTGAAGTCTTCAGCCCTCTTTCCGCCGTTCTTGATGGGGTGCCATTGGCGGGCAAGCTCCGGGTGAGTGACTGCAAGAGAAGGCTTCTTGGGCAGTGGGATCCTCTGTGACACTGTTCTTGCAGCTGCACCACAAAGAAAAACAGGATCAGGCATTGGCGAGCTGCATTGCGTCAGTCACAAATTTATTGTCCCAATGAAGGGTAGGGTGCATAAGTGACTTTCATTCCCTGGAAGATCATACCTTCACAGCTGGTTATGATCCTGCTGCTGCATCTGCCTGATCTGAGCGAGAAGGATATGCCAGCTCCCTGGCCTGCAAATCCAGACAAAATTTACATCACGGGGAACAAATAGCGTCTGTGTCTTACATTACAACTTCCGTTAAGTAGGAGATTGCACCTAGCCTTCGGGGAAAGGTGCCAGCGGGACGTCCTGTCAAAGTCCGTGAGCTCAATGCTGGATATTTCTTGTTCAGCAACATCTTTAAATCACAACTCACAGATACCTTCAACATATACGGAAGAAGAATCTCCAGTGCGTGGTGCCAGCACCAAAATCTTGTTGCATGAAGAGCATGTGGAGCCCATGTGCTGCATGGTTCAAGTAGTGTTGAAATTTTCTCAAAGAATGCGTGTCACAACATTTGGCGAGTCTCAGGTTGCAGCTGCATAGACATCGGATGCCTTTGAGCCTGCTACCGCTTGCATGGACTTGCGCCAATCAGATCGATTTCACATCTGTACAGATGGCTTTTGCGCACGTGCACTTGAGTGCCCCTGCAGATGCGCAAGTAAATGAAATAGAGGAGTGCCTACACAGACGCAATCCTGTTACAGATCAGACACATGCAGACAAACAGGACACACAGGGCAAACAGCATCACAGTGACAAATGGATAATCATGCCTGGCTCGGTCTGAAGAGGAACACACAGTGAATCAGGGCAAGGCAAAGAACAGGAGAGCAGGCAGACACCAAACACTACCTGCAAGAAGGAGTGGAAAGGCGATCAGCCATGTAGGAAGGCAATCCCATGAGCAAATGCAGCACTCCGAGCCAGGAGCAGATGCTGGTGATGGAAGAGATGTAGAGGGCAGAGGTGCTGGTGATGCCTGGTGATGGTGATGGAGGAGGGCAGGGGATAATATGCAGCAACTGACAGGGAACGCTGATAACAGTCCTAAAAGAGTTGTGGCGGGACCGCCTAAGAGCAGCCTCCCACGCCAGGGAGATCACGAAAGTGCTCCCGTATCAGCAAGAAAAGCCTGTTAGGAGAGAGGCCATACCGCCATGCAAAAGCAGGAGCACGGCGCTCTACTGTACCCCACAAACGCCGGGTAGGATACCCAACATTGATCATGTCTCGGACATACACAGCGGTCCTGTGAGCAAAGTAGCCAGCGTATGTACAGAGCCTGGAAAAACGAGTCATCTGACCTTCCAGCACATTGCGACCCACAGATACCCAAAGCATGCTATCAGGGAAAGGCAATCTAACCGGCGTGACCCGCTCTACAAACTGAGGCTCGGAACGCCTGTCATAGATGTCAGTGGCAAGAGGCATGCGCGGCCCGGGACGGTGAATGTCCAGGTCCATAAAGTGGGCGCACAAACCATCATCCACAGTGGTGCTGGAGAGAACAATTCTTCGAGTGAAGTTTGTGATAGTATTTACAGGCTGACTGTGTCTCGCTTGTACGAGATGCCCATGTGCGGCATGCAGGGAAGTGTTCTTTCTGTCCCTTCCTTCCTTCTGTAAATCTGTAAGGAATTCCATGGATTTATAACTTCCTAAAGTTATTTGAATAATCTGAATGCATAGATTTGCCAGCAGGCACGGTTACATCGCTCCTTGCATCGTGCGAGCAACGATTCATGATAAGATCAAATAGAAACAGTGATTCAGATGTCTCGTCTGCACTCTCAAAACCATTCTTGAACACCTCATCTTCCTCACCTCACCTAACACCCATATTATTCCTCACTCACAAATTTCCAAGGCAGTTCATGCCGCCAGCGGGGTCCTGCAGCACATGCACAGCCTTCAACCAACAATCCTGTGACATAAACATGACAAACGAGAACACCATCACCTATATTTGTTTTGAGCCGGTTGTTGGGCTTCATCAAAGGCACATGCAAGTCTGAAGCCAAGGGCAGACCTTTTCCCAGAACACGATCACGGAAGCTGAATGCACTACCTCATGCTAAAGAGGTACCCGCATCCAGGATGACGCGCTCAAAACAGGCAGTGCCGCAAACTGCTGTTTTCTCTGTAAAGACATCGCCTAAAAAGGAGCATATTCCCCCCGCCAGGCATGTGGACCAGCAGACCTACTGGCAGCCCCTGAGCAGCTGGAATTGTGCCAAACAGGCCAGCTGCTGCTGGCAAAGAGCGAGTCCAATGGCTTCATCAACCACACTTTTATTCATGCTCTCATTATTGCTGAAAAGAGGGGATGCACCTGCGGCGTGGGCTGGGGTGTGCCCGCTCCATGAGCAGCTCTGCAGCCTTGGGGCCCAGGCTCTCGGCAACAACACGCTCTATGACAGGGTGTGGCCCCTCCCCTGGAAGTGGCCGGCGGCTCTGCTGCGTGGCCGGTGCTTCCTGCATGCAACACGCAATTAGACACAAGACACCTTCTATTGATCCTACAGTACTGCTCTTGTTAAGCTCCCTGAAAGAAAGATCAGTTTGCACTCTAAATTGTTAGAAACTCATCTCACAACAGTGCATGATGGCCGCTGGGCCTTTCTCTCAAATCAACCTCTTGAGCCGGCAGCAAGACAGAAGGGCTACTGCACATGACTTCAAGAGTGACAGTGCAGCAGCTTTGGCATATTTGTTGGGTTCAGGGGTTGAATTCCCGGAATCAATTTAGGCAAACGGAGCAACCCAGTGGGTCCACCCACCTCGAGCCGGGCTTGCCGCGGCCGCGCGCAACGCCGCGTCGGTGCGTGACCCCCGGAAACGATCGACGCCCCCGACGGCGCCACCGTCAATTTCTCATTCACCCTCTGCGCAGATCCTTTCGCTCCCTGGTTTCCGCCCCTTCCCACCCCTCTGCTGCCGGCTTCTGAGTGCACATCCCCTCTGTCTCTAGCGCCCAGCTCAGACCATGGGTGATCCATGTCTACCCTTGTGCTCACTGAAGGGACGGTGGCCCCGAACTTTGCCGGTGAGAAGATCAGGCCGCTTCGGCCTTTGACAGGGCTGCAGATCTCCACCACGACTGCGGCGTCCGCTTCGTCACTGCTTAGTCGCAGCCGCCGCTCGACTTCCGCAGCGACGCCGGCGGGAAGAGCACCGGCCGGCGCATGCGCATGGGGATGCGCGCGCGTGGTTGCCTTGGGTGTGTCACCCAGACATGCGTCGGCCGTTGCCGGCCGCGGTGGGTAGCGGCTGCCGAGACCCTGCGCGCTCTTCACCAGTAAGCAGTGTAACACAGGATGCGCACTTTACACAGACGACAAGTTCTAGAACGCACCGTCCTGCAGGAGTGTCGACAAAGTAATTTGTGACAAGAACAATGTGCAGTACTTTCGGATGTGACAAAGCAGGAAACTTCAGACAGCAAGCGCATTACAGTAATCTACCGTACGGCTTGAATGCTACTGCAGGGGCTAAAGAATTTTGACTTCCCTTTCTGGGCACAATCCCGGCGTTTCCACAGGATTGGTCAGTGATAAATGGTCATCGTCTCACTGATCGAAGAAATGATTTTAACATGAGCGCTGACACAACATACCTGCCGGTGATTCAGGCGGCCGAGGCCGATGGCGCGCGAGGAGGGAACAGCCGCGGCGCAGTCAAGGGAGATGAGTCGAGGCAGGGGTTGACAAGGGATGCGCGGCTGCAGGCTGGACGACAGCAGTGCCTTGACATTGTGCACCTCTGCCTCGCGGCGTTCCAGCCGGACCTGGCAGGCTCTAAGCTCATCCTCCCTTGCCGCCACCTGGCGCGCCAGGTCAGCATGGGAATCAGTCATGATCGCTATGCCATGCAGGGAGCAAGGACAGCGACACTAAAAGAGCTTGTGCTCTCGAGAGTTGGCTCCAAAAAAAAGTTGAGGTATCTGCAATAACATAGACTGTGCTGCCTGCTTTGTGGAAAGAGGAGTTCCAATATCCAAATAAAGCCGAGCTGCATTTTGCCCCTCCAGCTTTCTTTGGACTCGTTTTTGTGTGTGTGTTTTGCATAGAGAAACAGGAGCAGCAGGCAAATGATCATTTCCTTGTTATTCCTATGTATCAGTAGGAAGGGGTGCAGCTCACCTCGGCCTCAGAATCCTGCAGGTTGGCCTCAAGCTGCGCCTTTGCACGCAGCACACCCGCCAGCTCCTCTCTCAGACCATCCGCCTCAGTCTGCGCAATCTGCATCACAACAGCACAGCCCAAACCTTCAGCTCAGATTCTATAGCACCAGTCTTCGTGTTGCTCATTGTCACATGGTGCTCCATCAACGGGCATGCTTCCAGCTCTTACATGTCATTTGCACAAGATGAACTTTTCTTCCTCCACCACACTCTGAAACGTGAGTCAGGTCCATCCATGAAAGCTCCATGTTCAATGCCTGGCATAGGGCTATGACTAGCACAACTCCAACGTTGGATTAATTACACATACAAGCTAATTCAACAGACCTGCAGTGAGGTGTGCACGCTGCGCGCGCTAGCTTCCAGCTCGTCCATTTCGCAGCGCGCATCTCGCAGCTGCCGTTCCAATTCAGGCGCTCGAGCCAGCGCCAAATCTAGATCGCCCTGCAGCGCCGCCAGCTCAGCGCTGTGCTGGCCCCGCACCCGTGCCTCTGCCGCCTGCGCAGATACACTTGTCTCGGAAGTGCACACTAATGAGAATTTTGAAAACCTGATCAAGTCTCCTGCTTTTCTTTGCAAGATCAACATGACCTCCTTGCAAGTTTGTGCCAAAGAGGCATGCATTCCCTGCCCTTGCAAAGCACTCTTTTGGAAACCACTCAGGGCTGCACTGTGCTGCTGGGCGGGCTAAATGCTCCCTGAACAAATTGCACCCATAGTACTCTAGCTCAATGCAGCTGCCCATCAGATCTAGTAAGGTGACTTTCTTAAGGCCGATATGATCTAGTAAGTCACCTCTGCGTCTGACAGGCTTTCATGCAGCCGCGCAGTCATGGCCTCAAGATCAGATGTCAGTGCTGCGGCGCGCGCATTCGACTCCTCTGCCGATTTTGTCAGGTCGGCCACCTGGCGCGAGCTAGCGTCCAGGTCAGCGCGCAGTTTCGCCACGTCAGCCTCCAGCGCTGCACGTGCCTCCTCGCTGGCCTGCAAGTGCCAATCCTTGTTCTCAATGGTTGTGGTTCTTTATATTTGCTGTTGTGGTCCTGTTCAAATTTCCACTGTTGCTCGGCACACTCGACTTTCTTCTCCATAACTGAAAGCTTGCAGACCTCTCAGGGCCTCCGAGAGAATGCCAGCAATTGCTTGCCCAAAGGCAACAATCTTGATCATTCCCAGTCTCACCCTATGCTGACTGGAGTCATAGATGATTTGGTACAAAAGGGATTGTATTGGACGGATTAGGTAATGACCGAAAGGCAACGAAGTCAAAGAAAATAAGCGGGTGCATGCTTGCCTTTGCGATCGCGTCCACGCTGGCCTCGGCGGATTCGCAGCGGCGCTCGGCGGTCGCAACGTCATCGCGCAGTGCCGCCACATCAGCCGCCAGCTCATGGCACCTTCCCGCCAGCGCCGCCTTCTCCGCGCGATTCACCTCTAGATGCTTCGCCAGCGCATCGCACCGTGCACCCCCAAGCTCCTGCACACAAATCGCATTATTTATTTAGCTTGGGCAGCCTGCCATCAATCCACAGGTACAGGCTCTGCTGGTCCTGGGACCTATGCTTTGCAGCATTATTTGCTCACAGAAAGAAACACTCTTCTAAGTGCCCTGCTTTTAACAAGACGCCGACCTATGTTGATATGTGCACGATGAACCGCGAGAACACTACTCCTGATCAGAGACACTGTTAAAATGCCCACAAGTGATGAGATTGCAGATTGTACCTGCAAGCTGGCGTTATCACTCGCGATCTCCTTCAGCTTGGCAGACAGTGCACCATTCTCACTGCAGGCGGTTTCTAGGTGAGCAGCCAGCTCCTCGGCGCGCGCCGTAACAGCCGAGATCTCCCGGCCGGCAGCCGCACGCGCAACGTCGGCGTCGGCCGCGGCGGCTGCGTGCTGACTCAGCGCTGACGCGACCGCCTCGCGCGCGTTTTCCAGCTCCAGGCACATGCCTGCATGTGCGGTTATGTCAAGGGGAGACGTCTTGGTACTACCTCGCATGACAAGTATCATCCGCTGCTGATAAGTGTGCGAGAAAGAAGCAAGATGAGACAATTTGTAGGTTGCATTGCACATGTAGAATCCCAGCACTCCCAGCACCAGCCTTGCTGGGTTGACCTCATTAATGTAAGTGCTTTATTGGAACTCAAGGACGTACAGCAAAGGATGCCATTCCTCGGATTTGAGCGTTTCATTTTCAAAAGACTGGAACAGATTTGAGTAGCGCGCCTGCACAGTCGCCTGAGAGCTGCATGTTCTCGTCCTGCGCGGACGCCAGCTCAGCCTCGGCAGCCGCCAGCCTGTCGCGCGCGCCGTGCAGCTGCTGCAGCAGTGATGTAACCTTCTCCTCGTGTTCGTATCCCTTGCGCAATAACTCCTCTGCCGCGGCGTCCAGCTCGGCGTCAAGATCCTCGCGCCGTGCGGCTTCTTCCCGCAGCTGCGCACCGGCTTCCTCCTGGCGCCGCTCGGCTTCCGCCAGCTTCCCGGCGGCTTCCTGCAGCTGCGCGTTCAGCAAGATGATCTGCTGCGCCTGCGCCACGCTCTGCTCCAAGTGTATCTGCTCGCGGCTGCTGTGCTCATTCGCCGCTGCCTGTGTCTTCGCAACCTCCACCTCTAATTCAATCTCCCTCCCTGCTGCCTCTGCCACTTTCTCCTCCAATAGGCTGCACCTCTCAAGCGCGCTGCCGAGCTGTACCGCGGTCTCCCGTGCTGTTACCTCTGCCGCACAGAGTCGCTCCTGCGCCTCGCTCAGGCGCTGTGTGGCGGCATGCAGCGCCTGATCAGCCTCTGTCAGCTGCCGCTGCAGCGCCTCTGCTTCAGCGCGCACAGCTGAGACTGCAAAGTCCGTACAGTCCGCCGCCTCGTCCAGCCGCATCTGCAGCGCGCTCTTCTCCTCGCAGCGCCTTGCCAGCTCCGCAGCCTGGATCGCCTGTGCACATGCACATGGTACAGGACTGAGCAATACATGCTACTTTTTGTGCTGCTGTGGCAGATACAGATGCCCAGCACTGCGTATACCTGCATGACACCGGTGACACCAGCTCTTCAGCATGGGACACTGCTCGACTAGAAAAGACATTCAATGCAATGCTTCAAGGCTGGTGAAGTTGCGCTCACATGCGCGTCGCGCAGAGCGTGCAGGTCGGCCTCCAGCGCGGTGATGCGAGCGCGGCCGGCCGCCACCTCCAGCAGTGCTGCGTCGCGCGCGGCCGCCGCCTCGGCCGCCTCCGCCGCGCCGGCCTCCAGCCGCCATCGGTGCTCCGCCAGATCCGCCGCCGCAGCTTCCCCGGCGGCTGCCGCCGCAGCGCGGCTGGCTTCCAGCTGCTGGTGCAGCTGTGCCGCCTCGGCCGCAGCCGCAGCCGCGCGCTCAGCTGTCGACGCGACGGCGGCCGCCGCGGAGCCGTCGGCTGCGGCGGCGCGCAGCGCGTGCAGCTCGGCGTCGGCTGACGCAAGGCGGGCGGCGTTCGATTCCGCCTCCGCCCGCGCCTGTGCGCCCTCTTGCATCTGCGCAGGGCAAAGAGTGCTCCTCAGAAAACAATTTCTTGTAACTATCCATCATGCCTTGTGCAAGCTGGGAAATGACCCAACCTGCCGTTCATGCAAGAGCTCGTGCAGCACTAATATACGTTTTGCTCTCAAGAGCCAGGGTACACACCAGGCGCTCCAGGGTTTCAAGGTGTTCAGAAGCGGCCCGCGCCGCGTCGGCTTGCAGGTCCTGGCACCGCCGCTGCAGCGAGTCGCGCTCGGCTGCAAGCGTGTCCACGCTTTCCTGCAGGCTCTCTGTCGCCTGAACCTGCACATCCCAGACCACCACCTTCAAATCGGGTCCACCCGGAAATCGTCCAATTTCATCACTGCCATGATGACGACTGCTTGTCACACGCGTAGTTGGTATGTGGAAAGTTTTAGGGTTCAGTCCTGCTCCATGGGCTTGAAAATATATGAGATAGGCTGCAAGAGTGCTTCCAAAGGGATACCTGGAAGCGAAGCTCCTTCTCAGCAGTGGCGGCGCAGCTCTCTGCCTGCGCCAGCCGCTCGGCCAGATCGTGCCAGGCTTCCCGGCTGCCCTCCTCATGGTCCTGTGAAATGCCATGCACCCGAATTTTGAACACTTTGGTCTACTTGATCCAAGGATATCTACCTATCCTTGCTCTCATTGCTGAGGAAATTTTTGGGCACCGCTCCCCAATTCTTTCCATTTGGCAGGACATTGCACCATCAATAGCGCTCGGCAGCATGCATGTGGTCACTTTCCAGACGGTTCAACCTGAGAGCATCAGGACACTCAGAGAATTCTTTGAAGCATGCCGCAGGCGCGCATTACCCTGTCAGCATCGATCATGGTCCGTCGGAGCCGCTCAACGTCTGCCAGCCGTTGCTGCAGTGTCTCTTTTTCCTCTGCAAGTGCCGCCGCCTTATTTTTAGCTCCTAATAACTCCTGCGCATGCTCCTCTGCGCGCTCTGCTGCCAGCTCTCGTGCCTCTCTCGCCTGAACCTCCTGCCAAGTGCAAAGGAATGGCTCAAGGTCACAAGTGAAATCTGCTTTGATTGTCATCCTCATGCATGCTACTTCCTCCTGACATGTGGCGTATGTCACTGTGCAATGGTGCAAGCAGAAACCGCATTGCTTGCTTAAACATGGCCTAATTGAAGGCAGAAGAGCCTGCTTGCTCACCAGCTGCAGTTCCAGCGCATGCAGCTTCTCCTCGGCTTCCCCGCGTCGCTTCTCGGCGTCCGGAAGCTGCGCCAGCTGCTGCTCGGCTTCCCGGCAGCGCTGCTCAGCTTCCGCCAGCTGCCTTCTGAGGGCGCTGACCTCCTGAGCTGGCACGCTGTCCTGCTGGGAGTGCTTTTGCTGCTGCTGATGCAAAACCTCCCTCAGCGCCTTTGCCTCTCCCTTTACTGCCTCCACCTTCAACTCCTGTGGATACATCACTCTTCTTTATGCAGAGTTTAGCTGGGCTGACTTTTTCTTCGGAAATTTATTGCAAGGGCATAGCTGCTTGTGACAAGGTGCCTCTGCAGATGACGGCTGACGGTGGTTTGCTACAACAGGTAGTCACGCCTAAGCAACCTAAATGTTCCCTGGGCTTTGTCATTTAGATGCACTCTCCTGGACTTGCATGCACTGCTTGAGCAAAATGGTGCCATGGTATATTGTACAGCAGTGTCCATTGTCACAGATCCCCGTAAGCCCCAGGCACAATGAGGACGCTGCCTGGCGTATCACATGATTGTTCTGTCCAGCAAATCCTATGTTGTGATGGGTCAAGAACTCCAGACCTGCTCCTTCATGCCGGCTTCTGCAGAGGCTAGCTTCTCCCTGCAGGCTTCCAGCTCCATCTTCAATCTAGCTGCCTTGAGCAGAGCAGTCCCCTTGTCGCTGCGCGCGAATTTGGAGCGCAGGCGCTGCGCCTCGTCATCGGCTGACGCACGCGCCAGCTCAGCCGCCACCGCCAGCTCAGCCTGCCGCTCCGCCTTGGCGCGCTGGTGCTCAGCCTCCTGTTTTGGCGCAGGACACCTCGATTTCATTACATGCAATGAATTAGCTATGACAGGTCTTTGCTCAAGGGTTCTGTGGAGGTGCGGGCACGGCATGCAGCAATCCTTGATTGTTGCTGGCTTGGAGACTGCATGTGCGGTGGCAACTCGCGTGTCTGAAAGAAGCTCTGCTGTCTAGAGAGATATGACCCGGCTGCAGCTTGGCACGGTCTCCGATTGCTTGACATGGCCTTGGCTCTCTGATGATGTGGCAGTATTAGTTCTAAGGATGTGAATGCAGAGCGGGCTCTGTCACGTACCTTCTTGTACTTTTCCACAGAGGACCTCAGCTGCCTGTTGGTCCGAGTCAGCTCCAGAGAGCGCCTCTCCACGCTCTTTGCCCAGAGCTCCATCTGCGTTTGTTGAGGAATATGAGCAGTATGCGCATTTTAGAATTATGAAATTTACCTGCATTATCAGCTGGCAACCTTGCATCGCTTCTGTGAAGTCCCCTCCTTCGATAGCCAGTGAAAGTCCTGTTGTGACTTACCCTGTTCATCTGGTCCAAGACATCCACCTGCTCCTGGCGCACCCTTGCCACACTGTCCATGTCCGTATTGCGAGGATGCAGCACTCCAATTGTAGGACTTGTCGAGAGGCTCTTGTTCTTCTGCAAACACACATAAGGGCCTCTGAGCAGGGTGACATCTTGTTATATAGTACAGCAAACGTGCCAGGTGCCATGTCAAGCAGCTCACAGGAAGGGATGTGTGAAGTAGAGCGGCAATCCAAGATTCATTGTACCTGCGTTCGGGTGCCCATCATGACAATATTGAGGAGCAACTCACCCAGTGGAATGGGGAAGAGGATGTTCCGTCGTTGTCCCCAAAGTCCATGGTATTCCCCTTTCGCTAGTCCACTAGGTATCACAGAACAAGGCGTAGTGGGATACACTCCTGGACCACCTCGGCGCTCCCCTTCTTTCGCTCAGCTAACATCCGCTACGAGTCAACCTGTCACCTCACAACCTTGCTCTCTGTATAATGCTCTGCGGATGCTGGAAAAAGACGACGTTATCACCTATTCATCATAATGCCTTCTGCTAGCCTAAACCATCACCCAAGGTATATAGGTCACCTGAGGCTACAGACCAACTGTACGAGAGGGTCTCATTTTGTTCAGCCTGCTGTACCTGAGCCACACCTGGGCGGAATGGCATTTCCTCACAGCATTAGAGTATCAACACGAGGAATGGCCACATATTTGCGAGAGGCTTCATGCTTCACAACAAACAAGAACACCACGTGACTGCTGTGCTGACGTGCCCAAAAGCCACTAGGTGATAGAGATCATTGGCCCTCGGCACCCCTTTGCACCGCATTCTCTCCTGCAGGAAGTTGTATATGGACGCGCATAAGATGACACACTGTTCAGGAAGATTCATTCTGCAAGCTTCTTCGCTTTTGTAGGTCATGCCTGCCTTACAGATAGGCTGTACATCGCCTACTCACAGATTCAACCCACACAACTTTACCCCAACGTCTCCAATAAAGGTGCAATGTAGATCGCGGCTGATCCAATGCCGATCTGGGATCTGGAGGTCTAGAATCTCTCATGCGAACGCACTTTCAGCCTTGGGCAAGCGTAATGGAACAGGCAGGGAGCCTAGGACGTCTTTGAACGTGTGCGCGGCGGCATCAAGCTTCGATGAGCCGTGGCAGGGGTCTAATGACGTCTTCGAGTCCATGGAGGAGGTGTGCAATTTGCACACCATGCGCCTGCCCATGCCATCCAACACACAGCTTCTACGAACACTCTGACTATCGGTGCTGCCAAAGAATCCTCATAGTATTAGATATATATACGATGCAAGCCATGTACGATCCCTTTGTCCGTTATCAGACCTGACGTGTGTCATGCCATCCAGGGCTCCCTGCTTCAGCGCTTCTCTGGAGCGATGCGCACCATCCTGCGGCTGCCAGAAGTGCGTGCCGTGCTGCAGTTCGGCCAGTTCACAGCCTCCTTCCTCTTTGGCAAGCCCCTTGCTCTCTCTTTGGACGCTGCACCTACTCATGCGCATTCGCTACTTCTGATGCATGTGCTCATGATGCATATTTGATGCTTGCGATATCACCAGAAAAGGTACTTCTTTAGTTGGTGCCACGGTATGCCTGTGTGCGTTAACACCTGTATGTATGGATGCACGTTTAGTGCTCCTGACGCTCCACATGCATGCGCTCTCATCATGCACTGTTCAGTCCGCCTATTCTAGGGGAGCGCAAGAAAAAAATGGAAACAGCATCCTTATCTCCTGCCCATATCTGAATTGACGGGAGCTCGAAACAGCAGCAGATTCCCAAATAGTGAAGATTCGAGACCAAAATTCCTCAAGCAAGTGCCGAAGTGTGAATCACACTAGAAAGCACTTCATCAAATGATATGACTGTGTGTCTTATGCAACAGTGGTGCTGTATGTATGGTCCACCTACTCCACTCCAGCGCCCTTCTCCATCCGCTACAACCTGGACCTCATGCTCTGCGCGCTCTTCGCGACCGAGTTCATCTTCCGCCTTGCGGTAGGATTCCTCTCAACTTGCAAGCATTGAAACTGTAAGGGGTGGTTCTCTCAAGCTCTTTGCATGCAAGGGCTCACCAGCGTGTCAGACAGGCCATGCATGCAGATTTTGCCTTGTATAGTACAGCACTGGGGGGTCAAGACGCGCACACATGAAATGCTTGGCTCTCCGAAAATAACCTGAGACTAATACTGGATCTAGAGACCAAAATGCTCAGGCTTGAATAGCAACATATCTGAGCATCATTGTGATTGCAGTCAGGTATTTATCACAAATTCCTTTCTGCTGTGAGTGTGGACACCCTTCTCTGACGTTATGGTACCAGACACTGAAAAACTCTGCCAGGCGCCAAAAAATCACCTTATTCGCGTCTGGCAGCACAGATCATCAGAGCTGTCGAGACTCTGAAAACACCGCATGTACACTGCCCAATTTACAGGAGGCGGAGAGCAAGACGCGCATGCTGTGCTCGGTCTGGAACGTCCTGGACTTTGCAGCCTTCTTCCCGCCGCTCTTCGAGCTGGCGCTGATGTACGGTGCCAACCTGCCCTTCCGCCTCGGCCGCTTCGACCTGCGCTGGTTCAAAATCCTTCGGTGCGCATTCCCCTTTCCTCCACCCTCTTTTTCACCACTCCGATGACACCTGAGAAGCTGTCCCTGTGTCCATGGCAAGCCAGAAGGTTGAGGCAACCCAGCAGGTCAATCAAACAAGGCAGCCTTACTTTATAGATCATCCATGCGTGGATCAAGACGTACACTGGCTGTGGGGCACTGTCAGCTTTGCATTCTTTCTTCAATCGTGGCCTTTGCGCCACTCACCAAGCTCAGCTTTGGCCTGCATCTATTCAAAATATTCCGGTGCGTCCCTCTTGTGGCTGTAAGGATCAGGGAGTTGTAAGATATGTTTCATAGTCCCGAACCACTCTTCCCCGCGCTCCAATGCGAGAGGATCATCAGACAAGGGAGTATGCTGGCTGATGTTAAAATGCACAGCAGCCTTTTCCATTGTGCTGATCCTCTTGTGACGGAGTCCTGTGGATCCTGTTTGGCAGTCCAAGGACTGCAATGTCATGATGGCTGTGAAGGAAGCACTGGCAGCTTAATGCCTTCAAGGAGGACTTCCTTAGAGCTGATTCCTGTGATGCCACGTGCGTCTCACTATCAAAGATGTGGTGCTGGAGAGTTGCCGAGCAACCCATCATGCTGGTTGGGAATAAGAGCACCACTAGCACAGAGGATTTGCCTGCGCGGCTCTCCGACTCTGCAGGACAAGCTTTTTGCCTGCTTAAGCTGTTCTTGCACTGCTGCTTGATGATGCAATCAGGTTCAGGAGGAACTTTTATGTGGTGGCTCCCTCTGCGGCTCTTGAGTCTGGAGCACAATTTTCTCTGGCCTGCTTCAACTCTGGCGACATAAAAATGATGCATGCTTATTCTGGGGAAGGGCCCAGGTATTTTTTGACATACCTATTCCTTAAGAACTGAAACATTGTTGTTACTATTACACCCTTTTCCTGCCGAGAGGCAAGGTGATCCTGCAGGGAAGGTATAATAGACTGTTGACAACAATGTTAATGATAGTCTGGAGAGAAGACAAGGTACGCAGACTGAAAGTCTTCGCATGCATGCAGAGCGCTGCGAGTCATGCGCATAAGCCTGTTGGCGGGAGAGATGCGGTCGATGCACCTGAGCAGCAGTGGCGCGCTTTTGTCGGGAGCCGCCAGTATCCGCCTGTACCAGCTCGTGGCATCCGTGCTCACCCTGCTCTTCACCACCTCTGCCATCGTACGCCCTTGTCCCCTGTGCCGAATCCTCTCTGACATCCCTGTCTTGCACGGCTAGCATCTTCATGCCAGACATGTCCTTCACCTCCTTATACCATACTGAAACATATGCCCATCAGCTGCGCAGATGCCTCCCTAGTATGTAGGCATGAGAAGAAAGCATGCAGCAAAGGATCAATAGGAAGACTTGCACTGCCGCCACCGAGTGCATGTGGGTTTGATTGCATCTTTCACAGTACACTTTCATTGATGGGACCATGTTGCCCACAAATCCTTTCTAGTAACTGCTCCTTGCCTCTGTGAGGCATCTGCGGTCTCGAAATGATCTGCATGTTTTTGTTATAAGATGGGAAAGTCTACCTTGTTTGACTGTGTTTTGAATTAGTACTAGTCCCCTGGTACTTGTGTCTGATATATGAGGTGCACCTGGCTAATTATATTCCCATCATCACCCAGTCACTGTGTTTGGAGACCAACGCATGCATGCGTCTGATCAGCTTGCATGCCTGTCCCAGGTGCACCTGGTGGAGCGCATCCCTTTCTTCGACGCGCTCTATTTCGTCACGACCACGCTCACGACGGTCGGCTACGGCGACGTGGTGGTGTCCTCCCTGTTGGGCAAGGTGGCCGTGCTGGGCATGATCTGCGTTGGAGTCGTGCTCATCCCCGTGCAGACCAGCCAGCTGTACGCGCAGCTCACCGCGCGCAGGGTGACTCTGGGTGCGTGCTTGCTACTGTCGATGCTGTGATAGGGCTCTTTGTACACGGCACCAGGCAAGCCTACCCACGTCTCAAGTCCTGATTGGAAACTCATATTTCCTGCGCAGGCACGCTGCCGGGCGCGAAGGCTCCCAGCGTGCTGGTGGGCACGAGGCTGAGCGAGGTGCGCGGATTCAGCGACTTCTTCTCCGAGTTCTTCACCGCCCTGCGTACCGTCCACTTCCCGCCCAATCTGCGCATGGTCGTCCTGTGCACGCGCCCAAACTACGAGCTGCGGGCCTTCCAGGCGCGCTCTCTCTGCTTCCTTTGAAATCTTTCAGTATCAACCCCTAGTACAGGTGTAACTCCATGAGCGGTCCTGCTGAGTTAGACAGCTGGGAAGTGTAGGGGCTGGCAGGCCCTGAAAGACACGGAGCACTTTGTTGGCCCGCATCTTCCGTGGATGGTGGTCCTGTGCATGTGCTCCAACCACGAGCTGCGGGCCTTCACGCTTTGTCTTCTCTGATATGCTTGAAAGTTTCGGAGCTACCATCCCGGAAAGGACTCCGTAACTTTACTGCATTGATTTGGAAATGGGCATGTTGAGTAACTATGGGTGGTCCGCACAGGGACACTGGATTGCATTTGAAGACAGATCTTGGTCTTCTGTGTTCATCTGGCTGTCCAGTTAATATTGACTTGGGCTCCCTAGCATCTGGTTTCTGCTCCTCGATTCTGTTTCGGGCAGGCCATTCCACCTGGACGCACATCGTTTGGCAGCACATGATACTGGGCAATCTGACTGTTTACAAACTCGCGTGCGTGCAGGAGCTGAATGACCGGCGGCTGACGCTGGCGGAGGGCAGCTGCCTGAGCGAGCGGGACCTGGTGCGCACACAGGCCCACAGCGCAGCCGCCATCCTGCTGCTGGCCGACCGCTTTTCACCCTCCGCCCATCAGGAGGACCTGGGCCTGCAGTTCCAGGTCAGATACTGTCCTCTGCTTTTGAAGAGACCTCGATTTATTAAGAATGGCAGCAAGGGTCTTAATACTGGAATTCCTCCATGGGCATTGCGATGCACATACACTCTTGAAGGCCAGGGATCCAGAGCATTCAGTGTTCAGTCCCGCCAACAAGCATGCACATGCTCACAGATCCCGTGCACATGAGCTCCATAGGAATGCAATGAACGCACTCCTATTCGCTTGTCAGGCAGAAACGATATCGTGCTTGCACTTCAAGCTCTGCGTTGGGCATCGCTGGTGTGCGTTTTGGAGGCACAGCACCCGCAGAGGGTTGGTGCAGTGCACTGCATTGCTCATACGAGCGCTAAGATATATTGTCACCTTGTTTCAGACCATGATGCTGCCATGTGCATATCTGCCTCAGCGCTGTGTGTTCGTATCTGCTTAGCGGCGCTGAAGTCGTGGGCATTAAGGACTGCCACTTGGAGAAACATAGCGGTGCAGATCAAAGTCCTACATTTTCGCACTTAGTAAGTGATGATAAATCCGCCAATCAGGTGTGGGCGGTGAAGAGCTACACGAAGAGCGTGCCGGTGTACGTGCAAGTGCTGCAGCGCGACAGCCTGCGCATGCTCGCTCCCTTTTTAGACCCCGAGCAAGACGTCCTCGTCAGCGTCGAGCAGATGCGCCACCGCCTGCTGGCGCTCTCCTGCCTCTGCCCGGGAGCATCAACTCTGATTGGTGCGCACCTGCCTTGCATGGTTCTTACAGTATCTACAAAATATGGGTGCATGGTCCCAGGGTGGCAATGCTGTCAGTGCTCCAGCTTGATACTGGGTATTTGGCATCAAGAGGTCAGCAACTTTCCGGAGCCTCGAAACTTCATCGGAGCGCATCAAGGAGGCGTCTGTAACCTGGCCTTGCTGAGTGCCTCTGAAGCAATGTGAGACAGCATTGGCATGCTTGGGCCTCGGGCCAGACGCGCCGTGGCTGGCGGGACTGTCCAGTAGTCAGCTTGAAGCCGCACACAGCGTTGTTGGGCACCTGCAATACGTGGTGGGCCACTCTTGAGTACAGTAAGAGGTGCAGGAAAAGTGTGATAATCCAAGGAACACTACAGCTGAGGGGGGTGTGTGCCTGCGCAGCCAACCTGCTGCGGCGCGCGTCGGTGCTTCCGCCCGAGGCGCAGCCGCAAACGGCCGCTGGCCGCCGGTGGCTGCGCGCGTACCTCAACGGTTGTGCCTTCAAGGTCCGCCACTGAAATTTAATGTGCAGCATGCAACTCTGGCGAAGGTGCCCTTGACTGATATCTCTGAGAGTATCCCTGCTGCCTATGCGCCCCCGAAAGCAGTGATTTGGGTTCTGTAGTACTTATTCTCCACGCTGGGGCGTTATTGTTTTGCCTTCCCGCAAACCCAAAAATTATAATAATTTTTGTCCCAAAAAATTTGACCCATTTTACTGGTAAAATGGGGTCTATTGGGTGCAACCTCGTTATCTTGTGATCCCGCGGGCAGTTTCCCGCATGCCGGAAATCTGTACTTGAACGATCCCGCAGGCTCAAGATTTTCTATTTAGTGAGGATGTCAGAATGATTACAACAGTGCTGGAATAACGCTATGCCAGTAAACCTTCCTCTGTCTCTTCAGACCATTTTTTTACATCCTGGCTTCTTGCTTATCCATCTGATCTTCACCTCCCCCTGTATCTCTATGGAATGTTAAGCGCTGGCCCACAAAAAGCTTGGCCACAGGGAGCAGGTTTTTTTGTTTATTGCAAAAATAGTATAGTTCAGCTTCTGATCCTAATTACTGGCTCAGAGGATGAGTGGGCCGTCCCTGTTATTCACTCTGACTTGTTCCCGCACGTGCTGACTCCACACCCCATATACTGTGTACAACCGTCTGGCCATTCTGGCCCGTGCAAGTAGCAGTGCGACATTTGATGCACCAATTTGAAGTTGAATGTGTCAACTTAGGTGTTTGACACGGTGCTGCCGGAGCACCTGGCGGGCCTGCCCTTTTGCGAGCTGGTCGAATGGCTCTACCGCACCGCCAACTTTGTGCTCATCGGTGCGTTCATGTCTTGTTCTTCTCAGAGCTGTGTGTTGCATACATGTGTGCTTCTTTTACACCAAGCCTTGCACCTGAAAGTGCTCCACGCATACTTGTGGACTGCGCAAAGACACAGTCAGCCAGTATGTCGGAAGCACCCTCAGGCGCAGGGCTTGGTCCCGGCTTGCTTGCATTCCTCAATGTGCATGATCTTGGCCAGAAGCCAACAAGCGAGGCTCACTCGCGGGGCAACTCCAGAGTACGATGGAGGATGCTTACCTGTGTTTGCAACCATGGTCCTGCACCTGAACTAGCTCAACACGAAGTGCTGGACTGCCTGGAGTCACAGCCAGGCAGTCTGTGTGAACATCTTCAGGCACAGGGCCTGCTATCAAATTCCTTTGCAATGTTGACAAGCCAGGAGGAGCCTGCGGTTCGTATCCAAGAGGTGCAATGGTGGACACTGGCCTGTGCTTGCCACCAAATGGAGAGCTAGAAATTATTGCAAGACTCCATCCTTGTGATGGCTGCATTGCAATATAAACAGGACAGGACAAACAAAAAATGCACCCTGAGCGTCCTCCACGCATGAACTGCCGGGCTGCCGGACCTTTCAGTTGGTCAGTATGGCGAGAGCATGTCATGGCTGTAGGGCATGGTGGCTGCTTCTCTGCATGCCTCGATATGTCTGTTGCTTGCTGATGTCACAAAGCATACTCAGCGGCCATTCTGTGTCGGAAGTTCTCGAAGCAGGCTGGCTCGTGCCTTAGTTGCAGGTTCTCAGGATAAGTCTTAGTAGCCGACTTAGATGCTTCCATCATGAAAGCATTGCATTCACAGGCTGCATGTTGAGAGATCTCTGGCAGTGATTACTCTCCACAATGTGCACTGCTGCGCAGCGGCTGTCAAGGATGACTCTTGTAGACTGACTGATTGCTTTTGTACGCACGTTGGAGGCGTGCTTCATTCCCAGCGGATGCTTCCATCAGAGGAGTCTCGGCACGGAGTTGCCACAGCGAGGTAGGAAACTCAAAAATTTACAAAAATGTGTTAATCTGCCGTTTACACCGCAGGCGTGATGGCTGGCAAGAAGGTGGTGCTCAACCCGGGCCGGCGGCGGCTGAAGGGCGGCGAGGCCGGGGTCTTCATGGCCACGTCACAGGCCGCTCTGGACGATGCGTTGACACGGCCTTTCTCCCGGCCGCTGCACCCCTCCGACCCTCGCCACTACCTTGATGCGCCCATGCCAGCGGTGAGCATATCATGTTCATCTGCCCCATTTGGGGGCAGTGCACACTCAAGGGGATTGGAGCTGCCATGCAGTTGCAAGGCAGTAGAGGATGATCAGGCCGCTGGGAGTGAGTGTCTGGAAGGTACCGCTTTTTAAAGTGCGACCTGAGAGGAACAAGGCCCTTCACGCTAAACGGAGAGGTCACTCTCCACAACAGCCTCCGACAAGGGAGGGGGCTCGCCGCAGCGTGTGTACTTCATCCTTCAGAACTTTCATGTTGTGTAATGGATGGTCACTGTGTGCATCACCTTGCTGCATCACCCTCTGACGCCCGCCACTACCCCGACGCGCCCACGCCCGCGGTGATCATTATTCAACTTCTCTTTTTTTGTCACTTGTAACTTGGAGTCTGTGTCTGTGGTCATTGGGGTGTGTTGGCATTGTGCCCATCATTAAATCCTTTCCCTGTCATCCATGCCACTGTCTCGAGGAGCCCGTAGCCGCAGTGACCGACTTCCTGCCTCTCAAGGACATCTCCAGAGCTTACAATCCTAAATCAAGCCCTGAAATACTTGAGGTGTTGCCTGTTCAACTTGCTGAGATCAGTTGGAGATCCTGCTGCCTGCCTCATGATCTCATAATGTGCCTTGGCGCCTGCTGGTCACCGCCTTGCGCAACTCGACTTACCTCTGCTTGATTGTCATCTATAGCGCTCTCCACATGCCAAGCATCCCAAGATGCCTGCAGTGAGCGTCTCGAAGACAATTGAAGCTGCGTTATGCTCCAATGATACGATCCTGAACCAAGAGAACCTCTCTTCGCGCCCAGGGCATTCCGCAACCGGTTTCGCATTGCCTGCTGTGTGGGCTACCCATGACTAGTGAAGACGCTGTGCTGCTTTTTGTGAAGCATCTAGTGCAACCTTTTCTGAAACAGAGAGCTGCTTGCCGCGCGCAGGGAATGCCCGACAGCGATGATTACTTTCACGATGACCCCAAGCAGCTCTGCATCCCGGACATTCCAGACGACCTCAACACCGAGTCTGACTCCATCGATCTCGACGATGTTCCCTGCCGCGTCGAGGACTCAGTACCCATGCCGTCCACACCAGCATCCAGCTCAGCAGCCAATGCAGTTTCCAGCTCAGCGTCCACATCAGCATCCAGCTCAGCGCCGGCGGCCGGCGGCAGAGAGCCGGGCGCGCGTCGGCCGCCGTCGGCGGGATCGCCCATCAGCAGAAGTGCATGCGCCTTGTTTAATGTGCCTTGATCAACCCCTTATGGACTCGTGTATGTTGCGTGGCTTTTGGTTTGGGGTTTCTGTTTTCTACTTTGCATAGATTTTGGCAGGGCTCTCTGCTGCGTACTTTCTTCTCACTTCACCTTGATGACACCATGCTTGTCATGGGAAAGGGACTTATCCTCCTAAACACCGTGTGACGCAAATCAGGCACGAGCTGCTGCAGTCCTATCTAGCTGACACATGCACCACAGCTCAGGCAAATGTTTACTTTTTCCCACACCTTACAGAATCTCTGGGCCTTCTTCAGGCCATGATTTCCAATTAATGAATCTTTCAATTTCTCCCGCTATCTTGAACAGTCTATATCCGGGGGACAGCAGCGAATGCGGCAGATGATCATGCATTTGGTGTCGCTCTTGGCCTGTTCTATTCGCTCTTGGCCTGTTTATTCGTTCTCGCAGGCAGATATCACTGATGTTGAAGAGATTCGGGAGAAGTTCTGAACACTTACCCGCACTTTGAAGGTGCCTGAATCCAATTCGAATTTCAGCGCCAAATTTCACTGTCCCTTGAATACTGTGCGCGCAGTTGAGGAAGCGGTGGACCGGCACCGGGACGCGGTGCTGGGCCGAGTGCCGATTACTAAGGCGGCCGACGCAATCCGCGCGACGGCGCGCGCGGCCGCCCGGGGCCCCGACCGCGTGCTTGCGTCCGAGTCCTATGACGAAGACGACTTTGATCTGGAGGACGGCGATCCAGAGGAGCCGGAGAGGTGGGCCGGGTGATTGCTGCTGTCTTATGATCTCTGTGCACTAAGCCTACATGTCACAAGAGTTGGCTCTTCTTGAAAGTCGGCTCTGAAACTGAGCCAGCGGAAGCATGGATGGCTTGGGCTGGAGCTGACAGAGGGTCCTGCCGCTGTGCGTGTCTGCTCTTCAGTCCATTTTTGGTCTCTGAATAAGCCAGATATGAGCTTGACGCGGGAAGTAAATTCATCGCTGTCGTTCAAAAAACTGGTGTGCCCTCCTCACTTGCCGCAAAAATCAACATCTGATGACCCAAACTTGGCGCTGCGCAGGGGCGTGGACCCCAATGAGTCACTCGATGACTCATCCATGCGTCCCGCCACATCAGCAGCAACAGATCAGAAACAGCAGCAATCGGAAACGGCTGATGCGGATGCAGAAGGCTCCGGCGAGGATGTTGGAGTGGGTTTTGTGGATGACTACATGGAGGAGCGGCGGCAGGCCAGCAGCACAGAATCCACGTCAACCTCTGGACGAGAAGAGGAGGTGCGCTTGCATACGGTGCTCCTTAGTCCATTTCGAAAGAGATGATCACTGGAGGGTATACGCTTATATAGCAGGAGCACTCTCTGAGCTACTGCCCCATTGTGGCATCCAATTTTTCTGGCCGCAGTGAACACCACTGGATTTGTGACTATGTATGGAGAAGCTTATCATGTGCTTTTATGACTTCTATATTCTGACCTCCAACACACGCCAGATGGTGGTACAGAAAGATATCCACTGGTGTATGAACCGATGAGTGTCCAGCCACATGCATTTGCTTGCAGTTCTGATGAGAACGTGCGCTAAATCCCACGCATGTAGAGAATGGTGCTCAGGTAGAGGGGCCAGAAACCCCACTTCAGCTTGCCTTTTGAAAGAGAGAGAGAGAGAGTGCCTCTGCTGTGGTATCTCCGAGAAAAGCAGAAGAAATACCACAGCTGTGACAATCCTTCTCTTAGAAAGCTTGCTGTGGGGGGTCATAAGCGGCAACAGTCTTGCCTTTCACACTGCGCCAAGAGAAGCATGATATCGGAGTTGCCTTAAGCGCTTCAATGTGTCAGTTTGAGGTGGCCAGCCTAAGGATATTTTTTTTCCCCAGATTCATCCCCAGAAGAAGATTTAGATTTGTAGAGGTCTAGTTTCAGGTATGTACGATGAACTGTGTTTCTCCAGCCTGCACGGCCTCGGCATGATCTATAGCAAACATGCTAGCATTGCAAGCAGGCTGCGGGCCCAGTGGGAGACTTGGCGGGGCACTTCATAGTGTGCAGAGCTATAGACAAGCTGGTCATAGAGGCCCTACCACGGAAAATTTTCTACAGTGATTTTACCCTAGGATTTGGGGGGAAATTATTTCAGGGTTTAATAATATTTCAAGGGGAATGCAACTGTGAATTTAGGGTTCACAGTTGGGTTTAGGGTCGAGGGCCGGAAATTTGCAACTTTCATCCAAATCACTGTAAGAGTCTTTTGTGTCGAGGCCCTAGCGTTCCTAAGCGTTCCAGCTGACGGATCTTGAGAAAGAATGCTTGCACTGCCGCGCAGGCAACGGGTCCGCTGGGAGACTTGGCGGGCCACGTGATAGTGTGCGGGGCGGCCGGCAGCTTTGTCAACTTTGTGGAGCAGCTTCGGCGGTGCGATCCGATGCCGACACCCGTCGTTGTGCTCCACCCGACGCGGCCGTCCGCCGCCTGGCCCGCGCTGCGCGCGCTCGGGCCCGTGCACTGGGTCGCCGGTGAGCGCCACTGCTTGCATCCAAGAATTGCAAACCTCGAGGGGTACAGATCTTGCGTTCAGTGTGCCACCCAAAATAAGATAGCAATTGGAATGGTTGTGGAGCGCTGCAATGAAAGTCTTGTAGCTGAGGATCCTGGAAAAGAGCCAAGGCAAGCATGTGTGAGTCAAGACAGTGTGTTGTCACAATGCTACCAAAGTGTGGCGGAATGCAGTCGAGTGCAACACAGACGATGCCTGCCCTGAGTACTGTCTTGCAGAAAGGGGTGAAAGCCGCTGATCTTTCGTGACGCTTGATACCCCCGTTGCTTCCCCTGCGCAGGCGTACCCTCCGACGGCGCCTCCCTGCGAGCGGCCCGCGCCAAGCATGCGCGCGCGCTCGCCTACCTCGCCCACAGCTCCCGCCCCAGCAAGGTGCGCAATCTGCTGTGCCGCAAGCTGAGCGTCCGGTCTGCATGCGTACCATGCTTTTTGTATCGTGCAAAGCCCACCGATTCAGAAGGAATTTAAGCGAGTCCATGGCAAGGGCTGTGCTGGCAAGTGGACGTCAGTTGCCGCACCGTCAGTTCTGCACCTATCCTTTCATTGCGGGATGAGAAGGCGCAGGCGCAATGAGACATCAAGGCAATTACCTGCTAGCCTCAAAACCTCAGCTCGATCTAAAACAGACCTGCACGCAGGAGAAACACAGGGGATTGCGGGAACCCCAAGTGTTGCTCGATCGCATGCTCGCGCAATTCTCAGTCAAATGAAAATCCGTGCGCAGGAGGACGCCGGGGCAGGCGAGGATCCGGAGTGGGCGAGCGTGCGCGACCGGGCGGTGCTGGCGGACGCAGAAGGGTTACTGACCTGCTACGGTGTGGGAGAGGAGTCCAGCGCGGCACTGACTCATGCGGTCATAGAGCTGTGCTACACCTCCTCCGTGCGCTTCCTGCAGCCCGGCCTGCTGCTGCAGGTGCGCGCGCATGTGCCGCCATGTGCCTGCAGTAGGTATAATTAGTTCACACGCAGTCGCATGCCATCAGGGGTACGAATGACTGGCATTCTTTGGCTGCCCCTGATGCAATTTTTTTTGAATTCTCCGCTGCAGCTGGGACCGCTGATACATTGGCCTGTGCTTCTGTCTCCAATCCTTGGCCCCAGATTGATGGAACCCCTGGTTAATGTCTATCCAGGTATTTTTTATGGAAGAACACCTGTGCATGTATACTTGGCAAGCGAGCCCGCTGTTTTTGCTGTTGGGTGGACCCATGCGCGAGAACTTGGGTAGTGGGCTGAGGGCGGCTTGCTGTGCCTTGCTGACTACAAGAACACAGCTGCGTGTGCAGAGACTGCTGTGTGTATGTCTGCAGGGCGTGGGGGCCAATGACGCTGGGGATTTTGGCGCCCAGAAGGAGCCGCGCAAGTCATGGCAGATGCGCAAGCGGCAGGAGCGAGCCGCCCTCAAGGAGGGCCTCGCAGAGTGGCAGGTGCAGATCCAGACTACCCGCCTGTCATTAGACACCAATCAGACAACTCTGCGGAGCGCAAACGAGTCATACATTGCATCTTTCAGGGGAGACGTCGGTCTCTCAAAACCTAGTGGTCGATCTCACATTCCTCCCCAT
>JADEYI010000365.1_pt1 | contig 68024 bp, 101 predicted proteins | sample 8542331 | NCBI WGS metagenome assembly JADEYI01 (sample SAMN16510988, study PRJNA670497) | mine drainage metagenome | isolation source: biofilm near Copperflume 1 | place: Germany: Marsberg coppermine Kilianstollen | collected 2018-02 | reverse complement strand
ATGTTGCCATGATTGTCGAGGAGCCGGATCCCGAAGGACCCAGGCCCCACCGGGTTGATGCAGGGTCAGATGTAGAGCTGTCTCTGGTCTTTCCTAGAATGGAAAATGTCGGTTGGTATGCCTCCTGAAGATCTCAGAGACCCCAGGGACACTGCATGAAATCGCCATGCATGATGACCTCATTTGGTGCCGTGCTAACTGTTCACCTTTACTTTTGTTGGAGTCCAACAGATTGTGAAGCATGCTGCATATAGGTCGAATTCCTGTTTCTCTGGCTCTGTTCCCTTCTACTACCTCGAGGAGGGTTCCCTTCACAAAGCTGGATTGGTTGTCCAGGTCCTGATCACTCTGCCAAGACTTCATATGTCTGTTAATCGGCACTGATTTCAATATCCTGGAATAAGTTCAATCGAAGGGGTAAGCACAATGGGAAAATTGAGGGAGGTTTTGGAGCACCCAGATGAACTGATACCTTTAGTACAGATGGCCTTCGCAGCCAAGCGTGCAAAAGTGCTTCCAAAAGATAAAAGTCTCGCCTTTTGTTACGACATGCTCAACAGAGTATCAAGAAGGTACCTCTCTACATGATGAGGGCACAAATTGTCAATTCCAACACCTCTGTATTGATATGCTGGACGATGGGGTTGATCAGCGCAGCATATTGCTGGACAATGGGGTCGATCAGCGCAGCATATTCCACCCTCACCTCATCGTGAGTTTATCGTGTGTGCAGTTTCGCTGTGGTAATTCAGCGCCTCCCAACAGAGCTGCGCGATGCAGTTTGCCTCTTCTATCTGGTGCTGAGAGCACTGGACACAGTGGAGGATGATATGGCCGTGCCTGTGGCCACAAAAGTACCTCTGCTGCGAGTGTTCCACGAAAAGATATACGACAGGTGAGTCTTCCCTCCATTCCTCCTTTCACAATTTAACCTGGGGCACGTCTCACCCACTTCAACATGCACAGCAAGAGAATCAAATGGTGTTCGTGCAGATCATGGAAGATGAGCTGTGGCTATGGGCCGTACGTCGACCTCATGCAGCAGTATCCTCTGGTTACAGATGCATTCCTCCGCTTGAAACCCATGTACCAGAAGGTGTGTGCTCCCACTTCTAATTTCCCAAGCCGGTCTCCTGCTGGACTTTGGTACATTTTCAGAGCGGTGGATCCTGCACATGCGTCGTATTTGCATGCATAAGATGGTGTTGCTGTTCTGTGCAGGTGATTGCTGACATCACGCGGCGCATGGGGGAGGGCATGGCGGAGTTCATTGAGAAGGAGGTCATCAGTGTGAAGGATTATGACCTGTACTGCCATTATGTGGCCGGTCTCGTGGGCATCGGCCTGTCACAGGTGCATGCATGATCTTGGCTCCTGGTATCGCAGTCAGTAAATCGAGAAGATTACCACTCTGCAGAGCAACCAAGGATACAGTAGTTGTTTCCATCATGAAGCCCAAGTCACGCAATTCTTCTTAATGATCACGCTGCGTACAACGTGGCTTCACAGTGGCAGCTATTCGTTGCTTCGGTGATAAAACGACCAGAATTTTGACGAATGTGTATGCCTTACAGCTCTTTGCCTCAAGCCAGCTGGAGAGCGAGGAGTTTGCAGATATGGAGTACCTGGCCAACCACATGGGGCTCTTCCTACAGAAGACCAACATCATCAGGGATTACCTAGAAGACATCAATGAGGAGCCTGCGCCCAGGTGTGTCCCAGCTCTCTGTCCTGCCAGGGTTTAAAGTCTGCAGCTGTACATGTGGCATTGGTGTGCTGTATTCCTTCTAGTGACTGAAATTTCCTGACCCAGGACCCACGCGAGATATGTTCTGTAGTCACGGACGCCCTACAGAAATTTAGCCATCCTCTCCTTTGCATTGCAGGATGTTCTGGCCGAAGGAGGTGTGGGGCCGCTACACCAGGAAGCTCGACGCGTTCAAGGCGCCGGAGAACTCCGCAGCCGCGCTGGGCTGCTTGAACGAGCTCGTGACAGATGCGCTGTGCCACGCGCCGCACTCGCTGGCCTACATGGCCAAACTGCGCAACCGGGATGTGTTCCGCTTCTGCGCGATCCCACAGGTCATGGCCATCGGGACGCTCGCGCTGTGCTATAACAACCACCACGTCTTCACAGGCAAGGATTTAATTCCGGCCTTCTTGCTCCACCCCGTTAGGCCTCTGGGGTCTGCCTGCCATAGACTTGCATGAACCATTTGCTTCCCTGCTCAGGTGTCAAACATATTAAAGCCGTTCCAGGAAAGATGTTGTTGAGCTGGTATGGGCGCACTTTGAACAGGGGTACGAGAAGGTGAAGGTTTCTGAAGAGAGCAAAAATGATGCATGCGACTGGTGGGATCCAGATCTGCCCTCGAGGGTAAATTGATGTGCTACAGGTGACTTGATTCACCTGAAGATCTGGTGTGCAGGTGTGGTGAAGATGCGCCGCGGAGAGACAGCCAAGTACGTGCAGCAGCTGGGCACCATGGCGGACCTCTATGAGGCGTTCGACCACTTCGCTGGCTCCCTCGCCGCGCAGTAAGCACGGCTCCTTCTCTGACAATTTCTGCCGACCATAGCGCGATTGCTCTGTCTGGTGCCCAGAGCATCGGAACTGTGTACTCTGACTGTGGGTGAAGATATAGACAGAAGTTTCTGGATGGGTCTGACAGTTTTCTGATGGAGAATTGGCCCTGTCAGTACTGTATGGTACCCACGAATGCAGCTGAGTGCCAATCAGAAGCTTGAACAGGCATTTACATTGTGCAGGTCGTCAGAGCTGGTCTCCAGCGACAAGAATGCCAAGCTGACGCTCAGGCGCGCAGCCGAGATCCAGACCATCTGCGAGAAGGGTCTGGAGCAGCTTCCTCCCCGCCGGAAGCCGGTGCAGCTCAGCCGTGCTCAGGTCCTCTGGTGCGTCGTTGCTGACTAACCTTTACGCCTGTGTCGCTGGCAGACTAACCAGAGCCAGTGGGGAGTGCTCCCAATTGGAGTTTTGCATGGCACCAATTGCTCTTCAGATGCGCATGTCATTGACAAGGGTTCCCTGTCCTGAAGTTGAGAGGTTTTTTTCCCCTGAAAAGAATTTGCTGTCCTGAAAATAAGAAGATGGGGCCACTGAAGGGGGGCTTGCCCATGCTTTGCAGGAAAGCTCTGGCCTATTTTGGCCTTGGCTACCAGGCACGTTCGCACCTGCCAGCAGTGTGGCAGCAGTGCATTGCATACGTGCTTATTCTGCTGCTCTTTGCTCTCACTGTGCTCCGCCGCGCAAAGTGGTGAAATGGGCACTTCTGGGGCCGCGAATAATTATTGCAACGCGGCAGCTGTGGTTGCGCTGCATGTGGATTCCAACGGATGACCGTTCTGTGGGCTAGTACTGAAGCGGAAGCCCTGGACTGTTGAGCTGAGCATGATTGAGGAGGGCAGCTACCTTTGGGAGAGTTGAGGGAATTTGCAAGAGCAGCCGGAGACAGAGGCGCAATTGAGGGATGCGTGTTGTGCTGTCAGAGCATCTGTTGTCAGCAACTCGTCAGTACTTTGAGAGACGGACATAAGACTGCATCCGCGTGGTAGCTGGCTGTTCGCTGTGTATCCTGGCGGACAGGCGATGTTGCGATTAAACCTGGTACAAAGCAAGCACTCTTGTGGTGCAACATTCTGAGGGCAGTTGCCCTTCCCCTTTTTCTGACTTCAGGGCAAGGCTTTCTCGTCTGAATTAAAGTTTCAGAACTGGAACTGTAACCAGCAGTAATCAGTATTACCACGTAGCTGATTCTTGTCTGAGTATTGTAATCAAGACAACGTGATGCAATTGCGAGAGGGAATATCCAGGTGAAGTTGATTCGAGATGTGTCAGCCATGCATGCATGCACGCATCACATCATGGATTCCTGAAGCTGGGGTGGAAGTTGATGCGCACTCATGTAATACGTCTATAGATCTTAGGCTGTTCCTTGTTCCCGACTGAGGGAGATCATTTATCACAACTTGGACAACCGGTTCAACGGTACCGTGATTCCCAGATATCAGCCTCATGGCATCGCCAAGTTGGCCGTTGACGCTGTTCGGCACTTTGGCTCTCGCTGCGACTCTTGGAACGGCAGACAACACGGACGTCTTCAATTTCGCCATCAACCTGGAATGCCTGGAGGTGAGATCGTCCATCGAGCACGTCGTGAGGCCTACGATGACATCATGAAAGGACGAGGACCTTCCTGCACGACAAGTGACGTCCCTGCTGACTTCGACGTTCAACATATCTTCAGCTACCTGCTTGGTTCACAGGGCCAATTCTACAGCTATGCAGCGTTTGGTCAGTACCCAAACACATCCCTGCTCGCTGGAGGGCCCCTTGCCACGGGAGGGCAGAAGGCGAGACTTAGCCCTGCTGTGCAGACAATCGCAGCTGAGTTCGCCAGGGATGAGGTTGCTCATGTAAGCACTCCGAAACCTTCCTTTAAAATCATACCTACCTACCAGAGCTGCATGCATATGAGAGATCAGTGTGTTTCTTTGACTGAAGCCCAGAGCTTGTAGCTTAAATAGAACAAGCTGCAGCAAGTGAGGCTCTTGAAGGCACCGTGAATAGTCCTGAACGTTTCTTTTCTAAAATTACAGAAGCAAGCAGATTTTACCAGCATGCATGCAGCTGGCGTTTCTGAGGAAGGCAGCAGGCGCTGCGGCAGTGCCCTGCCCCCAAATTGACATCGGTGGTTCCTTCAACGCCGTCATCAAGGCTGCGCTGGGTAGCAGGGCCGGGGACAACGTCTTCTCCCCCTACACCAATGATGTCAACTTCCTGCTGAGTGAGCACTCCCCTCCACAAATCTCAGCAACACCTGGACGAGCAATGCAGAGGCTCCATAGGATTTGCAATTGTGCTCCTGGTGACTCCTGGTGACTCCTGGGATGTGTAGGATTGCAGTAGCAATGGCCTCATTATAGCCATTTTTGCTCACTATGAAAAACTATGATGGCCAGTGCCAGGCTCCTTGAATGCACACCTTCTCACTTTCTCCTGCTTCCTGGAGCATTCACCTGCAGTCTGGCATGGCTGGATGGCTGTTCTTTCATGCAATCTTAGGATCAAAGTCTGTCGTCTTCTGCAAGTTTACGCTACAAGGTCGGGCATGCAGGTGCATTCCTGTTTGAGGACGTCGGCGCGACAGCATTTGCCGGGGCCATCCCGGTGCTGACGGGGCCGGTCGCAACAGCCGCAGCCGCCGGCATCCTGGGAGTGGAGGCATACCACGACGGCCTGCTGCGGCAGTGGCTCTTTGACAACGGCGACCTCATCGTGCAGCCCTACGGCATCCAGATCGTCAGCTTTGTGCAGGTGTGTGAGAGGGCATGCATGCATATCTGCAGCATCCCTGTTGCCACCTCTGGAATTGTAAAGCAGCATTGCAGCCCCTCTGCGAGTCCTAATTCTACAGTATAGAACTCAGGAGCAAGGAGGTTGACGAAAAGCCTGTACGGATATCTCTTGTGTGGCACGGTTGTTCCAGCCTCACTCGGCTGGCATGCACAGCGCACTGCTGTCCATCTGTACCCTGGTTTCAGGGCTCCTACGAAGCCGACGTTGTGAGCAGCGCATTGGCTCTCATTGTACAGATCATCATGATCGAGCACAGCTGCGTTTTGATCCTTCACGAGGCAAAATGTTTTGTGCAGGCGCTGTCAGACCTGCGAGCCAAGGTGGGCGGGGGCAAGGACGAGGGCATCACAATCCCATCAGCCACCGCCTCAATCTACGGGCCCAACGTCCTCAATTTCTTCCAGGCAAACATCGTGCCCGCAGACATTGACGCGAAGATCTTCGCGCGCACTCCCCAGGAGGTGCTTGCCATTGCGTACGGCGGCGATGCCACCAAGCCGGGTGCCTTCTTCCCAAGTGGCCTCAACGGCAGCATCAGATAGGACAACAAGTTCATCAGTGCTGCTGAATATAAACACTCAATCCCGCAGGGTGAGTAATAGCAGAGCAGGAGAGGAGGGACGCGTGACAAGGAGAATGAAAGATTAGGTCTATGTGACCCACAATGTCGATATTATCCCTACATGTGATGTTGACATCAGGAATGACAATAGACATACCTGACTTGCATGTGGCTGATGAGTCTGTGGTTGTTACCAGCAAGGCATGCTTGCCTCTTGCACGAATATACATGTTGCCTTAAATTGAGGATACGATGAAGAGCACACTTGTACATGCCAAGCCGTTCGACGCTTCGGGCAGTTCAAAGTAGAGGAATGCAGACATTCAAAGCGAGCATTAGGTAGTGAGGGAGGAAGTCAAGGACATTACGCAGGAGGTTGGCACACTTGTACATCTGCATGTGTTGCAGGCAAACTGTGGTCGAGTTGTTCAGCCAGAGCATGACATTGATCAGTCAAAGAAAACTTTGACAATGGAGGGAGTTACTGGCAGATGCTGCCAGGGTATTTCAGGATATCGAGCATGTCGGCTTTGCATGCACTGACTTTACACGACAAAAAGCAGTAAGATGCATGTCTCTGCTGTGAGATCCCAGGGTGTCGTAACAACGAGGCCAGCCAGCAGTTCTACAAAATTCTGCAATTCGCTCAATTCCACGTCAGTTTAAATTTTGTCAGAAAAGTTGTAGACAGCACCAGGCAGGCTCACTTCAGTATTATCACGATTTGTCCTCTCTGCACTTTCTTATCGTCACATATGAGAAATATTCAGTGACACAACTACAGACATTCGATCAATTCACAATGCTTGTGAGATCTTCCATTCTAGGCAGTGACCTCCGCAGGCGCAAGATACTCGGCAGCCACTTGCGCCACGTTCCACAGTGCAGGCTCTCCAAACTTGCGCGCAAATAGAGGGCAGCCGCTGCTTCCCAATGGGCTATAGCGGGCCAGCAGAGCCTGCAAGGAGAATACAAGCTGCCACCTCAGATTTGCATGCAAATTTGTACATTGGCTCCCTCTCAGATGCACCCAAATGAAAGTGCATGTGCACCAAAATGCTGTCATGAATCTGCAGGTCCTTCACACGCTAACAACTCAATATTCTTAACCCGGGGATGGCCGTTAGAAGTGTGCCCCAGAAATTGTGCATCACAGGAATTGCGTCTGCATAGATGCAGTGGCATTTTTTCAATAAAAGCCTTACCCGCACGAGCTCATTGGGCGTGTCAGCCGACCACGCCGCCGTGTTATTCAATAATTTGGGCTTCAGCGCCTCTGCAACAGCCGCCGCCGCCTCCCCCTGGTCCGCCACAAATCCCACTCCAGTCCCCCCGCTCCCACCACTGCCGCCACCACCGTCCCCCCGCACGGCGTCCGCCAGCGCCAGCAGCTCTTCCAACCGCGCCGCCTCCTCTTTGCTCAACTCCCCGCTGGAACCCTCCTCCAAATCCCCTGACCCTACCGGAACCCCCGCCGGCGCCCCTAAATCCACCCAAGCACCGGGGTTGCTCGCCAAAAATCCTGGACCCCCCGCTGTTTCTTCGGCTTCCTGCCCCTTGTGGGGCCTCCCGTCCTGCTGCAGCCTTCGCCCACCAGCTAATACTTCTCCTGCTTCTTCCAGGTCGGGTGCTGATCGCAGCTGCGCTATCCATCGCTCCCGTGCCAGCTCAGCATCACCTCTCTCCCTCAGCCTCCGACCCATATCCTTTGGCAGCTCCCTGCATGACACCCATGGAGCACAAGTGAGCCCAGGACGATAGAGAACTTCCAGTCGACTCACCGGAAACCACAGATGCCCTGACTTCCTCAAAAGAACACTTCTGGTGTACTGCTCATACAACAAAATGTCAATTGATATTCTAAAGACAAATATGGGAGCATGCCTTCTGACAATCATATCAGCACAGTGAGCCAAAGCTATTTTCAAGCAGGAATCCTCCACATGACTGCAGGCCGGAACCCACCCTTCGACTGAGGGGAACAGCTTCTTTGCAGAGCTGAGGGCGGCCGGTGCATTGCACTTTGGGTCCTTATTGTCAGGCTTCGCCACACGCAGGTCATCCACAAGGCCAGCACTGACATCATCAGCACTGAACTCCTTGGGGTGGAAGTAGGGGCCGTCCCACCACACAGAGGTCAGCAGCCCCTGCCACCAGCAAGTGAAAAAATGAAGAAAATACCATGGGGATATCTGTAGGATCTTGTCAAGGGAAGCGCATAGCAGCTAGTTTGCATTGCCATTTGAAAGCAAGCATATGGCAGGCACACAAAAGAAATGGACGTATCTTTGCAGGCCACTGGGAAGGACACAAGCAACCCATGGGTTTTGTAATGTTGGAAGAGTCATTGTGCCTAGAGCTTTTGTGCACGCTTCAAGCACGAGTGAGAGCAATCACCGTGCAGTCAGTCTCGTTCTGTCGCCCGAGCGAGGCGAGCAGCGTGGGCATGTAGTGCTCGTCTGCCACACAGAAGCTCTTGGGCGCCCACCCAGCATTTATGTTTGCAGAGTCCACCCAGCAATGCCTGCGCCCGAGACACGAATCTTTCACACCTCCCTATGACATGGCAGGCATGTGCCTCCCTTTCCAGCGTTGTCCGCATTGCTCAAAGCCTGTGCATTGACTGTCTCCTCAGTCTGGGCCGATCCACTGTGTGTTGACCCTGCAACTCGAACTATGCAGGCTCATACAAATTCGCTGCTTGTCATGCTGCGTTTCTTGACTAGCCACAGCAAAGTGATGTCAAGAGCACGAAGTGTAAATAGTACAAACATGCCATCTTGAGATTGTTCCTGGCCAGCTCTCACAGAAATATGCAGTGAAAAGTAGCAATATTCAGATAGACTCACTCTCTGAAGGCCTTGGCAGCGTTATTCTCTGTCGTCACAAGCTGGGCATGCTCCGCAGTCAGTGCAAACCACTGCGCGCTTTTGCGCCAGTGCTCCTTCTTCAACCGTGGGCCCTCCATCTTGTCCGACCACCTGCACGCAACCCGTCCCCAAATCTCACCCCCGCATCCTCCCCATATTGGTCAAGCGCTCCACGTCGTTGATTAAAACCAGCTCTCGCGCACACAATTCAACCAGGATGCTGAATAGCATCATCTTCTTGCCAGGTTCTGTAATTGCCACTTTGCCCTCACCCTCATGTAATTGTGACCCTTCAAATCGCCCGCTGTAGCAAGGACTTCAAAGCAGGTGATGCCCATGTAAGTGTGGATGCCCCGGACCTTGTGGGCTGGAACAAGTATGCTGTAACGATACTAATTCAAGTACAATTTCAAGTAAGCAATGGGACAGACCGGTAGTCCATGCGGCTGGCGGCGTCGTTGGGGTCTGCCGTGTTGGCGCATGCGTTGAGGCGGGAGCGAGGTTCGCCGATGAGCTGCGCCCACACAACAGCCGCCGGGTACAGAGGCACGCACGTCTCTGACAGAAGCACAAAGCGCTGGTTGCGTGGATCTAGAAGAGCTGCGCGTAGCAGTACCAACTCTGCCTCCACCTGCGAGCACAGGGGCGCAATTTAATAAGGCCGCAAAAATAAAAATTATGTGTTTTGGATAGGAAGGAAGGTTCGGGAGATTCTAGAGGATGGGGTGCAATCATGCTTCGACCAGAACCGCTGTCTTGCACATGCTAATGATGACAAGGACACGGCTGAGGGACGGCCAAAAGCAGACAACAGACCAGCACTGCTTGTATTATATTCTCCGCACACCTGAAGTCACCCATGTAGTTCCAGGCTCACACAGAGATCCCATGCAGGGAACAAGCCCTTTGTGAGCATACTATGCAGGCGGGCAGCTGATCTGTGGGATATTGTATTGCGCTCTGGTCCACACAAAGAGGCAAACTCATCAACGATATGTTGTTGCTTAGGCCCCTTGTTATAAGGCCTCCTATACACAGAAAAGAGGAGGCTCACCACAGACCACTGCCCCCACTCCACAGCCACTCGCTCCTCCACCTCTGTCCCTGTGAAGATGCTGTCTGTGTTGAAGAAGTGGTTGGGTGGCAGGTGCACGTGCAGGCTGAACAGGTGCTGCCAGCCCTGGTGCAGCCCCTTGCCCAGCGGGGGAACCGATGACAGGAACGCGCGCCAGACAGGCTCGTATGGCAGCCACTGCCGCGTCAGAAACAGCAGCGCCACCTGTCACGCCAGGATCTAGCATCAGGGTTTAAAGTGAGATCCAGTCCTCTGACCTTATGGACTCTTAGAGTTGATCAAATTTTGACATTTCAGTAATAAGCACAGGGCGAGTTGCTCTTAATTTTCCTAATGCCTCCAATTGTGTCTTTCACTTGTAGGTATGCAAGCACTGCAGTGCGATGCTACAGAGACATTGCCAAATAAAACTTCATCCCTGCGCAGGATGGCAGTGCAGGGTCCCAACATCCTTGCAGTTGTGTCAACTGCTGTGACCAACTGCCGGCAGCCTGCGCACCTTTGGGAGCGCATCCGGAAAGGAGTATCGCTGCGCGCTCTGCTGCGCTCCACTTGGCGCCAGCACCTTCTGGACAGCCTCCGGTGGCATCCAACTGCTGAATGGAGGCATGACCCTCAGAAGTGCGCTGCTCCATCTAGAGGCGCCCTCCAGCGCCTGCTTTGGCGCCACAAGGGGCCCGGCCGGCGCGGGCTTCGAATTCGAATTTGACTCACTGTCGCGGCCCTCGTAAAGGGTCTTGTAGCGGCCGAACGCCAGCGGCATGCGCGCGGCGGTAGGCCCTCGGACCCCCCTGCCAACGCCCCTGAATGACATGCCCCCCTGCGCAGCATGAGTAATATTCTAATAGCTTGCCGTGGAGAGGATCGTTTAGATCATGTAAGGGGTTACAGAAATTGTTCGATTGCGAGGATGGATTTCGATGAGTGGGGGACAGGGAGCTGCGTGAAGGCCAGTGCTGCCTAGATAGCTAATTGAAAATCTATGAATGTTTCCAAAAGCTGTCCAGAGCTATTCATCAACGTGTGTATAAACATGTCACCATGTATGCGTCCTGTGAAATCTTCTTTCGCCAGAGACGGAGGACAGCCATCCTGAAGTGTACATAGTAACATACCTGCCAAGCCACGAATGCCAAGGCGATGAGGAAGACCGAGCCCATCAGCAGCAGTGCATCCTTTAGGCGATGCCTGAATTGCTTTCTGCCACCTCGTGCTTGAATCATTTTGCGAGATGCACCTATGCATTCACCTCAACTGAGCGTTTTCTTATACTACTCGAAGCGCCGTCCCTACGACCTCGCGAGTCGATCCTTACGTACTAATGAAGCTTTATAAAATGATGCAACTGAAATCCATCAGGTGTGCTGTACACATCGGATCGACACGTTCTAGGCAATGTTGCCACATGTACAGATCCTGTTCGGATGCTCTGAAACTCCCATCCGTGTCAAGGGGACCAGCCAGGAAACTGCATCGCTACATTCTACAACATGATTGTCGGATGTGTCAGATAGACGAGCACGATCGCTCCCTGCAACGTTTGAAATGCCCAAAACCGAGGAGGGGGTCTTCGGCAAGAAAAAAGAACCCGTAATTCTCTTCGATACGGTGTATATTTACGTAATTACGGGAGCGCACGATGGCCATTCGAGGAACGTCGATCGTGCTCATAAGGTCAGAAATCTTCAAGCGAAGCACGCAGACAACACAATTTCCCTAGTAATCGGGCACGTTTGTCGCATCGAGCTGGAAGACCACGCCTCTCCATTCATCGGTGTCCTCCGTGACAGACGAACAGGGCATGGCAGAGAGTGGTAATAGCAAAAGCTGGTGGCAGCGCATGTCCTCACAACCAGCAGGTTTGAACTCTCGAGATCGTCAGAAGAGCCTCGACGCCAGGTTTTCAGACCCCACCTTCTTGACTGACGAGCCCGGCTTCCCCTCAGCAAGCCAGCTGAAGCCAGGTCAGCAATTCTCATTCCAGTCCAGTACTGCGCGGCACATTAATTCACGGATCCATCAGCGAATCTCTTAGATCCCCAAACGGGTCGAATGCGGCTCCGATGGCATAATTGGTCAAAGTGCTCCAGTGCTGTTTGAGGCATGGCTTGTAGTGAGCTCGGAATACTAGCGCAAGTTTCCTTTGATGATCTCATGCTCCATCAAGTAGTATTGAGGCATTGTTTGCAGCGCCTTGTCCCTTTGGCGACCTCCCCACGTCATTTTGTATCCAGGGTTTGCATAGTAGCTTGAGGACAGGTCCTGTATGACCATCTGTATGCTGGCAGGTCCCACAGACGCACCAAATGGCACAGCCGGGCCCAACGCGTCAGGATTCCCCACCCTGTCAAAGCTATTCGGCACCGGTGCCACTCCTGCTACTCCAATCGCGCCCAACCCTGCAGGGCTGAGGCCCATCAAGACACCCCACCTGGAGCCCATTTCTCACCCTGAACTTGCCTTCAGCCCCTCTGACATCGGCGTGTGGGAAATTAACAAGGGTGCGGTCCACCCCACTCTTGGCAGGTTACAGTTAGGGCAAGCGAGCAGTGATGATGCTGCAGTGAGCTGGGGTGGTCTGGTTCTCTCAGGTTGCAATGCTCAAGAGATGTTTGCTTGCTGGTGCAAAAGCGTGGCTCTGATGAGTGAGTGCTGGTGCTGCAGCTCGCAAGGGACAGGGAGGCTTCTTCTCTTGAGGATAAGCAATAAGCAATTTTGTACCAAGAAGGCTCAGCTACCCAACCAGGGATACCATGATGCATTGCACTACCTCAGAAGAGCCACCGCCGAGGAAGAAGCTTGCAGCAGGCACTGTGTCAAGAAGAAGTGACCGAGACAATGGTTCCGTATCAGAAATTGTACATTTATTTATGTGTGCTTACAAGTGTCATGTCTGCTGCAACTCAAGTTGGTCGAGAGGTCTCCAGGAGAGGCCAGTTTTGTTGACTGACATCTGTGTGTTGCTGGGATGTACATTTACAGAATCCTGTTGATGGACAAGTGTAGAGCAGTAAGGTTTTCTCAAGATCTCTGGCATCTGCATTCGGCGTCTTTCAAATCAGAAGCTACGGAGTGTTTTTCCTGCTGGCAGTCAGCTGGCCAACCAGTATATATATTTATATGTGTTGAGTGGGATATGATCCTGGAATATGGGTTACAAGACAGCATGCTGCTATTTATCCTGGAATGCTTTAAAGATGAATAAACCAACCAATTTGGTAAAGGTCCGGAAGCTAAGGCGTCTCTGCCCATAGATATATAAGTAAAGAATCCTGTCTATCGATATCAATCCTACTCACAAAGAAATACACACCTTAGACAGCTACAGTAATTCTCAGCTTCTCAGCTTCTGTATACAGTGCTTCTCTCTTATTTAGAAAAGGATCAGTTATAATGTTGAATGAGATCTGTGCACCCCCAGTATACTCTGAATCTCCATGAAACTTACTGACCTTAGTCAGTACTCCTTCACAGCACCCCGGGGCCCTCTATGCAACAATTTTGGATTTCCAAAGCGTATGACAGCAAATGCCCTGCGCTATTTCGCACTAAGATCACATAGCATCCTCTAGCCTCCTCGTCAAGCAGCCCTCCAGAAACATGTCCCACTGCGTCTTCAGCTGCTCTAATGCCCTTGCGGGGGCCACAGCCGTGTATGCTCCAGCCCCTGACCCATCACTTCCCTCCTGAGTCACATCCAGCAGCTGCAAGCGCTGCAACTCACTCAGCGCTTCAGCCGCATCAAAACGAACCCGCACCTGCAAGGCAGCACAAAGCAACACTCGCTGGGCCCTTTTATTTCGTTATGCATTGGACTCCAGATATTATGGTCTTCTCAGCCTGCCTGCGGATGCGTCACATCTAGGAATTATGCATGTGTTTGCATGTGCAACTTTCACATTTCCAATGCTGGTTCATGTCAAATCGGCAGTGTCAAACTGGGGCCTAGAAAATGCAAGTGTGCCTGCCCATTGGGATGCTCTGCTGCAGACTTGTTGAATTAATGTGCTGGAAGCTGCCATGAGGTGTTGACAAGGACAGTGGTACTCTTGTCGTTCCCCTTGCTATGCAACTTGAAGTCATTTTATGACTAAGGCAGGGAGTCTTGGCACTGTGCTGCAGGCGGCACCACGTCAGTTGAAAGCCCAAGTGACTCACGCTGAAGTTGTCTTCGAGGAGGCTCTCAACAGCGGCGCTGAGCTGGTCGGCGGACAGGGGCTTGGGTGAGTCACTGAGCAGCAGGAACGCCAGAGCAGACTGCTCCCACTGCTGCAGCGCTGCGCATGCTGCCAGGTACTGCACGGTCGCACCCTGCCCTGCCACTGTGCTCTCCGCCAGCAGCTTGTTCTCCATCTTCTCATACCTGTCAGACACTCGCACACTCAAAAAATGGCAGGCCAAGTCAGCGCATATTGCATGCACCAGCTCAGTATGCACCCTCGTCACACCCTGATGACAGAGCATTTGGCGTCAGGACAACAGCATTTCCACAAGGGGATGGCAGGCTTACATACGCAGCTGCTCATGGCAAAACAAGTCAGTCTTGCATGGAGGCGAATCCTTACTGCCCAACAGCGGATGAGGAAAAACGTCACAGCTTCAGTTCACGCTCAGGATCACGGATTCCAGGGGAGTAAATTTGCTTTTTGCCGTGATGACGAAGAGTAATTTCCCAGCCATGAGAGTTTTCCAGACAAAGAGACCCAAGAGAAGACACTCTTACCTCTGTGCCATTCTGTTGTAGCCCAGGATGACGCGCACGACCAGTGTCACAGCCGACACCGTAGTAATGACCTCCAGGATGAAGGAGTCGTACTTGGCCTGCGCAACGAATGCCAGCAGACCTGCAGCAATGCACGAATCGAGTTGGAGAGCTGACACATCATAGTTGCACCATACGGATTCGGCCATTCGGCATACGGTGTATATTCGGTCGTATATTCGGTGTTTTGGGCAAAAATAGGCCGTTTTTGACCAAATTTCATATGTTTTCAGACCGTATGACCGAATATAGGGCCGTATATTCGGTCTTTAAAAAATGTTTCCGACCAAATGGTGCAACTATGTGACACACGGCAGATCTTATTGCGATGAGCAATTGCCCACATATCAGCATGCACAAAGCATAGCGTTTCTGACTGCTCCAAGCACTGGTCCTGGTGGGTGTTGACGACGCGCACTGGCGACGGTGAGCAGTTCGGCGTGCATGCCCTACCACCCCTAAATCTACATGGCCAGGAGGGAACGCGTCGCACCAGCGACAGTGAGCAGGTCAGCGCGCAGGCCGTCGAGAGGCCGGAACTGGAGCAGCTTGTCAGGGAAGACCAGCTTCCAGGAAGGGACGGGGATGTCGCGCAGAACCTTGAGCGTCACCGGCTCGCGCCGCAGCAGCCGCGGCGCGCCGTTGCCGCCTAGGATGCGCTCCTTGAGCTCAGCTATGCGATTGCGCTCCGTCTTGCGCCGGTACAGCACCAGCAGCTCCTGTGCACAGTGTGATTGACTTGAATTCTGGACTCACCAACCGAATTTTTTGCTTTGTTTGGCGGGACACCCCATGTAGAACACTTGTGAATTCTGCAACCCATCTTTGCATGTGAAGGTCACACTTACAAGTAGGTGAAGCTGGAGAGCTCATGGAAGAGCATCTAAAGAGCACCATCTGAAGAGCAAGAGCAACAGAGCATGCATGCTTCTTTTTCAGCTTTGCAGCAGCTGTGCCCTGCTGGTTATCTTGGCAGCCAAAGCCCTTCCAAGATGTCCCACCGTTCGCCATGGACATGGCATAAATCAAGGCACTGATCTCCACCATACTTTTTATCAGAGAGCATGAGTGCGCACCCCGAAGGTGGGCTCCACCAGCTGGACGGTGCCGAAGAGGTTGGCCCAGAGGTCTCCCCGCAGGGCCTCCCGGATGGTCACCCGCTGCACATACACCGGCTGCAGCCGCTCTGGCTCGCTCGGCCGCCACACCGCATTGAACCGCTCGATTGGCAGCACGTCCACCTATTTTGCAGCCACGCATCTGTGATTCTGTAGCTCGCAGGATATTAGCAATACAGCACTGAGCAAGCCCTCTGCTCAAGAAGGGTGAAGGTGCGAGCCAGGCAGCAAAGGATAACAAGAATTAAAGCATGGGATGTCCGCCTCTGGAGAGGCACACAGGAGCCCGGTCCAACTGCATGCTATTGTTGGCTATTACCTTGGCACATTCATACAATGCTGCTGAAAGAGCAAGGCATGCATGTCAGGAAAGAGAGGGGTGACAACATAAAAGTCAAAGGGGCACGCACCGAGGGCAGGAGGCCCCAGTTGGAGAGGGTGAGGAAGAGGCCGCCGCCGGCGAGCATGAGACGTGGGGAGACAATGCCCCAGTCAGACAGCTTCCTGCCGGCTGCGGCCCACCCATTCTGCACCCGCTCCCACGTTGTCTCCTCCATTTCCTCCTCCCTGTCACAGCAATACAGCACAGTTGCCCACAAGTAGCCAGCGGTTGGGCTTGTCTGCCACTGTTGGAACATGAAATAGATACTCAATTATACACGTGGGACACATCTAAAGCCCTCGGCAGACAATGAGGAGTGGGGAGTTGGACGGGCTGTGTACATGTGTAGGGCTGAGGGCAATGATTAATCCACTCTTTTGGACGAGCTATGTGAATGCACGGGACTTGTATAAGGCTGGTGCGATGAATCTCTGGGGCATCCTCTAGGTACGTCACAGCCAGGTGGGCTTGAGATGCCTGTTGAACACATAAATTTCATGTTATGTTCTTAGAATTGAAGCAGATTGCAGGGTAGAAGGGTGCACAGCCTCACCCGGTGCTCATGACATCGTCTGTTGCGCCGGTGGTCAGGCTCTTCTTGACGGCGCGCCAGGCTCGGGAGGTCTGCTTGCCAAGATAGGAGAGGGACCCCTTGATGACTAAGAGCTGCAGATAGTCCAGCTTGGCCACCAGCATGCGCCCCCTGCGCGTGCCCTGCCCATACCTGCGCACATGCAGCCCGTGCCGTCTACGTCAGCCCAATGACAGCAACGCACGGGTCACCCGTGCGCAATCCCAATGCTGGCACATGCATGGCATCGCACACAGAGTCATCAAGACAGGGGCGACAATTGTGACACATTCCTGCAGCTTCAGTCGCCATGACCTGCGAGTACAAGCTGTACTCTTGGACCCAGCTCATACTGGCTTCTGTCGCCATGGGGGCACCAGACAAACAAGCAGACACCACACCCCATGCAAAAGAATCGGCAAGACAGCGTCAAAGCTTGATTCCCACCCGCGCTTGAATACGAGAAGGGCTTGCTCCTCTTCGGGGAGGGGCCGGTCTATGGCGGCGTGCGCGACGAGGCGGCCATCGAGGCGGCTGGTGTCGGCGCGGATGAGCAGCTGGTCCAGGTAGTCGCTGTTCAGGCTGCGCGACATTGCCTCGTCACGGTCGTTCAGCTGCGCAAAGTGCGCCTGCGCAGGTGCAACGGGCTTAGCACTGTGGAGCTCCATGCTTTTGGTGGGAAGCAGGTAGGTCACTCATCCATAAAATCTGATTGCAAATCACGAAAGGTACTTTGGCAACCTGTCGGCTGAATCCGGGATCAAGGCTGTTCTGATTAGTGAGGTGCTGCACGATCCAGGTCTTGCAGCACACCATAGACCTTACCAGTCAGGATGTTCACTCCCAAAGGTAACTTCTGTGCTGAACTTCAATTGCCCTTATTCTTAGCACTTCTTCAGCTGCCACCTGATAAGTGGTGGGCTGAAGCAGCATTGAGACTGCTCTAGCACTTCATGAGCAGGAGGGGCAATTTAGCCGTGATGCGGCTTGGCAGCTGCCGCTCACCTTCCTGAGCAGCTGCAGCAGGCAGCGCATGAATTCTGCGTCGGCCTTCTCCGGGTCCACCAGCTCCTCAGCGCTAGTTCGCATCCACTTGCTGCGGTCATAGTCCATGCGGCTGGCGCTCTCCACTTGGACGCCCTCCTCGCTGCTCAGCACCTCCGGCTTCACCTCTGCACCACACAAGCGCTTCACAAGTATGCCACCAAGACACAGCATTGCGAATTCACCTCTTTATCATACACTCCTTCGTGTTTCAACCCTGCGTCTGAATGCTGAATCTTCCACGAGACCGAGCCAGGTGAATTGTACGCCGTCACACACCTGTGACCTCTAACTGCCCAATGCCTGAGACTTATCGGAGACAAACTGCTGTGTGTTGGTTGACAACATCCGATGGCATTGACGGTAGTTTCACTCCCCGTCACCCTTGCTGGACATGCTTAGGCAGGCTGTCACGTGAAACGACAGCACAGTTGCTTCAGTTCACTCTCCCGAAGTAGTGCAAAACATGGGAGGCATTTGCTGGGCCGTTGTGTAAGAAGAGCAATTATCGGTATGCAGCTTTCTCTGCAAGGAAGGCCTGTGTTCACCGTGGCTGCTCCTGCACACACAATGTCTGCATGCAGAACCTGCCCCTAAATCACATTCCAATGGCTGACAGGATGCTTGAATAGTCGTACCCGACTCAGGGGCGGTGTCATCGTTTTCGCTGGTGTGATCCACCGCAACACGCAGTGGCACGGAGGAGGGTTCAGGATTAAATTCCAGTCCCTGGCCTGTGCCATTCAGAACCGCCTTTCCGTTTTTGCTGCTGCCTGCTGCGCTGCTTCTGTCCGGCTGCACGGCAGCTGCCACATCGTGCATCACCTTCAGTGTAATCTTCGCGGGCGATGACTCAGCGGCACCGCGCGCATGCTTGCTCCTGCCGCTCTCGGCATGTTTTGAGCTGCTGGCACCCACAGACCCGGCATGTCTTTCAGCGCTCTGCTTTGCCTGACCTGGACTACATCCATTCTGGGACTGATGCATGGGACCTGCATCGCGACTGCTGCTGCTCTCTGCGATGGCTGCGTAGCGCTCCTCCGCTGTTTTCATGTCCTCAGAGGCTGCAATGCCGTCTGAAGAGGCATTCCTGCCGCTGCTGTCAGGGGCTCCCTCGTCCTCATAGGAAGCCTGAGTAGCTTTAGCTGTGTCCAATGGGATGGAAGGCATGGGTGGGGACGACTCCCCGCGCTTTTTCTTCCTCCTAGACTTGCGACTGGGCTGCTTGGAAGGCTCGGGCGCCAATGGCTCGAGAGCATCGTTGGCGATGCGCAGGCTTTGCAGCGCCTGCTCTCCAACCACCTGCATCTCGGCCCTGCACATGCAAAATCTCCTTATATAAGGCAGTTGTCTATCTGGAAAGTTCGTCCCCTTCTAAATAATTATGACAACACATGGGTAAATGCAATCTGCTGAGGTCCCCAGTGTGAAGTAGGGCTGCAAAAACATATTTCCTTGCATGAGCAGCGTTGAGGCTGATATATTCGTTTTGTGGGAGCCTTGTTGGCAACAAAGCTTTGAAGAGGTGACATCCTGCCTGTTGTTGCACTCGAAGGGGGAGACTGATCACCTGTAGATGTTCTCCAGACCAACAAAAACGGCAGACATCTCCTGCCATTTCCCTGCCGGTACAAGCTGCTTGAGCGCGGCCCAGGCTTCCTCCCTGCTGGCTGGCAGGTGGGTTTGCCGCTCAACTCGAACCCTGGTGACGGCTGCTGGCTCGGTCAGGCCGCTCTGCTGTGCTCTGATGGCGCAATGGAAAGGGCGGGTGCGCCTATTTCTGCTGGGAGCGCTGAGCCATTTCCCGGACGCAAAGAGACTACTGGATGCTAAGTAAGCTTCAAGCATTGTCTGGAAAGGTCTAAAGATCTCGCAACTGCTCGCCTGGAGTTGCTCGCTGCAGATTAGTGCTGACCATCACTTTGGTGTCCCACGCATGAGCATGTAGAAATAAGGGCACCGTCGTCTCGTTGCCTCTCTATAAACACAAAATTTCTCTTTCACCACCTTTTGCTCCTGTTTATTGATTCCGTGGCTGGCACAAACACCGCAGCTGACTCTGTGCCTTGCCTTTTGTACCACTTCAGATACATTAGAAGGTGACCTTGATGCCCGCTATAAAACGTTTGTTATACTTGGATTGATCAAAGAAACATGGAGATTGTTGTGACTCTCAAGAACGTGATTGCTTGAGAACAAACTAGGCAAGGAATTGTTCTTGGCCAGCCCACTATTTCGAACGGATTTGGCCAGGGAAAATGAGCAGAATGATGCTGGAAGTCTGGTTAAATGCTGTGGATCACCTTTAGAGGCAACTGTAGCTTGCAGTTTGCCAGAAGTGTGCCATTTTGGGACTTCCAATGTAGAGCAATTGTCGAATACCCTTCTATGCAGCGGAATTGATCCTCTTCCTTGTCTAATTGCAAAGCAGACTGTTCAGATGCCAGACGCTGGGGTGTGAAAATACGATTCGCCTCAAATTCGATCGAAGAGGACAAGCATCCCGATCGCAGAAAGCAGAGAGCTACAATTCCCTTCCAGTTGTCAAAACCTACGGGGTCATTTGTATGCGTATCTCCGAATTGCTCGGCTTAACCTGCTCCTTGAACTCGGTCATCAACAGAAACAAACATCATAATCAATTTTGCGTAGAATGACATTTATTTGGGATTCTTTCAGCATAGCGTGTCTGCTAGGGATGTTTGTCGCGTCTTTTTGAAGGCTAGTACGACAGAGCCAACAAGCTAGGACCACCTCTAGAACGCAGGTCACCTGACTTATGTGAATAGGCCTGCCTGCTATACGCCATCGGACTTGTTTTACACAGGTGGGCACCTAATAAATCTTCCGAGAAGGCCCCGTCGAAGCAAGACAATGGGGCCTTGCAGATCGGATTTACATATCTGTGAGTTTCTGGGTGTTTGGATTGCATCCACCTTGTCTTCAAAATGAAGTGCACACCTAGAAGAATTCTTCAACCTTCAACCTGACTGCGTGATAAGTTTTCCAATACAGAATAACACGCATCAGGACTTCTGAATCAGGAGAAAATGGGTCTTGAAGAAGTCAGAATAAAACCTTGCTATCGGAATGGAGAGGAGCTGCTGGTGCTGGCCACCCTGGTCAGGGAAGAAGACAAATTCTCTCGTCCATGCAAAGCTCTCATCAGCCCAGGTGCGCCTCAATCATAGCTGCCATACGAGACAGATAGCTGTAAGTTTTAAGGACTGATATTTCACGAGGATCGCACCGTTAACATGCTCTGAACACCATTACATTTCCCTCTGCAGCCAATCGTCCTAGCATCACGAGAGTGACAGAGGAGTTTGCAGCAAGGATTGGCTGGTCCATGTCAGCTGGGCAGGACACCAGTGTACCAGGAGGCAGCAGCCAGAGAGCACAGGAAGGTGTGGGCAAATGGGAGTACCAAAGGCAGCGTTGCCTTCTGGTGGTGGGCGCATGCCAGATAGAGACAGAAATACAGGTGATGGACTGTGTGGAGTCCTCGGAGCAGCGGACTGGTTTCAACTGGCAAGTCCACATTGGCAGGGATGACTTCCTGGCCCTCCAGCGCAGCAGCTGGGACGCAAACATCTGTTATCTGCGGCGGCTGCCCCTGAAAGGTGAGCAGAGAAAGCATAGAACATCCAGATGCTGATCACTGACGTGCTGGCCAACCTAAGTTGTGCCATGCATTACCCATCCCCATATAAGCCTCATTCATTATTTGCTTGGCGCACTTGTCTGAATGACCTATACACAGATCTGAGCAAGTCCATTGTGCTTTGCAGCTCAGTTTGAGGGTGCGCCAAACTGCGCATCAGGCTGCGAGAGCTTCACAGCTGCTCTGAACGCCGGTCACGAGCAGTGCATGCGCCACTGGCACGGCGCCTCAGCCGGCGTGATAGAGGACTTCAGGAAGGGTGGGAAGTGGCGGGGGCAGCCGAGCAGCTGCGAGGAAGCTGCGCGGGAAGCTTCCGCCGAGGCGCTGATGTACGCGCATGACGTCATCGGCCTGCCCTGGGATGCGCGCACATGCAGGAGCGCTGCGGAGGCTGGCAACATCGCCTGCCTCAGCTTTGCACATGCTGCAGGCTGTCCACTGGACAGAAGGGTCCGCAAGGCAGCAGAGAAAGCAGGGACCGTGGACTGCCTAGCGTACGCCCACAAGCATGGTGCTATCATGACGAAGCACACCTGCAAGCGGGCGGCTCACTACGCCAAGCTGGACTGCTTGGCATACGCCCACAAGCACGGCTGTCCTTGGACGGCTGAAGTGCCTGCAGCAGCGGCGGGGGCCGGCAGCCTCGCCTGTGTGAGATACGCGCATGAAAAACGGTGCCCTTGGGATGAGGCTACCTGCACGCGGGCTGCAGATGGGAAGTCCATGGACTGCCTGGCATATGCCCATGAGAATGGGTGCCCCTGGGATGCAGCCACATGCAGATGGGCAGCTCACAGCGGCGCTCTGAACTGCCTCATCTATGCACACGAGCATGGGTGTCCGTGGGACTCGCAATGTCTCCTCGCAGCATGCATCCAAGGGCACTTGGCTTGTATGATCTATGCTTATGAGAACAATTGCCCCGGCAATCCCAGCGGTCTGTTTGGACTCACGGTGGCAGCAGTGCAAGGTGGCAACCTGCTATGCCTTGCATATGTGCACGTCGTCATGGGATGCAACTGGAGCCCAGAGGGCAAGGAATGCCAGGCTGCCTTCCGGACAGGCCTGTGTGAAATGCTGAAGTATGTCCATGTGCATGGTGGTGTGTGGAGGAATGACCTGCGCCAGATGTGCCCCAAGTTTGACAGGTGGCTGCAGAGCAGTGAAGTCCATGGCAGGAGGGAGAAGGCGAGGTGCCTGCTGTACATGCACTGTTGTGGTGGCAGTGAGCTGCCGCCAGTCTGGCACTCAGCGGTTGGAAGGGAAACAATGAGGCTCATGGAGGTCAGGAGGACAGCTGTGCTCCAGTGCTTTCACCCAGGTTTTGCAGAGCGCCCTGGCAAATGTGCACTTCGCAGGATCATGCAGATCGTGCCAAGTGACCTTGTCCAGCAGATCATCTGCGCTGCCAAGTTGCAGGCTCCAAAATGCAATGCTCCAGTAACTTGACAATGGAGGTCCGTGAACATCTAACCTAGCAGAATTGGAAATGCGAACTTACATTTTGTAAATAAAAAGGAGGTAATTTCATGGTTTGGTTCGTTGTGTAACCTGGTTCCTCACTTCAAAAGACTCCCATTTTAAATCACAGTGATGCATGCTCATCCGCCAACAAATGACTTTGAGAGTCAGTCTGCAGCTCTTGCACTTCTTGGAAGACATGATGTGACCGCATGGAATGTTTCTGAAAGTGTTTCATATTCTTGGATACCTGGATAATGAAAAACAATCAGACATGGAAAAAGGTGTCGTCTGCACACGGTGGTGAGCATATCCAATCTGTTTGTTCAAAAATTCCGAGCGTGACATGTCTTCAGTAATGTGCGGCGGCATAATTGACGAGCCCGTCAATGCACTCTGCCACACATGCATCAATGCTTTGTTCCTCCTCAGGTGCACCATTCCATGCAGCTTCGAAGAGCATGTTGTCAAGCTTTGTAACTGCGGCCTCTTCTGCCTCGTCAGCATTCGCGCTTGCCTCGCTGCCGATGGCTGAAAGCTTGGAGCCTGCATCCGTGTGCATCAGCAGGCTTGCTCCACCCTCTGATCCAGCCCTCCCCATTCGGACATCAGATTCTTCCCAGTGGTTGGCAATGTCAGCAAAGTGCCCCTCCTTGCTGCTGATGATATCATCCCTTTCCTTGATGGGAGTTTCAGCCGCATGCAAGAGGGTGGCAGAGTTGTCATGCAGGGCAGCGGATGCCTGGATCTCATGACTGCCCTCCACTGCTGCAATATCTGCAGAAGTGTCGGCTCTCGGAGATTGAATAGCCAGGTCCTCTTCCCGAACAGCGGCAGCCGGGCTGATCTGATCCACTGTATTTTGAATGTCTGTCTCTGGCGCTGCAAAGATTGTTGTCGCTATGAAGTCTGCTTCGACTGCAACCACAAGCTCGTCGACAGTCTGACTGACGGCTGTGCCCGGCCTGACTGGACTGACATCAGTAATATCTGTCAGCAGTAGCCCTTCCATGCCAGCTGCAGCCAGGATGCTCTTGCTGTGGCGCAGGCTGATCAGCATGTCCAGTGTGGGCGCATCTCCCTCGATTTCCATTGTCACCTCCTTATTTCTGGATTTCTTGTCAGCATGGTCCCCTTTATCACCCTCCTGCTCTCCTGGCTCGTTCCTGGTTGCCTCCTCACCGATGCTCTCTGTGACTGTGGCGCTGACTGCTGTGGCGAGCCTGGCATCTTCACCCTCGCTGGGGGCCAGAACAACCGCATCCACATCTGTAGCCGCAACCGCCAGGCTAGCTCCCTCGCCGTCAGCGCCGTTGGGAGCCAACAGATCTGCTTCGGCCTCTTCCACAGAAGGCTCCATCACAGCTGTATTACCACTTCCAAACTTGATATTCTCCTCCTCTTGAGAAAGCAGCAGCTCGCTCTGGCCCGCAGCATAGGCTGACCCTTCCATGGCGGCAGCCGGCTGCGCTGCCTTGAGAGCCGATCCCCACTGCTCTGCACCTGCAACCTCGGCCTCAGGCGCAGTCTCCTCATGCGCTGAGCCAGCAGTGCCTTGCGGCTCCTCTGAGCCTTCTGCATGCTCGACCAAGTCCTCCAGGATGCTGCTGATGTCCTCGCTGATCCCTTGGATCCCACCAGTTTCATCCGCTGCCTCTGCAGCCTCCTCTAGCATAGTCTCCTCCACTGCTAACACCTCCTCTGCTGGAGCCTCCCTTGCGCTAAGACCCAAGTGAGGGGTACCTCGGCCCTGTGGCTGGTCTTCTGCCACGCCAAGCATCTGAGGGATTTGGATCTCCCCAGGTCCATCAGCATGGGTGTTGCCTGCCACCTCTGAGGCGTCCATGATTGGGTCGCGGGCGCTCTCTGGCGCAGTCAGCCAGCCTTCTGCAGTGCTGCCCCGGCTGTCAAGCACCAGCACTTGGGCAGATTCAAAATCCACAGCTGCAGCCGGCAGCTCAGCAGAGGACGGCGGCTGGGAGTCGGCAGGAGTGGCCACGTCTGTCAGGGGGTGTTCCCTGATGCCGGCCTCCTGCCTGGCGGCAGCAGCCTTCTCCTCCATGAGTGCCCTGCATGCATGCACAGACACATCAGCGTGTATCTCAAAAAAGTCAATTGCATGTGCACTCAGCAAGCCTGAGGAACCTCAGACGGCCATTGTTGCTTGGCAATGAGGAGTCCAGAATTTTCTGCGTCTTAGCGGAAAGTTCATGCTTGTATTGGTGCATCCCCTTTGCTCTCATATGCACGGCAGCCAAGAGTCTTAGCCTAAGCTGTGCGGACAACTCCCATATCCCGTTTTCTAGATGTTGCCATTCAGGTGATCTCTGCAGCACACCTGTGAACTACTTCGAGGTGCTGCGCGTAGGCCATGTCCTTGCGCACAGTCGTGCGGCTTTCCCGGGGCCGGTACGCCGCGATGTCATCAGACGAACCACCGCGTTGTGCGCCACTGCCGTGAAGCAGGCCCTCAGCAGCGGTTTGCGTCTTGTTCATCTGCGCAGCCGGCTCCTGTACATGTAAAGGTACTTAACGCGTAACAATTGTCACCTATTGCCACCTCGCATGCATCTCCAGAATCAGGAGCATGATGAGGATGAGGATCTGAAGACAAGGAGCCGGTCTGATAGTCAGACTCTGATTGTGCAAGCATTTTGGGCCTTGTATTTCTAATGCAGAGACTGGCTCTAATATGGTGGTCGAAACTGCAGAGTGCAGCGACATGCCAAGCTAGCATCATGTCATTAAAGAGGAGGAAATGTCAATCAGGAGGGTCACCATGCTCTGTGGGTCCAGTGAGGCCCTCTTGAAGAGGCTGCGACCCTGCAGGGGCATGTTGCTCTGGACAAAGTCCTCCAATGGGGTCAGTTTCTGCCCCTTGGACCCCCTGCTCCCCCCACTCTGCCCCTGCAATCGCAGCATGCCTTTCCTGAATATTTGTATTGACAGCCTCTTTTATCTTGTCACACTCAGGGATCGCTTGCTTCAGGTAAGGTGACTGCAAGTCTGGGATTTTCGAAAGATTTTGAAAAATTGCTCCTGGAATGCACCTGGCCTTGGCAGGCTCGTGAAAGCTGTTATTGAAACAAATTTGACTGCAACTTGTCTGCAGATGCACCTAGCTTCTCAGCAAGGGAGACGTGCGGTAAGAGTGAGGTGGCTGATGTACCTTGGACAGGGCATGAGCGCTCCATTGAGTGCGCCCATTGCGGGACCCTGAGCCACTGCTCCTCTGGCGGCTCAGCAAACGCTGCGAAATCCTTTGCTCTGCCTGCAAGATCCAACATCAGTCAAAAAGTTGTCAATCTCTTGTCCCGGTCTTGACTTGACTTGACTTGCTTTTTGACATTGTCATACTTCTGCATCCTCAGCACAGAGGCCCAATAGTGGGGCTCGTTCCTGGAAGTGCAGGAGTATGACACCAGCAAACGACAGTGCGTGAGAGATACTTTGAGTGGCTGTTGACCGAGATGTCAGGTTTCTTTCGCTGAGCACGCATGCACAATATTTGGCGTACCCTGCCATCTTGAGCGACCTTCTCAGCTTGGAAGGCTTGCAGCTGCTCCTCTTGGAGTGCCTGAATCTGGGCTTCGCGTTGTGACCATTCTGCCTTCTCCCATGCTTCCAGCATATCCTTCCTGTGTGACCGGTTCTGAGCTCAGAGTCCGTGACCACAATATTGAATGGAGTGCGACATGCAAGAAAGCATTGATGCCTCATTATGGTGTTCAGACTGAATAAATCAGGTCATGCAGACATGGTAGAGCGCAGAGATCTGAAGACAAAAATAGGGTTTTGTTGCAACTATTTACAAGAATGGAAGCACATATGGAAGCTTTGCTAATCCCCATGAAAGTTTGCTGAAGCCTGAGTACACATTTGCATGCTCAAGACAATTCATATCCAAAGCAGAAAGTGGCTGGATGCAGTGCTCACCGCAGCAAAAGGTTCTTGGAGTCGGACAGAGGGGGCAGCGTCGATTCAAAGTCTTGTTTGGTCTTCGACCGGTCACTGTGGAGTTTCTCATTCACCCTGACTCCATTGGAGTCCAGCCCATTGCTCTGCTGTTGTGCCTGGGCACATTTGCACAGCACATTACCTTCCAAAAGATCTGCAATGCCTTTGTGCCACGCTGTACACTGAAACAACTGAAGATCAGCATTCGACTGTAAAAAAGATTTGCGATCTTTACGAGTGCAGAAAGAGCAGAGGCCCTAGCACCCTATCAGGAAATGATCGTGAAGCAGGAGACAACTTCTTCTGCTCACCGGAACGGCCCTAGGAGGAGATCTGAGTCCTTTGCTCCTCCTGGTAGGACTGTACATCTTTGGTGAGGGCTTGTGCGTAGAGTTTGCTTGCGACACAGGGCTTCCGCCATTCATCAATGTGTCCCGTCCTGGCATGCAGCCGCTTTCTGATTTCACCCTCAGAAGGCGCTTTGGAGACGTGCTTGCCCTAAAAAATATGGCACCCCTCACAATTGTGTGGATTCACAAGAAGGCAGCAGCAGTGATGTGCGCCTTTGCAGGGACCTTGTCGATTAGCATGCTAGAAAGCGGAGCCAAGTGTGTGCCAAATTGTGGAGAGAGCTAGCTGACCTGGGCGGGCTATTTGCAATCTGCCCCAGGACAGCATCTGGCAAAGTGTGAGCATCCCTGAGCCTGCAAGCCACGTAACACACATAAGTAATACAGAACCTTCGTCAGTTATTGACATCTTGAGAAAATTCTGGAGTGTTTCCTTTGCTTTTGATGGAGGGCAGTCGAGGGTGCTGGCACCTGAGCGAGTGGCTCGGATGATTTGGCAGCTCTGAGAAGAAATTGGAGAATCGAGGCAACCGTTCATACGTCCTTGAGTTGCCAACTGCGGTGGAGATTTGTTTATCTCTGCGATCTGAAGCCATGTAGAGGGGTTCTGGACAACACACCAACTATCAGTGACACCCTGCATAGCGTCCTCATCCCAAGGGCACTGACTATGTACATTTTACAATTGTAAAATTTGAAGATAGAACCGTCAATATGTGACTTAAGATGTTAATGCTTTCATTTCTGTCCGGCTGGACCGGAAAGCCAAGTCTCACCGTACAGCGCATCGTAAGCTCGAGATGGCGGCATGATCCTTGGGAATAAAAGGAATCACTTAATACCCCGTATGAATGAACTTATTGGATGGAAATCCTCGGGCTCGCCGTGCCGAAGCCCGAACAGCACCAGCTAAAAATAGCAGCCTTGGAAAAGTGAGGTGAGCTGAGTCATTGCATGTTGGCAGATCCAACGTCTTTCTCTGCGCAGACATTCTTTCCAAAAATACATAAATCGCAATTAATATTAGCAGATGGAAGGAAACCATCAGGGTCATCTCGACTTCGAAGTTCTGCAAAAATAGTTCCAATCTGCCACATAGCTGATCAAGCGTTGGTGTAGTATTGGGGAGACTGAAGTACCTGTTAATGCTTATTTCACTCGCTATTTTATATCGTATTTGTTCTGCTTCATTTAAGATCAGCACCAGAAGGATCTTGTGGTCTCTGTCTCTCAACAGTCGGGAGATCAAGTGTTCACTCTGACACGGAAGCAGCTGTTCCAAAAAATCATAGATCGGCAATAAAGTTTCATAAGCGGCACATTGGGCTGTGTATTTTCGTGCCTGTCTCTCACACAAGCAAGGTCCCAACCCGAGACGATGTAGCTCTGCTGATTGAGGACCTGAAAGGAGTTCAGGTTTCCGGCATGGGTTTCGCTGGGTTTCTGGGCTGCGCCCTAATAGCTGGCGGCCCAGGCCTTGCCATCTTCTGGACTTTTCTGAGGCGCAAGGCTTTCCTGGTGCTTCTCATCCTGGCCTGGTAGGGACTCCCTCGTTGTTTGTTCCTGGCTGCCAACAGCAGAAGTCGTTAATGCCCTAGCTATTGTGATGACCTTCTGAAAACTTTCTCGTAGCGCATTTGGATGGCTGGTGGGGCTTCTTCTCACATCAATGCTCTTCCGAGGTTGGTCCTTTCCCTTGTTCACACAACTGACGGCATTGTAATCATCTGCAAGCTTAATCCTAATTGCTGTGCACCATGTTTGACTTGCAAAACGGTTTTCGCTGGTCGCTCAGAGCAGATTTGGTGTTGCAGGATTTGTGCCCTTGGAAAACCACACTGGGGCGCTGGCAGCTGCACTGCTGGTTGGTGTGGCTGTCCAGGAGGCCATGAGGCTCGGCTGCTGGCAGCTGCACAGGTGGGACCGCCAGGCCTTTCCCTGCACCTCACATGCGCGCATCATGCGGAAACCTGTTTCCCCCACTGACACGTCATTATTGTCACCGTGAGGAAAGATGCAACCCAACGGCATTCATCCGAGTTCACTCAGCCTTAATGCATGCTTGACAAGAACACATGAAAAGAATTTATCAGCATCAAGGTTGGTCTCCTGATATGTGCAGGAAGCTGGTGGTGGCACTTGGCCAAGTGGCTGAGAAGATGGAGGGGGCAGGGAGGATCACCAGGGAGGATGAGCAGCTGCTGGCGTTGGCTCAGGGATGGGCTCACGGCGCCACACACTCCCTGTTCTTCTACTACAGGTCTTGCCTCTGGCATGCTGCCCTGCAGAGCCATCTTGTCACTGTGCTTGGTCACCTTGTATAAGTTATACAAGTACAAGGACACGCTTGATGCACACAGGTCCCTCATCCCGCACATGAATGCAATGGGTACAGCTTGATCATTGAATGCAAGCTTCAACAACGATTCATTGAGGCTGATACAGGAAAATGTGCTGTTCTGCACAGTTGGCTACCACTATTCCTGGGGAAGGGGACGTTCTACCTGGATGAGTGCCCACAGATGTCGTACTTCCTGGCTGGCGCACTGTTAACCTTGGCGTTCAACCTCTTGCACACCTTCTCAATGGTGATAGCTTTTGATGGGCTCAGGGAGGGAAAGAGGGAACGCTGGGCTGCTGTGCCCATTGCCCATTTAGGCGCAGCCCTGTTGGTAAGCCAGCTGATTACCCTTCTCAGCAACGTTCCAGATTGCGTGAAGACTCTCTGCATGTTTGTGTCTCCTTGTCAGCTTTGCAATATTGCTGGGAAAATGATGAGCACGGCCTGGGGAGGCAAGGGAAGCTATTGAGTAATCTTCTGTGCTTGCAGACACTTGTCAACCTGAGGCCCAACGGCTGCTTAGGGAGCGTACCCCTGCTGCTGCTCCTAGGCTTGGGTTCTGCGGTGGCAGCCGGCTACATTTGCTGGCAGAATGCAGCGGCGGGGCCGGCGCAAGCCAGCCATGCTCCCCTACCCACAATGCCTTCTGAAGGGCATTAGGTCATCTTGACATTTGGCAGGAGTGGATGAAAGGCATTCTGAGTCCATGAGCACTCAGTGACTTAACAACAAACGGAAGCCTGTAGATTTTGCTTGATGTATTGTGGCTTGAAAGGCACGCTATTTGTGGAAGCCTGAGATTGTTTTCGCATCAATTGGGCCTCACGTGCATTTCGTAGGATGCACTGACATGAGAGATATATATATAAGATATGTAAATATATATATATATGAGGTGCCTTTTGAAAAGGTGCAGCTGATGAAATGCGATCTGCTGTGGGACGCACACATGATGTTTCAAAAGACTGTTTCCACATTTTAGGACACATGCTAGGGCTTCACTTAGGCTCATTTCAGACTTCTCCAGTCAACAAGCTTTCTCAATGGAACAATCTGGCACGCACACTGTTGACATTGTTATGATAATTGCCATGTCCTTGCGTAAGACAAGCACCCACATGCTGCTCAGCGCATGCAGTTGCATCAATTTTCACTCCACAACAAATCGGATCCGCTTCGGGCTGTCAAACTCTTCAGCAGTCAGCAGCTGCTCTGTCGCAAAATTAGCGGGGAGGTCCGTCAGGAGGTTTGTGAAAAATGTCCAGAATGCATCCATCCCTTTGAGTACCCTGTGGCCAGTCATACCCCTTTAGTGCAAATATTGGGACCTGTTTTGCAGAAGTCAATGAACCCAAGGACAACATCTGCTCAATGAACCAACAAGCAGGAATTCCTGACTACATCCTTGTGCAAGTTCTATCTAGCTGATCAGCTCATGAGATGTCGGCTATGGACAACAGTGCAGTTACCTGCATGTCAGGACATATGTACCCTCCTGCTTGCCCGTGCAATAGTACGCCACGCCACCCACATTCAGGTCGGTCACGAACTGCACACCAGGACGTGCATGTCAAGGCTGTAAACAGATGATGAGCTTTGATATCTGGTTGGTACATTTAGGAAGGCCTGCAGTACCTGGCAGAACGGGTAGTGGATGTCATGCGCGAAGAGAAGCCACTCAGCCTCGCCCTGCCGTATTCCCTGCCATCCCAGCCTCTTCTTGAGCTCCACGCCCACAACAGCGCCCAACAAAGGGGTGTTATGGTACAAACGCGGGGCAATCATCTCGTCATTTTTAGCGCTGACCCGAAACTTCATCCCAGCAAACTGCTGCGAGACCACCTGTAGCACAAACACATTTACTGATGGTGCCAAGATGGCAACATATTGCATTGTCAAGAGCAGGAAATTGGAAAAGGCACCAAGTTGATTGTTCAAGCAGCATATATGCTATATAGTCAGAGTGCACTGCGATGGACATGCCTTGTCTTTTACGTCATGTGATTCCAATTGCGCATCCCCGCTTTTTTGGGGGATGTGCTTCTTGATTTCTTCAAAATACATTGGACGCTGCGCTGGTTCCGTCAGGTTGATATCCCTGCAATCATAGAGCACAACTGAGACTTTGTGAAGACAACTGACTAGGTCATGGGACAGAGAAAGGGTCATGGGACATGAGGTTGCCCCCAAAAATATGACCCCAAAACTTACCAAGTATCAAGTGTGCCTGGTGCCGGTTCTGGCCTATTCAGGAGTTCATCGATGGTGGGATCAGACGACGTTGACAACAGAATCACTCTACTGGCTTTCTTGAGGAGCTGTAGGTCAAAGACATTGATGTTGGAGGCGTGGCGTGTCACACCGGAGACTGTGCCTTGCTCCTTTGGGGCTGCATCAGACAGAAAGGACTTAGGTCCTCATGATCAGGCAGGCGTCAAAACCAGGCAGAAGCTGCCCTGCTTATAAATCATCTTATAGGGCCGATTAAGCTTTGTCACTTGCTCATCGATCATCACTGCACAATGAGCAGTGTTGAGGAAGCAAAAAAACGAGGCCCACCAGTAAGGATTTGGTAAGTGTGAAAGCTACGCAGCACCTCCACGAGTTCAAGTTCTTGGCAAAAAAAACTCCCTTGATGCTGATTTAATACGGCAAGCAATCGTGTCCTCTCTTGGATGTCGTTCTCCGTTGCTGAGCGTATAAGTTGCTCAGCTTTGCTTTTGGAGATAGGCATCCTGCACAACTGAAGCCAACCATTTCACATACCACTGTGGAACTGGCAACAGCATGAAAACCCCAAGCACATCAATAAATCGCCACCTGCCTTTCAACGTCCTCGGGAGATCAGACAGCCGCTGTGTAGCGGCTCCAAATTTCTTCGATGATTGCCAATCAAAACTATGACCCATATGCTCGTCACAATTGGATCATCTCGAGCGTTCTTGGGACCTCAGCTTTGTAATGGATGGACTCAGTGCGCTCGGTCATGACAATCATGCAGGCGCCTCCAGGTTTACGGAGATCAAGTTTGGAGAACTACGGATTTGTGAGTCCGTAAAATTTGCAGGGAGCAGGGAGGGTATTGGGAATTAGAATCTTTCATTGGCAGGTGTGAATGAAAGGCTGTAGATGTTCAGAAACACATTGGCTTTGCATGCATACACTGATCTCTTCCAGGCTTGTTGCCGGATGTCTTTGCGGCCCATTGCAGCTGCAGAGAGCCACGCATGCGGTGTTCTCAGGATTGACTGGGCTGCACTGGGATGGTGGAAGATGCCATGGGGGCGTTTGGGTGTATGCGCCTAGCTAATGACAGAAGGATTTTGCGCCTTCCACATGAAGGCTTCAAAGGTGGCAACCATGACAAGAATTTTTAGCCTCTCTGTTGAGCAGCTTCTTCAGTACTTTAATGAAGATTTCTGGAAGTTGATATTGACGAATGATTTGCAGGTATCATATGATAAAGCAGACCATGCCACAGACCACATGATACATGCATCATACGGAAGGATTAGAAGGATGCCAAAATGCGCGGATTTCAGATCCTAACAAGCCCCAGTAAGTCATGATGCTCGCATTCCTGGTCATTTGCACACTGCAACTGCTAAGTTGCCGCATGTTGTAAGCAGCTGCAATTAACACACTTCACACGAAACGTTCCATCGCTGGGATATACTGCAGCCATGCTCAGGCATGCCCAGCCGACCCAGCCAACTCATCAAAATTTTGCAGATCACTCATGTTTGCAACATCATCCCAATTGTTATAATAAGCAACTAGCTGGCGCAGAAACTCAGAGCGGCTGCCTCCTTCCTCCCACTTGAATCTGTATCGCTTGGGCTGCTCCAGCTCAGCCGCTGTAGCAACCTCATCATCAGCCAAGAGGGAAGGTAGGCTCTCCAGCATAGTTGCGTAGAACTTCCAGAAGCTATCCATGCCCTTGATAACCCTGTCACCATGCAGTCCTGTCAGGGTGTCATTTTCAGGGTGCATCAAGGCAGGAAAAGCGTCAGGCCTGTGCAAGATTACAATGCTCAGCAACACCTTCACACCATGCACACACCTGCAGGTCATAACGTCACAGCTGGACTGCTTTGCTGAGCAGTAACAGGCTATGCCGCCGCTCCTGAAATCAGTCGCGAACTGCACAGAACAAAGCGAACATAATGACATCGTCAAATCGTGACCTGTTGGCAGGAATGTAACAACAAGATGTAAGTGATGCGAGGAAATCTCCCGCTGATAGGCTTTTACCTGACAGAAAGGGAAGCAGGCATTGTTCGCAAATAACAACCACTGTGCTTGAGCCTGTCGAACTTCCTGCCAACTCAGCTGCTCCTTCACAAGAAGGCCTGCCAAAGCGCCGTTTTCCGGCGAATTGTAGAATCGCCGCGGGACAATGAGAACATCATTGCTGGCACACACAGCAAAGTCCATGCCGTCAAAGGCATTCTGTGTCACCTGCAAGGCCAAGTAGTAACATCGGTAATGAACCTCATGCTTGACACCAGCTGCAGTTCAAATGCAGCTGGTGTATTTTTAAGTTAGCTTAAGTTGGCTTTCTAAGACTTACCCTGTTCCTTGCGTCGAGAGCATGCAGTTTAAATCTGCTGCAGGCCGCAGGTATCCGCCGTTGAAGGACATCAACATACTTCCTCCTCTCAAGATCTATGCGAGGACGGTCCCTGCCCATTAGCATTGATTGGAGGGGCTCATCTCCTTCTTGAGTTGCAGACTGCAAAAACCTGGTGCATGCTCACTTATGGCAGAAGAAGTGACCTTACCACCCAGTGGGTGTCTCCCTTGTGTGCTCAGAAACCATGAACAGTTGCTCAGGCGATGGATCCTCAACATTATACTGGACAATGACCTTTGCAGCTTGAATCAAGAGGTCTAATGCCCTGGTACTTATTGTGGAAGCATCTCGTATCTCAGCTTCTCCTGTCCCACTCTCAACTTCACCTGCAGCACCATGTCGGTCCTTACCCTCAAAGGCAATTTCGGTGCTGGAGAGTTCTGGAGGGATGCAAACTTTAACTTCAAGTCCCCTTCCAACTTTCATGGAATATTGAGGACGAGAGGAGCATGCAAAGCAAGCAGATCACACGAGCACCTTGAAGGAAAAGTCTTGTGGCGGAATAAATACAATTCAGATAGCGAGATTGGTCTTGCCTTGTTCAAGATCCTGCTGGATTTGCCGTAACACAGGCACAAATTCATGCTCCTCCAAGCTTAACCACGCAGTGTCTTGGTTAAGGACGGCAAGCAACTTCGCCCTTTCTTGTAGATCATCGTGAGTGGCCTCCCGCACCAAGCGCAGGAATGTCACCTCATCGACAGGCATGCAGCAAACGAAAGAATCTGTGCAATCTTTGCTGTATCACCGGTGGAAGGACAACAAATAGCTCAAGTTGCGCAGCTTAAAACCTTGACGCAGGCAGTTTTGACCTTTCGCAAACAAAGCAGGGAAATAAACCTTCCAAGTGTGGATGAATTTAAATGTAATTATTACTTAGACATGGCTTTTATCGATACGAGAATACCGAAGGAAACAGCCGTGTGGAGATCTCCACACTCAATCGGTTAGTCATCAATTCCCAGGATTCATGCATGATGGAGATTTCGTGTGGAGTGGAATGTGCAGGCCTCTGAGACAAGAGCAGTAAAGGTGGCCAAAATCCAAGTGAAGTGCAAATAGGGAGCATTTGCCCCTTCCAGCAGCTGTGTATTTATTCAGTGAAGACGCCGCGCCGCGACCGGCGATCGGTCTTTAGAACCGTTCTGTGACATAGAATCTGTGTACACGTGTGACACCCTGCTGTACTTGGAGGATGGGCGTGATTACTATACTACTTGTGAAATGGCTGCACTGGGCGTGGCTAGGGTCGGCTGTGCCGCAGTTCATTGGGAATGCCAAGAAATCAGTTTGTATACGTATAATTGCTCGTCACCCGACAGATGTCAGCGGCACTTCTGCATGCATGCGACACACGTATGAATTGAGGCACACATGCCACTGGGCAGACTGGACGGAAATGCAACACTGGAGACCATGGGCCGGCAGGTGCACACTGGATCTTGAAATCTGATCCTTGAAAGCTAGAATTTCAATGCTCAGGTCAGCATTGTCAGCGGCAGATATATCACGGTCTACCACAACATGCAGGAACCCAATGTAAACCATCGTCACTCCTCCTCTGGCTCTTCTGCGAGCTTGGCCTTTTTGGCGCTGCGTGTGTATGCGCGCAGCACCCACTCGTTCTCTGCATGCTGCTGGTCCAGTGTACCCAGCCGGATCTGGTATATCTTCAGCTCAAACCTCGGCCCGCACTCTGTGAGGACCACTGACTTTGCGCCGCGCGGCATCTCGTATGTGTGGTGCCTGAAGGAGATGTAGTCTGCCTGGTTCACCAAGCTGATCACCCTCTTGCTGTCATCCTGCGCAAAGCCAACCCTGTCAGCCTCACAGCTCCCAACGAAGCATACAGATCATCGTTTCATCCTGCCGGCACCGTGATCAGCCTCTTGCTGTCATCATGCACAGCGTGAATCCTTGTGAGCGGCACAGCTACGCTCCAGAGCATGCTGCATTAGTACAGAATCGAATAATCCTGCTGGCACAGTGATCAGTCTCTTCTGCATGCTTCCACTGCATGACAGCCTTAGCAACAGCACAGGCGGTCAAGCAGCTAGAGCAGCTCTGCAGCACTGAGGCGGTGCCGGCATTGTTGGGAATAGCGTCAAGGCATGCAAGCAAAAGCAAGGGGCTGGGTGCACCTTCGGGCAGGGGAAGAGGTATTTGAGAATGTTGCCCACTCGCTCCCCCAGGCGCGAGGAGAAATTGTTGATGATGAGGTGCGGGTAGGCCTCTGAGATGGTCCCCACCTTCTTCTTCTCACCAATGTCATGCCGCAAAACCTGCGCACCAATAAGGTGATCTGCTTAGTATTCCTCTGACACTGTGCCTGAAACGATTAAGCCTGACACGCAATGAAGTCTTCAGAGAAACTTGTACTGCCTCCGCTGGACATCCATGCATAGATTCTTTCTCAAATCCGTGACCACTTATGCATGCGACATGACCTCACGTGAAGAGAGCATTTTAAACAGTGCACTTGCTGAGAAAATACACTGCATGGGGCATTGTACTTACTGTATTGTACACGCCGAAGAAAGCTGTAGGCCCGTAGGGCAGATGGCACACAACCATGCCATCGGGCTCTCCTCGATGCTCATGGACCACCACAATGTCTGTGAAGTCATGGCTCCTGCAGGCCTCCACTAACTCGCTGATGATCTGTGCAGGCGCAGTGCATCGTAGTCAGGCAATGGCTTAAAGAACTTCCCCCCGAGAGAGCTTCCAGGAAGACAGCGGTGGTCACGATTCCTTCCACCTTCTGCCAAGAGGCTCTGGGCCTGAAGATAGTCTAGCAAAATTTAGAGGACTTGGTGATTAGACTTGATCAATCCCAGGTCGGAGCAGATTTACCTGGCCTCCACGATTGATGCGCTGGGCATTGGGGAAGACCAGTTTGAGCTCCTTAGCAAACTGGGTGAGGCGGCTGCTGGGATCTCTGGAGGTGGTGATGAGGATCTTGGGGTCACGCTCCCCGGCATGTGCATACTCATCGTCGATGTGAGTGCGTGGCACTGCTGTGTTGTCATCCTCAAGCTCCACTTGCCGCCTGAGGGTCTGCTCCTCTTTCCTCAGCTCGTTGGGGATGGGCTTGCCCTCTGTGAAGGCAAAAGCTTTGGCATTAGAGTTTTGTACACAGAAGTTCGTCAGGCAAAACTTGAACTTGTATCAGCTAGGCTGGAGCACGCCCCATGTCTTGTAGCTATGATAGAACAGGATGAAGATGTGTCAACACTGTAATAAAATCGATGCCCAAAGAATGTCTAATGGATTCAATTTATACAGACAAACCTTCAAGGGCTGTTCTGATCTTCCGCTTTCTTTCGTACTCGTCTCTCTCCTTTCCCTCTAGACTCTTCCTGTAGAGATACTCGCGGCGCAGACGTGCATTTCGTCTGATCATGCCAAAAACTAGATGTATCCCTTTTTATATCGCTGAAATGGTCAGTTGTGCGAGAATGTCTGTGCAACACAATAGATCAACTGTGCAGCTGCACACTCTGACCCTCAGCGTCAGGCCAACGGACGATCGTGCTATTTCAGACAATTTCAAATTGAATGACCTCGATTTAGTAGCTTACAAATCTGCTCCACGAATGCAGCACAATTGAAAGCCGTCTGCGTTTTCCGCTATATCGACCCCATGTCGGAGGGGAATTGACGCTTTGGAGAGAATTTCATGCAGAATGTCTCCATTGCACTGGGTGAGAGACCAGAGAACGAGGAGGCATGCGTCAATTCTTTCGAGCTGTGAAGGCTGCTCACAGCTGGGATGAGAGCAGATGGCGCCACCATGCCGCGCCACTGTCAGCGCTGCATACAGATATTAATTTGTACCAAGAGCCAATTCTCGGTACCGGTGGCGGTGCCGCACGGCAGTGGCGGCCACCGCCGTGGCAATGCGCCACTTTGGCCGTGTCAGATACAGGCTGACTAGAATGGCCCTGGGACAACATTGGGTCCTTGATGATGATACTGTCTGGCTGCCCAACAAATACTTACTTGTTATTCATCTTTTCACATGCTTTATCCGCTAGAATGTAAAGTACGTCCTGTAGACAAGCTGCAGTCAAAGGCTGTCAAGATTCACCCCTTGTTGGACTCGCCAGATCCAAGCAAGGCCCAACCAAGAGGCTAGATAACGCCAGTACAAGGCAGTTGCATACTCCCCATTGCCACAGTCTGAGGTCTGTCATGATATTGCCGCCGCAGTCATGCGGCATGCGTGCCTTGCCAGGTCTCCCCACAACGATCCAGTGCAGCGTTACAATGCCTTAGTACTGGGCAATGCAGGCTTCTTGTGTAGCACCAATGCCGTCCTCAACTCAAAGCCAGCTACCTGCACATGATCTTCTGCACTTGCCACCTTCTCTGATGTCTGCACCACCTGCCCAGTGCCCCGTAGTGAATGGACGGATTGCTGACCAATGTCAGAGCTCGCTTCTTGGAAGGACTTGCTCGTCGAGATCATGGGACTGGATGGTGCTCACGTGATTCCTCAACAGATACGCCCTCCTGCTGGATGTCCGAAGGGAGTCAGCCTCCACTGATTGGTGGGATGAGGGCGACCTCATCTCCGTCCTTCAGGGGCTTGACACTGTCGCTGTCTACATACTCCTGGTTGAGGGCCAGGACACACCTCCCTGCAGGAGAGGCAAGAGGCATTACATGAAGCGACAGCCATCCTTCCAGATAACATCTGAATGATACAAGTCTGACTGCCGCGAGGGATGCTTGGCATGACAAGTGATTGGGCTCGCACCTTCTATCTCACTGAGGCCTGGAAACTTCTTCAGTACCGCTTGCAGGGCATCTTGGGTGGAAGCACCTGGTTCAACACAGGACAATCTTGAAAGTTCACACATGCAACACATTCTCGCCTGAGCACCCTTCTATTTGTGTGGAGCCACTCAGAGATGCTCTGCAAAATAATGAACAGATATATGGGAAGCTTTCCCGTACCGTCTGCCAATTCAACATCATATGTATCTGTGCCTGCTAGCTCACGACTTCTAGCAAAAAACAAGAAAGAAATCTTCATCCTGACATTCGTGATCGCATCGTAATAAAGAGAAAAGATAACACTTCTGAGAGACCGAATGACCGGAACGCTGAGGTGCTTCCGACTTCCTAGCTGCGGTGATCTGGTGATCTGGTGGTCTTACGGTGATGAAGCATTGGCAACCTGATTCTACAAGCCTATTCAAATCAACACTGAGACAACTGTTCGCCCTAGATGCACCTAGATGTCGTTGGTGCTCTGTTTCAAAAAAGTCCACATTTCCAAGGAATCTGCTCACGTGGACCCCACGCTGGAGCATGACAAGGCACAATCACTTGCTTTGTGTTGTCCTCAATTAGAATGAATTTCTAGGAGAACTGCTTTTCCTTGGAGACGTGCATTGTCGTTGTTTTGTAAGCAAACAGTTCAGACTTGGCTAAGCAGGCCTTGTCTGATTGCCATCATCCTAAAGCCTGCCATTGCGCATTGAGAGATTGCGGCGGAAAGTACTAGCTAATCCAACAGGAAATATTTGATCTATCATCATCGCAGGATCTTCAACACCAGAATTTTTCGGCCTAGCGGTGCAGCTTCTCAAAGCTCATGACTGATGCTGGGACTATTCTGGCGTCCGGCATTTCGTATTTGGACGTCGTGATTATATTTAGCGTCTTTGTCTACGTCCTTAATACTTACCTGGACTTCAGACAGGTAACTCATGAAACTGCTGCTTTCTCTGCTTCTTTGAGACTTTCTCTTTATGGCCTCCACATTCAGTCACCATCTGACTTTGCTCCTGCAGTTTGGGGCGATCTCAAAGCCAGCTCCTCCAGCGCCTTTGAGAGAATCCTACCCGCCAGCTGAGTACAGGAAGACACAGGAGTATCAACTAGACAAGTGGTGCGCTCCCACTGTACAACCACCAAGTCTCTGAAGCCTGTGGATTGCCATACACTATCGTGTGCCGATCCTCACTATTTACCTTGCTAATTCATTTGCCGTGTGCCAGGTACTTTGGCTTCTTCAGCGGCATTTTCAACCATGTGCTTGAGCTGACCCTGCTCTGCATCTACTACCTGCCGTGGCTATGGGGCAAGTCGGAAACTGTGACCCAGCACTTGGCGAAACGGACTGGCTGGTTCAGCAGCAGCGAGATCCCCATCACCATCATATTCTTCCTGCTGGACAGCGCTAAGGACACCCTCATCAGCCTGCCCTTCAGCCTGTACCACACCTTTGTCCTGGAGCAGCACCATGGCTTCAACAAGCAGACCCTCAGGCTGTTTGTGTTGGACTTTGTCAAATCGGTGCGCCCACAACTATTTGCTCGGCCCCTTGCTCGAATGCTTTGCTGATGATACATGCTTCTTGACATTGTAGAAGGACAGTCTGGCCTGCAACCTCTGCAAGTGTCTTAAACATCCCTGGTGTGGCATGGTTATACGCCACTTGCATGCATGACATCACAGCATGCTAATTGTGCTGAGGTGTCTCATCAATGACTGAAAATAAACGCTGGACTGAAATGGCGCATGTGCAACATCCGCAGATCCTGCTGGGTTCGGTGCTCGGGCCCCCGGTTGTTGCCGGCTTCACATGGATCCTGCAGCGTACGAGCGCCTACATGCCGCTGTACCTGTGGGCCTTCTTCTTCGGCCTCCAGATCTTTTTCATGACCATCTACCCGGTCTTTATTGCCCCCCTGTTCAACAAATTCTCTCCCCTTGAGAAGGGCACCCTCAGGTACGCTGCTGCTGCTGCTGCAAGCCACCAAACACCTGCTGCAATTCAAGTATATCCATTGAGTTTATCGATCCGTCAAGGCCGTGCACGTCAATATTTGGCTCTTGATCTCAATTTGCAACAAGACGGCAGCGATACATGGCAGATTGAGTACATACCACAGTGGCCCACATACAGTATTCTAGTGATGTGCAAGCTGTGCTTTAGGCCCGCGTAAAATGTGAATTTATTGTTGCTTGTGTAGAACCGTGCAGGACATGTGCACATCGTGCACTGACCTTTGCACAGACCTGTGCTTTATCAATGCTTGTGTAACACCCTGCACATTTTGTGCTTGACCTGAATCACCCCTCTGGAATTTGCCTATTGATTTGCATGTAATGAAATGCACTGCAGGACAGCGATAGAGGAGCTGGCCGGGTCGCTGCAATTCCCGCTCACCAAGCTGTTTGTGGTGGACGGGTCCACGCGCAGCGCGCACAGCAACGCCTACATGTACGGCTTCTTCAAGAACAAGCGCATCGTCCTCTACGACACCCTCATCGAACAGTGCAGCGAGGACCAAGTCGTGGCCGTCCTCGCACATGAACTGGGTGCGGCCCTTTTTCTATCATATGAATGTATGTCCCCATAATTTGCAGATTTACCTGAGTACTCGGTACATCTGCTGCCCATTTGTGTCTTCTTAGACTTTTTTTAGACTGGTGGCTGGAGGTGTGAGTGCAGAAGCTGGCATGCATCAAGCCTGGTATTACATGGATGACAAGACTTGATGCAAGCCTGCTGTACAAAGTGTGCCTGCCAGTGAAGGGTGTACTTGCAGTTCAGCCCAAGGCGGAGGGTAATGGTGTGTTTGTTGGATGCATGCATGCAGGGCACTGGAAGCTGGGCCACACGCTGAAGAACCTGATCCTGACCCAGATGCAGATGCTGTGCACATTTGCACTCTTCTCCCTGGTGAAGGAGTCCACAGGGCTCTTCACCTCCTTTGGCTTTGTCAACCAGCGGCCTGCATTCATCGCTTACACCCTCTTCAGCATCATTTCTGCCCCCGTCAACGAGGTAGGCTACAAATCTGCGGAAGCTTTTGCCATTTCTAGCTTGATGAAGCGGATCAGGGTGGGGTCAATGTGCTCAAACATTTCTTAAAACCCCGTAAACATTGACAAGGGCGCGTCTGAGAATGTCTGATATCTGATCCAACAACCGTGGTTTTTTTTGTGTTCTTTCCTTTTTCTGCCGTTTAGATGCATTGAAATTTCAATGTGCATGAACGCTCCCTGTCCCTAATGTTATTATATGGGGGAATGCAAAAATGTGCTCTGCAGCAGTTACCATTGGTAACTTACCAGTTCTACCTGCTGTTGTCACAGGTGGTGGGCCTGCTGAGCAACATCCTCAGCCGGAGGTTTGAATTTCAGGCGGACGCGTTCGCGGTGTCCCTCGGAAAAGCAGAGGAGCTCAAACAGGCGCTGAAGATCCTGGATGCCAAGAACCGCAGCGCTGTGAATGTGGACCCCCTCTACAGCGCCTACCACCACAGCCACCCTCCTCTGGTGGAGCGGCTTACAGCTGTTGATGCAGCCACCAAGAAGGGGGAGTGAGGGGGAGATGCTTTGACAAGGTCACTAGCCGAGCTGACTTCTCAGTGAGGACAAATTATTTCAGTACATAACCCAGGAGAGAATGCGTGCATGAAATTTGGTGCAAGCGCCAACATAGAGAGGAAGGGGTGCCTTGCTGTGTAAACAGGATTGCATTGAAATTATAAACATCCCTGGTATCAACTCAGTGATCTTAGTGAAACATCTGGGTACACTCATAGGAGTAGCTCATGATGCCTTTCTTGAGCTGGGTGAGGAGAGGATCCATGTTGAGCTCAAGGTAATCTTGATCAATGGAGGATGGATCCCGAGGTTCACAGCTTTGAGAATGATGTCGTCAGGGCAAGGTCGGTATCTGCAATGCACGTGCATTGTGTGCAACTGCGTAGCATTGATGGCGGCGACAAGGGTTTACAAGTATTCCATATTACAGTCGTGACTCAGCAGGTGCGCTGTAGAAAGTTGTGGGGTAATCCGAGGAGAACCATTAAATACCAAGGATGCCAAAGGTCACCACAGGCACCCCCTGAAGGTGCAATATCGAGAGATCCAATCACTTTTTTCACGGTTCTTACATCCCCTTCTGGTGTGATTTGATATGCCATGTGGCACATTGTTTCATTTCCTATTTGGATGCCCTTCATCACTATGAAGTTCTTAGCTAATGAGTTGAAATCTCGCTGTGCTCATTTGCTCGGCTCTGGCTGTCTATCTGGCACAGAGTCTGCACAGGGAAGGAAGCTTTCAAGCATTCCCGCTCAGCAGCACAAGCAAATATCTGAACCTATCGCAAAAGGACTGTTCTATCACAGCGCACAATTGCTTCAAATCTGGACATGCTCCCTCCTGCGTGACACGATTGTCAGCGCATCCAAAATTGGGAACAAAATAATAGCTATACTCTTCTTGAGCCACTCCCCTAGAGGTTTCTGGTACCTGAACGTTCCTCAAAATTGTCTTCGGCAATGAATGCCTGACAAACCTCTGTTGCATGCAGCTGCACCTGCATTCCTGACAAATTCGTCCTACCCTGGTCTGATTAATGCTGCTCTCTTGCACCCTTGACTGCAGCGACACCTAAGGATTGCACATACTTATTTTCTCAGGAAGGCCAGACACTGCAAGCTTGAGCGAGTGCCCGCTATCAATGCCAAGCATGTAAGGTTCAAAATGGACTGGCTGCACAAAATGCTGCCAGGTACAAAATAGCAAAGAACACACAAATGACACATCTTAACCCTGTCCATACAGCCTAATGCTGCAAAATCTGACCAGATCTTGTTTACTGAACAGTAGAGGAGAGATCAGCATTGGCCCATGCTGCAGTGTGCTGGGCAAATCCAAAAACCCAGTGGCACAGTAATGGCACAGTACTGCCTACATCCAAAATTGTTTTGCCCACCTAAGAAAGTGGAGGTTCTTGCTGCCTCCGCGATACTACATACACGGCTGCTGCTAAAGCCATCTGGATCTACAATCCGGCCAGCTGGGGGCGAGAAGAGGTACGCGGCAGACGGGACCCCTTGACGGAGCCCTCGTTCGCGAGTGCGGCCTCCAGGGAATTGCCAGAAGTGTCGCGGTGCAGGAGCGCTCCCAGGAAGCTGTACATGGCGTTGCAGGACACGTGGTACATGTACTGGCCCACCAGGAGTGCCGCCTGCATGCACACGTCATAGCTTCAATGCCAGGTTCCTTGCAATGATAGCAGATGACAACGTCCTCACAACAGACCAGCTCCTCTCAATTAGAAGAGGTGAGAATGCAAACATGACAGACCAGCCTCCTTCCAAAAAAAGCGAGAATGCACTCAGGCAATTCAGTGCAAGCGCCAGGGTAAGAAGGGGATATCACAGGATTGCAGGACCGGATGCACGTCCACACAGCTGCTGCCATGCACTTTCCCGTTGTTGCATCAGGTCTTTAAGCGCACAGATTGCTTTGCCACAATTGCACAAGCTTCTGGACCTCCAAGCCAAAGGATAGTTCGAACAGACTGCGGCCATGTAACAGGAAGAAGGGCGTGGGCATATTATGTGGTGGCGCACCGGCACATCGGGGCAGGGGGTGAGTGCGGCGACGCCCGGCAGGGTGCGGCCCTCGATAAGCTCCAGGGAGGCGCCGCCGCCGGTGGAGATGTGGGACATGCGGTGCGCAGCGCCGGCCTTCTCCACCGCGCACACCGAATCGCCGCCTCCGATTATCGTGGTGCAGCCCTGTTGCATGCAATACCAGCACGTCTGACATGGGCGATTATGTGAATCTCAAATTCAAGCAGTTAGGCACCTAGGGACATGCTCATCGCTACCCAGACAGGCTGGCAGCAGTAGGGGACAAATTTGCTGTCACCTGCTGACATTTGGCAGACAAAATGGAACAACCCATAAATGCAGTAGTTGTCCTGCTTCACAAGAATGAAAGGGAACTCTGCGCACCCGGGGCGTCAGGTCGGCGAGGGTGTGGGCGATGGCCATCGTGCCAGCGGCAAACTTGTCAAATTCGAAGACACCCATAGGCCCGTTCCACAGCACCGTCTTGCAGCCCTCCAGCGCACCCTTGAACGCCTCCACGCTGGCCGGGCCAATGTCCAGACCCTGCACAAGAAAATTTCTCTTGTCCCTTTGTTTTCAGCTCGATTTGTTGAGCGCACAGCCGTGCCAAAGGATGCTGTTGCGCTCTTCGGATGTGTGTAGTCATTACATGCAGAGGACATGCATGCAATCGGATGAAATTTGGATTCCAACTTTTCCCCATAAGAGGAGATGAGGCTCCTGCTTCATGGAAGGCAGCAGCAGCAACAGGGAGGCATGCAGTAAACAGTGAGCAGGACATGCGTGCATCAAAGATGTAAAATAGATTGTCTGACTGTCTACATGATCTCCAAAGAGCAGGACACAAGCGCACCATCCAGCGGTCGGGGATGGCGTCAACGGACACGACGCGCGCGGCCGCGTCAGGAGAGAAGCTGTCAGCGACAATGACGTCAGTCGGCAGCAGCAGCTGCACGCCATGCGCGCGCGCGTGCTCCTCCAGCTGCCTAGCGACTTCCAACTTGTCGGTCTCCACCAGGGATGCCCCCACAGACAGGCCCCGCGCCGCCAGGAATGTGAACACCATGCCTCCCCTGAGCAAATGGGAAATGCATGCATGAGTTTCCAGGCCCCAGGCATGCAATTCTTAGGATGCATTGGACCCCATATATCCATTTCAGTGCCCAAATATTTGGGTCATGCACTTCAGCATTCACAGGTCTTGCTGCATCACTTGTATGGTGACCGCTTGCATGCAGGCATGCATCAGGCTGTACTGGCATGTTGATGGCTTAAAAAGGCGTCTTACACATACCCGATCAGGAGCCTGTCGCATTTGGTCATGAGGGACTCTAGCACGCTGATCTTGCTTGACACCTTGGACCCTCCCACAATGGCTGCAAAGGGGCGGGTGGGCGCGCTGATTGCCTTGCACAGGAAGTCAAGCTCCTGCGCATGTGAAGCAAAATCGAGTAAAAACCTTGCTTCCTTTCATGGCTTAGATCTGTCTAAATACCCAGCGCCTCGCACTCGGGACACATGTGACTGCATGCAGACCGTGTAAAGCATGCTGTTCGGACCTTCTTCATGAGAATTCCAGCCACTGCAGGCTTCAGGAAATTCGCGACGCCTGCCGTGGATGCATGGGCACGATGCGCGCAGCCGAAGGCATCATTGACATAGATGTCAGCAGGCGCAGCCAGCTGCACCAATGGACATAGAACACAATCAGCAATAGAATGGCAAGCATGCTGCATCCAAGCCACCTTTCTGCATGCATGACAATCGCTTGCATTGTTCATAGTACTACATGCATAAGTACCATCATTAAGTGATCTCACCTGCTGTGCAAAGGAGGGATCATTCTTGCATTCCCCACTGTGGAAGCGGGTGTTCTCAAGGAGCAGCACCTGCGAAGGGGATCAATATTCCCATCTCAATCACTTGGTATACACTTGGTATGCTATTCGCAAGAATAGAGGACATTCTGATGAATTGCTGTGAAGGAGAGGAATGCCACCCACCTCCCCGTCCTTCAGAGCAGCGACCTTCTGTGCAACATCAGGGCCAATGCAGTCGTTCGCCAGCTGCACCTGCACTTTATTCACGCACTCTATCAAACATGCACAGACTTCCTACTAGAACTTCAGTGATGTAACTGCCCATGCCAACTCAGCAAGCGTGCTCCTGCAGGGAACCTGAGTCGTTCCTCTGGGAATACCAATCATTGTTCATTTCTGTGGCATCCTCGGAAATAAATATTGCTAATAGGGGCAGGTCCGAGGGATCGAGCAGGCCCACCTGCTGGTGCAGGAGCGCGGCAAGCCTTGGAGCGATTAGGGACAGTCGCAGCTTGTCGTCTACCCCCTTGGGACGACCCTGCAGACAGCAAGAACTTCAATACTGTTTAAAGGAAATTGGAAACAGCAAATAGGAAGGAGGCAACGACGAGCGTGTTGGAGCACGGTGACAAGGCACGGGGTCCACTTACGAGGTGGCTGGCCAACAGGACCTTGGCGCCATGCTTGATCAGGAGGGAGATCGACGGAAGCGACTCTCTGAGACGCGTGTCATCGGTTATGTGTCCTTCACCGTCCAGCGGCACGTTGAAGTCAGCGCGCAGGAGCACAACAGCAGATCGAAGCTGCTTGGCGCTCAGGTCGGTCAGGCACAGCGTGGGGCACCCCGTGGCTTGCGACACCTCTTCCATCGCTTTCCTTAGACTTTCTGAGGTCCCAGATGACTCTTATGCCTGCACTTCTGTCCGCAGTTTGGAAACCGCTGGTGTCAACGTGGAAAGGACGAGCTGATGTGGGCAGTGACTCGGACATGTTTATCAAATTCCCTGGAACACGTGGAATGGGAGGGGTTTTGATATCCAGGGTTGTTCGCTTCCCACTGTGCACGTTTATCTAGGGGCTGTCCCTGACCTTAGTGCTTGCCAACAGTTTTTGTACTCAGCAGCAATGCCCTCATCATCCCATCTGTCGGACAAAGTCACCCATGCATGCCATTAATCCAGGATCTAAAACCGATAAATCTGGATTAAAACGTTTTAACGGTTCACAACCTCTGACTTCTGCCAGACTTCTGCAGTGCAGGACATGATGGTCACAGAAGTTCTTGTATCCTATAGACCTACCATAATCTCGGGGAACAGGTGGTGGACCCAGCCCATCCATCGGCCATGCCCCAGTCTGATCCAGCAGGTTTAGCTGTCTCTGTATGATCCCCAAGGAAATTTTGGCATGCGCTGCTGCTTGTTCTTGTAGATTTGCGAGCGCACGCCTCTGGGATGGGCTCAATCTCCGGATTGACGGCACCTGCAGCAAGCAGATTGTCAGATGTTGTATCGGAACAAATGTTGTATCCCAAAAATCAGCCTGGCTGGGCAGTCAATCATATAACGAGCACAGTGGAACAGCAACAGAAGAGCAACATGCAACAACCGTTCGACCTTGAGCTAGTGAGGCACCCTAACCATACTATCCTCAAGCTTGATTTTGGGACAGATCAAACAAAGTGGAACATCGTACAGCTGCCAGGATCACTCTTCACCTTGTAGGCCTACACCCTCTCCTTTAAATTCTTCCTGCTGCTTTCAAGTTGTCATGTTGGCCTACACTCCCCCCTTTTAATTCTTTCCTGCTGCTTTGACCTGTATCAAGACAAAGAAGGCTCAGCACATAAGCAGTGATGGCAGCTGCACCCACAAGAGCATGATAAAGCTTCACATGCAAGCAGTGGAGATGCTACATACATGTGGCGCCAATAATGCAGTACCTCCAATCTATGCAAGGAGACAAGTTCAACAGCTCATCTCAAGAACCACATAGGCTCACCAGATCCACCCACAAGAGCATGATAGAGCTTCACATGCAAGCAGTGGAGATGCAACATACACGTGGCGCCAATATTGAAGCACCTCCAATCTATGCAAGGAGACAAGTTCAATAGCTCATTTCAAGAATCACATAGGCTCACCAGATCGAACAAGTTTTGGTCAATCTTCAGCAACGTCACACACTCCTTCAGTGGCCTGTTCTTCAAATTGGTAGCAAAGCCAACGAATGAGGGAATGACCTTCCAAGCCCTCAGGCTGCACCAGAAGTGCATCTGGGAGAAACCTGCAGCACATAAGCCGACATTGACGAAATTTCTGAAGGTCAGCGATTGGCAGCAAAAGGTCAGTTGTGAGCACAAGTACCTGGTCAAATGATAGGCACAACCAGCAAAAATATATCAGGCAATATATTTGGGGTGAATAAATAGAATGCAAGCCCGAGAAGCACAGCAGTTACGAGAGTGCTTTGCACCCTGAGCACTGCAGCTGGTTGGGAAGCATGGGCAGGGTTTCCAAACGAGCAACGCATTAAAGAAATTTACCAAGCTGGCGGCATCGTGCATATTCTTTTCGGAGATCCTGTATGTCAATGTAAGGTAAGCCTGCTTGGCATGCAGCAGCGTCGTAGTCCACCTCATCGCCGCAAAGCAGGACAACATGCTTGCTCTCTGTCTCCGAGCTTGCGGCTAAAGATGCAGTGGAGTCCTGCTGAAGTTTGACCACAGAGACTTCCGGAGTAATCGGCGCATCCTTCCACCGCTTCGAGGCTGCAAAAGCAGGACCCGTAGTCAACCTCAGCAAATCTTCACCCAAGCCCGAGGATCGGACCAGCCACTGACAGATGCGGCACCGGAGAGAGTTTTACGAACATTAATCCTGGAATAGTGAAAAATTAGGAGGGCCACCACCACATTTGTACCTTGTGAAGGCACTTCCTGTTCACGCCTTATGCCCACCGACAATTGGTCGTAGAACACAGCAGCTGAAATTCTCCTTGTAATTAAGCCTGAAAAGCGGCGAACGAAGTGGTGCAATGTGAAGTAGACATCCAACAAGAGACTCCAGAAGATGCTTACTCGTACGTCATCTATTCACGTCAACCCCTTGGGTTAGGGTGGAGTGGAAGGGGAGATGAGATCCAGGGTTCTGCAGGCCAAACTTCAGTTACAGCAGGAGAGACATCACTGTGTTTGCTGTAGACCTGCAGGGTAGATCAATAGAAAGGGGATCCTTTTTTTAAAGTACTGCAATTGTGCATCGACCCACCAAGGCTCAGGTGGAATGGGAGCAGTGCTTGGCGGGATCACCAACGCAGTGCACACCCAATCAGAGTGTTTTGTGCCGCATCCATTCTGGTACTTTTAATACTTAAACAAAAGTGGTATTGCCACAGTATGAATCTGCCGTGTGTAAAAGGATATTAGACACACCGATCATAATCGCAGAAAGCAATGATGAGCATTTGCCTACACACGCGCTGGAACGCCCATCAGTAGGTTGGTAAAAATTGCACATCTTCCTGATTTTTTCAGCGTATTGTTGTGAGGCAGACCACTGGCCACACTATATCCAGCAGAGGCCACACTCACAGACCGTGCTACATGGTTCACTGAGTCACAAGCAGCTGCAGTACTCAGTGTGGGTGACATACGGCAGTGTCTGTAGCAGGCACGGAGCCCTGCAGACGCTGGGGCCCCTGATGGGGCTGAGGCCATGGAGATTGACAGAGAACCAAGCCGGCCACAAACCCAGGGGGAAAAGGACTTAGTAGAATCATTCAAGCATTATATCATTCCCACCAATGTCTACAATGCACTTGCTGAACGTGCTAGATCCAAGGTATGAGAATTGGTCCATCAGTTTGCCTGACGGCTTGTCTGACCTTACATTGTTGCAACACATTGTTATTACTGTGCGAGTAAGTAATGCGACTTGTTGTGTCCTGTACAGCCGTACATCCTCAGGCGATCTTTCAGCTACTCCCAGGCCTCAGCTGGTGCAGAGAATCGATCCAAAAGCCAGAGGTAACAGTCTACTTAGCCACAGCAATCGATGGGATCCACATGCATGTCTTAGCATGCACGATTCCTGATGACATCTTCCCATTGAAACGGGCTGCTACTGTATGCCGGACCAGTAAGGGCTGCAGACTCTCTGAACATCAGGAACAGGCTGACAGACAAATGTTGCGTGTTGACAGGCACAGGTCCGTCCTGGTCACCATTAGCCTACCTACAGAGCCGGCGTACAAGGATGAGACTGGAGGACCCTTTGGGAATCTGCCGGTTGAGAGGGTGTCAGTGATAGCTGTGCTGTCCCATCAGCCTGTAGACGGAAGCCAGGTACGGATTCTTTCAGAACGTGCAGAACTGCCATGACTGATAAAAGAATGTGACATTGGCATGCATCAGAATTCCACATTGCTTCAGTAATCTGATACAGGAATGTGAGGTGCATGCATGCTGAGATCACGGATACATTCTTGATGGTCTTGTGTTTAGGAGTTTGCTGTGTGCAGGAATACGTGCCAAGCAGCGCTGCGTTGATGCATGTCCCAGTGAAAGAGAACGGTGTTTCTGTTCCACTGAGGCTGCCAACCGAGCAATCGCTCGCATCAGACTTCTGTGTCATCCTCATTGTTGCCCGTGAGTGGACATTGCCCTCCTTCCAATACTGCCTTAAACATGCAAGACTTGTCTCATGCGAATGCCAATCCCTGTTGTGATATAGATTCCAAGTGCAAGAAAGATATGTCCATGGCATCATGTGAGTAGTCTCCACATGTCATATGCTGCAGGAGACTTCATGGACAGAACAGGGATTGGAATTTTACATGGCACTCAGCTAGTGCCCAGATTGACTGAGAAGAGCGTCTTCTCACTCCTGAAGGCTGGGGAAAGGGTGTTGTGGGGGGTTTCCTCACTGGTGAAGCCAGCTAGCAACAAGGTATAGCACTATTGACAGCGCCCTGGTGATTTTACCATGTCTTTGCCAATGTCTGCGTGAAGCAGAATGCAATTTTGGGAGCATGCATGCTGCAGGTGGCATTGCAGCCAGCCACTCTCAGGGTGCACTGTGCGGGGACTGCTGTGAATGGCCATCCTCCTCGGGAAAAATCTTCCATCAGGTTTAGGACACACACATGGGGTGGACAGCCTGCCATGACAGTGCAAGTGGGCCTGGGCATGACTGATGCTGACATGCCCCTGCCACCCCACCTGCGGGCACCCAGAGAGCCTGACAAGCTGGAAGGACCTGCGGTAAGTCTGTGTGCAAGCAATCTTTGAACAAGCTCTGGTACCAGCCTGAGTATTAGGAAGCCTGTAGGGGCATTGATGACAGCGTGATATGTGCTCTTGCATATTCGCAGGGAAGAATCCGGGGTGTTAAGGGACGGGGTGGGCCGGCTCCATGCGGAACAGTGTACCTTAGGTTTCTCAGTCCTGTGTCTAAGCACTACGTGGTCGAGATTGTGACCAACTTCTCTTGCCCCTTTTGCCGGCTTCAAACCCGCAGCTTTCTGGTGAGTTAAGCATGCTTAAATGTGCATGACGTGATGCACAAAACACTAATGTTCACAATGAATATACTCCCGTGCAAGAAATGTCATGTTTTGAAAAGCAGCACAGCCTCACTGCTGGTTTGTTTCAAGTGGCGCTGTTGATGGCTGTTGATGGAGTATGGTGAATGTGCAACAGGGACTGACGCAACATTTGGAGGCCAGCCATGATCTGTTCGTCTATGGTTACCCCAAAGACAGCAATGCGCTACCAGTCGTGTCCCTGGAGCCAAGGGAGGACATATACAACGCAAGCAGCGCTTTCCAGGACCCTGAGGCCAAGAACATGAGGGATCCTGTGAACAAGGTACTCATACTGCACATGAGCAGCCCTGACATTCCCATGCATGTCGGCAGGATCTCAAATCTGAGCTTTGTGAGCTCAGAGCTTGTGCTTGCAACCATAGCGGCAAGGTATCTTCTCATCCTGCAACTGTAAATTGCTATGGAGCAGGTAAAGACTCCAGACCGCCATCATGACAGATGTCAGCTCTGCATATTCTCATATGATTTAATGTGATGCAGGAGTTCTCATTCTTCTGCCCGCCCTCCCAGCGCAAGCTCAGGGTGCAGCAATACCGTAGTGATGGCCGCAAGAGGCCGCCATTCCCTGTGCCGCCCTCCACAGCGCCGGCCGCCAAGAAGGCGCGCCTGACACTGCTGGCCTCAGCCAGGAGCCCTGACGGAGCCGCTGACCTGCAGGTGACACATGGCAGATTGCCATTGACCCAATTATTGCACCTGGTGCATGTTGCAGCCTAGTGCGCTTTGCTGAATATTGCAATCAGGCCGTCATGTGGTTCAATGCTGCTCTGCCCCAAATATCTACCCCTGCAGAAAATAATCCTTTCTTAAATTAGATGTGGATCGAGGGGAGGGGCTAAATACGGCTGCATGTTATGTCAACTTGTCAGCTTGCAGCTGTATCAAGGGAGCACCAGAGGGCCCGCTGACATCATCGAGTTGGTCTATTCCCTTGCGGAACTACCCAATGGAAGTTCCAATACTGAAGCATGTTGCTGGGTTCAATTCAGTATACACTATTATACACCCCAATCAATGTGCATGCGCAGGATCTGAATGGCGAGGGTGTGCCAGTTGTGCGGCGGAGGAGGCGCGCGGCTGCGGCACCGGTGGTCTTGGATCCCATCGAGAACTACCACCGCTTCTATCATGCGCGCACGGCCGTGCAGATGACTCGGGAGGAGATGGTTGCCATCATGGCCGACCCCAAGGCAGCCCCTGACAGCGATGATGAAGAGGACCTGGAGGCCTGGAAGGTGTGACATCCGCCTCAGGACCATTATTGCACTTTGTTCCTGGCTGCAATCCTCTCATGCGTGCATCATGGATCGTCCCTACTTGAAGTTATTCACAGCAAAGAGGACCTTGAGGCCTGCAAGGTGTGACATCCGCCTTAGGACCATTATTGCACTTTGTTCCTGGCTGCAATCCCCTCATGCGTGCATCATGGATCGTCCCTGGTTAAGTACTTCACAGCAAAGAGGGCCTTCAAGGCCTGGAAGGAGGGCCTCGGCCTCAGAAACACTGTCGCGCTTTGTTCCTGGCTAGAATTCCCATCATGCATGATCCTGCTTCTCATCACAGTGACAGCTAAGAGGGGAGCAAGGGCCGACATGCAGTGTCCTGGCTTCTGAAAGGGTTTAGGAACGACCGCATGTGGTGGCCGCAGCCCTATCTGAGTCATTTGCGAGAGGGAGAAACCCGCTGAGGATTGGCATGCATTGTTCTGGCTGCTGGAAAACGAAACGTATGACCACATGTTTGGGCTGCAGGGTCGGTGTCGGAGGAAGCTGGCGCCCAAAAGTGACCTCTGCCAGATGGAGAAGGTGTTCATGTTCAACTGGAATGTGCACATGCGCAACCACCCAGTGCATGCCGATGCCCAGGCAAGTCCTTATGTGCTCCCACCACAACATCTGCCATCGTGCTATCTGCCTAGTAATCTCTGGCTCAATGCAGTGCCTACAGTGTGACATGCATGTAAGCATGTCTGCGCATATAGGGGGGTCATTTCAATTGGCAGAAAAGAGCACAAACCTGCTGCACGCCCAAATTCACTACCAGCAGATGAGGGCAGAGGTGTTTAGCATGCATGTGCTGGCCGCAGGTGCCAGAGTGCTGCATGAGCTTCTCCAGGATCAACCATGCAGTCCTCAGCACGAATCCTGCGATCCGGCGTGTCTTTGTCCTGCACCTGGTCAACCTGTATGAATATGGCCTCCTGACCCCAGATCAAATTGATGACTGCCTGAGGGTGCTGGACGAGCCAATCTTGGAGCCAGAGCCCAGTCCTGACAGCGACGTGGAGGTGTCAGCACCAGAGGTTCCTGCAGAAGCATGAAAGGCTCTTATCATGAGGATGACAGCCGGGCAATGCGCTTGCGATACTATCAGGAGAATGACAGCCAGGCACTGCGCTCGCCAGGCTGGTGCAACGAGTAGAGTTACAGGCAACAAGCCATCGTTGGATGATGTGCATCAGGGTCATCCTGGCCCTGTGTACACAGAGGCAAGGGCCATTGCCAGCTTCCTCCGGAATCCTACGCTGAAGGAACGAGCAGCATGCAGTGAACTTGTCAAACTTGTTTCTTGCTATTTTGCTAACAGCAGCAATGTGCGCTGGGATGCATTGCAAGCCAGCATGTATTCATGGTCCTTTGAGTCATGAGCAGCAGCCTGGATGGCAAGCAGTCTTGCAGTTGGTCATGTGGTTCACGCGGGCCATGCTGCTGCTTTAATGTTTTGCAGGACACATTTGATGATATACGATGACAGCAAAAAGTGTTCCTTGTGCTTTAGTAACGTCTGTCTCCTTTGTAATTCTGTAGAAGCTATTACAGCATCATGATGTACAGCCATTGAGTGAACTACTGCCGGGCAGGCCTGACACATAGCCAAGCTCTTCCCAATTGAGCTTGCAAGCTTGGACAGCTCTTGCAACACATGCACAGTGCATCTTTTCATACATCACCTAGCAAGGACATGTTAGCGAGAAGAAAACCTGAAGGCGTTAACTCTGTGACCAAAAATTGTCTAAAATTGGCCCCACTTGCATTTATTCAAACTTTCCCATGCATGTGGTACGTCATCATCACCTCCAAACAGCTCAGTTCCAAGAAGCCCGATGCTCGATGCACAGCTCGATACACCTCATTTGAGGTACAATCGGCTTGCTGAAGATTGAGTTCCTTCCTCTGATGCGTGATGGTGTAGATGTTGAAGTCTTTGCTAAATTATTTTCTGTCCTTCGCCATCCCTCAGCGGGTACATCAGCGTGAGGGACATGACTCGTCAAGCGGTGCACGTATAAACCCTGCTGAGCTCTTGAAGAATCATCCAGAGCATGAAGATCAGGTATTTCCGTGGAGATACGGCAGTCCGGGTAAGGTACTTGTGATTCTAAAAAGAGATCAAGGCAGAGCGATCTTGCCGATCAACACTTTATTCCTCCGTGCGAAGGCTTCTGGCTTCTGGCGAAGTCTAGCATGATATCAATAATCGCAAAGCTACGGCTTTGGTCGCTTCGCAAGGACTGATTCAGGACCTCTTTCCTTCCAAGATGTTCAGGACATTGCTTCACTTCCAAGCACCTGCAACAGCTGCGGGCATCTGCATGCAGGCACAAGGACAGACATTCAATGCGCAAGCCTGGATGACAGCAGCAGCAGCCCCACAAGTGAACCGTGCATGAAAAGACGGAGACTGACAGCCGCATGTGTCAGTAAGCAGCTTGTAGCTGGCCAAAGCAGCTCTCCAGCGCGCAAAACAGCTTTGCAAGGCAGCACAGGCAAGCGTCGGTACGCAAGCACCTGGCATTCAGCTGGCGATCACAGTTCAGCGGCTGGCTGCACACTTCATCCTATCCTGGGCACTCCAGCTCTCAGCTCAAATCACCTCTACGGTCTCCACCTGTCCTCCAGCAGCAAGCATGATGCAAGCAATGACATGTCAACTTGGAATGACCGCTCAGCTGATGTCTCATTGAGGGTCTGCAGCAACGCAGCGCAGCAGGAAAGCAGAGCATGCAGCAAGCAGACACTCATGCTTGCACAGAGGGGGCAGATTGCACTGCATGGAGGTATCAGCAGGCCCTCACACATCCAAGAGAGTCACACGGGCAGAGAGGACGGACAGCAGCTGCGAATTGCTGGCGCTGCAGGCAAACCTCTGCCATGGCATGGTAAGAAATTGAAGCAAGTCCACTTCAATGGATGCTGCCATCCTGACTGCCCATCATGTCGACATGCCTGTCAATACTGTTCAGCTGAATGCATGGAGCCCTTGCCTTTCTTCAAAGGACCGCTGGCAGGTCTGTCTTGCATGCAGGCTCAGGATGTGAGGCATGTCAATGCAGATCAAACGCAGAGGAGGCTGCCTGCACCTCAGAGGCTGGGATCTCTCAGTGCCTTGCCAATGGAGGCCCTGCTGGATGATGTAGCCCAGCGCGACAGGATGCTGTCCTTCATGCGAGGTATGAGCTTCCCATCAATCCTGCATCTACATAACCACAAAACATAGATGCAAGATTCAAGAACTTCACCCACATTTGTGTGTCCTGCAAATGGTCCAGAACATGCTGAGTGCCACCCTGTTTAGCTCAACATTGCGCAGAGCTGCCAAAGCACCATTGCCAATCATGATGTGTGTGTACCGGTAATGGTGCCAGGCTGCATGGCGCCGGAGGTGATCACAGCGCTGTCCAGCATGGCAGCTGCCAAGATGCTGCCCATTAACTGCGCAAGGCCCCTGGAGGGAACGCTGGCTGCTGCCTTTGTGCTGTGCCAGCGGGCCAACCTGAAGCCTGCCCTTCTGGCCACCCAGCCAGAGCTGCTTATGGCCGTGTTCTGGATCCTGGAGCAGTACAACAGGCATGCATCCTCCCCTAAGCTGGCTTCTCAGGCTGCTGAGCAAGCATGCATGTCAAAACAGTCCCCGAAGCCCTTGAAAATCTGTACTGATTTTTTGTTGCCTTGAGAGTGCTGTGTCAGAAAGCTCTTGCAGTACGCTCTCAAGCATCCATTGATGCCTATCTCCTGCAGCTCATCTGCCAAGATACCCATGTGCCAAGCTACCCATGTACTAACGACTAGTGGTGTTCTCCTGCATGCAGCCAGTACCGCTCCCACTTGAGCACCATCCTGCGCAGCTACCTGGACTACATGCACACGGCTCCTCGGCAGAAGCTCTACTCGGTGAAGTGGTGGAGGACCGAGATGCTGCGGTGGCAGATGATAGTGCTGCAGGAAGCTTCCTGGAGGATGCACCTTGAGGTACTGCCTGACTGTGTCATGGGCTGGAGGTGCATGGTCACGGATGCATGCATGGCTGAGCCATATTTCGGTTGTATCAGGAGCACCAGGTTGAAGCATGTGCGCCAGCCTTACCGCTAACAGAGGCATGCTGCATTGCCCGGACATTTGAGTGGATGAGATACTGAAAAGGGTTGGGCATATTCTTTGCTGAGCAGGAAGAGCGCGATCTGGCGCCGGTGCTGAGGCTGATGGATGGGCTAGGACTCTCACACAGGCTGGCTGCCATCTGCTCATGTGTCCTGACGGACGCGCAACAGCGGGTGGCAGTTCGCAGCAGAATCAGCCGCACCCCATCCACATTGCAGCGCCCAGGGCCAGTCAGGCAGCCGCCTGCAGAGAAGCACCTGCAGCGAATTGCAGCACCGACAACTCAGCAGCACTTGCAGGCCACAGCACAGAAGCCACTGCTGCCTGGGCAGCAGTACTACCAGGAGGCAGTTGCAGCGATCGGCACGAAGCCGGAAGCGAGGCAGCAGAGACCCAGCAGCAGTCACAGAAGAGAGCAGAGAGAGGTCACTAGAGCGCATGCACCCATGGAGGTTTCTGCAGAGCCCCCATCAGCCACAGCCCTTGCAGAGGCTCATGCCGATGCCTCTGAGGCAGAGCTTTCGCAGTCCTTTGAGCAGGGATGCAAGCTGCCCAGGACCCAGGCAGATTGGATGGTGTCAGCAGAAAGGTATGCCATCCATTGTCAGTCCCAGTGCACTGATGTGCTGCAGCTGCGCAGAAGCCAGCGCCTGCAGGAAGCTGTGCAGAGAGCTGCTCCATCCATGCAGCTGCCCATGCCGTCAAATTTGAGGCAAATGTCGATGACGCAACAGCTGCAGGCTGAGGTGGCCAGAGCAGGAAAGAGGGCGCGGTGACAAATTTTGCCAGTTGGCGAATCATGCTCTTAGCGAGGTTTGCCTAGGTGAGGGAAAAAATTTGCGGGCAATGTGAGACAACAAAGCAAGGCCCAGTGCAGAGGCCATCCAGTGAGGTACCTAGAAACCAAACCATCATGGTGCTGTACAGAATAAAGTAAAAGTCTGGTCACTTCTCAGACTTCAAACGAATTCTTTGATGACTTTCCAAAGTATGTGCAAATGATGAGGCAATTTTTGGGAACAGAGCATGAAGCTACACTAAAATGAGAGAATGACGAGAGAATAATGTGCTGTGCATGTCAACCAAACGTATTATGTCTTTGTAAGAATAACAGCAATCATTTACACAAGATCAGGATGACCTCTTGACATCCGTAGAGTTTGAAGGCTCAGGCAAAAACTGCTCTTTAATCAGGCAGCCATTGTCACTTTCCTTTATACTTCACTGATACAGTGGGAGGCAACATCAGCAATTGCTTATACGGTATAACAGCGTTCCCCTGAAATGCATTTGTCTGCCAACATGTCAGTTACTAATCGCACATAACGATTCACAACAAATAGTATACTTCAACTGGCGATAGTCCATCACGGGAGAGATTCACACCCAGAGGAATGCTGACGCACTAGGATGTGGAACCTTGCTTGCACTATACTGTTTCTATGGGCAACAAGCTGATCTCAACATCACACAGGGCGGAAGCATCGAATACATGAGCAAACAAGACCTTGCATAAAATAGCATGAAATTCTATGATCACGGCGTCGAGGCTTCAAGCGAAGCTTTCAGCGCACGCGGTAGCGCTTTAGCTGTCTGTGGTCCTCAACATATCCGCCGCTGTGTACCGCCTCTTCGCCAAAGTTGAGCACCAGATCTTCGTGACCGTGGTGTGCCCCACCATTGTCCTCATGCTGCTGCTCATACGCGTGCCCATCCCCCTCATAGACCTGCACACACTCACCCATCAGCACTGCATATTGAAGGGTGGAGACAGCTATGTCACTATGACATAACACAATAGGGTGCCGTGCTAGGTAGCTTTGAAGCAAATGTGAGCGACGCTGCAAGAGGCTGACAAAAGCAGCCCTGGTCCATCAAGCTTCTTTCAAACTATTAAATACTGATCAGTCTCTGCATGCATGTAATGTGAAGAGCCATTAGGGGTAGGATCATGACAGCATTTAACTGCGGCTTGTCTGCAGGACGCACCTTGCCTGTTGGCAGGACAAGCATGTGATAGTAATAATAATGATAATATGTGAAGATGCGCAGAGCCCTCACCTGGTCTGCGTTGTTGGGGTCATAGTCCTGCGGCTGCACCAGGTGGTATCCGTCCACGTCAGCATGGACATACTCCTGCTGTGCGCCATCCTGGATGTACTCCCCCTCCTGATACCCAACCTCCCCTTCCTGCTGCGCCAGGTACCTGTAACACATGACACTCATTTGACATCACTTCGTTGCTCTGGCCCTGGCTCACAAGTGGCGCTGTAGATTCTGAGCACCGTGCCCACAGTTGGTTGGGTCTTGCTTGGATTTGGCGAGTTCATCGAGGGTCGGATTTTGGCAGCCTGTAACTATGCAGCTTGTCTGCAGACCCACCTTGCCTCTTGGCAGGAAAAGCGTGTAATAAAAATTCTTTGCCACGTGTTCATGTCTGCAAGGAAGATGCAGGAACGTATGATGAGCAGCAGCAGCAGCAGCCTCTGATCAGGCAGGGAAGGTCAGACAACCAGCGTCTAGAAGTGCTGCTCAAGTCCTGTGTGGCCCGCCAGCCTTTTCCTCATAGATATCAAGGGGAAGCAGTTTCAAGGGGGGCTTTTTGCAGTGCACACAGCTGCACAGGGAATTTTTCTCTGGCGATAATGCTCGCAGCATGCAGAGTATAGGTGGGGGCACTCACTGCTGCTCGTCGGGGTGCTGATCACTGCCGGAGGCGGCCTGGCCGGCAAAGCCCTCTTCTCCAGTGTGGTAGCCGTGCTGCTCATCGTACTCCACATACTGCTGCTCCGCACCATGCCCCTCCTCCACACCCTCCTGCCACAGCACCGCAGCCAAAACACTCATCAGCATCTGTCTAATGCAGCAACGTCGAGAAGCTGAACACTTCTCCCCAACCCTTGTCTTTCAAAAATGTGGAGAGACTGAGGGCCCCACAGATCGAGCCAACGCTGTCTTTAAGCATCCCTGCTTTGCATTTCATGCAATGAATTGCCCTACACACAGATCTGCAAAGCTAAGAATTTTCTGTGAATCTGTTTTTCATTAGGCATAGACAAGGCGCTCCACTCAAAGGAAAGGGCCCTGCTCTCTGGAGAACCGCACCCGGTGACCCCATGTAATTTTGCCAGCAAACGGGCTCTCTATTGACGTAGATGTCACACTTGTGACCTTCAGGAGAGCAGATCAAGAAGTACACAGCAGAGGGCTTCACCTCGATGGGGTAGCCCTGCGCAACGCCGTCTGGGTACACTGCCTGCAGCCCGGCCGCGTCCAGGTCAGCGTGGCTGCTGTCTGTCAGCGTGATGTGCCCCTGCAGGCTGCCGTCCACATTGTACACCGGGTAGGACTGGTGCCCTGGGCAGCCCATGCACACCCCCGCATCAGCCTTGCATGCCCGAGGGGTGTCTGAGAACCATGCATGACATTCAACATTGCTTGCGCGCCTCACAACAGCATAAATGCGCGAGGGCCATCTGGGAACCATGCATGACCCTTCAAGCAGGGGTGTGGGATGTGTGTAGTCAGCCTGTCTCCTGTCGAAAAGCGCCTTGCCGATGACAACGCCGACTACTACAGTGCAATTCTTGCAATTTGACATAGTCTTGGTGCATTGCATTTGTGGCATGCATTGCCTTTGTGTGGCATACTGGCAGTGACGGAGTGCCCATGTAAAGGAAGGCAAGTCAATGACAGGTGCTCACCTGCATAGGGGTCGGCGTTGGCGTCCGCGATTTGGGCGTGGGCCGGGTCGAGGTGCAGCTGCCCGGTGGCTCCCAGGTGCGCCTGGATGCAGCGGATGCGCTTGCGGTCGCGCAGCTCCTTGTGCTTCGCGCACAGGCACGGCTTGCAGTACGTCTGCGCCATTGGGGAGGGTTATCAACACATGGCTTTGCAGAGCACTGCCGGCGCAGCCACAGACGCTGCTTGCCATGCCAGATGCAGACCTAGGTCTGTCCATAACAGGCCGGTGATAGGTAGGAGATCACACTCAGCATGTGCGAGTCACACACAGACAAGCTCCTTGTGGCATGTGTGGCCCTATCTGCTCATTCCACTTGACCCTTGCGGGGTCAATGTTTGCTGTTCACATGCATGTGTGCTGGCTGGGCCGTGACACAAGAAGAGCGGTTGTACATAAGATCAGAGGTGGGGGAATTGGTGCTCGATAGCTGGCATATCTGTGTATGCTCATAGACATTCCTGAGGCATAGGCTGGCATGCGCCATCACTTTCTCAGATACAGAGGGAGGAACCGACAAATGCGCCTGAAATCTGGAGTCAAGAGGCAAGTCATATTTCGGTGGTTACAGAGACTGAGACGTGCACATGCACTGTAGTGAGCAGCACCTGGAGGCCGTCAGGCTTGGAGGCGTCGCGGTAGAAGTCCTCGCAGGTCTTCTGGGTGTTGCAGCGGCTGCACATCTTGCTGGGCACCGGCTCCGGCTTCGTGATCAGCATCTTCTGCCGCCGGTCCTTGTCCTGCAGGCCCCATGAGTGTAAGAAAGTATTTACCACCAATCAAAGGGGTGCCCGATATCGTTTCTGCCTGACAAGCGAATACGAGTGCATTCATTGCATTCCTATGGAGCTCATGTGCACAGGATCTGTGAGCCGCCACATTTGCCAGTTTACGACACCGGAAGCTTAATGCACATGAACTCTTGAAGGCCAGGGATCCAGAGCGCTCAGTGTTCAGTCCCGCCAACAAGCATGCACAGCTGCGCACAAGGTGAGCCACCGACCTTGTCAGAGACGCAGCTGCGGCACTGCGAGTAGAGGCCGTCAAAGGAGCGCTTGTTGCGGCAGAAGGCGCTGGCAGGCTTGTCTATGCCACACCTGCAGCAGCCACCGAGCAAACCGCTAAGATTGCGGGCTACAAAGTCTTTTACAAGAAGTCTGAAAAGATGGGATTTGTTGAGGCATGGTGCTGTACGAAGCAAGGAAGGCGCCTCCCTAGCCGGCAGGGTTCTTCTGAGAATAACTATGAATATTGAAGGAAAGAGGCAAAGAATGACAGTTACCGCGTGCACTTCTTGGCGGTCTTCATCAATTCTGGCTCCACCTGCGGCCTGGACTCCCTTCGCCGGCGCTCCTCAGCAGTTGCACACAGCTTGCACTGCACAGCCACAAGGCAGTTCCATTGGGTCCTTTTCAATCTGGAACCCTCACCATATCCATTGGGCAGATCCCACCAGCCCTTGGAGGCAGAGAGCAAAAATTGACAATGCAAGCCAGGGAACCTGCTTGGTCAAAAGTTTACAGCAGAGAGAGAGAGAGCCCCTTGAACAAGTGCGCACCTGAGAGTACATGCCATCTGGCTTGCTCTTGTCTTTGAAAAACTCTGAGGCGCTTTTGGTCTCCTTGCACTTGCTGCACGTCTTTTGGATGGGCACTTGAGACACATACTCTGGGTGCAGCGTGGGGTCCTGTATTGAGCAAAAGCAGTCAGAGATCATCCCCATGCAAAAAAATGGCAGTGCAAAAGCAGATATCCATTACGATGCCATGAATTCAAAAGGGCTAGTGTATACCTGCACCATGTCATGCTGGAGCAGATGCATCCTGTTGCGGTTGTGCTCTTGCACAAGCTGACTGGCCTCCTCAAGAATCGAGTTGGCACTGTGATGGAGCTGAATCTGGTCTGGGTGAGCAGGATGGCTGTGATCCTCATCCAAGTGTGACTCCAGGTGAGCCCCGTCAGGGTCGCTCCCATGCAGATTGAGCAGTGATGTGTAGTCCACCATTGACCCCATTATCTGCAAGACCAGCTTGAGGCAGAGACTGTGTGTCCGACCACTTCTTCTCTGACTGGCCCTGCCCGTCTGTTGATCTGGTGCTGTCCTATTCCTTCAGGGCGCTTACACTTCCTGTGAAATACCCTCCGCCAACGCCACAAGCACCTGTCATTCAGACGAGAAAGCCTTCTGAAAATAGTCACATTATGCGCCTACTCTACAGAAGGATGCCAAAGAAATATCATACTGCTCAGGTCGAGACAGAGACAAAGGGCTTTTATGCGGTTGCCAACGCACTGGCTCTCGTAGAGAGCCGAGAGTAACAAGGGTGATCTGGGCAACATGGATAAAATCCAAGGATTGCTTGCATTGGGGGTGAGGTAACAGAAGGTGGTGTTGGGGTATTTTGAAAAGGTACTCGATACGCTGAAGCCATTATCCGACAGCCACCTACCTGTAAACCAAGAGCAGGAGCCCCTTCGAGCCTCAAGGCGACTTCTAGATAGCCAGGGACGACAGCGGTCTCAAGGCTGACTCTCCCCGGTGCTGGAGATGCTTCTCCTTCCACAGCGAACCTTGTCCTCCCCGATTTACACCTAACCGGACACTGAGCCACTCGTGTATGTTTTGATGCACTCTTGCTACATGCACACGATCCTTATCTCCTCTCTTTCACCCTGCCAACACTTCAAATTGAGTGCCTGCTGAAATAATCACGCGACCGTCCACTGGCGTTCCCTTCGCCGAAGCCATTTCAAGCCGGCCTGCGCCAAAAATTCTATAACGGTTGGAGACGCGTCCTAATTCGCTGTCTGCCTCCCTTCCCCCCAACCTTCCCCGCCACTCAGCTTCCGTCAGCAGTACTTTCCTGATCTGCAAACATGCGTGAAGTCATCTCCATCCACATCGGCCAGGCCGGAATCCAGGTGCGGAGCGCGGGAAGGGGCCGCAAAAGCTCAGTCAATGGTGTCCTGGCTTTGCTTTGCACCCCACGCTGCAGATAGTATCTTAAGTTGGAGGTTGTGCAGCAGCTCAGCGCCAAGAATGTAGAACCCAGCGGCTTTTGTGAGGTCCCGGCTAACAACACCAACTCTGTATCCAGGTGGGAAACGCCTGCTGGGAGCTGTACTGCCTGGAGCACGGTGAGTGCTTGTGAAGCTTATTTACCCATATTGATTTTTGCTGTTCCTCTGGGATTCTGAGCTTGTGAGGCTGGTGGCTGTTCCTCTTCCCCATATTCTACTTTTCAAGATGAAACAAAAGGAAGGTTCTCTTTGAGAGGAGTGCGCTTGTTGTATGCTTCTAAAGTTCAACGAAGATTTTTTCATGATACTGGCACTTCCTGACCTGCAACGAAAAGGACGTTGACCTTCTTTTGGATGTGCCTATTTCAGGCATCCAACCTGATGGCCAGATGCCCAGCGACAAGACCATTGGCGGAGGCGATGACGCCTTCAACACCTTCTTCTCGGAGACTGGTGCCGGCAAGCACGTCCCTCGCTGCGTGTTCCTCGACCTCGAGGTGAGGCCGTGCCGGAGTTGTGCCTTCCCGATTGAGCTTTGACTGGGGCAGAGGCGTCTCTCCTTTTGCTGTATGTGAGTGCCCAATCGATCTTCAAAGAGACTCCGCTCACGAACCAGGCCAGATCTTGTAACAGCAGCGCTGATCAGCAACAATGTCACTCTGTAGCTGTACTGTACTTTGTCTGCCCAGGCAACATGTTATTTCAGTTTAGCGTTTTACCAGCCACTGTGTACCTACAGCAGGACGTCATAGCATGGCATAGTTCATTCTTGTCCCGCGTGGTCCTCACAAGTTTGACTGCTGCCTGCAGCCCACTGTGATCGACGAGGTCCGCACCGGCACCTACCGCCAGCTGTTCCACCCGGAGCAGCTCATCAGCGGCAAGGAGGATGCCGCCAACAACTTTGCCCGTGGCCACTACACCATCGGCAAGGAGATCGTTGACCTCTGCCTGGACCGCATCCGCAAGCTGGCAGACAACTGCACCGGTGCGCTAAGCCTGCCTGCCATGTCATGCTTGCGCATGCACTAGCAGACACCTCCTGCTATGTCAAGTACCCCATCACTGCAAAATGACTAAAGATGTCCTGATGAAGCCTGGGGCGTGATGAAGGAGACATGGGTTTAGCAAGCTAAGCCATGGTTTGACCTTGCACCATGAGGGACGGCACAGCATTACACAGAGCACCTTGACTACGGCTGGCATGCACAAGGGGGACTGATGGCAGCGAATGTGTGCATGCAGGCCTGCAGGGGTTCCTGGTGTTCAACGCTGTGGGTGGCGGCACTGGTTCTGGCCTGGGGTCCCTGCTGCTGGAGCGCCTCTCCGTTGACTATGGCAAGAAGTCCAAGCTGGGCTTCACCGTGTACCCCTCCCCCCAGGTCTGTCAGTCAACCCTCTGCACAGTGCTAACTGCCAGCAGCTCTTCTGCATCTTAACCTCACCCTTTGACACCAAAGTCTGCCTGCCTTTCTGCCTCACACGGAAGACATCTTGCAATTGTCTTCATCATGCCAAAACTGATTGCGTTGGTCTGCATATATGCTGGGGGCTGTCGCTGCCAGGTTGCCATGCTGCGAAGACAATAATGCGCCACCTGTCTTGCTGACATCTTCCTGGCATGCACTGTTCAGGTGTCCACGGCCGTCGTCGAGCCGTATAACTCAGTGCTGTCCACGCACTCCCTGCTGGAGCACACCGACGTCGCCGTTATGCTGGACAATGAGGCCGTCTATGACATCTGCCGCCGCTCCCTAGACATCGAACGCCCCACCTACACCAACCTCAACAGGTGCGCTTCTGCCTCATGCAACCCAGCAATCTTTTGTCCATACGCACAGCTGCTTTGATGAGTGCTGGAAACCACACAAACAGTCACACCACCCCGTTGGATACATTTACAGCCGCATGGGAAGTCATTTTGAAGCAATCACCCACCTGTTGATGCAGAGCTGCCCTGTCCCTGTTCACTTCCCCTCCAAAATCAGTCTGTTCTTCCATTGATATCTGCACTCTCAGCATTGTTTAATACTGCATGAAGGAACAGCAGCTGACATTTGTGACAGACTGCATGCCCTAAGCTGTCTGCAATAAGGTGCTCAGGGGTGCATGCATGCATGTGCAGGCTGATCGCCCAGGTAATCTCCTCGCTGACGGCATCCCTGCGCTTCGACGGTGCCCTCAACGTGGACGTCACCGAGTTCCAGACCAACCTGGTGCCCTACCCGCGCATCCACTTCATGCTCTCCTCCTATTCCCCGGTCATCTCCGCGGAGAAGGCCTACCACGAGCAGCTCTCCGTGGCCGAAATCACCAACTCTGCCTTCGAGCCCGCCTCCATGATGGCCAAGTGCGACCCCCGCCACGGCAAGGTGAGCCCCTTCTCCTCGTTGATGTTCCTCTGCTTCTTTCTGCAATCTGACAAATTTGCTCAGGCATGCATGACCTTCGCTGCAACGAGTGCCCGCCTATGAAGTGCTGTGCAATGAAGACAGTCATGCATGCAAGCTACAGCTCAGTGCCACTGCCTGTACAGGACTATTCTGGCACAGAGAACCTGTGCTGCAGTTATTGCACATTGCAGAGCCTGACAACATTGGTAAGGCCTCGGCAAATGATCTGCGCTTATCCCAACTGTGTCTGGTGCGCAGTACATGGCGTGCTGCCTGATGTACCGTGGAGACGTGGTGCCCAAGGACGTGAACGCAGCCGTGGCCACCATCAAGACCAAGCGCACGATCCAATTTGTGGACTGGTGCCCCACCGGCTTCAAGTGCGGCATCAACTACCAGCCGCCCACCGTCGTGCCCGGCGGCGACCTCGCCAAGGTCCAGCGCGCCGTCTGCATGATCTCTAACTCCACCGCCATCGCTGAGGTGCGCTGCCGTCCCCGCTGTTGCTTGCACACTTTCCTCTCCAGTGAATCCTAAGAGGACTGCAGTGCAGCTTTGAGTAATGAGGTGTGGGACGTATTCTGAGCCTCACATGCTCTGCTGATCATCTTGCGTGAGGCACTGATGGGAAGTTTGAGGCTGGCCATAACATCAGCTGCGCAGTCTCTTCAGCCCACGCCACTGTGGAACTTTCCCTATGCTTGGGTGTGTGCTTCAGAGCTGTTGACAAGCGAGTGCTGCTCTGCATGGCAGGTGTTCTCCCGCCTGGACCACAAGTTTGACCTGATGTACGCCAAGCGTGCGTTTGTGCACTGGTACGTGGGTGAGGGCATGGAGGAGGGTGAGTTCTCCGAGGCCCGTGAGGACCTGGCTGCCCTGGAGAAGGACTACGAGGAGGTCGGCGCTGAGTCTGCTGAGGGCGATGGCGAGGAGGAGGGCGAGGAGTACTAGATTGTGCCCCTGCTTCCTGCCGACGTTTTCTGAGTCGAGGCGCTGTGATGTGTGAAACAGCAACCTGGTTGGCAACCCTGATCAAGAATCCTTTAGGAGTTGCAGTGACGCTTTCCCCTCAAGACGTTAAAGGAAATATCTGACCACGTTGAGTTTGAGGCTTGCAAGACCTGTTGTTCTAATGCAACTGACATCTCACACTGGACTCCAGAGTCTATCCCTCAAGGTTTAGCTAAACATTTGACGGAAGCTAGGGCTTGCATCCTAAACCCAAAAGTGTAAAGTGGAAACATAAAATGAAGATGAAGTGAGACTAACACCCATGCATGCACCCATCATACTATGGAAGCTCCTCTCGAGTTCCTGGCAAAGCTGCTTCTGGACCTGGCTCAAGTGCTGCTTCACACTTTATTCCATGCCCATACTTAGAACAACACCCAAGCCCCCATTTTAGAAGTTCATGGCAAACTTTGCTTGACTGCTACTGCTGGAGGAAGGAAGGAAGGAAGGAAGATTACATCACTCCAGCCGCCTAGGGCTGATTG
>JADEYI010000364.1_pt1 | contig 68205 bp, 60 predicted proteins | sample 8542331 | NCBI WGS metagenome assembly JADEYI01 (sample SAMN16510988, study PRJNA670497) | mine drainage metagenome | isolation source: biofilm near Copperflume 1 | place: Germany: Marsberg coppermine Kilianstollen | collected 2018-02 | reverse complement strand
CCTTCGACCAACTTCATTCTACCTATGTCGATCGACTTGTGCAGAGCTTCCCTAAGAGTCTCCTGCGTGCGCGACTAGACCAAGTCCGCCGAGCGCCGCAAACGCCATCCACAGAGCTTAGGGCTGTCACGGCCCGTAGACCAGAGGCGGCCGCGGAAAGTGTGCACAAAGTTCACATGCACACTTTTTTGAGATTCGGAAACTCGGCAATCCGCTCAGAGACGGAGCGCGACGCGGCAGGAAAGTCGCAGACGGCCAAGGATAACTAACTGTCTGGATCGCCGGATCAGATTGTCGGCATCCTCGTTGCATTCGTACCGGCACGCGGCGGTGAGGTGAGGGAGACGCACTCTGAAGCGAAGATCATCTCGGAGCCGAGCGATGCAACAAATCGAAGACGACAACAGCGGGCACGAATTCGTAACCGTTCCGGAACTCGCCAAATTGGTCCGGCGTAATCGCAAGACGGTTTACAACTGGATCGCCGATGGCGAGATCGGAGAGGCGGACGGGCTCTTCGTGGTGCTTGGACGTATGCTATTCCATTGGCCTACGTTTCGAGCCAGGCAGTTCAAGCCGCGCGAGAGGTTGCGCGGGCAACTGCCAGATTACGAAGAGGAGGTCACAAATGGCTTGGTTGGAACAGGACCGACACGGCCGGCTACGCCTCGCGTTTAAGTATTACGACGGCGGGACGTACCGGGAACCGCTCGGAGTCGCAGCGAACAAGCGCACGCGCGTGGACGCGGAACGGCTCCGAGCAACAATCCAGCTCGAACTCACGGCGGGGACGTTCGACTACGCAAGGCGATTCCCGAACAGCTCGCGAGTCGCGGAGCTTGGCCTCAAACCGGCGCAGGTGCATCGCAGCCAGAGCCTGCAGGAGTTCGGCGCGAGCGCATGGCTTGCGGAGAAGAAAACCGACGTCAAGCGCTCGACCTTGATCTATTACTCCGAGGTCTTCAAAGCGCACGTGCAGAATTCGGAGATCGGCAGCAAGCTTCTCGCCGAAATCACCGACGAGGACATGAACCGCTGGAAGCTCGAGATGGAATCCAAGCGCACGGTGCAAGGCGAGCCGCTGAGCACGCGGCGGAAAAACATGGCGCTCGACGTGCTCAGCCAGATTCTGAGACTCGCGAAACGGCGAGGCTTGACGCAGGACAAGCTTTTGATCGACACGAAGCCGTTTAAGAGCGAGGAGAACGAGGGCGAGGTGAAGCCGTTCTCGGAGGAAGAGATCGAGCGCCTGATCGGCGCGGCTCTCCCTTGGGAACGCTCGCTTCTGACCGTCTGTTTTTTCACCGGAATGCGTCGCGGCGAGGTCTTCGGCTTGCGCTGGTCGAGCATCTTCTTTGATCGCGAGCGAATTCTTGTGCGAAGCAGTCTCACCCGTCACGGTGAAAGCTCGCCGAAGAGCAAGACCAGTAACCGCTACGTCCAGATGCTGCCGCGAGTCCGCGAGGAGCTGTTGAAGCAGCGCGACCGGGTGAAGCTACGGAGCGAGTACGTCTTCCCGAATCGTGAGTGGAAGGCGCTCAACGTGAACTGGGTGACGAAGGTGCTCTGGCCCAGGATCGTCAAGCGCGCGGAGGTGCCGTACCGGCCGCTGATGCAGACCCGGCACACCTATGCGACCTTGATGCTGCAAAAGGGCGCGCCCATCGACTGGCTGCAGAAGCAGATGGGCCATCGAAATCTCCAGATGCTGATCCGTCACTACTGGCGCTGGATCAACCCCGGCGAGTTGAGCCGCGACGCGCTGGCGAGGCTGGAAACGGTGCGAACACCCTCAAATCAACCCCACCCTGACCCCACCCCGAGCCATTTTAAGGCGACCGGCGAAGTCTAAAACAGATGTTGAAAGCCGAAAAACCCTTGATTTTGGCGGAGAGGGAGGGATTCGAACCCTCGGTACCGGTTACCCAGTACGCCAGATTAGCAATCTGGTGCCTTCGACCACTCGGCCACCTCTCCGCGCGGTTACGTCAAGTACTTACGTATATCTACCTTGGCAGGAAGCTCAATACTTTTCGCGTTTTTCAAAGATCGCTTCGCCAACCATTCGGCTTCCTACCGGCCAAGCAGCTTTGCCCACGCAGGTTCAAACAGGATTGCAAGGGATCAGCACGCCGCCGAACCGTCAGCTTGAAGATTGCCACGGCAGTGGTCAATACCGAAGATCATACTTCTTAAGGCGATTCAGACAGACTCAGCGGGTCGCATTTTAAAATGCAGAGCGAGGGACTGAAGCGATTTGCTTGACTTCTTTGATCTGACGGGGCGGGAGTCGCGCGGGATATCGCAAATAACAATTAGCGATTCCCCGGCGAATCTCCGGCCCCGATAAAGCGCTAGATCCAGGTTCAGGTTATGGAGCGCTGCCCGAACCACTGGAACCCGCTGACCCACCAGGCATCCCACTTGCGCCGCCCATCGATCCACCGGTTGAGCCAGCAGCCGCACCACTTCCCATCGTTCCAGACGAGGAACCCGTTCCCGATCCCGACGGATTCGTCGCACTGCCTGCCCCCATACTGCCCGATCCCGTCGATCCGTTGGTTGTCGGGCTCGGATTATCCATGCCGCTCGAGGTCCCAGCTCCCGGGCCCGCCGATGGGCCACCGGTTCCGGTCGAATCTCCAGTTCCTCCCATCGTTGCGCCGCCGCCAGCGGCTCCGCCAGCTCCAACGCCTTGAGCGAACGCCGATGGGGCCACTGCGCCAACCGCGACCGTCACTGCTCCGGCGAGAACCAGCTTCGTTAATTGTTTGGTGATCTGCATAAACTCAGTTCCTCCAAATAGGCGGGACATCGATGCGGCAATGAACAAACCTGCCGCGACGAATCCCGCTTTCCAGATTGTGGGGTCCGCGAAGTTCAAAATTGAACTACGCAATAGGATCAGGTGAAACGACGATGGGCCAGCAACAGCGGGGAGCGGTACGAAAACTCGCCGCACATCTCCTAATGCTTCATGGCGTCGAGAAGATTGGCCATATCATCTGCATGTTCAACCTCGACTTCAAGAATCCTTTCGATAAGCCGACGGGTCACCTGGTCATCCATTCCGAGCCACCGGGCAATATCCGCATAGGTATCGATCGCTATCCTTTCCGCGACCAAATCCTCCGTGATCATTGATCGGAGGTTCTCACCTTCCTGATACTCCGAATGACTGCGCGACTTCAGACTCACCGGGTTAAAATCAGGTTCGCCATTGAGCTGTGTGATACGTTCCGCCACCCAGTCAACGTGTTCCTGTTCTTCCATCGCATGTTGCGCAAATTCTTCTTTGATCGATTCTGAATCGAGACCCTTAGCAGTAAAGTAATGACGCTTGTAGCGCAGGACACAGACGATTTCGGTGGCGAGCACTTCGTTTAAAACTTTGATCACCTGCTCGCGATCAGCCTTGTAGCCTGCGGTCACCGCACCATTCTCCATGTGCGTTCGCGCGCGCTGCCGAATCCCTTCAATATCAGAGACAAACTGGCCCATATTATACCCCGTTGCTTTTCTGCTGATTTATCGAACCCAACTCACTGAGTAACGGCTTAGGTGAGCAGATCGAATACACGCATCAACTATGCCACGGCTCTCAGCGAGAACTTTCGATCCCGGGCCCACTGGCTCCACATCTTTGCGCCCGGACCTTTTAGCCAGAAGTGCCTTCCGAGGTAGTCAAATCAGCTAGATTCTAGCTCTTCCCATCACAAGGCCTACCAGAAATAACACGATGAAAACGAAGAAGAGGATTCTCGCGATATCAGTCGCAGTTCCCGCGATTCCGCCAAAACCGAATATTCCAGCAACGATTGCAACAACTAAAAACACTACAGCCCAATACAGCATTGGATATATACCCCTTTCGTGTGATTGAAAAAGATGCAGCAATTGGGATGCCATGTCTGGGCGAAAAGATAGACGACAATTCTAATGGTTGAATTGGAAATTCTGCGCGGAAGAGAAAAGCCATCTGGCTTATTTTTTATCGAACACCTTGTTCTTTGTTGCAACTTTTACATTGCCTACTTCCAATGTCAGGGACTCTGCGATGCTCCGGAGGCATAAGCGACAGCGGCGTACGCAGTTAAGACTTCGGCTTTTGTGCGCACAAGTATATAGCGGGCATTGGCGAGATCGCGCTCAGCGGTAAGTAGCTCCACTATCGTCGTCAGCCCTTGCCGATAAGTTTCACTATTAGCCTGATATGACTCTTGTGCTGAGGCGATCAGGCTTTGCGCATAGCTGCATTTGCTCAAAGATGACTTGAATTCGTAATAGGCCCGCCATACTTCAGCGGTTGCGTCGAGGTCAAGGGCACGAACATCCTGCTTTGCAGCCTCACGATCAGCCTGCGCCCGCCGCAGGTCGTTATGACGCCTGAAGCCCGTAAACAGATCCCATTGCAATGTGATTAAGGCCGCATATTGCGGCTGACCGGTATTGACCGTTCGCGAACGGATAAAAGTGAAATTCCAGAGATCCTCTCCGTACACGCCCGACACGTCCAGCTCCGGGTAGAACTGCGCACGCGCCAAAGAAACTCTCGATTCAGCCGCGCGCTGCTCAGCCGCTTTAGCCGCCAAGTCGGGACGCTGCCGCCTGGTACGATCGATGAGGCTTTTCACCGCATCACTAAACGACTCAGGAATAGGCAAACTTTCCAGACTTTGAATGTGCAACTCGGAGTCGGCATCGATTCCGACCGCTACCGCAAGATCGGCCTGCGCGTCATGGACCATCAGGTGAGCATTGGCAAGATCAAAACGCGATTGTGCAACCCGTTCCTCCGCCAGTAGTAATTCGGGTTGCGTAGCCAGGCCGAGCGACATGCGCTGCCTGACGGCTTCCGAATCGGTCTGTGCAAGCGCCAGATTACGCTGGGCGGCGGTTACCGCCGCCATCGCGCCGTCCAGCGCGTAAAAAGCAGACTCAGTGCTGAAAACCACACGCTGAATCTTTCGATTGAAGGAATAGTTGGCGGCTATCAATTGGGCTTCCGCGGCGGCGGCTTCTGAGCGCCGGCGGCCAAAATCGAGCAAGGTATAGGTGACGCTGGCCAGCGGCTCCGATTGCCATTGGTTAACCGCTCCAATATTGGCCGGTACTTCGAACGGTATTCGCTGGTAGCCATTTGCCGCCTGCACACTGGCCTGCGGGTAGTAGGAGGATCGTGCAGCTCCGAAGTTTGCGGCCGCCGCCCGCGCCACCTCCCAGGCGCGCCGGGTCTGCGGATTATTCCGCAGGGCGAGGTCGATTACCGAATTGAGATCGTTGGGCCGCCGAGCAGAGTTATTATTTTCCGGCGGCAACCTGGACGCGAGGAGCTCCGGGCGTGGGGTTTGGAAGCGGCGTGCCGTGGCGGGATCCGGCGACCATTCGCTTTGGCTGCTGCGGGGCGCGAGGCGCTCGGGCGAGATCTCCGGCTGCTCCACGATCGAGTTACATCCGACCGCTGCATTGATCATTATGAACACGGTTAGCGTGACGGCGGAAATAGGCAATCGCGGCCGGCACTTGACGTTCAAGGCGATGATGCTATTCCGCTCGAATTCGCGATATACCTGCCATAGCCAACGTGCAGTAGTCATAATGACCGGTATGGTACCGGCGTTTAGGCTGCGGCGCACGATGGTTATGCTGTTCGATGGTCACTTCCGTTTAACCAGTTGATGAGCATGGGTGGTTCGACCACAATCGGAAAACTTTAATGATCGCGATCAAGAGGGGGTGCATTGCGGAATCGAAAGTTGCCGCGCTGGTGATCCTGCTTGCATGCGGTGGCTGCGATCCCGTGATTAACATCGCGGGCGCCAACTTTCCGGCGTGGTTGCTCTGCGCGATCGTTGGAGCGGCGCTCACGGCCCTGATTCGACCGATTCTGGACGCCGTAGGAATCGAACCCTACCTGGGCCCGCTCCCCCTCATTTACCCATGTCTGGCCGTTTTGATTGGCTGCCTCGTGTGGCTGATTTGCTTCAACCGCATCTGAATCATCGTGGCTGACGAATCGAATTCCCGGAGCAACCGCGGCCGCAGGATTATCGGACGCGGAGTGGGCGGGCTGATCGTACTCGCCACGATCGCAGTAGGTTTATACGTCGTCCGGCTGTACTACCTGTATCCGCGAACGGACGATGCCTACGTTCGCGCGAATATCGTGGGGACTGCGCCGCATGTGAGCGGGCCGATCGTGGAATTGCCGGTTCACGACAATCAGCGGGTCAAACCGGGCCAGCTTCTGTTCGTGGTGGACCCCCGGCCTTACAAATCGACGCTCGATCGGGTCGAGGCGCTGCTTGCTCTGACGAACCTTCAGATCCATGCGCTGGACGATACCATTCGCTCGGCCCGGGCTCGTGAGGCGCAACTCGCCGCCGCGGCTGCATACGACCGGCAATATCTCGATCGGATAGAACCTCTGCTGAGCCGCCACTTCGTGACGGCCAATGACGTCTTCAATGCACGCAGCCGGCTCGAGGCCGACGAGGCCGCGGTTGCCAGTGCCCGCAGTGAAGTACGCAAGGCGGAAAACGATCTGGGGCAATATGGCGATATCAACGCTCGGCGCAAGGCCGCGGAAGCTGCGGTTTACGATGCGAAACTCAACGTCGAGTATTGTTATGTGCGGGCGCCCTTCGACGCTTACATTACCAATTTGAATATCGCGGTCGGACAGTATGCGAACGAAGGCCGGCAGGTGATGAGCCTGGTTGATAATCGCGTCTGGTACGTGATGGCGAATTTTCGCGAGAATTTCCTTTCCCATATTCGGCCCGGCATGACCGCCGATGTTTTTCTGCTGAGTTATCCCAACAAACATTTTCGAGGGCGCGTACAAGGAGTCGGTTGGGCGCTGTATCAGGGCAATGGGGCTACTATCGAAGGTTTGCCCCAGGTCGAAGCCACTCTCAATTGGGTGCGGCTGTCACAACGGTTTCCGGTGCGAATCGTACTCGAGGATTCGGATCCGGCCCTGCCGCTGCGGATGGGCGCGACGGCGGTCGTCACCATCCAGGGCTATCGGGGGACGCCTCGCCGATCGCATAAGCAATGATCGAGGAACCGAGCGCCAATGGGGACGTCAGGCCACATAACGCCGAGACTCAGCTTCGCCGTCTCGGCGCTCTGATCGTCGAGGAGCTGGCGCTTCGTCCACACCGGCTGAGAACCGCACTGCGGTTCGCCAGTATCGCCACCATCGGCGCCGGGCTGATGGCCGCCGCGCATGTTGATTCGCCGCTCGGACCTTATGTCATCTGGTTGATGCTTGGCGCCGGCCCGATGCTGTCGCTGCAGACCGCCATCCGTTATATCGCCATCGAAGCTCCGCTGCTCGCTATTTCGGTTCCTCTGGCAGGAATCATGGCCGAAAGTCCGTGGTTGCTGTTGCCGTTGATAGCTGGGCTCAGCGCCGGCGCGACGTACCTCAGTATCGTTTGGCAACTTGGATCTTTCGCCCTGGTGACTCAGGTCGTAATACTCGACACCTTTTATGGCGTGGTATTCAATCCGAATTCTATTGGCTGGAGTACCGCGGCCAACTTCGGCGCCTGCGTGATATCGTTTCTGCTGATTGCGGCGTTTGATGGCTGGATCTGGCCGACGCCGGCCGAAGCCACCCTGGTTGAATCACTCGCGTCGAGCCTGCAACGGATGCGATCGCGTCTGCTGTCCGCCGCCAATTATTACCTTGATGAAACGTCAAACCAACGACCGGCTAATCCGCCTGCCACCTCGGAAATGCCGGCGCAGATCGCGCTGCTTAATAACGCTACCGCCGAAGCGCTCAGTGCGCACCGGCGCGCCGTAATACTGGCTGCGATTACACGCGGGGCGCGGCTGCAAATCGAAATCGATCGCCTCACGGTCGCGGCGCGCGAGAGCGTACCTCGGAACGTGCGAAAGTTACTTCGCTCTCAATTCGATGACGTAGTAAATGCCATTGATGAGGCGCTGAATGAACTCGCGCATGAAATGTTAACGACTATTCGGACGGATCCCGATGAGCCGGCATCGCCAGCCGCGGCCCGTGTCCGCACGACGGTAAACGCACTCAATACCCGTATCGTAGCTGTTCGTCCGAGCTACATCGGTAGCGCAGGCATCGCGGAGATATCCAATCTAAGCGCCTTCATTGAGGGTTTGGAAATGATGGCGCGACTGCTCGAGCGTCCCCTCGATGAACCTCCGCCGGCAGCCGGCGCAAGCCCTGGCGCCAGCGAGCGATCCGCTGCGCCGCGCAGAACCGATTCCGGGCTCCAGCGTCACTGCTTGAAAGTCGCGTTGTGTATGACTATCGGGTACGTGATTGGCCTCACCGCTCAGCGGCCGGATTTGTCCGTAATACTCACAACGATAATCATTACCGCCTTGCCTACCTATGGCGCCGCGATGCGTAAAATGATTCTGCGCATTGTGGGCACCGCTATCGGCGGATTGATCGTGACCCTCACCATTATCACCGTCACGCCGAACTTTGAGAGCTTGCCCGCCTATCTGATCGCGGTCTTTCCGGTACTGTTTATCTCCGCCTACGCGGCGCTCGCGAGCGGACGCACCGCCTATGCGGGAAAGTCGATTGGAACCACGTTTCTGCTGGTCTTCGCAGGCCTCAGCCCCTCGCAGGATATCTATGGTCCGCTGTGGCGATTGTGGGGCATCTTGCTCGGCGTTTGCGTGGTGACTCTGGTGTTCTTCATTCTGTGGCCGGAATACGCTGGAGATTCGCTGTTGCCCCGCTTGCGCCGAATCCTGCGCGACACCATCGCGATCGGGCCGGGTGGCGATGCGGCTATAAGCGAGGTGAGAACAAGTCAGATCAGCTCCGAAATCACTGGATCTCTGGTCCAAATCCTCGAGATCGCCGATGATGCGAGGCTCGAGGGCCGCGCCAGTTCGATCGATCATGAGGCGGTGGTTCAGGCCGCCGGAACTCTGCGGAGGATCGCACATCGGTTGGGCGCGATCGCCAACAACCGAGTCAAATATGAATTGCCGGCCTTGAGCGATCGGACGGAGCGCGCGCACGAATCGATACTGGCCGCTATTCGTGCCCGCCTGAATTCCTGGCTTGGCTTCTTCGAAAGCGCAGACAGCCTCAGCCACCGGGCAGCGATGGCCCTCGCAGCAACCCATTCCGATCAGGATATCGCTCAACCGCTGGCGGATTTTGGACAGCGGCTGGAGGCCGACGGCTTCGCGGAAATCGGCGGCTGGAACTTCGATCAACGACGCCTGCTGCTGGCTGAATTGCAGTCGTTGCGCAGGTTGGAATTTCTAATGCGGGAGCTCGATCGCTTTCTAGCGCGAGTGCCCGGCTCCCCGTCATCCGCAAAAGCGATAATCGGGCAACCGAAGCTGGCCGCTTAAAAACATATCGACAGCTTAGCGGCGGCCCGGATCGTAAATACCAACGTAAGCACATTAAAGATCAAAACGATCATGGCGTTTCCACGTTCATAATTCGGGAAGCCGAAAATACGGCACAGAGCGGAAAGTAGATAGTCAGTCCGCCAAAGGCGGCGGATCCAAGACGTCGTCCGTGGGCGAATCAGCTTTTTCGTCGGCTTCAGGTGCGGGAGGGGATTGGCGCTGAACAGCCCGCGCAATGCGGCGGCGTTCCTTATCCTGTTGTTTTTCTCGGCGCAGACGTTCTCGAAGGCGCTTCTCCATAAAAGGACTCTGCTCCTCTAATTATTACCCCAGGCGGAAAAGAAGCGGGCCCGAAGGCCCGCTCCAAGCGCTTTACCAGCGGTTGCGGCCGCGATCGCCTCCGCCGCCACCACCACCGTGTGAATTTCGGTTTCCGCCACCGCCACCACCAAAACTCGATTCCCGAGGTTTGGCCTCATTCACCTTGATATTCCGGCCCTTGAGCTCGGCGTCATTGAACTGACTGATGGCCTGCGCCGCACCTTCGGCGGTAGCCATCTCGACGAACCCAAAACCTCGCGACTGGCCTGAGAACTTGTCCGTGACGACGGTCGCGGTCTGAACCTCTCCTGCGCGCGAAAAAAGTTCTTCGAGATCGTTGTTCGACACCGAATAGGCCAAATTGCCTATATAGAGTTTGCTGGGCATTTAGTGCCCTCCTGAAATTTCGGCCGGGAGGCTCCAGACAGAAGAACCCGGGCTAATTCCCGGGTGGGTGAAAGGAACGGTCCAGCGTGACGTAATCAATCTATACTCTTTCCATTCTGATTGATATGGGGCCGATCTGATTTCTCACGGAGCGCATTTACAGCACTCGCGCCCGGTCTTATTGCCCCCGGGATATATGAATTACCCACGGAAAACAGATGAATAATTACCCGCCGCAGCCCGCACACGTGAAGTCCGCTCAGGAGTACGGCGCATTTTGTCATATACTTCTTGATCGGTACGCGATAGACTAAGTTTTACTCGCCCTCGGATGTGGTCCGTCTGACAAATACTGTCGCTTGCCGGACACCTCTGAACGCTTGAAACAAAACGGGAGAAACAGATGCCCAAGGTGTATGTTGGCAATCTCGCGAGCTCGGTTAGCAGCCGCGACCTGTTTGAGCACTTCTCACGCGCCGGAGAAGTGCTCAACGCGTTCGCGGTCAAGGATAAGGCCTCGGGACTGTGCCGCGGGTTCGGCTTCGTCGATATGGCCGAACTATCAGACGTGGCAATCGCGTTCAGCCTGTTAAACCATAGCGAATTGAAGGGTCACCGAATCACGATCGAGCCGGAGCCGTCATTGAAAAACGGCAAGGCGCGTAATAAGGCGGCGGAACAGTCCGCAAAATGAGCTGGCTCGAATTCCGGCGGAGCGAGGTAAAGCATCCCGATGTCGCTAACTAATGCATGCTGGGATACGCACGATTTCAAAGTCAGGATGCTGGACTGGTCGGCTGCGCGAGGCTCACGGCTGGCGTTTACCTGCCGCTATTGCGGACGCAGATTCTGCCAATTCACGCTGCTCAGTCAGGCCGCCTGGGCGGTTGACGGCGATGGCAAGGCGCTGGAGAGCGCGGTCAGCACCCGCTGGCTGGGCGAAGCATGCCCGCATCTGTTCAATCTCAAGGATGACGAAGATCGCAAGCAGCTACGTAAGACCTGAAGCTCACAGGCCGTGCCGGCGCGAAAGCGGCGGATTCTTCTTCGCGCGACAGTTTAATATCCACCGCTCAATGGGCGATGGGCGCGGCCATGTTCCCAAGCTGGCCTGCATCCCCAGTTGGGATTGGTGCGTTGATCGGCGGCAAGACGAGGTACGCTCGCGACAAATTGCGCCGCAACTTTGGCAGGAATGCCTTGCGCGACCAGTCCGCACGTCGCGTACGCACCATCAAGCGTGGTCTGATACTGCCAATTCCCATTTCCGGGCGGATATTTCCGGTAAAGCACGGCAAACGGTGGGTTCGGTTGCATACCGGATCTGACCTGCTCCACATTGTGAGTTTCCGCTATCGCGTAGTCGCCATCAACGACAATTTGAATAAGCCGATTATTACTGTCGGCGCCTGTGATCTTTTGCCAGATCGCGCGGATTGATTGCAGATCAGCCGCTGACCCGATGTCTCCCGCCACAGCCGATCTCGGAATAATGATTACCGAGGCCATCATAATTCCAAGCGACAGTCGCTTCAGGTGCAGCGAAGCAATCTGCTTCGTCGATGCGGTCGTCATAGTTTCCTCCTCCTGATTGTGCGCTTAAAGCAAAAAGAACCTTCCTCGTTGAGAATCCGCTATCGGCAAGTTGAATTTACCCCCCTAATTCCTGACTTGTTTATAGATAACGCGTCTATTCCGGCAACTCTCCTGGAGATGTAATCAAATAGGAGGCCCATTGGAAGAAAGGAAATCCGGCTCCGAACGCACCGCCGATCGTGGGCGCACCAGCAGGGCCGACGATCGGCCCTCGAGCGGGAAGGAATCGCCGTCGTGAAACACGCGGCTGTCGAGCGTGTCCGGGTTTATACGGCCGGTATCGACCAGCACGCTCCACGGCAGTGAACCCGAAGCGGCCGGAATTACAAACGGGATGCGCTCGTGGTGGCTGTTCAACAACATAATGAAATCGTGATCCTGCAGCGGTCGGCCCTGCTCGTCGTCCTCGCCCAGCGCTTCGCCGCCGAGATAACAGCCGAGGCATCGCGCAAAGGACTGGTTCCACTCCTCGTCGGTCATCTCATCGCCCTTGGGCGTGAGCCACGAGATGTCCTTGATGCCGACTTTCCTGATTGCGCGGCCGAGAAAAAAATTCCGCCGGTGAAAGGCGGGATGGTCTTTTCTGATTTGAATCAGTCGGCGTACAAAATCGAGTAGCTTGAGCTTGCGCTGGTCGAGGTTCCAGTCAAGCCAGCCAATCTCGTTGTCCTGGCAATAGGCATTGTTATTGCCGGCTTGCGTGCGGCCGATCTCGTCGCCGGCGCAGATCATCGGAACGCCCTGCGAAAGCAGCAACATCGCAAATAGATTCCGCTTCTGCCGCTCACGCAGCTGATTTACGGCCGGATCGCTGGTTGGTCCCTCCACGCCGCAGTTCCAGGTGTGATTGTTGTTGTCGCCGTCTCGATTGCCTTCGAGATTCGCTTCATTGTGTTTTTGGTTGTAGCTCACAAGGTCGTTGAGCGTGAACCCATCGTGACAGGTGACGAAATTGATGCTCGCGTATGGGCGCCGGCCGCTTTGTTCATAGAGATCGCTCGAACCGGTGAGCCGGTAGGCCAGTTCGCCAATCAAACCGCCTTCGCCTTTCCAATAGGCGCGCACCGCATCGCGGTACTTGCCGTTCCATTCCGTCCAACCAATCGGAAAATTCCCCACCTGGTATCCGCCCTCTCCGATGTCCCACGGTTCGGCGATCAATTTTACCCGCGAAAGCACCGGATCCTGGTGAATCGTCTCGAAGAAAGTGCTGAGCCGGTTGACGTCGTATAATTCGCGGGCGAGCGCCGCCGCGAGATCGAAGCGGAAACCATCGATATGCATCTCGTTCACCCAGTATCGCAAGCTGTCCATGATGAGCTGCAGCACGCGGGGATGGAGCATATTCAGCGTATTTCCGCACCCGGTAAAGTCCATATAGAAACGCGGATCGTTCGGTGTGAGCCGGTAATAAGCAAGATTGTCGATTCCGCGAAAGCACAGCGTCGGGCCCAGATGGTTACCCTCGGCGCTGTGATTGTACACCACGTCGAGAATCACCTCGATGCCCGCCGAGTGCATCCGCTTCACCGTCGATTTGAACTCGGCCAGCGTTCCGGTCGCCGAATAACGCAGGTCGGGGGCGAAATACCCGATCGAATTGTATCCCCAATAATTCCTGAGTCCCTTTTCGACCAGCGGCCGGTCGTCAACGAACGTATGGACCGGCATAAGTTCAACCGCAGTAACGCCGAGGCGTTTCAGGTAATCGATGATCGGGGCGGAGGCAAGACCGGCATAGGTCCCGCGTAACTGAGGCGGAACCTCCGGATGTCGCGCGGTAAAGCCTTTCACGTGCAATTCATAAATCACGGTGTCGTGCCATGCAGTGTGCGGCGGGCGGTCGTTCTCCCATGAGAATGCGGTGTCGACCACCTCGCACTTCGGCATGCCGGGGGCGCTGTCACGCCGATCCATCGTCAGATCTTCCCGCGGCGATCCGATTCGATACCCAAATAACGCGTCACTCCATCGCAATGGACCCACGATCTGCTTTGCGTATGGATCAAGCAGCAACTTGTTGGGGTTAAAGCGCATACCGGCTTTCGGCTCATACGGACCATAAAACCTGTATCCATAGAGCAGACCGGGCCGAGCTTCCGGCAGATAACAATGCCAGACCTGATCATCCTGCCAACGCAGGTTGACGCGATCCATCTCGCGGCGGCCCTTGGGATCGAACAGGCACAATTCCACCCGTTCTGCGTGCTCCGAAAAAACTGCAAAGTTCACGCCTTCTCCGTCCCAGGTCGCACCGAGCGGATAGGGCTTGCCCCGCCAGATGGTGGGGTTTGATTTCGATGGCTTCATCTCAGGTCCTATCAATCATTTGCTATAGTGCTTTTGATAACTATCACAAGAGCTTTTCTTGTCAGGTCTATAGATACGATCCCAACCGAACACGCCCCTTCGCGCAGGTGCGAAGGGGCGGCATCTAACATGCATTCGGTGAGCCGGATTTGAAACAATGGCGGCTTTAGGTGCTAAGTCCGCGGTAAAATTCCAGTAATCGCGTTATAATTCAATAGTGAGCTGCTTTTTGTGACCGCGCGCATTCCATCTTCCACCTACCGTCTTCAGCTCAACAGTAGCTTTACCCTGGCGCAAGCCACCGGCATTCTCGACTATCTGCACAGCCTGGGCATCGGTGATTGCTACATATCCCCGATCGTCCAATCTCGGCATGACAGCGTTCACGGCTACGATGTGGTCGATCACGGTGTCGTTAATCCGGAACTCGGAGGTGAGCAAGCCTTTCGATCGTTCGCCGCTAAAGCGCACGCACTCGGGATCGGCATCCTGGTCGATACTGTCCCCAACCATATGTGCATCGCGGACTCGTCCAATCGCTGGTGGTTCGATGTACTGGAAAATGGCCCCGGTTCGCCATATGCGGCTTATTTCGATATCGACTGGAATCCGCCAAAGCCGGAACTGACCAATCGCGTGCTGTTGCCGGTGCTCGGTGATCAATATGGGCGGGTGCTGGAAAATCAGGAAATCACCGTTTTTTATGAGGAAGGAGAGTTCCGCGCGCGTTACTATCAGTTAAATCTGCCGCTCGCGCCGCAAACCTGGATCGCGATTCTCGAGCCCGCGCTTGTCGAGCTTGAGACGAAGCCGGGCGAATTCGCTGACCAGACGGCAGAGTTGGCCAGCATCATCACGGCTTTGCGTCATTTGCCGCCGCGCACCGACACTAGCCCTTCAAAGATTCGCGAGCGTCAGCGCGAACGGGAGATCATCCGGCAGCGCTTGACGGTGCTGATCGATTCCAGCCCAGCCGTGGTTTTCGCAATCAATGCTTCGCTCAAAGACTTGAATGGACTGAAGGGACGGCCGCGCAGCTTTGATCGACTGGAACAATTGTTGGGGGATCAGGCGTACCGTCTGAGTTTCTGGCATGTCGCTTTGGACGAAATCAATTACCGGCGCTTTTTTGACGTTAATGAACTCGCGGCGATTCGCGTCGAGCAGCCGGAAGTGTTCGAGGCCGTGCATGAATTGACCTTTCGATTGTTGCGAGAGGGATTGATCACGGGTCTTCGCGTCGATCACGTGGATGGCCTGTGGGAACCCGGCAAATATCTCCAACTGCTGCAGGCTCGATGCGCGCAGGCGATCGCGGAAATTCACCATGATGATCCAGCCGCTGACGCCCGATCGCATGATAACTCGTGGCCTTTTTACGTGGTGATCGAAAAAATTCTCGGTCTCAACGAGCCGCTATGCGATCACTGGCCAGTGTACGGCACCACCGGCTACGAATTTATCAATGACTTGAATGGCGTGTTCGTCGATGCCGCCAATCGAGCAAAACTCGAGGCGGTTTATGCCGGCTTCTCCCAATACCGGCGTGATTTCCGTGATCTGGTTTATGACTGTAAAAAACTTGTGCTGAGAGCCTCGATGTCGGGCGAGCAAAACGTGCTGGCGCGGAAACTCGATCGGATTTCGGAACAACATCGATGGTCTCGTGATTTTACCCGTAACAGTCTGGGACGTGCTCTCGCCGAAGTAATCGCCTGTTTTCCGGTCTACCGTTCATACATCGGCTCCGATCGGCAGGTATCGGATTACGATCGCCAGATGATCAAGCGCGCTATCGATATAGCCAAGCGCCGCAATCCTGAACTGAGCGGATCGACTTTTAATTTTCTTGAATCGGTACTGCTGATGAACGATCCGGAGGGTCTCGATGAGACGGCACGAACCGAGCGTCTTGAGTTCACGATGCGCTTTCAACAACTTACGAGCGCGGTGATGGCGAAGGGGTTCGAGGACACTGCGTTATACCGTTATTATCCGCTCGCGTCCCTGAATGAGGTCGGTGGCGATCCAACCCGCTTCGGCGTTTCCGCCGACGACTTTCACGCTGGTAACCGCCGCCGCCTGGAGCAATGGCCTCACGCGCTATCCGCCACCTCCACCCATGACACCAAGCGCGGTGAAGATCTGCGCGCACGAATCAACGTGCTCTCTGAAATACCTGAGGCCTGGGAGCATGCGGTGAGACGATGGCACGATTTTAATGCACCAGTCCGTACCGAACTCGACGGCATGTCTATCCCGGACCGCAATGAGGAATACCTGCTTTATCAGACCCTGGTGGGCGCCTGGCCGCTGCTGCCGATGAATCACCTGGAGCACGAGACCTTTATTCAACGTGTCCAGGACTACATGCTGAAGGCCTCAAAGGAAGCGAAGCTTCACACCAGTTGGATCAGTCCGAACAAAGAGCACGATCAGGCGCTGCTCGACTTTGTCGGCGCTGTCTTGCGCCTGGACCCTGCCAATGCATTTCTGGAAGACTTCATCGCTTTCCGCAAACCGATCGCGATGGCCGGGATGCTTAATTCCCTTTCGCAGACTCTCATTAAGATCGGTTCGCCCGGTATCCCGGATTTCTATCAGGGCACCGAGTTATGGACGAGCAACCTGGTCGATCCTGACAATCGCCGGCCAATCGATTTCGATGCGCGGCGGCTTATGCTGGACGAAATACGATCCGGCATGCACGACAGTCCGGCTGCGCTGCTAAACAAGCTTGCGCATCAGGCGCCTACCGGAGCGCTCAAGATGTATGTGATCTGTCGCGCTCTTCATTTCCGCCGGGAGCATCCTGAGCTCTTTGCCCGCGGTGCTTATCAGCCTTTGGATGCCGCGGGCGATCGCTCCCATCACGTAATTTCTTTCGCACGCTCCATGGATAAGGACCATGTGATTGTGGCGGCAGGACGCTTTTTTATCAGTCTTGGCGTGGGCGCGAATTCGATGCCCGAGAGCCGCGCATGGGCCGCTACCGTGCTGAGCGTGCCACCGAATGCGGCGGCCGAGCGATACGTCGAGCTTTTTACCGGACGCATAATCGAATGCAAGCGCAATGGTGATCATCGTCAACTTTCGATGAAGGATGTTTTTGGGACCATACCGGTGGCGGCGCTGATTCCGATTGAATTGGCGCATTGCTCCAACTTGAACAAGGCGTACGCGCGTACGTCAAGAATGCCGCGTGGCTCATGATTTCTTCGATCAGCGACTTATAACTTGCCGCTCAATCTGTGAGTTCGATGTCTGACGATTTTTTTTCCTGGCAACTCGATTTCGGCGCGCGAACTACTCAGGAAGGCGTGCGGTTCCGTGTCTGGGCGCCGGCCGCGAGAAAGGTCACGGTCCACGTCACCGCACCGCATCCAATATCGCAGCCGATGGACTGTGATGGCCACCAAGTCTATTCGACGCTGATACGCGGTTTGCGTGCCGGCGCGGAATACTTTTATGAGATCGACGGTAAACGCCGTCCCGATCCGGTCTCGCGCTGCCAACCGCATGGCGTCCATGGCGCATCGCGCGTCGTAGATCCAAATGCGTTTGCCTGGACCGACCACAAGTGGAAAGGACTGGCGCTCGCGCAGTTGATTATCTATGAGATCCACACTGGAACTTTCACTGATCAAGGCACCTTCGACGGCATGATCGAACGCCTTGATCATCTGCGGGACCTGGGTGTTACGGCAATCGAACTGATGCCGGTCGCGACCTTTCCCGGATCGCGCAATTGGGGATACGACGGCGTTTTTCTATATGCCCCGCATACTGCTTATGGTGGTCCGGAAGGTCTAAAGCGGCTGGTCGATGCGTGCCATCGTGCAGGTCTCGCAGTGATTCTGGACGTGGTCTACAACCACCTGGGCCCGGAGGGGAATTACCTTAGCGACTACGGTCCCTATTTTACCGATACTTATCGAACGCCATGGGGCCAGGCGCTCAACTTCGACGGTCCGCAGAGCGATGGCGTCCGCCAATTCTTTATCGATAATGCACTTTACTGGTTGACGGAATACCACCTCGATGCGCTCAGGCTCGATGCGGTGCATGGCATTTTTGACTTCGGCGCACGCCACATTTTGCAGGAGATTGCCGAGTCGTTTCATCGGCAAGCGCAGGCACTCGGCCGTCAAGCCTGGCTAATAGCAGAGAGCGATCTGAATGCCTCACGGATCATCAACCCACCCGATCGCGGCGGTTATGGCCTCGATGCGCAATGGAACGATGAATTCCATCATGCATTGCATGCCTTGCTGACCGGTGCGCGCCATGGCTACTTCGGCGACTTCGCTTCTATCGCCGATTTGCAAAAGGCTATCACCGACGGCTTTGTATTCGATGGCCGTTATTCGCCTTTCCGGCAACGGCGGCATGGCGTCTCCTCCAGCGCTAACCAGGGGCATCAGTTTGTGGTTTTCAACCAGAATCACGATCAGATAGCCAATGCCGAGGCGGGAATCAGGCTCTCGGGAATTCTTCCATTCGCCCGACAGAAACTAGCGGCGGCGATTTTGATCTGCGCGCCTAATCTGCCGCTGTTATTCATGGGAGAAGAATTTGGTTCGTCCTCTCCATTTTTCTATTTCACCAGTTTCGAGGATCCGAAGTTGGCGGCCGCGGTCAGTGAAGGACGCAAGCGCGAGTACGAGTCATTTTTCAAAGCGCGGGAATTCGCCGATCCTCAAGCGCCGCACAGCTTTGAACGATCGCGTTTGAATTGGTCGGAATTGGAAGAACCGGTGCATCGGCAACTTTTGGAACTTAATCGCGCGCTCTTGAGGCTTCGTCACGCGAATCGATCGCTTTCCAACTGCCGCAAAGATCTCACCAAGGTTGATTTCGATGAGTCCAGCGGCTGGATGCTGATTTCGCGTAGCGATCCAGATCGGTCCGAGGCGTTTATTTTTTGTAATCTGACGGCCGAACAGCGCGATTTGCCAACGCCGGCGTCTAGTTTGACCTCACGCCTCGCGCTAAGCACCGAGGAGCAATTGTTTGGCGGGAGCCACGATTCCGCACTCCCTGAGATTCTCGACGGCGCGAAACTTTCCCTACGGCCTTTCGCGGCCGCCATCTATGTCAGATGACGGCGGTGCGCAAAATCAGTCCAGATTTGCCGTCACCTTATCTACGTAACACCATTGCCAGTTCTGCCCGGGCATGATCGATCGCATTACCGGATGTTGCGTCTCCGTATGATGACGCGTCGCATGTTTGCCCGGCGACGAATCGCAGCATCCGACGTGACCGCATCGGCACTCCCGCAATGCTACCCAGGTGGTGCCCTCCTTGAGGCATTCCTCGCAGGCGCCCGGAGTCTTTGGCGGCGGGAAATCCCGAGCGGTCAGATTTTTCATATGTTCGCATTTTTGTGCGGAAGCCATCACCAATCCTCCCTGCTGCGATAATCGGCAAGCTCAATCGCCGGCTAAATCCGAGAACGATCAGCGGCGGCTATCGTCTCTGCGTTCTGGCACCACCAAATAATGAACGCTGAAGTATTTGCGATCGTCGATCCAACTACGCTCGATCGTAAAGCCCGCTAGCCGAGCCAGTTCATGTAGATCGCCGATACTGTATTTGTATGAGTATTCCGTGCAGATCGATTCACCTTCCACAAAGCTGACCCTGTGACCGTCAAGCGCTACCTGTTGATCCTTTCGGCTCACCAGGTGCATTTCGATACGCCCCTCGCGCGGATCATAAAGTGCGTGATGCCAGAATGCTTCCGTATCAAACCGAGTGCCCAGTTCGCGGTTGATGCGGGCGAGCAGGTTCAAGTTAAATGCCGCCGTGACACCTTCGCGATCGTTGTAAGCGTCTTCCAGCACACGTGGCTCTTTCTTCAAGTCCACGCCAAGAATCATCGCACCGCCGGCGCCGCATAGGCTGGCGCTGCGCTCCAGCAACCGGCGCGCTTCTTCGGGAGTGAAATTGCCAATCGTCGAACCAGGGAAGTAAACCACTCGGCGCGCGGCAGGACGGCTTATTCGGGGCAACCGCAGCGGCCGCGTGAAGTCGGCGCACACTGCGTGAACTTCAAGCTGCGGATAATCGTGTCTCAGCAGGCGGGCCGACTCTTCCAGATGTTCGCGCGCGATCTCGACCGGCACGTATGCCGCTGGATCTTTCAAATGATCCAGCAGGACACGGGTTTTGTTGCTGCTGCCGCTGCCATATTCGATCACCAGGCATCGTGGGCCCAGCAATTCGCCCATCTCGCTGGCGTTGCGATGCAGAATCGAAAGCTCGGTGCGAGTCGGATAGTACTCCGGCAGTTCACAAATTCTGTCGAACAAGCGCGATCCGATTTCATCGTAAAAATACTTACAGGGAAGTGTCTTGTTGCGAGCCGTTAGTCCGCGAACCACATCGCTGAGGAAATCTTCGGCGGGCGGAGCAAGATCGTACACCGGCGCCGGTTCCAAAGGCCGCGCAAGTTTTGCTGTCATTCGCAATCCCGTGCCAGACGGAGCCCGCTAAACTGCCAGCGGGCGCCAGGAGGAAAAAAGTTGCGGTAAGTACGACGTGCGTGAGATCGCGGGGTTACGCACGATGCGCCGCGCAGCACCATCTGGTTGCTCATGAACTTACCGTTATATTCGCCTAAAGCTCCGATCGGCGGCCGATAGCCCGGATAGGAAATGTAGGGACTGGCGGTCCATTGCCAAACCTCGCCGTATAACTGATTAAGCGGACCGCGATCGTCTTCGGCCACCGCAGCGGCGGGATGAAACCGTCCCGCTTCCAGAAAATGGCCGGCAATCGGGATACCGGCCGACGCAGTTTCCCACTCAGCTTCAGTCGGCAGCCGCGCCCCGGCCCATCGCGCAAAAGCGTCCGCCTCGTAATAACTTACGTGGCATAAGGGTTCGGCAGGATTGAGCGGTTGAACTCCGGCCATGCTGACGACCGACCACGCGCCCTCTTCCTGACGCCAGTATAGCGGCGTAGTCCAATCGCCTGCGCATCTTGCGGCCCATCCGTCGGAGAGCCACAAGTCCGCTCGGTGATAGCCGCCGTCGTCCATAAACTCGAGATAGTCGGCGACGGTTACGAGCCGACTGGCAATCGCGAATCGATTCACAAATACCCGATGGCGTGGCGCCTCGTTATCGAACGCGAAGCCTTGACCGCATGCGCCGACGGATCTCAACCCCTCGTCGAATTCAACCCAGTTAAGCGGCGGCGGATCGCCGGCATCGGAGATGGCGTCGCGATAAACCGGGTGCAATGGATTCATCGACCATCCATGTTTCAGGTCGGTGATCATCAACTCCTGATGCTGCTGCTCGTGATTGATCCCCAGTGAAATAGTGGCGGCTTGCTCGGCAAGTTCCGCAGGCAAGTTCGCGATTTCCGCGGGCAACCCGCTGAGCACACGCGCAAAATGATCATCGACGTAAGCCCGGTAGCGATAAACTTCCGCGACGCTCGGACGCGAGAGCAGCCCCCGTTCAGCACGAGGCCATCGCGGCCCGACTGCTTCGTAATATGAATTAAATAAGAATCCGAATTGCGGATGGAACGGACGGTAGCCGCGCAGATAGCGGCTCAAAACAAAGGTCTCAAAGAACCAGGTGGTATGCGCCAGATGCCATTTGATCGGACTCGCGTCGGGCATCGACTGAAGCATGTAATCGTCAACCGCCAGCGGTTCGCACAATTGTTCGGTGGTGCGCCGCACCATACGGCAGCGATCGGCAAACGTACGGCTATCGCGCGGACCGATCGATTTGGTCTGCATTGCCGCATGGGCTGCAGAAGGGGCGGCATTGGTGTCCATGGTTAAACCCGTTATCAAAGATTAACAGAGCGGACTATATCAATGCACACAGAATTTACCGCTGAAGGGAGAGGGTCATCTGCTGCGAACACCACCCCGCAAAGCGAGCCGGCCACGCCTCGGCGGAATAAAAACCGGCGGTTACTGAAGAAAAAGCCAACCGTCTGAACATCCCCGTATTACGCCGTATCACCGCATGGATCGCGCAAAAAGATCTCAAGCGAAATAGCCTTGGAATCTTTAAATTGCGCCTCTACTACGAATCACCCCTATGGCGCAGGGTTCGCATAGGTGGTGGTGTCGCGTTGTACGGTTCCATCGCCATATCTCGTGGTGGTGGTGGTCTGATTTGAAGGGACCGCCGCCGCATTGTAATCGGTACTGGTCTTTTTTTGCACCGTGCCGTTGCTGAACTGAGTGGTAGTGGTGGTTGTCTGGCCCGGAGCAGACACTACCGCGGGAGGAGGTACCGCGGGAGACCCATAGGTAGTTGTGGTAGTTTCTCGGACCGCTCGGCTCGGCCCACAGCCCATCACCACGCCCAAGGCAGCACTGGCAACGGCCGAAGTTAGTAGTACGCGGATAAAATATTTCATTGCTGTTAACCTTGCTTGCGGGAAAGCCCGGCAGGAATCGCGGATGCGATTTTGCCCTTTAGGCTGTTAGGCATGGAGACTGCAAGCATTGCGCCAGATTTTCTTTTTCTTCTGAGGTGTGCCTATTAGCGCGATCCCTCGCTCTTTCATCGGTGCGAGCTTTAGAAGTTTGTAAACTAATTGATCGGAAAGACGCTCGATTCCGTACCAAAAGGGGGCTGGCTATAACTTTTTCGGAGAAATAGCTGCGGCCAAGCATCTGGAGGAAAAAGTTCGCTTCCTGGATGCGCATGAACGCTACTCAGCCCGCAGAGGAAACGCTGAGCGTATCGTGACGACATGCCGCGCGCTCTCAGATCGAATAGCGGGCGAGCCTCGAGAATCGGCTCGCGCCCGTAATTCGGCAACGATTGCGTCACGACGTTGAATAAGTCGCGATTTCGGGATCCCTCAACCCATTCAGAACGATCAAAGGCACATCGGTCGTGTCGTTCTGAAACTGCGAACAATCCGACGGCTGACTATATGTCCTTGAACGCGGCCGCCTTCGATTTGCCCTTCACGCGGCGCCCTGCGATCGCGGCCTGCGCCGCCGCCAGCCGTGCGACCGGCAATCGATACGGCGAGCACGAAACATAGTCGAGACCCAATTCATGGCACAGCTTGACGCTCGCCGGATCGCCACCATGCTCGCCGCAGATGCCAAGCTTGATGTTCTTGTTGGCCTGGCGACCGCGATCGATCGCGATTCGCATCAAGCCACCCACCCCATCGGGATCGAGTTCCTGAAACGGGTCCTTTTTGTAGATGCCCGCCTTTAAATAATCATTAAGGAACTTGGATGAATCGTCGCGCGACAATCCGTAGGTCATTTGCGTCAGGTCGTTGGTGCCGAACGAGAAGAAGTCGGCCACCTCGGCGATCTTATCGGCCTCGATACAGGCGCGCGGCACTTCGATCATGGTTCCGATCGTAAAGCTTACGCGTGCGCCGTTTTTCTTCCCCAGCACCTCGTGGGCCACTGCGCGTATGTCTCGCGCCAGAAGTTCGAATTCGCGGCGATCGCCGATCAGGGGCAGCATGATTTCGGGGATCGCCTTCACTCCCTCGCCGCGCAACTCAGCCGCCGCTTCCAGAATTGCGCGCGCCTGCGCCTTGTAGATTTCCGGGTAGCTGACGCCAAGCCGCGATCCGCGATGGCCCAGCATCGGGTTAAACTCGACCAGGTTGTCGCGCACCTGCCGCAGCCGCTCCGCCGTTACGCCCATGGTCCGCGCCAGATCGACAATTTCACTATCTTCCTTGGGCAGAAACTCATGCAGTGGCGGGTCGAGCAATCGAATCGTGACCGGCAGGCCAGCCATCGCTTTTAGGATTCCGACAAAGTCCGCGCGCTGAAATGGAACAATTTTTTCGAGTGCGCGAGCGCGCTGCGCGGCATCGCCGGCGAGGATCATTTCGCGCACCGCCGCAATTCGTTCCGGATCGAAAAACATATGCTCGGTGCGGCACAGTCCGATTCCCTCCGCTCCGAAGCTGCGCGCCACCTCGGCATCATGCGGCGTATCGGCGTTGGCGCGCACCCCGAGACGGCGTTCCGCGTCGGCCCACGACATGAATTTCCTAAAAGCGCCCGACAACTCGGGTTCGACGGTCGGAACCTTGCCCGCGATCACCTCGCCAGTGGATCCGTCGAGCGTTATAAAATCGCCGCGCCGCAAGGTGTGGCCGTTCGCCGTGAGCGTGCCGGCGTGATAATCGATTTCAAGCGCCGCGCATCCGGCGACACAGCACTTACCCATCCCGCGCGCGACCACCGCCGCATGGCTGGTCATCCCGCCGCGCGCCGTCAGGATGCCTTCCGCCACCTGCATCCCGTTGATGTCCTCGGGCGAGGTCTCGATTCGCACCAGAATGACATGCTTGCCTGCGTCGACTGCCTCGACGGCGGCTTCAGCCGAGAACACGATTTCGCCGGCAGCCGCGCCGGGCGACGCGGGCAGACCGCGCGCCAGCACTTCCTTTTGAGCCTTGGGATCGAGCCGCGGATGAAGCAGTTGTTCAAGCTGCACCGGTTCCACGCGCATCAGCGCGTCACGCCGTTCGACTAAACGCTCGCCCGCTATGTCGACCGCGATTCTCACCGCCGCTTCCGCCGTGCGCTTGCCGGTACGCGTTTGCAGCATATAGAGCTTGCCGCGCTCGACCGTAAATTCCATGTCCTGCATGTCGCGAAAATGTTTTTCGAGGCGCTTCGCGATATCCAGCAGCTCGCGGTAAACCTTCGGAAAGCTTTCTTCGAGCGTCGCGTGACGATCCTTGCGCTCCTGCTCGTCGATCCGGTTGCGCTCGGCCCATCCCTTACCGGCGCGCAAACTGATCTGACGCGGCGTACGCACGCCCGCCACCACATCCTCGCCCTGTGCATTGGGCAGGAACTCGCCGTAAATGCCTTTCTCGCCGGTAGCCGGATCGCGCGTGAAAGCGACACCGGTGGCGCAATCCGCGCCGAGGTTGCCGAACACCATCGACTGCACGGTGACGGCGGTGCCCCATTCACCGGGAATATTGTTGATACGGCGATAGGAGATCGCACGCTCGTTGTTCCACGAATCGAACACCGCGCCGATCGCCTCCCACATCTGCTCCACCGGATTTTGCGGGATATCGCGGCCAGTGCGATCGCGGATCAGCGCGCGAAACTCACTTACCATCGCTTTCAGATCGTCGGCCGATAGATCGACATCCTGCTCGACTCCGCGATCTTTCTTTTTACGTTCGATTATGACTTCGAACGGATCGTGCTCGGTGGCGGTTTCAGGCTTGAGCTTCAGCACCACGTCGCCATACATCTGGCAGAAGCGGCGATACGAATCCCAGGCAAAACGCGGATTGCCGCTCGCCTTCTCCAGGCCAATAACGGTTTCATCGGTGAGCCCGAGGTTGAGCACGGTGTCCATCATGCCCGGCATCGAGACCCGCGCGCCCGATCGCACCGACACCAGCAAGGGGTTGTCGCGATCGCCGAACTTGCGCCCGAGAATTTTTTCCATTCGCGCGACGCTCCTGGCGACGCCTTCGTTCAATCCCTTCGGATACTTATGCTGATGTTCATAGAAGTAAGTGCAGACCTGGGTCGAAATCGTGAAGCCCGGCGGGACCGGCAGCTTGAGCGATGCCATCTCGGCCAAATTCGCTCCTTTGCCGCCGAGCAGATCGCGCATCGCGGCCCGGCCCTCGGCCACTTTGCCGCCGAAAAAATAAATCTCAGGATGGACACGCGCCATTACATCATTCTCCGTTCAAACTTCGCGCGGCCAAGCCGCGAACAGCCTTTTGTTTCATCAATCGGTCTTACGGCACAAGACTACGCCGCCGATCCAACCATCAATTCCATGCGCCCGATCATCTGGCTATCTATGCCCGCCGATGCGTTCCGAGACCTCCGCCGCCAGCCGCGCAATCGGGATGCGTTCCTGCTGGGTCGAATCGCGATCGCGCAGCGTTACCGTGTCGTCCTCCATCGTCTGATGGTCGACCGTCACGCCCAGCGGCGTACCAACTTCGTCCTGACGCCGGTAACGACGGCCGATAGATCCGGCCTGGTCGTAAGCCACCGTGACATGGCGCTGTAATTCCTCGCGTACCGCCTGCGCCTTTTCCGGTTGGCCCCCCTTGCGTAACAAAGGAAAGACCGCAACTTTAATCGGCGCCAGCCGCGGATCGAGCCGCAGCACGATTCGCTCCTCGTTCTCGACCACGTCTTCATCGTAGGCATCGAGCAAAAACGCCAGCATCGCGCGATCAACGCCGAGCGCCGGCTCGATCACCCAGGGCCGGTAACGTTCACGCGCCTCTTCGTCGAAGTAGGTCAGCTCCTTGCCACTGAACTGCGCATGTTGATCGAGATCGTAGCTGCCGCGTTTCGCCACTCCTTCAAGTTCACCCCATCCGAACGGATACTGAAATTCGAGATCGGTGGTGCCGCGCGAGTAATGCGATAGTTCCTCCTGCCCATGCGGCCGCAGCCGCAGATGGTCCGCTTTGATCCCGTACTTGAGAAACCAGTGGTGGCGGAACTCGACCCAGTAATCGAACCATCGCGCCTCGTCCTGCTCGTTGGGTTTGACGAAGAACTCCATCTCCATCTGCTCGAACTCGCGCGTGCGAAAGATAAAGTTGCCAGGCGTGATCTCATTGCGAAACGATTTCCCGATCTGCGCCACCCCGAACGGCAGCTTGACTCGCTGCGTATCTACGATATTGGCGAAGTTGACGAAAATTCCCTGCGCGGTTTCGGGTCGCAGATAGATCGTGTTGGCGCTGTCCTCGAGCGGTCCCATGAAGGTTTTGAACATCAAATTAAAGCGGCGCGCCTCGGTCAGTTCGCCGCCGCACGCCGGACATCGATCGCCCGCGACATGATCGGCGCGGAAGCGCTGCTTGCATTTTTTGCAATCGACCAGCGGATCGGTAAAGTTCTGGAGATGCCCCGAAGCCTCCCATGTGCGCGGATGCATCAGGATAGCCGCATCGATTCCCATCACGTCGGACCGGCGCTGCACCATATCGCGCCACCATGCTTCCTTAACGTTGCGTTTGAGCTCCACGCCGAGCGGCCCGTAATCGAAGGTCGAGCCGAGCCCGCCGTAGATATCGCTGCTGGGAAACACGAATCCCCGCCGCTTGCACAGGTTGACGATCTTCTCCATCGTGACCGGACGCTTGCTCCCGGTCGTGGGCTCATGTGCCTCTGATGCTGACAAAAACTACCTCCGGCGCCATCTGGCGGCTATGGTTTTTCGTCGCGCGCTCGCAGCCGCGGCCGAGATTAGAATTCGAGTTTGCCGCGTCAGTGTAATCCGCCATCGCTCATCCGGCAATTTCGCGCCACCGCCATGCGAAACTCACATTCCCCGGCTGCCATGATGAAGCGTCAGGTTGAAACCGCAGAAGCGCGAGCGATAAGCTCGATCCGTGTCTGACGCACGTCCATTGAAACAGGTCGATTTGCTGCGCCATGAATTGAAGGCGCTGCGTTATATCTGTGAAAACTACCATGCCCGAAAAATCGCCCCTGAGGCGCTGCCACCGATGGCTGACTTCATGACCCCGCAGGGCCGTGAAATCTATCAGACGATTATGCATTCGCCCGATCGCGAAACGGCGGAAACCGCGCTCAAGCACCTTGATCTGGAGAACGTCGATATCGGCTCCTTTCTGCGGCTCTCCGGTGAACATTACTACAGTTACCCGGCGCTGGTTATAGAACGCGCGGCGGCGATCCGCAGCGGCGCACTGAAGGTCGCAGCGGCTTGATTACAGCCGATCAAAAAGAGCTGCACCTACTGCTCGATCGCACCGGCGCCGTAATCGTGTTTCAGGAAAAGGGCGCTTCCTGGGCGGGCGTGCTGGCATTTTCCGACGAAACCAACGCGCGCGAGTTCGTGCAAACCAGTATGCTTGAAGTGGCCGAGATCGCGGCGTTCGACTGCACCGACGCGGCCAACGTGGCGGCGCTGATCGCCAGCGTCAAGCCACGCGCAGTGCGCTATATGCTGCTCGATCTTGATTACCGCACCGGGCGCTGTATCCAAATCGAGTTCGAAGGCGATGGTTTCGGCATCCGCAGCGAGCGGCAGATGAGTCCTGCGCGGAAGTAATCGAGCGGTTACCATGCCGGTAACTATCGAGCATCTGGAACAGGCGCGCCGCCGGCTCGCCAATATCGTCAAGCCCACTGCGCTGATCCGCAATGCGACTCTGGAACGCATGATCGGGGCCGAAGTCTGGCTCAAGCTCGAGAACCTGCAAAAGACCGGATCGTTCAAAATTCGGGGCGCCTACAATCGGGTCGCCGCCTTGCAGCCTGAAGAAGCGGCGCGCGGGGTGATCGCCGCCTCGGCCGGCAATCACGGCCAGGCGCTGGCGTGGGCCGCGACGCGCGCCGGCGTGCGCGCCACGATCGTGATGCCGAAAACCGCGGCGATCGCAAAGATCGACGCGACCCGCAGCTATGGACAGGAGGTGATGCTGGCCGGCGTCGATTATCAGGAAGCCTACCGGGCGGCCTGCGAGCTTCGCGATCGCACCGGCGCGCTGTTCGTTGACGCTTATGACGATCCTTTCGTGATCGCGGGTCAGGGAACAATCGGATTGGAAATCGCCGAGCAATGCGAACCCGATGCGATCCTGGTGCCGGTCGGCGGCGGGGGTTTGATCGCCGGTATCGCGCTGGCGCTCGCAGCCCGCAGCCCGCGCACCGAGCTTATCGGTGTCGAAGCGGCGGGCTCGCCGCAACTCAGCGTCAGCCTTGGCCGCGGCGAACCGGCTGCGATAGAAGCGCCGGTCGATACCATTGCTGACGGTCTTGCCACCGGACGGATGGGAAACCTGCCATTCGAAATCCTCAAGCACCATACAACGCGCTGCGTCACCGTCGATGACTTCGAGATTGGCGAAGCGGTATTGCTGATGCTCGAACGGATGAAGCTGCTGACCGAGGGCGCAGGTGCGGCGGCGTTGGCCGGGGCGCTCAAGCTCAAGGATCAGCTCGCGGGCAAGCGGATCGTGATCGTGATCACCGGCGGCAATATCGACATCAATCTGCTCGATCGGATTATCAGTCATGGTCTCGCCAAGCTGGGCCGGATGGTCCGTTTCGCGGTGGATATTCATGATCGGCCCGGCGAACTGGCCAAACTGTTGACGCTGGTGGGCGGCACCGGGGCCAATGTTCGCACAGTCGAGCATAATCGGGCGCGGCGCGACGAACCGATCGGATCCACGCGCGTGACGCTGGAGTTGGAAACGCGCGGGCCCGAGCATGTCGAAACCGCGCTGCGCGAACTGCGCAATCACGGCTACCACCCGCTTTTAGAGGGGACTGGCTGGTAGATACTTTTGCGCTTCAAGAAAAATACAAACCAACCACGCAAGCATCCGGTGCACCCTTGAAGATTTCCGCGATCGCGATCACGTCATGTCCGGCCGCGCTGCGCTCGGATTACGGGCCCGGCGTAACTCTCGCCGGCAAGAAACTGCATCCTTAGGGCTTGCCCATACCAGAGGGATCGGAGAGCAGAACCACTGCCTCCTGGGCTACGCTTGTAGCACCATAAGCGATCGCCGCGCGGATATCTTCAGCCTGAAGGTGAGAATAGTCCTCCAGCAACTCGTTTTCAGTCTCCCCCTCAGCGAGCTTGCGCAGAATCAATTCGACCGTGATCCTGTTGCCGCGGATCACAGGCTTGCCCATCATTACCGCGAGGTTAATCTCGATCCTCCCGGTAGTCATTGCGCTCCTTGTCACCGCGAGTGGCGGCATCCGACCGTCCCAATGATACCGCTCGCAAATCGCCACAATCAACGTAACCGCCGACGTGCAGTAGACCAACAGTTGGTTTTTTAACCTTCAATACGCTCATGCGTTGGCCGTGGCCGACCGTCTCCTGACCCGCGATCGAAGCCTTTACCGCCTCTATTTTGCCGGCCTGCGGATAATCGATCCCACCGCAAACCGCGAGCGATAATTCTATTCCGCGGCTGTGCCAGTTCCGGCGCCGCTGACCGGCACCTGCACCGCGTGCAGCACATCGGTCTTGGTGACGATTCCTTCGAGCGCGCCATTATCGCCCGTCACCAGCAGCATCTGCGGCGCATTTTCCCGCATCAGCAGCCGTAACGCTTCATTCAGATCGCAATCGCCGGCCACCGTGGTGAGATTACGATCGGTTATTTCATCGACTTTGGTGGCGGCCCATTTATCGGGCGCAACGCCGCTGAGCGACCATACCGCGAGCGTGCCGATCGCGCGGGAACCATCCAACACCGGATAGATCGCGTGCCGATGGTGCGCTGCAACGCCATCGGCAAACTCGCTCAGCGTGGTGTCGCAGAATACGAAAACCACCTGCTTGCGCATCACTTCGCGCACGGTGGAGCGACCCAGTTCCGCGATTTGCGTGGTCTGATGAAGCCGCTGATCGCCGGAGACCGAGGCTTCGCCCGAAATCGCATAGGCCACCGCGGCCCCGATCAGCGTGGGTATCAGGTAGGAATGGCCGCCGGTGGCCTCGGCCACGAATACCACTGCGGCCAGCGGGGTCTTGTAGCCGGCCGCAATGAACGCGGCCATTCCAACCGCGGCGTACAGATTGAAAGCGGGCGCATGCACAATCGACTGTGCGAAGGATGAGCCGACACAGGCGCCGACCAGAAACAACGGCACGAACATCGCGCTGACGCCACCGCTGCCGAGCGAAAAGAGCGTGGCCGCCAGCTTCAGTATCGCGAAACACATCAGTTCGATCGGCAGGCGCTGCTGCGTGAGCACCATCCGCACCGCCTCATAATTGGGACCGATCGGGATCAACGTGCCGGGAAACATCCTAAGGAACAGCAGGCCACAGCATCCGGTGAGGAATCCGCCGATCGTCAGTTTAAGCGGATGCGGGAGGCGCAGGTTAACCGCAAAGACGCGGGCGCGGCGGAACGTGATCGCGAAAACCATCGCGATCAACCCGCAGATCGCGCCAAGCGCCGCTGACCATACCAGATCGATCGACGCGAACCGCGTCTGGCCGACGAAGCCGAACAGCGGTTCCGCGCCAACGAATGCGACCAGTGTCGCATAGGCAACCACCGACGCGATGAGCGAAGGGAGCAGCGCCTCATGGGCAAGGTCGTCCCGGTATGGCATTTCGAGCGCGAACACCAGGCCCGTAAGCGGAGCGCGGAACACCGACGACATCCCGGCCGCCGCCCCGCTGATCAGCATGATTCGCCGGTCGCGGGAATCCAGCCCGAAGCGGCGCAGTTTAGTCCACAGCCATGATCCGATCGCCCCGCCTCCGTAGATACTCGGCCCCTCCATCGCCGCGCTGCCACCCGATCCGACGGTGGTCACCGCCGCCAATAATTTGAACCAGAAGGGACGAATGTCGATATCGCCGCGATGCTCGTGATAGGAACTGATGATCTCCTCGGTCGAGTGCTCATTCGGATCAGCTGTGAAGTAACGCATGATTAATCCGGTGAGCAGAAAGCCAGCGGTCAGACCCGGCACGATCATCCATTGATGCTGCAAGTAGCGGGGCAGCAAATAGGCCCAAGCGCCATTGAGAATTGCCAGCGTGATGCCGGTGATCACGATACCGGTGGTCACCCCGATCAGCGGGGCGACCAGCAGCCATTTTTGAATGTCGCGCGAATAGGTAGCGGTGAGATCCTGATTAACCAGACTGACGCATTTTCTAACTAATGGATGATTAGCCCAGGCGGGCGCGGACAGCTTCTGCAGCATACTCAATTAAGTATCCTTAAGTCATCGGAAGTGAATCGGTCTCAAATCATTTAGAGAAGGTCTGTGTCAGCTTGATGCAGAAAGTGTCGCATAACTGCCACAGACCCAAGTGCGAATGCGATACAGCAATAAGGCACGTTTAGCGACAAGGCGCATTATATAGGAAAAACTCTGAAGCTTTTGGCATTGTCGATAAAGGCAGATGAAGGTCTTATCCGACAAGTTAAATTCGCTGTTAAATGCGCAAGCAAGTGCTACCATCGGCCAGTTTATTCGAACGTGATTCGAACTGAATATAATACCCATGAGGTGGCACGGCAATTGGATTAAGCCGTGGCAGGTTGAGGGGGGACGCGAGTTGCGCGTCTATAGATCGATGAATATGAGCGAAAAAACTTTATGCGATGCTGGATGCCGGATTTTGCTGGTTGAGGATAATTCGGAACACGTCTTTATTGCGCTCACTGTAATCCGCCAGATACTCGGTGATACGAGTGAGGTGATCGTCGCCGAGACTGCCGACGAGGCGCTGGAACTACTTTCCCAATTCACTGAACATGACCGGCCCGATCTGCTGCTGGTCGATCTGAGGCTGCCACGAAATGGTGGTTTCTCGGTACTTTCCGCGGCCCGATCGTACGAGACCCTGGCGCATACGCCGATGTTCGTGATCACCAGTTCGATGTACGATCGCGATATCGCTCAAAGCTACGAGCTCGGCGCCTCGGCCGTGCTGTGTAAGCCGCTCTCGCGCGCCCGGCTTAAAGAAGAGCTGGCCCGCATCGGACTGTCAGGCGGCATGCTTCCGCTCTGATTCGTATTCTCCCGACAAAATCTTCCACCGCACTTCGATTTCACTCGGTTGCAAAGGCTTGCCGGCATGGTTGCTTGCGGGGACCGGTTCTCCCGCTCGACGCGCCCATGCTACTGTCGATCGGCAATCAACCCCGCTGCGAGAGCAAATGAAGATTGGTATCTTTTATGAACTTCAGCTACCGCGTCCATGGAGTCAGGATTCGGAGCTGAAGCTTTTTCAGAATTCGCTCGAACAGGTTGAGCTGGCCGATCGTCTCGGGATCGATTACGTCTGGACGGTCGAGCATCACTTTCTAGAAGAGTACGCCCACTCCTCGGCACCTGAGGTTTTTCTCGCGGCCTGCAGTCAGCGCACGCGAAATATCCGGCTCGGGCATGGGGTGGTGCTGATGCCGCCTGGATACAACCATCCGGCGCGCGTGGCGGAACGAATCGCCACACTTGATTTGGTTAGCAATGGCCGGGTCGAATTCGGGACGGGAGAATCTTCATCGGAAGCGGAACTCGGCGGCTTCGGGATTGCCCGCGGCGACAAGCGCGCAATGTGGCAGGAGGGATTGGAAGTTACCTGCCGGATGATGTCGGAAGAGCCGTTCCACGGTCACGAAGGCCCGTACTTTCGGATGCCGATGCGCAACGTTGTTCCCAAGCCGGTCCAGAAGCCGCATCCACCGGTATGGGTCGCATGCTCGCGGCGCGAGACCATCAATCTGGCCGCCAGTCTGGGCATTGGCGCGCTTAGCTTTACGTTTATGTCGCCCGCTGAAGCCAGCCAGTGGGTGAGCGATTATTACGCGAAGTTTGAAGCTGAGTCGCAACCGATCGTGGCGGCGGTAAACCCCAACGTGGCGATCGTGACCGGCTTCATGTGTAATCGCGACGCCGGGCAGGCGCGCGCCGCCGCGGAGGATGGACTGCGCTTCTTCGCTTACGCGCTGGGCCATTATTATCTTTTTGGCCGCCACGAGCCCGCCCGCACGGACATCTGGAGCAACTATCGCGCGAATCCGCTCAGCCTGCCGATTATCGACGGCGCCACCAGTTGCGTCGGTTCTCCCGAACAAATCCGCCAGAGCCTGCGCGCGTTCGAGTCCGCCGGAATTGATCAGGTGGTGCTGGTCTCGCAGGCCGGCAACAATCGCCATGAGGACATCTGCGCCTCGCTCGAATTGTTCGCGAAAGAAGTGCTGCCGGAATTCAAGGAACGCGACCCGCAGCGCGCGAAAGTCAAAGCTGAACGCCTCGCACCGATTATCGAGCGTGCGATGAAGCGCAGATCCGCGCCGCAGCTTCCGCCCGGCGGCCCGATCACGATTCAGGCCGGTGCCCTGCTCTGAGCCTCGCGCCGGCTTCACCCCGCGAGGCTAGGCCCGGGAATCGCGCTCTGATAATTTTTACACCAATTACCGATGGCGCTACTTAAGATTCGCAAGTTTCCCGACCCGTCGCTCAAGCAGCCGGCCAAGCCGGTCACGAACATCGACGGCGATCTGAATACCTTTGTCGAAAGCATGATCCAGACCATGTACGCGGCTCCCGGCGTTGGTCTGGCCGCACCGCAAGTCGGCGATTCGCGCCGCGTGATCGTGCTCGACACCGAACATGAAAATCCGGGCGCTCAGTTGCTCAAGCTGATCAACCCCGAAATTGCCGAGGCCGAAGGCTCAGTCATCTGGGAGGAAGGATGTCTGTCGGTAATGGATTTTACCGCCGACGTGAAGCGCTCGGCGAAGGTGCTGGTGCGCGCCTGGACGCCGGATCAAAAGCAGATCGAAATCGAAGCCGATGGCCTGCTGGCGGTGGCGTTGCAGCACGAGATCGATCATCTCGACGGCAAGCTGTTCATCGATCGCATCAGCCGTATCAAACGCGAGCTTTACCGCCGCAAACTCGCAAAAATGATTAAGGAGGGCAAAGCCGATGAACAGCGGCCCTCCCGAGTCCAGATATAGATCGGCAGCCACTCCCTTGCGGGTGGTTTTCATGGGTACGCCGCAAATCGCGGCGCGCATCCTTGAGCGATTAATCCAGACGCAAGGTAAAATCCACCTGCTCGCCGGAGTGGTCACGCAACCCGATCGGCCGCGCCGGCGCGGGTTGCAACTGACCCCGAGCGAGGTGGCCACGATTGCGGATCGCTTCGGAGTGCCGGTCCTCAAACCCACGAAAATCCGCACGCCCGAATTCCTCGCGCAACTAAAAGCACTTGAGCCCGACGTGATTTTGGTCGCGGCATATGGCCGCATTCTTCCCACGCCGGTGCTGGAGGCGGCGCGCATCGCGCCGATCAACGTGCATGCGTCGATCCTGCCGGCGCATCGGGGCGCTTCGCCGGTGGAAGCCGCGATCCTAGCCGGTGACAGCGAAAGCGGCGTAACTATCATGCGCGTGACCGAGAAGCTGGACGCCGGGCCGATCCTGCTGCAACGAAAAGTGCCACTGGCGCCGGACGAAACTCAGGGATCGCTGAAAGACAAATTGGCAGAAGCGGGATCCGAGGCCGCGATAGTTGCGCTTGAAAAGATCGCCGCCGGAGAAATTACCGAAACGCCGCAGGACGAAAGCCTGGCCACTTACACGCGGCCGATCGAAAAATCGGACACGATTATCGATTGGCGGGCGAGCGCCGTTACGATCGAACGCGCCACGCGCGCGTACGATCCCTCGCCGGTCGCGCGCAGCTCATTTCGTGGTGAACCGCTTTTGATTTATCACGTCGAACTCGCCGCGCCGGAAAGCGAACAACTGGAGCCGAGCGTAATCGTTAGCCTCGATCCGGCTCCGGTAGTTCAATGCGGGCGCGGGCAATTGAGATTGGTCGAGGTGCAGGCGCCGGGGCGCCGGCGGATGCCGGCTGCGGATTTTGCCCGTGGGCGGCGGATCAGCTCCGGTGAGCGGTTCGGGACGTGACCCCTGGCATACGAAAGCGCAGCGCCGCCGCCGGTCCGATCGACCGGCGCGCCGGAATCGCCGTCCGCCAAACGGCTATCGAAATCGTGCGGCGCGTGAGCGCAGACGGCGCTTTCGCCGATGTGCTGCTCGGCCATCATATCGACGGATTTGAACCCGCCGACCGGCGTCTGCTAACGCTGCTGGTGCTCGGCACGATCGCCTGGCAGGGTCGCATCGATTACGAACTGGAGCAGCTTTCCAACCGCGCACTCACGCAAATCGCTCCCGCAGTCCTCGCGATTCTCCGGATTGGGCTGTTACAGCTGCGCTTCATGGATCGAGTGCCACGCCATGCCGCAGTGGATACCGCGGTTGAGATCGCAAAACATAACGTTGATACGGCCAAAGCGGCGGGCCTGATCAATGCGGTCCTGCGCCGGGCGGCGACGGTATCGATAGAACTGCCGCCGCGCCATAAAGATCAGGCTGGCTACATGGCGATCGCATGGTCGCATCCTCGATGGCTGGTCGAGAAATTCATTGAATGGTTCGGTAGCGATCAGGCTGAGCGCCTGATGGCGGCGAACAACGCCGCCGCCCCCAACGTCATTCGTCTCAATTTGGCGCGCGGTACGCGCGATGAACTGCTCACGTTCCTGCGCGGTGAAGGATTGGAACCGGCGGACGGCGGGATTCTTCCGGAAACCGTAATTTTGCGCAGCGCAGTCGGTATCGGCCCCGGCTTCTCGTCGTCAGGGCTTTACTATGTTCAGTCCGAGTCTTCGCAATGGATCGCGCGTCTGCTCGCGCCGACGCCGGGTGCGGTAATCGTCGATTGCGCCGCCGCACCGGGCGGCAAGGCCTCGCATCTGGCGGAATTGGCGGGCCCGAAAGGCAGAGTAATCGCGCTGGATATCAATCATGCGGGCCTGTTGCGGGCGCGCAAATCTGCACTGACGCTCGGCCATCGGAATATCGATTTGGTCTGCGCCGATTTGACCGCAGCAACGCCGTTTCGAGCGGGGCAATTCGGGTTCGTGATGCTCGACGCACCCTGCACCGGACTCGGGACTTTGCGGGAGCATCCGGAGATTCGATGGCGGCTTAAGCCCGACGATCCCGCGCGAATGGGCCAGGTGCAGTTAAGGATGCTGACGCAAGCCGCAGGATTGACACGGCTCGGCGGCGCGATCGTTTACTCGGTCTGTAGTCTCGCGCCTGAAGAAGGATCCCACGTCATCGACGCTTTTCTCGCGCAACGTCCCGAGTTTGCGATCGAACATAAGCCGGCCGTGCATCCGGCCCTCGCCGGCGCATTACAACCCGATGGCACATTGGTGACCCGGCCGGACCTCGATGGCCGCGATGGCTTTTTTGCAGTACGGCTCAAGCGCGTGCGATAAAACCAACATTGGCGCGATCGATCGAATGCGCTTGACGATTCCGTCCGGGCGTCAATAGATTGCCATCAGGGAGGATACTCGGATGTTAAAAATGTTCGACTACAAACCCTGACCTTATGCGCGCAAGACGCGCATAGCTCTTTTGGAAAAAGGGCTCCAATGGCAGACCACCTGGCTCGACCTGCCCAGCGGCGAGCACAAAAAACCCGAGTATCTGGCGATCAATCCAGTCGGCAAAGTGCCGGCCTTGATTGACGAGGGCGTGATCGTCCACGATTCGACCATCATCAATGAGTACCTCGAAGAAAAGTTCACCGGCCGGCCGCTGCTGCCGCCTGACCCGGTGAAGCGGGCGCGCGCACGCGCATTCGAGGATTATGCCGACGCTTACCTGATGCCTTCGCTGATCAAGATTTTTTACGAGGTGCGAAAGCCGGAGGCGGAACGCGACCTCGCGAGAATCGCCGACGGCGAGCGCGAGACGCGGACGCACTTCGCTTATCTGGATCGCGAACTGAGCGGGCGCGAATACATCGCGGGCGAGTTCAGCCTGGCGGATATCTCATTCATACCGCCCTTGGCGAACTTGGAACGCGCGGGCGTTACGATCGTGGATGAGTTTCCTAATTTGAAAGCGTGGTGGAACCGGATGAAGCTGCGTCCGAGCTTTACCGCAAGCTGGCCCAGCGATTAGCGCCGCCAGTACCTGAATCCAGTAGAGATTACCTGCGTGCGAGTGCGTATCACGGAATATCTTGAAGCCGATCTCGACACTGAGACCTGGCTCTGCAACCGCTGCCAGACCGGACTCGGAGCGCTTAACCGTTCGTACAAGGAAGGCTGCCTGCTACGCGAGCGGGATCCTCGCGAAGTACATATTCCGGTTGGGACCAATCGCGAATTCAACTTCAGTTTCGATCCCGACTGGATCCGGATTGTTGAGTTCTACTGTCCGGGCTGCGGCACGATGATCGAGAATGAATACCTCCCGCCTGGCCATCCGCTGACCTGGGACATCGAATTCGATATCGAGGACCTTCGGCGCAAGAAAGCGGGTACGGCGAAGTGATCGCGATCGGAATCGACGTCGGTGGCACTTTTACCGACGTCGTGTTGTCGCGTGACGGCGGTATCGTCACCGCCAAGGCCGAGACCACGCACTACGACTTGAAGGCCGGCGTGTTCAACGCCATCCGGTCAGCCGCCGATCAGATCAACGCCGAATTGAACGAGGTGCTGTCCGCGGCCTCGGCCATCGTTTACTCAACCACCGTCGGGACCAATGCTCTAATAGAGCGGCGCGGAACGCGGCTGGGCGTAATCACTACGCACGGGTTCGAGGACGCCATCATGGTCGGGCGTTCTTCCAACTGGGCGGACGGATTGCCGCCGCAGGCTAAATACGATCGTGGCCGTGGCCGGCGGCCGCTGCCGATCATCCCGCGCGACAATATCGTGGGCGCACTGGAGCGAATCGACAACCTGGGTCAGGTGCTGATGCCGCTCAACGAAACCCATCTGCACACCAAAATACAGGAGCTGGTCGATCGCGGCGTGCGCGGAATAGTGGTGGTGACGCTCAATTCATTCGTAAACTCGATTCACGAACGGCGTATCGCGGAAATCATCCGTAGCGACTACCCGGAGTGCTATTTGGGTCATCTGCCGGTTTATCTGTCGAGCGACATATCGCCGCAGATGGATGAGTATCGGCGCGCGATGACCGTCATCCTCGATGCCTACCTGCGCGAGGTAAGCGAGGACCATCTGCTGCGGATGGTCGAGGATCTGCGCGAAGGCGGTTACCGCCGGCCGGTGTTCGTGGCTAAGAACACTGGCGGAATCTCCTCGCTGTCGCGCACCCAGGCGCTGCATCTTTACGGCAGCGGACCGGCCGCCGCCGTGATGGGCGCGGCCTTTCTGCGCAACCTCACCGGCTGCGACAGCGCGGTTATCGCCGACATGGGCGGCACCAGTTTCGACGTGGGACTGGTGGGAGCCGGGGCGGAGACCACCTACGAGCAGAATCCGATCATCGATCGTTTTCGCGTGCAGATTCCAATCGTGCCGCACTGGTCGATCGGCGCCGGCGGAGGTTCGATCGCGGGCCTGGAAAATGGCGTCCTCAAAGTAGGCCCGCAAAGCGCCGGATCGAATCCCGGTCCCGCCTGCTATGCGATGGGCGGCGAAAATCCGACCGTCACCGATGCCGACGTGGTGCTCGGCTTCGTGAATCCGGAATACTTTCTGGGCGGTGCGTTTCGCCTCGATCCCGAGCGCGCGCACGACGCAATCAAGCGCAAGGTTGCCGATCCGCTCGGTCTCAGCACCGCCGAAGCCGCCTGGAACATCAAGCGGATTATCGATGGCATCATGGGTCAGGAGATCTACCGGCTCTCGGTCTACCGATTGGGTCAGGATCCTCGCACCCTTACGATGTTCGCGATGGGCGGCGCCGGACCGGTCCACGCCACCGGGCTGGCCGATTTCGCGGATATTCGGCGGATACTGACTTTCCCATTCAGCAGCGTCTTCGGCGCTTTCAGCACGCTGACGCTCGACCTGTTCCAGAGTTATGAAAAAACTCTCGTCGCCACGCTGTATGCACGCGAGCACGGCGGCCATAAAATTGACGGGATTGAGCGGATCAACCAGGAGATGCGCGGCCTGATCGATTTGGCGCGCCGCGACATGAGCGAGGAAGGCTTCGAGATGGAGTCGGTGCAGCTTAAGGGCGAGGCGATGCTTTGCTATCGCAACCAACGCCAGACGTTGCAGGTGCCGATGCCGGGTTTGACGCTCGCCGGCCACGCCGACGTAAAACAATTGTGCGATGCCTTCAACACAGCCTATGCGGCTCGCTACGGCGAAGGCGCGGTGTTCAAGGAAGTCGGTATCGAACTACTGGCGTTGCGGCTGATCGCTTCGGTGCCGACCGCCAAGCCCTCGGTGGCGCACAGCACCAAACGCAGTTCCGCACCGGCTGAGCGCAAAGGCACCCGCAAAGTATTCTGGGGCCCGGCGCTCGGATTCGTGGACACTCCTGTTTACGATCGCGAAGCATTGTCCGAGGGCAGTCAGCTAGAGGGTCCCGTGCTGTGCGAGGGCAAGGACACTGTGCTGGTGGTCCCCGCCGGATGGGACCTGCGAATCGGCGTTCGGGATCTGGCCTGGATCGACAAGCGGCTCAGCCCCGCGGCCGCCGGAAGTACACAGTAAAGGTTGGAAGTTGCGCGATGGGAAAACTGTTCGATAGCCGGGCAATTCAATTCGAGGGTTTCATCTACGATCGCGACGTTTATCCGCGCGGTCCGGGATACGATCCGGCGATCATCGCGGAAGGACTCGCGCCGATTACTGAAATCGAACAGCGCGGGATGGATCAGCTTAGCGATGTGGACCTCGAAATTCTCAGTCACAAGCTGACCTGCGTGGTCGAGGAAGCCCACGACGTTTACCAGGAATTGTCAATTTCGGAAGCGATCCTGACCGGCGACATGAACACCGGAATATTGACCGCATCGGGCGATCCGGCCGTGGTGGCGACCGGTATTTATTTCCATTCGATGCTCAATTGCGCGCAGGCCAAATATATCCTGCGCTACTACAAAGACGATCCGACGCTCGGCCTCAAGGACGGCGATATCTATTTTTTCAATGACGATTTCGCGGGCGTCACGCACGTCTATGACATGTTCACCACCATGCCGATTTTTTATCGCGGCGAACTGGTGGCCTGGGCCACCTGCGGCGGCCATCAGGGCGATACCGGCGGGATGGCGCCGGGCGGCCATGCGGCGCTCGCCACCTCGCGCTTCGAGGAGGGTCTGCGGGTACCGCAACTGAGAATCGGCGAAAACTTTCAGATTCGCACCGACATTCTGGATTACCTGTGCCAGGCGGTGCGAAATCCGCTCGTATTCGCATCCGATCTGAAGGCGCGGGTGGCGACCTGCTTGCGCATCCGCGATCGGCTGGTCGCGGAGATGGATCGCCGTGGCCCTGAACCGGTGGTCGGCGGCATGCGAAAGCTGCTGTCGCGCGCAGGCAGATTGGCGCGTGAGCGGCTGGCCGAATTGCCGGACGGCATCTTCCGCGCAATCATTTTTACCGACAATCTCGGCCGCGAACTGGGACTTTCACGCATTCCGACCACCGTGTTCAAGGAGGGCGACGAGCTGACGGTGCTGGTCAACGGGGTCTCGCCCGAGGCGTCGTGCGGCGCGATGAACGCCACCTGGCATCTGGTGCGCGCCGCGCTCGGAGTTTACCTGTTCAGCTATTTCTTTCGTGGCCTGCCCCCCAATGCCGGCCTGCTGGAGCCAGTGCGAGTACTGGTGGAAGGTCCTTCGATTCTGAACGCCACCGGCGAGGTGGCGCGCGGTTTCGGCACCCAGACGGCTGCCTGCGTGGTCCAGAACCTTCATATCATCGGCTCGAAGATCGCTTACGCCGGCGGCTACGAGGAGTCGGTTACCACGCCCTTTTCGCGTAATCCGCAGCTTTATCTTTACGCGGGAGAGAATCGCCGCGGCTATCAGCAGGCCAATATTTCAACGCTGGGTAATGCGGCAGGACAGGGCGCGCAATTCGACCGCGATGGGGAATCCGCGTTTGGTTTTTATTGGGGTGCGTGCGTCGATTCGGGCGAGACCGAGGCGCTGGACTCGCGCTACACCAACTTCAGACTGGCGCGCCGGGTCGAGTGCAATGCCCACGGCTTCGGAAAATATCGCGGCGGCGCGCCGCTCGCCGAGGTCTCGATGACCTACGGGCCCAAGGGCTGTCTGATGACCGGCGCCGGGGCCTGCGACAAGGTCAGCCAGAATCCGGGATTGTTCGGCGGTTATGCGGGCCCGACCAATCCACAAGTGGTGATCCGCAATACCAATGTCCGCGAGCTGATGGCTCGATCGGACCCGCGGCTTGATTTCGACACCGCTCACGATTTGCTGGTCAACCGCCCGATCGACGGCGATTATCAATTCAGGTCTTCATCGACCGCCACCGAAAAATTCAATGACGGCGACCTCTTCGTCGAAAACGTCAGTGGCGCCGGCGGCTATGGCGACGTGCTCGAGCGTGAACCGCAAGCGGTGCTGGAAGATGTGCGAAGCAGGCTGATTACGCGCGAGGTGGCGGAAAAAGTTTACGGCGTGTTCATTACCGCCGATGGTCACACAATCGACGTTGGCGCCACCGCCGAGAAGCGGCGCGCAATCCGTGCGGAGCGGCTTGCCCTGGGTAAGCCGTTTGCGGAGTTCATCAAGGAATGGAGCAGGAAAAAACCGCCGCAGGCGATACTCAAATACTACGGCCAATGGCCCGATCCGCGGGTTGAAAGCTACGATCAACCGTTTTGGGGAATTTATCCAAAAGCTTGATGGCCCGGTTTGCCTGATGTCCTCCCTTGATGCTGCGCGCGCCTCGGCGAACAGGCTTTATTGTCCGATCGTGTTCAAGCTCGCCGCCCGGCTCGAACAGTTGACCTGGGCCGATTTCATCCTCGACCCGATTGATATGGCCGCGGCGCTGCGCAACGCGCAGACTGCGTTAGGCGGCAATTTACTCGTCAACTGGTTCGATACCTGGTCGGAATGCGAGACGCTTGGCGCGCCGATCGTGCGCGATCCGGCCGGCAATTTGATCGCGATCGCGCCGCCGCCCAGCGGGGTTTCCGATCCGCTCACTATTCTAAAGTCCGAACTGCTTCCCAAGCTGAAGGACCTTGCGATCCGTTTGAATAGCGACCGCCGTTCCGGAACGCTGGTGGCTGGTTTCGTCACCGGCATGAGCACGCTCGCGCGTCGGATCGGCGGACCGCAAGCGGCGAACCTCGCGATCCAATGGGCAATCGAACTGATACGCGCGTATGGCGAAATCGGCCTCGATTCGTTCATCATCGCCGAAGAGGAGCCGGGCATCGGAGCCTTTTATAGCGATTTCGCAAAAGAGTTGCAGCCGATTTTTAATCTGTCGCGCTACTATAGTCGTCCACTGATCGTATTGAATCGCCGACCGGCCGAAGATGATCAATTAAAGCTGGCGGCGGCCGGTTTCATTTGCGATAACACGCCTGCCCGGATGCTGATTATCGCCGGCGGATCGCGGCTCGGAACCATCCGGCTGATCCCTGAAGAGCTGCTTGATTCCCCGTCGCAGCAATCGAACGAAATGTTGAACTCGATGCTGGCTGGCATCGACGACGGCCGGCAAATTTTCATCACCTCATGGGAAACGCCGGTTGATATCGAACCTGAGCGGCTGGCCGAACTGGGACGGCGGTTGCGAAGCGCCGGTTAAGCGGCTGGCCGAAGGCGGATCACGCGTACATGTTCACGATCGATCTTGATATCGGCAGCACCTGCACGGACGGCTTTTTCACCGATGGCCAGGGCTTTCGTTTGTCCAAGGTATTGACCACGCCACACGATCTCGCCGAATGTACGATCAATTGTATCGCGGCCGGTGCGAGTCAGTTCGGCCTCGAACTCAAGGATTTCCTGCACGAGACGGCGGTGTGCCGGCTTTCATCCACGCTCGGAACTAATCTGGTGGTCCAGCACACGGGAACCAGGCTGGGCCTGCTGGTCACCGGCGGCCACGAACAGGACCTTTATGGGGCGATTCCGCGTGCGCCAATCCTGGATCTGTTCGTGCCGTCGGCGATGGTGCTCGGTTTGAGCGAGGAGGTAGACAACGACGGCCGCGTGCGCCAAGCGCCCGATCGCGACGAGGTGCTCAATCGGGTCCGAGCCCTGCTGGAGCTTGGCGCGCGGATGGTGGTCGTCAGTCTGCGCAACGCCTGGCGCGACCCGGCCAACGAACACCTCGTGCGATCCTTCGTTCACGAACGTTATCCGGTGCAGTACTTGCGCTCGGTGCCGATTCAGATCGGCAGCGAAATCGTTCACGCCGCCGACGATCACGCGCGCACCAATTCGGCCGTGCTGAACGCCTATATCCATCCGCCGATGGCGCGCAGCCTCTATCGTATCGAGGACCGGCTCCGTGACCATGGCTACAACCGCCCACTGCTGGTGGTCCATGCACACGGCGGCAGCGGCAGAATCGCCAAGACTGTTGCGCTGCATACTTTGAGTTCCGGACCCGCGTCCGCCGTGCGCGGTGCGAGCGAACTATGCAAGCTGTTCGGAATTCCCCGCGCGCTCACGATCGACATGGGCGGGACCAGTCTCGATGCGGCCGTGATTAAGGATCATAGCTATCGTCTTGAACGGCATCCCGAACTTAACGGCGTGCGGCTCGCAATTCCGATGGTCGCGGTCGATTCGATCGCGGCGGGGGGCAGCACTATCGCCCGCGTAAGCGGCGGTCGGATAACGGTCGGTCCACAGAGCGCCGGGATCGCGCCCGGACCCGCCTGTTATGGACGCGGCGGCACCGAACCGACGATCGCAGATGTCAATCTGGTTCTGGGCTATATCGATCCGGAATATTTCCTCGGCGGTGCGCTGAAGCTTGATCGCTCCCGCGCCGAGCGTGCGCTGCAACGCCACATAGCCTCGCCGCTTAAGCTTGAAGTGGCCGCGGCGGCCTCGGCAATCCGCGACGAGGTTACCGCCATTATGAGCGAAAGCTTACGCCGATTGCTGAAGCAGAGCGGGGACCGGCCGGAAAGCTTTACGATGCTGGTGCTGGGCGGTTCCGGCGCGCTTCACGCCTGCGCGATCGCGGAGCGCATCGGAATTTACTCGATGCTGGCGTTTCCATACTCGTCGGTATTCTCGGCCTTCGGGGCCAGCACCACCGACGTTCAGCACTCTTATTCGCATACCATGATTATCTCGCCGCAATCAGGCGATCGTGTTTCGATTGCGCGCGAACTCGAGTCGCTCCTGCAACAAGCCCGGCGGGATATGGAGGGCGAAGGATTCAGCCAGGATCGCATCAGCCTGTCGCTGCATGCTTTGGTAACCGATCTTGCTGCTGAACCAATTACTGTCGCTCACTATCCGAATGCCGAGGTCTCGGGCCTGCGGCTGTCGGATGATCTGCACACGCATTTAAAGCACCTGACGAGCAGCGCTTCAATTACGGTCGAAATCAATATCGCCGCCAGCGCCAGCGTACCGCATTGGGTTCCCTCCGGCTCGCCGGTAGGACAAGGGCATAAGGCCATCGAACCTCGGTTGAAAAGCAAACGAATGGTCTATTGGAACGCCCGCGAATCACACCCAACCCCGATCTTTGATCATGCCAGCCTGATGCCTGGCGTCATTGTCGAGGGTCCTGCGATTGTAGAGTCGCCGATCACTAACTACGTAATCGCGCCGAACTGGCGTTTCACGGTTGACGCGCGCAACAACTTTGTTTTCGAGCGCAAGCGCAACTGACTACTTACTTCAGAAAAGGCGGGAGCGGCGTCGATGACTGACTCGAAACAACCATTAGCGGGAATTCGCGTGCTGGAAGCCGGCAGCTTCATTACCGCCCCGTTCGCCGCGATGCTGCTGGCGGATCTCGGCGCGGAAATTATCAAAATCGAGCGGCCCAAAACCGGCGATCCTTTCCGCAGTTTCAAAGGCGGTCTCTATAGTCCGCATTTTCGCGCTTATAATCGAAGCAAGCGGAGCCTCAGCGTGGACATCACGCAGGCCGGCGGCAAGGCTTTGTTCACGCGCCTGATCGAACGGTCGGACGTGCTGGTCGAGAATTTTCGTCCGGGCTGGATGGAGCACGCGGGCCTTGGTTACGAAGCTCTCAGCGCGATCAACCCGCGGCTGATTTACTGCTCGATCAACGGCTTCGGCGCCAATGGTCCTTATCGCGATCGTCCAAGCTATGACACGGTTGGCCAGGCCCTCAGTGGATTTCTTAGTTTATCCGTCGATCCGAACGATCCGCAGTTGACCGGCACCGCCGCTTCGGACGCTGTCACCGGCATGTACGCCGGTTATGGCATCCTCGGCGCATTGATGATGCGGGTGCAGAGCGGCCGCGGGTCGCGGGTCGAAATCAACATGCTGAACGCGACGATGGCATTCATCGAGAATTGGTTCGTCGAGTACTTTCTCACTAAAACCGCGCCGGGCATTCATCATAAATCGCAGGTTAATCAATCGTTCGCGCTGGCTTGCGCGGATAAAAAATTGATTGCAATTCATCTTTCATCGCCGCCAAAATTCTGGGACTCGCTGCTGGCGGCGACGGCTGCGCCGCAACTCGCAACCGATCCGCGTTTCAGCTCACGAGAGGCGCGCATCAAGCATTATCAGGATTTACGCCTTGAACTTTCCGCGATCTTCGTGCGCCATCCGCGATCGTATTGGATCGCCCGGTTGGAAGCGCACGATGTTCCCTTTGCGCCGGTTTATACCCTGGATGAGGTGCCGGAAGATCCGCAGGTAAAGTTCATGGGGCTATTCCAGGATTTGACTCATCCGGTTGAAGGCGCCACCCGGATAGTTCGACGCCCGGTATCGTACGGTAAGGACGAAAGTTTTCAGGCAACCGCCCCGCCCACGCTTGGTGAGCATACCGAGGCGATCCTGGGCGAGCTTGGCTATGCGCCCGCGGAGATTGCGCGAATGCGCGCCGACGGAATTATATAAAAATATTCATGGCCAGAGCTGGCGAGTCGCTAGTTGTGCACCCTCGGCCATGGCCCTGAACTTTGCCCACACCACCGTCGGATGGACCTCGGGTTTGTACGTTGCCTGCGAAGAAAATCCGCAGTCGGTGCCAGCGATCACGTTTTCACGTCCGACCAGCCGGGCGTACCGGACGATACGTTCGGCGATCAGCTCGGGATGCTCGACGATATTGCTCGCATGTGTGACCACTCCAGGGATGAGAATCTTGCCTTCGGGCAACCGCAGATCCTCCCACAGGTGATACTCGTGCTCATGGCGCGAGTTCGCGGCCTCAAATGAGTAGGCCTGCGCCTTCACCTTCAGCATGATGGGCGCGATGTCCTTCAATGCTGCGTCATGCAGCCGTGGCCCTTCATTGATTCCGTAGCAGGTATGGAATCGCACCTGCTCTGCGGGCACTCCACGCAGCGCGTGATTTATCGCCTCGACATATTTCTCCGCCTTCTTTCGCCGCTCAACCGCGGTTAGGCTGGCATCGCCAAAAATATCACTCAGGAAGGGATCGTCGACCTGAACCGTGAGCCCGGCATCGGCGATCGCCAGGTATTCAGTACGCATCGCTTCGGCCACTGCATACAGGTAGGCCTCTTCGCTCGGATAGTACTCGTTGCGCCCGGCACCGCTCGGCGCCACCGCAGGCATAAACATCGCCGTTGGCTTCGCTCCCGTCGCCAGTAGGTTTTCGAGGTCTTCATGCAAGGCTATCTTGCCGCGATAAGTGACCGACCCGGTGCATACCATCGGCGTGACGGGAGCAATCGTTCCGCCTGTCATCGCGCGCCCAAAGTACTCTTCGTAATACTCAGGAAAAGCAGCCATTTCATCGGCGAATTGTGCAAGAGAATTGCCGACACGCGGTTCAAACCCGGTCAGCCGCTCGTTTATGTAGGTAAAAAAGCCCGGCTTGCCTTGTTCACCATCACTTATCAGATCGATCCCGCAGCTAACCTGCTGACGAACAATCTCAGCCACCGCGCTTCGCGTCGCACGGGCATAAGCCTCTTTATCGTAGGAATTCCCGGTCAGCTTTGCTTTCATCAGGTCTAGCAGACCTTTCGGACGTGGAAGACTGCCGCAATGCGTGGTAAGAATGCGTTGAGCACTATGTTCCATAGTTTTCTATCCACCTCTGCAAATTGACATTGGCTCGTATCCTGCTGCATCTACTTCTTGCCATCGCTTATATACAGGAATTCAAAGAACTTAGATGGCCTTCTTTGAGCAATTACAAACAAACTTACAATTGCTCAAATGGGCAAGTTTATCCGAATTGTTGTATATACAGGTTAAGAAAGATCAACCAACGCGAAAACTGCAATGCTTAGAGTATACAGGAAAAAGGCGGAAGCCTTTGTCCTTGAAAAGCTGAGTACGCAAGAAGGTTGGGCTTTCTACTCCGTATCTTCGAGTGATGCGGAGTGATGCGCGCGAGATTGCCGATTAGATCAACAGCTTGCATGAAGACCTGACCTGAGGATCGACCTATGAAAACATGGATGGTGCAACTGAGTATACCTATCTGCGCCGCGCTCGCAGCGACGCCCGCGTTCGCGCAAAACAACGATCAGGTAGTCGAAGAAGGCGCCGGTGTATTCGCATGGATTATCGTCGGCTTGATCGGCGGTTATTTGGCCAGCCGGGTGGTGAATAAATCGGGCGAGGGCCTTTTGCGCGACATCCTTCTCGGCATCGTTGGCGGGATCATCGGTGGAATAATATTCCGCATGCTGGGTGGTCACGGCGTCACCGGCGTGAATCTCTGGAGCATTTTGGTCGCCTTTCTCGGCGGTGTCGTATTGCTGGTGATTTATCATTCGATGCGTGGCCGTCGCACCACCTGAAGCCGCCGGCGAACGCCTTCAAGCGCCAGCGGAGGCTCGCAAAAAGCCCGTGCTGTTATTCTTTGCGCGGTGAAACATCCGAGGTGCTTCACCGCGCGGACTGCATCTATAATACGCCTGAGTTGCGCCGGGATTTTCGAATCAAAGCGGCAATCTTGCTTCCAATTCGACCCATTTGCGGCCGGCGATTCGCGCGCCTTCGCGAACTTCTTCGGGAATCACATGATACGGCGGCCGGCATGGCCCTGCTTTCATCCAACCTGCCGCATTAACCCGCTCTTTGACTATCCCGACGTTGTACATCGAGAACGCCGCAAAGCTGCCATTAGGAAACAAGGTCTCCACAGTCTTGCCCATTTCCGCGGATAGCCGAATAGCCGCGCTCCAGTCATTGGTTGCTTTGGCTTTGCGAACTTCATCGCGCAACGCAAGCGACAGGCGCGGGCCGCAGAGCGCACCGCTACTCCAGAAAGCGGTGCAGGCTTCCGGTTCCATCCGCGCCGCCGCACAGTAATCGGTCTCCAGCGGCAGCATGCGGATACGGCCTTTGGTGATCGCAATATTGCGCGGCAACCCCGCGATGCCGATGTACTTGGCGGCGATGACCTGGGGAATCGATGCCATCCCGGCCCAAAAGGAGTGCGGAAAATCGAATTTGAAAGCCTCGGGATTGGCGTAGGCGACAATCGCCATGGTGGGACAGGCTTCGGCGACATCCTTATAAAAACGCACCGCCGTCGCTACGCTCGGCGCGCACCACATGGGAAGCCCCAGCATGGTGCCATCGGCGCCGAGGTCGGCCGCGTAGCGGGTCTCGGAAATCGTGTCACGCGTATTCAGGCTGGTGGTGCCGACGAAAATCGGCACGCGTCCACGCGCCGTTTCGACCAGCGCCGCCATCAGCCGTTTCTTTTCATGCCAAGTAAGCGTCGCGCATTCGCCATAGGTTCCCATGCTGAGAATGCCGTCGCATCCTGCCCGTATCAGCCCGTCAACCGCGCGGCTGGTCTCGTCGAGGTCGAGCGTATCTTCCATCCGCCAGTTATCGGCGCCATCCTTCGCCGGAGTCACCATGATCGGCCACAATCCGCTCACGGCATCCGCGGTCAGCAATGATCGTTTGGTCGGCATCGGCAAAACTCCCTATTCAGCTTGAAAGAACTCAGCCCCGATTTTTCACAGTGATGCCGTGGCCGGCGTCAGCATCGCCGACTCGCTCAGCTCCCAGTTTCGCGCCGTGCCCCGCGCGTGGCGGGGGCGTGGTCCGGCGACATCGATATCGACGGTGAAACGAAATCGATCGGCCCGGTAATAGATATTTGTCAGTCCGATTATCCGGCCTGCCGTATCCGATGCGACTCCTACGAAGCGCAGCACCGGGCTTGAAATTTCGACGCCCAGATGGCCAGCTATTTCTGCCGTCGCCGCGGTCGCGCTGACCGAGAGCTTGATCCCGCGAAGTTCGATTCCGATAACATCGCGAAAGATTTTAACCATCGGGTATTTCCGCAGCAGATGGTCAGGCACTTTGCGTGCATACTCGCTGACCGTGTAGTCGAGCGCGTAGGAAAACGGCGCACCCTGCTCCCGCCGCAGCCGGCGAAACAACGTCACCGCTTTGCAATCCGGAAAATACGCCGCCAGTTCCGGCGGTACGATCGCCTCGCAACGCTCAAGGATCTCGGTCTCGGTCTCCTCGCTCATTTGTTGATCGATCACCGCGTCGGCGGAGCCGAACAGATTCAGCTCCCGGCAGGAGGAGGGTTTGGCGGTGACGAAAGTGCCCCGGCCGCGATGCCGCGAAATCATTTTGTCCGCCACCAGCGTGGCCAGCGCCTGCCGGATCGTGATGATGCTTACTTTGTATTGCTCGGCGAGCTGCCGATCTGTAGGAAGACGAGCGCCCAGTGGCAGCTCTCCGGCCGCAATCCGGGTCCGCAGATGCTGCGACACCTGATACCAGAGCGAGATGTTGCGATTGAACATGGAGGATTCGCCTCACTTGGTGAACGAATAGGCGTAGTCTTTCAATTCGGCCTCTTCGAATGATCGATCGGCGCGCAATCTCCGGCTGGTTTCGACCATCACGATCGTTGCTTCCATCCTTTCCATCTGCATGCTCTGCTCGAAGGCTTTGCGATGCGGTCCATGATCGATTCCCTGCGGAGACCAGGTAAGCTTGCCTGTTCCGATTCCGCTTTCGCGGCTGCGGCTCATCAGAATGCCCGCGTGGGTAAAAACCAACTCGTCGTAGTCGACATTGCGATGGTAACCGGGAACTCGCTGCGCTTTCGGATCTTCAAGTTGGAACGGAATCGGCGTGAAGGTGCAGATTGCGACTCCCTCGGCGACCAAGGTGCAGTAGGCGGGAACCGGGACATGGATGCGATGCGAATGGACCTGGCGCAGATCCTCCACGTTGAATTTGAACGCCGTCAGCGTGCCCTGCCAACCGACCACATCCAGCGGACAGAACGGATAAAAGACTGAGGTGTACTCGCCTTCGCTCTTGATACGAACCTCGTACTCACCCTTAACGCCGGGATCGAACGCCTGCGGCTCGGGTACTTCGATCAGCCCGCGATCGATCGGCATATGGTTGCCGAGCACCATGGTCGGATCGGGAAAACCAACTTCGGCGCGGGTTTCGATCAGCATCAGGAACTGATCGCGGGAAGAGGGACACACGCGATAGGTGGTTCCGCGCGGGAGCACGATATAGTCGCCGAGCTTATAGTTAAGCGGACCGAATTCCGTTTCGAACACGCCCTCTCCGCGGTGCACGAAGTAAACTTCATCCGCGTCGGCATTACGGGCGTAATATGGCATCGGTTTCTGACGCCGGCTGATCGAAACCGCGACATCCTGATTGAACAGCAGGCGAGAGGCATCCTGACGCGGATCGGCCTCGTCGTCGGCGCGCACCTGATAACAATCGGCCGCACGCGGCCGCAATGGACCTTCGATCCGCAGCCACTCGGTGGGCGGATGCGTCCGATAAAGCATGGTCTCGTGCCCGACCAATCCCTCACGCCCGAATTCCTCCTCCCAGGTTCCTTCCGGCACATCGACGCGCGCCTGCTTAGCCACCAATCCTTTGGAAAAAGTGAGAATTTCTCTGCGCGGCATAATTCTGTTACCTCCCGAAATCTGCGATTGCGTGGTTCCCTGGCTGCATCATCGTGACGACGCCGCCGCGCGATTGGCGGCCTTGCCCGCGAAGTGCGGGATCACCCGCTCGCCCATCAGGCGCAGCGTCTCGATGGTCTCTTCATTGGTCATTGCGCCGGTGTTACAGATGCACAGGAACTGCGTGATACCGAACTCTTTGGAAAGGAACTCAATCCGCTCGATGATCTCGTCGGGGCTGCCGATCAACGATCGATTACGACGGACCTCTTCCACCTTCGCGGTTCCATACCCAGCGCGAATCTGGGCCATGTATTCATGCTTGCTTGACGGCTCGAAACTGCGCACCAGTTCGTAATAGGTACTCAGCATCTCCTCGCCACGCACGCGCGCCCGATCCGAACTGTCATTCAAATATGTGTGATAAGCGGCGACGCACTCCAGCTCCGACAACGAGCGTCCGGCCTGCGACCACGCTTGCCTGCCGTGCGCGACCGCGCGTCTGAGTTCGTCGAGCGGCAGAGTGTGCGCGACGACCATGAAGCCGTAGCCCAGCCGTGCGGCGAGGTCGAAGCTTTCCGGGCTTAGCGCGGCCAGATAGGTGGGTGGCCCAGGCCGCTGTACCGGCAGCAGATTGAGCGCCACGTCCTGATATTGGTGGTACTTGCCCTCGTGAGAGAAGGTCTCTCCCTGCCAGGCTTTCCCGACGATCTCCAGCGCTTCCAGGAACCGATCGCGGCTTTCTTCGTATGGAAGATTGAGGCCGGCATACTCGTGCTTGATATAGCCGCGTCCGATTCCGAAAACCAGCCGGCCATTGCTGAGCACGTCGACCATCGCGTACTGCTCGGCGGTCTCGATCGGACTGCGAAACGGCAGCAGGCTAACCGCGACACCGAGGCGCAGCCGGCGCGTGCGCTGGGCCATCGCGCTGAGCATCACTGGCGGCGATGGACAAATCCCATATTGCGGATGGAAGTGATGTTCGGCGACCCATGCGGAATCGAAGCCGCATTGCTCGGCGAATTCTGTTTGCGTCAGGATTGCCTCGTACAACTCGCGCTGCGAATGGTGAACCTGGGGGTAGTATTCGCAAATGAAGAAGGCTCCAAACCTCATGCACCGATCTCCTTTTCACGTCAGGTCTGCGGCTGCGGAGCTCTCCTTCTAACAGGGGCCTTCACCCGGCGTCAATTGAAACTCATAAGATTATGAATATGGCAATTCTGGATCGGAGCCACTATCTTTGCTGACGTCGGCGCTGCATTTGACCCGCACTATTCACTTTCGATGATCTGATACACGCGCTGGACTCGCTTGGGCGGTGAAGTGGTACAGTAGCGCCAGCCGGAAAACGAACCGCATGGCGACGGATTACGGAGGAAGCAATGGAATTTACGAGAAAAGAGGCTAAGCAGTGGGCCGGACGGAAAGTCCGCGATTTCTACATGTGTCCGCTGACCCCGGTGAGTCCGGATCGGACCTTCGACGAACAGGGCATCCGCGACAATATCGAAGCTTACATCGCGATGGGCCTCAATGGTCTGGTGGTCGGCGGATTCATCTCGGAGTGCTGGAACGTTAAGCTGTCCGACTGGTTCCGTTTCCACGAGGTGGTCGCCGAGGCCAATCGCGGCCGGATGGACCTGTGGACGATCATTCTCGATCCCAGCGTCCATCAGGCGCTGGAGAAGATGGCTTTCGTCGAAAAACTGGGCTATTCGGGCGGCGAGGTGATGAACCCCGCGGTTCAGTTACGCACCGACGACGAGATTTACGCCTATTTCAAATACATGACCGATCACTCCAATCTTGCCATCTGTCTGTACCGCACTCCGGTCTCAGGCAAAGTGCTCGGCTTTGATCTGATGGCGCGGCTGGCCGATATCGATACCATGGTCGCGGTCAAGCAGGGCAACCTGAGCCGCGCGGAAACCTTGAAGCTGCGCCGGATACTGCGCCCGGACTTCATCGTCTCCGATCCCTCCGAATACTTTTATCTCGATGACCTTCGTCATGGCGGCCAGGTTATCTGGGGCGAAGTGTCCTACATACTGTACGGCAAGAAACGCCATCTGATGCGCGAGTACATGGATTTGGCCAAGGCCGGCAAGTGGGAAGAGGCCTATGTAAAATGGGCGGCGCTGAGCGACGTGCGCAATCTGTACGAAGATGTGTTTCTGTGGGAGATCGTGCGGACGGCCACCTATGCCGGCGCCTTGGGATCGCTTAAGGCCTGGTATGGAGCGATCGGATTGAAGGCAGGCGGGATGCTGCCGCCGGTTCCCGAGTGGCCGCGCGACAAGGTGGAATCGTTGACCGCCAAGCTCAAGGAGCTGGGCGTAGCCTAAGGCCGGCCGCAACCCTCGGCATCGGAGCCGGGGAAGCTTTGCACAAGGCCCATTTTGTCATTCCGAGCGCAGCGAAGAATTTCAAAATTCTTCGCTGCGCAGAGTCCGCTCAGAACACACCTGACTTGTATGGAGATTCCCTGGCGGGCTGGAAACCGGGAGGAGAAGACCTTGAGAATCGTTATTTTGGGAGCGGGCGGCCTCGGCTCAGTGGTCGGCGGTTATCTCGCCAATGTTGGCGTCGAGGTAACTCTTATCGGACGCCCGGCGCACGTTGCGGCGATTCGCCGCGGCGGTTTGCAAATTACGGGTCTGCGCGGGGAATTTCTGATCCGGGAAAATCTCACCGCAGTCAGTTCCGCCGATGAGGCCATCGGCAATTTCGATTACCTGGCGCTGGCGGTCAAAGGCAAAGACACTTACACGGCGCTGGAACAAGCCGCCAGCCTGCGTGCTCGCACGTCCACCGTGCTCTCGCTGCAGAACGGCGTCGGCCATGATGACGATCTGCTGCGATGGGCCGGGGCGGATAAGGTGCTGGGCGCATCGACCATCGAGGGCGGCACGCTGCTGGAGCCGGGCAAGGTTGCCAATGGCATGACCACCCCGACCACAGCTTACTTCGGCGAAATTGATGGCAGGCCGAGCGCCCGGGCGAAAGACCTCACGGACGCCTTCAATCGCGCCGGCCTGCCCTCGAAATGCGTGAACAATATTGTGCAGGTCCAATGGGAGAAGCTGACTCAGATCGCGACCGCCTCCGGATTTTCGGCCGTCACCCTGTGCGGCCTCGATACCCTGACGATGGGCGATGGGCTGGCGGTGCGCGAGGGTGCCGAACACTTCGTGCAACTCAGCAAGGAACTCATCGCCGTTTACAAGGCGATGGGCTATACGCCGCAAAATTTCTATGCGCCGGTTTCTAGATTGAAAGAACTCGATCGGATGAGTTTCGAGGAAGCGATCGCGAACGTAATGGAACTGAGCCGGCACCTGAAGGGAAATGCCAACCGCGCACGCACCTCGATGCATAACGATGTGCTCCAGCACCGCAAGACCGAAGTCGATTTTATCTTCGGGCCGGTCATCGCCAAGGCGCGTGAAGTGGGAGTGCAGATTCCCACCGTCATGGCGGTCTATCGCATCCTGAAAACGCTCGACGCTTACTTCAATTAGGATCTGCCAATGAAAGCCGCGCGTCATCATGGAAGTCTGCCGCTGCAGGTTGAAGATATTTCAGATCCTGCGCTGCGCCCCGGTTCGGTAGTAGTTCGTGTGCTTCGCGCGTTGATTCCGTCGTCAGTCGGCGATGTGCTCTCCAGCCGTTACAGCACGCCGGACGACCCGGCGCAAAATCTGTTGATTCTGCCGCCCATGCCGCATACGGCCGGAGTCGATTGTATCGGCGTGGTCGAGGCGGTGGCCGCTGACGTCAGCGGGCTGTCCATCGGTGACCAGGTTTACTGCGACCCCTTTCTTTGTTCGAACCATCCGGCGGCGCCGTGGGATGCCTGCCTGATCGGCTATATGGGATTCAGTCCGGCCTCCCGGCGACTGTTGCAGCAATGGCCTGACGGTCCTTACGCGCAAAAGGCGGTGTATCCCGCGCAGTGCGTAACGCCGGTCGGCGATGCGCGGCAGATCGATCCGGCAATTCTGGCCAGGTTGGGCTATCTCGGCACCTGTTATGGCGCGCTCATCCGCAGCGGCATCCGCCCCGGACAGACTCTGATTATCAATGGAGCGACCGGGATTCTCGGAGTGGGCGCGGTGATGATCGCGCTGGGCATGGGTATCGCGAAGATCGTCGCGACCGGCCGTAAACGAGATGTTCTCGAGCGCCTGCGCAATCTCAATCCGAAACGCGTCATTCCGGTCGCATTGGAAGGCACCTTGGGGGATGCGGATCGGGTGGCGGATGCGGCTGGCGGTGCGGATGTCGTGCTCGATTGCATGGTCGGCCTGGCCAAAGATGCCGGACCTACCATGGCCGCGATTCGCGCGCTGCGCCGCCCCGGTGGCGTCGCGGTCCTGGTCGGCGGAGTGATGACCGACCTGCCGCTTCCTTACACGGATTTAGCGTGGGCTGGCGTGACGGTGGGGGTTGGTTCATCGCGGTCCGCGGGCACTCTGTCCGACCCGACTGGCAGTTTATGGTTTCCGCGCGCTCACGCTGCCGACCTGTTGCTGATGATCGGCAGCGGAGCTTTGGATCTTGATGCGCTCTCGCCGGAAGTTTACACACTGGATAAGATCAACGATGCGCTGGAGTATTCGAGCAGCCGCCGTGGCGGCTTCAACCATGTAGTCGTAGCCCCCAACGATCGCTGATCGGGAGGACTGCCTCCATCAACTTCGTGGAGATGGTATTGAAGGCGAGACCACTTTCCCGCCACCTTCCGTTGTTCGGTTAGTACTCTACCCAATTAGCAACCCAGCGATGCCCCCGAGATGGGGAGCTGCCGTAACTGTCGCGGTCGGCGTAGGCGTCGCGGTTGGCGTTGCTGTCGGCGTAGGTGTCGGCGTGGGGGTCGGTGTAGCTGTCCGCGTGGCAGTAGCGGTGGGCGTCGCCGTGGCCGTCGGTGTCGGTGTCGCCGCGACGGTTGCCGTGGCCGTTGCCGTCGCGGTCGGCGTTGGCGTGTTGTGCCCGGCCCAGGCCGGAGTCGCCAGCAACAAGACCGCTATAACCAGCCATCGCCGCATCAGAACCGCCGCATCAGAACACCTCATCGACCGTACCGCCGTTGCCGACATAGGTATGCGCCGCGCCCTGGGTCGCCAGCACCGAAGTGGTTAGGCCGCCTTGCATCGTGTCGCTTCCCGCCGCCTTGATCGTGCAGGCGTTCGCGCTCGAATCGATCTTGTTGACCGACACCCGCGCCTGCGCGCTGGCTGGCGGCAGTGTCAGCGTCACGGCACCCGCAGTCGCATCGCATAGGTCTATCTCGCTCGAAGCGTTCAACGCCGCCGAGGCCGTCCGCGTGACTACCGGCGCGGCCAGGTTGCCGTTGGGATTTTGCGCATACAGCGGTGCCGCTATCAGCATCGCGATAATTAAAGCCGCGCGTTTCATCATTGCCCCATCGCGGTGACGTTGCAGGTCTCCGCCGTCATCGAGGCGTTGGCGGGCAGCGTCAGGACGGTCGCCGTAGACGCCGGATTATATGTTCCGCAAGAACCGCCCGATTCGAGCAGCACTGGCGTAGTCGAGAACGCGGTCGGAAAGGTGAAGGTCTGCGCGGTGCCGGTCTCCGCATAGCCATTTAAGTAACAACTGACCACCTTCCACGCAGTGCCCTGTATAGCTTCGGAGCAGGTCGCCTTTCCCGACGTCCCATTCTGCGAGGTCTGCGCCAGGTTCGGGCCAATCGCCCCTTGGAAGTTCATCGCGTTGTATTGATTGGCGGTCTGCGTGCATAACTTGGAGTCGCCATCCAACGTGATATTCGGGCCGGGGCTGGCCGCCTTGCCGAATAGCGGCTGTAGTTCATAGCCGCCACAGCCGAGCCCCTGTACACGCATCGGGGCGTAGGCAGCATACGAGTTATGTACAATCTTGAACGGCGCTGAGGTCGCATCGGTTATGTGCAGATTCTTGATATAGACCGGACGAAACGGCGCTTCGATCATGTAACTATCGGGAGACGAAGCATACCCCACCGCATTGTCGTTCATGTAGAGCGGTGGCGGATCGCCGTTACTCTGACTGTCATAAAAGAGCTTGCCGATCATTTCCGAATAGCTATTGTTCAAGGTCAGATAGGTTTCGTCGTCCTGACAGTTCGCGTATCCGAGCGGGCAGTCCCACACCCAGAAGTTCACGCTGTTTGGCGTCCAATGGTCCAGCAACGCGCTGCCTAACCTGAGATACGCAAACTCCGCGTCGGTCCCTTCGTAGGAACCATTATCACCTATCATCTGCCAGTTGTCGGCTTGCGAGTTGGCCCCGTTGTAAATCCAGAACAGGAAGCGGTCGGTAGCGTGGGAGCTGAGGCCAAAATGGTTGTAGTTGAAGGTCATGTTCTCGATGTTACCGATGGTATCGGTATTGCTCGTGCGGATACCAATCGCCATCGTGGTGAACCAGTTGTGGAGGATATAGTCGCCGGTAGTTACACCGCTGCTTGACACTTCATCAAGGTCGATTCCCACGCCCGCGGTGTCGTTGCCGCCGTTCAACGGACCCAGCTCCAACCCTTGGATACGCGAGTTACCGAGGCCTCCACTGTAAATCATCGCGCCGCCCAGCGGTCCTTCCCAGTTGAGCGTGGCTCCTTTGTCGCCATAGATAAGCTGCTGATAAGTTGGGTTCGGCAACGTCCAGGTCTGCCCGAAGGTATAGGTCTTATTCGGGATATGAATCGCGCGCGGAATATTTGGCGTCTGCGCAGCGGCTAAGGCAGCGGCGAAAGCCGGTTCGTCATCGTGATACATGGTCGCGCTGATCGATTGCGACGGCGCGGCACCCAAGGTCACGCTGGTCGAGCTAATCGCCGAAATCGTGGTCAATAGGTCTTGCGCAGTGGCGGCTGAGTTGATCGCTGTCCCAAGCACCGGATCGGTGCCGAAGTGATTGCCCTCGTCCATCCACGCCATATTCGAGGCGGCCGCGCCCTGTTCCGGTATCACAGCCCACAGCGTCGGCGTACAGCTCGCGCCGGTACAGCCGTAGACTGCCCATGCGACCGCGTTGGTTTCGCCGGTCCAGGTGAGCAGGTTCACGTTCGCCATCGAGAGCACGGCGGGGCCATTGCTAATCGTGGTCGCCGCGCTCGGTGCGCTGCGTCCATTGTTCGCGTCAATCGCGACTACCTTATAGGTGTACGAGGTGGCGCAGCCGGTGTTGATTCCGCGTCCGATTAGGCCGAAGTTGACCCAGGTCGCACCGCCGTCGCTAACCTGCGTACCGTTTATCCAGGCGCCTCCCCAGGTCGTATCGGGGAAGTTCGTCGCCGATGAAAAATTCCCAGCCCAGTTCGGCGTCGATCCGCCGCTGGTGCCAGCCGTCGTAGTATAGAAGCCATAAGCCATCCCGTTGATAGTCGCCTGCACTTCGGCGTTTATGGCGTAAGCCGTGCTCGCCGCCCACGCGGGCACCGATGCGGGCTTATCGGTGAAACACGCCGGATTGCTGAGTGACGAATTGGCCACCTGATAAACGCCGTAATTGTTCGTCCCGTAAGTCGTATATCCGGTGACCGTAGGCGCAGCCGGAGTCGCGAGCGTCGAGGTCGGCCCCGCCACCTTGAGCACCACGTGCTGTCCCACTGCGAAGTCGCCCGGACCGCCGCTGATAGTGCCGCTGGTGTTGCCCGAAGTGGTGGTCACCGCGAAGCTCCGCGGAGTGCCGAGCGTGGTGCCCGCTGCGCCCCATTTCGGATCGTCGATGTTGATTACATTGGCGACCGAGAAATTCGGGATGGTATGCTCCGCCGTGGTGTCCACGTTGGCGTTAAGCGCGGAAAGGCCACCTAGCGGGTTATCGTTAAGCGAATAGGGCGTCGCGAGATCGCTGATATGTGACTGACCTTGTGAGAGCGCATCGCCGATAGCGGCGTTGAGGCCGAGATTAGTCACTCGGTTTCCCACGGCATTAAGGCTTTGCTCGAGTGCGGAATTTGCGCACGACCATGCGCCACGAACTCCAATAGCAAACGCGCCGGCGCCGCCGCCGGTGCACGGAGAGGTTCGCTCGCAATCATTGCAAAGCAGCAGCATGCCATCCTGTTCCGGCGGCAAAGTCGAAAATGGCCGGCTGACGATCAGCGGTGAAATCGGCATTAAGCCTGAAAAGCGCTGATTGATATCGTTGCGGAAACTGCGTCCCGCATCGGGTCCGATGTAATTAGGGATTCCCTGGTACTGTGCGATCGCGGGGATGGCTGCGAGCAGCAGAAAGGCAACCGAGAGGAGCTGGAGAGAAAGCCGCTTCATCATTATTTTACCGTAGGCAGCCGTGGCCGCGCATGGACTCGACGGCTGAAAAAGAGGCAACAAGCTCGTAACCTCGGTCGATAAGCGATCGGCAAAAGATTGCAAGCTAAAGCCCGCTGGTCACTTCAACGAAAATAGATCGGCATGGTTCGATCCTGCTGGATCACGATGCGGCTGCGGTACAAGGGATAAGTTGGTTTTGAGCGGCATCGTCGGAGTTGCCGCGCATTGTGAACGTTAGCCGGGCGGGGAGCCAGACTGAAAGATTTCACCACTACCAGCGGCTAAGCTGGAGGAAACAATCGCTCGGCGTTCGCGTAACAAATTTTGTCCTTGTCTTCGCCGGAGCACTGCAGTTGATCCAGCGCTTCGATCGTGCGCCGCGCCCATTGTCCATAAGGATGATCGGTCCCGAATAGGATGTGATCGGCGCCCATCGTTTCATAACACCATCGCAGAGGCTCCACGCGATGCACCACCGTATCCATATATAGAGCCTTCAGGATCGAGGTCGGGTCCTCGCCTCGATGATGGGTCATCATGGAACCGGCCAGGCGCGGCATCAGGTACGGGATCGCTCCTCCGACGTGCGGGATGATCACCGGCGCGGTAGAGAATTCAGTCAGCCGGCCCGATAGCGCCAAACGCATCGCGGCCAGCGTAGTATCCACGATGAAGCCGAGCGCCGGAACCGGAATCAGATCGGCGAGATAATTGCGATTCAGCGGCACCGTCGGATGAATGAAGATCGGACGGCCCAGTTCGGCCATCCGCGCAAACACCGGCCGGAACTCTTCAGCATCCAGCGGTTTGCCTCGAATGTTCGAAAAAAGCTGCAACCCGCGAAATTTCAGTTGCCCCATACAGCGATCCAGTTCGCGTAGGGAAACCTCGATATCGCCAAAACCAAGCGTGGCATAGCCCCAGAAACGATCCGGACGAGCCGCGATTATCTCGGCCAGCAGGTCATTGTGCTCGCGCGCGATCTGATCACCACGCTTGCCGCCAATCAATTCGGGGCCTGGCGCTCCCAGGCTCAGCACCGCGACATCGATGCCCAGATTGTCCAGGTCGGCAAGCTTGCGATCCATGTCGAACATCGGCGGCGTCATCGGCAGCGTCAAGCCTTCGCAACAGGCGAATCGCCAATTACCATCGATCAGACGTGCATAGGGATAGCGGCTGCGCTTTTCCAGCATGCGCGCAAATTTTTCGGACATGAAATGATTATGAACGTCAATTCTCATAGCCGCTCCTGACGATTGCCGTCCTTCAACCCGGTCCGGGTTTCAGATAGCCACCCTGTGCAGCACCTCGCGCGCTGCGATACTCTCACATAAAATCAATTTGCGATGAACCGCGTTTTCAAAATCGCTCCGTCCATCCTTTCCGCTGATTTTGCGCGGCTCGGCGAAGAAATTCGCCGCATCGAAAAAGCCGGGGCCGATCTGATCCATTTCGACGTGATGGACGGCCATTTCGTGCCGAACATCTCCATCGGCATTCCCGTGCTCAAGTCAATTCGCGCCATTACCCGCTTGCCGCTCGATGCTCATCTGATGATCTCGCAGCCCGAGCGCTATGTCGCAGCTTTTGCCGAAGCGGGCGCTGATTCGATCTCGGTGCATACCGAAGCCTGCCACGATCTCTCCGCTATCGCCGCGCAGATCCGCAAGACCGGTGCCCGCGCCTCGATCGCCATCAACCCGGAAACCGATCCGGACCGCGTACTCGCCTGCGCCGGTGAACTGGACATGATTCTCGTGATGAGCGTGCATCCTGGTTTCGCCGGGCAGGGATTTATTTCCGACAGTCTCGACAAGATACGCGCGATCCGGCGCGATCTTGAGCGGCGCAAACTTGATCTCGACGTGGAAATTGACGGCGGCATCAAAGCCGATAACATCGCGGACGCTGCCGAAGCCGGCGCCAACGTCTTCGTTTCCGGATCAGGAATCTTCGGTCATCCGGATTATCTCGAGATTGTATGCCGCATGCGCGATCAGATCGCCGGCATTTGATTTCGCGTCTACTCGCTTTCCTGGCATCCGCGATGCTAAGGTTTTAGCGGTTCAAACATTAGGCAGGAACGGGGTGTAGCTCAGCCTGGCAGAGCACTGCGTTCGGGACGCAGGAGTCGCTGGTTCAAATCCAGTCACCCCGACCATCTTTTCGAAGTGCTCCTAAATACTGCGCTGATTGTTGCTTTGTCGCTGGCTGCCTATCTGATCGGATCGATACCGGTGGGCGTGATTGTTGGACGCTTACGCGGTTTCGATCCCCGCAGAATCGGATCGGGCAATATCGGGATGACCAATGTGGCGCGCGCCGCCGGACGCGGAGCCGCCGCAATCACTTTTGCCGGCGACTTTCTAAAGGGTGCGATTCCGGTGATCGCCGCGCATCTGCTCGGCCTCGATGCCACCGCGACCTCGATAGTCGCTTTCGCCGCTTTCGCAGGAGCGATCTTTTCGGCTTTTCTGGGTTTCGAGGGCGGACGCGGCATCTCGACTTCGCTCGGCATCTGGATGGTCCTGGCGCCCGCCCCAGCGCTCATTGCACTGGCGATTTTTCTCGCCGTTGTCGCCGTCACCCGTATTGTATCCGCCGGATCGCTATGCGCCGCGATTGCGCTGCCGGTAACGATTATCATCATGAGCCTGCCGCATGTTTATTCCGCCCTGGTAATCGCGATGGCGCTTCTAATCCTGTTTCGGCATCGCGAAAACATTCAGCGGCTGATGGCTGGCGAGGAACCCCGTCTCCGCAAGTCGGCTTAAGACCTTTCCGGCTTCGTCAAAGTTTCGCTCATCTCAATGTGCGCAACCTGATCCCTCTGGATGCCCGAGGACTTGCCTAATTGCAGCGATACTGGAATCAGTATTGTTGCGTTTTCACGATGGTATTCCACGAGGATAAAAATGAAGAAGGTTGAGGCTATCATCAAGCCTTTCAAACTCGATGAGGTCAAAGAGGCGCTCTCCAGTATCGGTGTGCAGGGGCTCACCGTGACTGAGGTCAAGGGTTTCGGCCGTCAGAAGGGCCATACCGAGCTCTATCGGGGCGCGGAATACGTAGTCGATTTTCTGCCCAAGGTGAAACTGGAAATCATTGTGCCCGACGATGTGGCTGCCCAGGTGGTCGAGACCATCGAGCGCGCCGCCCGCACCGGCCGCATCGGCGACGGCAAGATTTTCGTGATGCCGATGGAAGAGGTGGTCCGGATCCGCACTGGCGAGCGCGGCTCCAACGCACTATAGATTACGGCACCAACCGCTTGCCGGTTACGCCTGAGCCGGCTGAGTTTCGGAGATCGAAGTTGTTGGGGTTCGGCGGCGCGTCTTAGTTAATCGCGGCGAATTCGAAATTACTGGGCCAACTGGTATTCAGGCAAGCTTCGATGTTTTGACCATCCGACGTGGCGATGCAGCAGAACGGGAGCGCCGAGCCTTATCAATCGAGCAAAGCAATGGCGCCGGACTTTCCACCTCCAGCGATCGTATCGCAGATTGGGTGCGCTGCTCGGTGGCGATTCCTCCGCAGAATGGGCAAGAGATAACCTGGTCCTGAGTATGTCGCTGATCCAACCATCGATGTCTGCGATTACATTCGAATGTTAAACTGCTCGTACATTCAACCCCTCCAGTCTCCCGGTTGCCTCCTATGGGAGTTCTACGTCCGCCCGTTAGCTTTTTCTATCTCCCCAATGTTTCTTAAAAGGTATTTTGTTGTTTCTGGCAGAATTAAACAGTCATAAAGTAGCTTATTTTACTCATGGACGTGGTTAAAATTGTCTGAACCTGCCGACGGCAGGAGAGCTTCTAGTACACTGCGGGTCTCGCCGACATAGTCCGCACAAAGCTTCGAGCCGCATTTCACGCCGGAATCAATACGAACTATCAGGAAAGCGAAGGAATCGGCACAAGGCAAGGAAGGCGGTTTAATCTACGTCAAGTTTCGCAACGAAGCCATGAAGGCCCTGGTATGGACCGCGGGTGACGACGATTTCGGCCGTGCGATCATCGTGCGACAGCACCTTCACGTGCGTTCCGCCGACAATCGGGCGCCCGGTGGCCGCTTCGCCAAGCCCGGCGATCGCGTCAGGATTGTCCTTATTCATCTGCGTAAGCTTGATCAGCGAATCCCGATCGGGGAACACCAGCACCGCGGTGCGCCCCGCGGGCGGCTTCAAACGATGACCGCATGCGGCGGCACCCACCGCTATCAGCGCAACCATTGCCAGCAACATCGATCGCGACGGTTCCATAATCTCAGCCGCCTTCGGCGGCCCTGAGTCATTCTTTTCGCTTATTCCGGAATCGTCCGCAAGCCTTACGGCTATTATTCGCCGCGGCTTAGGCGATGGGCGGCGCTCATATGCCGCAGCGCGTCGCGCGCGCGGCCTAGGCGGTCGAAGATTTCACCCAGATTGCGATGGGCATCGATCGAGGTCGGGTCACATTCGATCGCGCGCAACAGACTGCGCACCGCATTCTCGAATTCCTCGCGTTTGCGATAAAGCAGGCCCAGCTTCAGATGGACTTCGGCGCTGGCCGGCAGAATCGTGGCCGCGCCCAACAGATGCCTCATCGCACCCGTCAAATCGCCCTTACCCTCGAGCAGCGTCGCGACTTCCATATGCGCCTCGAAATTGCCGGGCTCGCGTCCAATCACGTCCGCATAGAGTTGCAGCGCTTTAATCGGATCCTGGTCGGCAATCCGCTTGGCCTCTTCAAACCGCGCCTGAACCCGCGCGGGACCGAAACGCTCGTCGATCCGGCCTGGCCGCAGCGGTTCAAAATCCAGTATGAGCTGGCCGCTCTCGGCCTCGAACACGACCGATCCTTCGCGCAGCAGGATGCGGCCCTCGTCGTTAACCAGCTTGAGCGCCGTGAGCGGCCGTTGCTCCGCGATACCGTTGATGCGATCGAGACAGCGCTGCACCGGCTCCAGATGACGCCGCGCCGGCAACAGCTCTTTCGCCAGCCGCATCACGAGCAGATCGCGAAATCCGAACCGATAACGGCGGCCGGTTTCGGTTACCGGCCGTAACAGCCGATGCTTCACCCAGTAGCGAATTCGATTCGGTGAAACGGCGACGATTCGCGCCGCCTTACGCGTCGAGAAGGTCTGCGCCCCGCCACCTCCGCTTGCATCCATCTTTTCCCCCACCGCCGCGAGTATAGGAAGTCGTAACCGTTCTCTCAACGGACTTACCGCAAGGTTATGAACAAAGCGGCGCTTAACTCGGCATTCGGCCAATGCAGCAGCGCCTTTGCGCCGTTGTGAGCATCGGCCCTGAATGTTGAAAAAGCTTTATTGCTTGGTTCAGATCAGTGGCGATGTTCGGATGGTGCAGCGCGGATCGAATCTCCTCGCGATCGATCACGACTCCTGCTTCAGCGCTTTGATCATCCGGACCACCGAGTCGACGGCGTTTTTCGCATTATCGATTCGCGCCTTCGCCTGCGCCAGCGTCATTCCGGGACCGATTACGCCGAGGCCCACCGGCTTGTCAAATTGCAGCGACAGTTCGGCGGCCACGCGCGCGGTCACCTGGCAGATCAACTCGTCGTGCAGGGTCTCGCCCTTGATCACCGCTCCGATTATCGCCACCCCGTCGACATCGTCGCGCTTGAGCAGATGACGGATCATCAGCGGCATGTCGTAGACGCCCGGCACATGCGCGACGTGACTGATCTCGACCGCCAGAGCTTCCGCATGCCGCCGCGCCCGCTCCTGCATCGCCGCCGTGATATCGAAATTATAATCCGAAACCACCAGCGCTATTTTCACTGGCCGCTCCTTTTCGGGCTGGTCGCCTCACGCATCTCAACTCCATTGTCACGCAGATAGCGCTTCAATTCGGGAATCGGATGCTCCCCATAGTGCACGATCGACGCCACAATTGCGGCGTCGGCCACGCCGATGGTGAACGCTTCCAGCAGATGACGAGGCTCGCCCGCGCCGCCCGATGCGATCACGGGAATCGAAACGCTTTTGCTGATGCTGGCAGTGATTTCCAAGTCGTAGCCTAGTTTCGTACCGTCACGATCAATCGAGTTGATACACAACTCGCCCGCGCCCAGCCGCTCGCCCTCGCATGCCCACGCCAGCGCATCGCGTCCCGACGGCGTCCGTCCCCCATCGATTATCACTTCATAACCACTTTTGCAGCCCGCATTTTCGCTGCGCCGGACCTGCATCGACAATACGATGCACTGGCGGCCGAAAGCGCGCGCCCCTTCGCTAATCAGGTTGGGATTGCGCACCGCGCCCGAGTCGATCGAGACCTTTTCCGCCCCGGCCAGCAGCACCGCCCGCATATCATCGAGCGTGCGCAGGCCGCCGCCGACGCTGAATGGGATGAAAATCTCCCGTGCGACCGCGCGCACCACGTCGATCATTATTCCGCGACGCTCATTGGAGGCTGTGATGTCGTAAAAAACCAGTTCGTCCGCGCCCTGTTCGTAGTAATAGCGCGCCATCGCGACCGGATCGCCAACGTCGAGGTTGCCGAGGAACCGCACGCCCTTGGTTACCTTGCCGGCGCGAACGTCGAGGCACGGAATGATTCGTTTGGCGAGCATCAGGCCTTCATCCGGCAGAAATTGTCGAGCATTCGGAGTCCGGCGGCGCCGCTCTTTTCCAGATGGAATTGCGTTGCGATCAGGTTGCCCTTCGCCAGCGCCGCGCAGAATTCCATCCCGTACTCGCTGGTTGCAATCACGACCGCCGGGTCGGTGGGTAGCGGGTAATAGGAGTTCACGAAGTAGAAATGACTTTGGTCCGGAATGCCATCGAAAATCGGATGCGGCAGGCGCTGTCGTACGCGGTTCCATCCAATCTGCGGAACTTTCAATGGTTTTCCATCGATCACCGAAGGAAAGCGCCTGACGTTGCCGACAACTACGCCGAGACATCGCGTATCGTCCTCGTCACTGCGATCGAGCAGCACCTGAATTCCAATACAGATACCGAGAAATGGCTTGCCGGCCGCGATCACTTCGTCGCGCATCACCTCGATCAATCCCAAACGGCTTAGATTTTCCATCGTAGCGCCAGCCGCGCCGACACCGGGCAGAATTACCTGATCCGCCGCGCGAATGCGGTCGGCGCGATCGGTAACCTCGCAGTGATGGCCCAGATGTTCGAGTGCGCGAGCGACACTGGTCAGGTTGCCCGCACGATAGTCCACAATCGCGATCATCAAATCGAAATCATAGCGATCGCGGCGGTTTGGTAACAGCGTGGTTTGAATATCCGCGGCTATTTCCAACCGGTGAAAAGGGCGCCGCTTCGCAATTGAAATAACGCTTTATGGCTGCCCTTAAGGAGCTGACGCGGACGCGGATTGCTGCTTCAGCCGGGCGAAAAAGGCCCTGATATGATTTACGTTAGCGCCCAGATCGGCCAGCCTGTCCCGCGATCGCGACCGCATCTCGACCTCGCTGCCACCGCCGTCAGCCGGCCGGACCTGGATTACAAAATCATCCTTGAATCTAAACACCCTGGAAGTCGCCACGCCTTCGAGCGCCAGCCGCTGCGGGTCCACGGAGGTGACACTCCAGTTGGGCATACGCGCGGCCACGGCTTTGACGCGATCGAAGCAGGCATCGGGATCGCTGGCGATCATCAGCGGTTTAATATCCGCATACGCCGCCTGCTGAACCGATTCATAACGCGCGCGATTATAAATCAGGTTTTGATCATGGTTATTCTCCAGCATCCCGGACTCGGCAAAAGTCGGCGGTTCGATGAAGTCGGTGGTGATGTCGTTGATCATCGGAGAATGGTAGCGAATGGCCAGCACTATGATCGGAATACAAATCGACATCCCTGCGATAATTCCAAAGCCGGCCGCAATTTTTCCCGCCCGGCGATTGCTTCCACGGGTACGCGCAAGACCAAGCAGGCCTGAGAAAAAGGCCAAGGCCGCCATCATGCCCCCCAGGATGAACATCTGAAATCCGAAAAATGCTGGGATCACTTCGAAATGGGCGCCAAGAACGCCGGCTGCAACCAAAATAATCGCAGCCAAAGCATCAAACAGGGAAAGCCACGCAGGAATCATCGTCTACTCCGTATCAGGATCTGGGCACGGTCGGGAGGTCGTCGATCCGGCGCGCGCCAGACTGGAAGTTTAGCCGTTTACGCCACCCGGCACAGGCGCTAAAAAAAAGGCCTGGCGAATAATCCGCCAAGCCTCAACGTCCCGCAACCGCCGTATCGGTCAGCGGCCTTGTACTTTCAATTCACGTTCCGCCAATTCCATATCGGAATCGATCATGAGTTCGACCAACTGCTGAAAATTCACTTTGGGCTCCCAGTTCAAAAGACGCCGCGCGCGCGAGGCGTCGCCGCGCAAAACATCAACTTCGGACGGCCGCATGAAATGCGGATCGATTTCAACGTACTTTCGCCAATCGAGTTTCACCCGATTAAAAGCATGATCGAGAAACTCGCTCACCGAATGGCTCTCACCGGTCGCGATCACGTAGTCGTCGGGCTTCTCCTGCTGCA